>ERZ1292633.2015-Hain-H41-02um-R1-2015-length-21159-cov-5_pt1 | contig 21159 bp, 17 predicted proteins | sample MGYA00564406_ERZ1292633 | MGnify/ENA primary metagenome ERZ1292633 (study PRJEB36523, sample SAMEA6512639) | groundwater metagenome | collected 2019-01-08 | study: AquaDiva: Metagenomics assemblies of 32 groundwater samples
GACTTCGTAGCGCCCGGCAAAATGAGCGCCGAAACAACGATGCGTTTTGCCAGACGAGAGCCAACTCAAAAAACCGCACCAACACCAGCCAAAATCCTCGAACTCCGACCAACCGCTGAAGAACAAAGACATTTTGAGGCACGACAAGGATTGCGCGGATTTTTCGGTGCCGTACGCCAATGGTTCACACCTAAACCAAAGCTAGTCGAAGCACCAAGACTGACCGACTACGACAACGAGCGCGGTGAACGCAAGTCGGTGTCCATGGCCATCAAGGAATCGGAACGAGATATACTACGCCAACGAGCAATGGTCGAACAAGACAAAGAAGTACGCCGATTGCGCGAGATCCTTACAAAAAATCCCAACATGATGCCTGGCAACCGCCGACGCTATGAAGAACAGCTGGCCGCGGCCCGACAGACAGCCGAAATGCAGTTGCGTGAAAAAGAACAAGCGGCGAAATAGTTATTCAAAAATAATCGCGTAGTGACTGGTGGTCGACTCGGCGTTTGGATCTTTCAAGATCAGCGCCGAGTTTGTGTGTAAGAGGACTTGTGGTTGACCGAAGCCGCGTCGCTGTGCCAATGCCGAGATGAGCCAGAGGCAGTTGGGGCAGTCGCTTTGATCGGGGTTTTTGAGTTGGGCAATGCCGTCAAGATCGCTGGTCAGCAAGACAGACTCTGTCAGCGCGTCCTGTTGGTCGGCTTGGTCGAGTGACAAGTAATGCGAAAAGTCTGAGCTGACGACGAGGATCGTTTGTTCGTCAATGACTTGATCGAGCAAATCCAGCACCTCTTCCCGCTTGGCTTTCCACGGCGGAGTCTGTGAGTAAACCAGCGGCGTGACTTCAACCGTCGGCAAGTAATAACGGATAAATGGGAGCACGGCGAAAATGCCATGCTCTTCTTTGAACAACTCTGGAGCGTCACTGACGAGGTCGGACGTCAACAGCTGATCGACCGCATCAGACGAACTCTCCACCGTCCCAAATAAAGTTTGATACTCACCGCGCGTGGTGCACAGCAGAGTCAAGCACTGAAAAAAATGATCAGGAGAAAGAAGGGCAATTTTTTTGAACGACTGCCCTTGAAGCGCTTTGATACCGGTAGCGATCGTCTCGGCGGCGGTTAGGTGATGCGGGACGATCACAAAGCGGGGCGCGAGGACCGCGCCAATCTCGGCCGTCGATGGAAAATTTTGATCGGCAAGATAAATCCCTTGCATGACTTCCTGCGGATCATCATAAGGATTTTGGTAGACCGCAATTTCACTTGACACCTTTGTGACGGCCGTCTGATAGTTGTCAAAGTCAAACGTCGTCACGACTATAATGACCACGGTCGCGATGAACAGTGTCTGTTGTGAAATTCGTCGCTTCATTGACTCAAGTCAAACAACGGCGCGTACCAGGAATTTTCTTCTGGCCAAGTGGCGGGATCGGTGTAGTTGTACGCATCGTAAGGGTCATCGCCGATGTAAAAGTTTTCTTGCCATTTTTCATCGGTCTGGCGTTGACCGCCGTACAATTCGGTGAACTCGTAGTGCGAGGAAGTGAAGCCAATAGTCAAACGCGGGCCGTTGGCGTCGCTGACCGCGGCCAAAATGACGTAAGGCACGCCGGTGGCTTCATACAAAATGCGCGCCGGATAGCTTGAATCTTGACCAGTATGCACGTCGGCGATCAAAGCATGGCGGCGGTCTTTAGCTTCAAGAATCGGCCCTTCAATCGGCACCGGCATGGAATTCTCTAAGCCTCCGACAATGTCCAGACGCAGAGTCTCCCAATCACTCTCCTCGCTTATCCAGTATTCGATGCAGGTGACGCCGCCGTCATCTGTGCGTTCCCCGCTGGCGATCTCTTCACGGAGCGCGTCATTGCCCAATTCCTTGACCACATACCCTTGCACCAAGTCCATCACATTGATGAAATTCTTTAACCGCTCCTGATTGCTCAAGCTAAACCCTTGATCTTCAAGCCCTTGGCTCAAGCGTTTTGCAATGAAACTAAGGCGATCATAAGCCACAACCGCAGGTTCAATGTAGCCTTTTGCTGGCGCCGGCATCAACTGCGGATCGCAAGCGCCAGGACCTCCCCCGCCAAGCTCGGCAAAAGACTGCTTCGCATACAAAATCGCGGCGTGACGCAACTGCGTCCAAAAAGCGTTGGCGGTCATCAGCGTTTTGGCGCCCCAGGCTTCGGATTGCATGAACTGCGGCAGAGCGTCGTGATTTTTTTGTTGCCAATCAAACAAACCGTTGATGGTCCACAACCATCCGGTGGCGATATTTTTCTGCCAGTCTTCGTCGGTCAAGACTGCTTGCTGTTCCGCTAAAATACCGAGGGCTTGGTTAATCGCCTCTTTGTTGGCGTCGCTGTAGAAGTCCATTTCGGGAATGTGGGCTTTGGCGTAATCCGAACCAAGCAAAGTCATGACTTCAAGCGCCGAAGCCATCGGCGGTAACTTTTGGGTAAAGCCCGGGCGCGGAGCTTCATCACCTTGGGTCATAAAACCCGTCCAATAGGAATCCATCAAAAACTTGCCGCTGAAGAAACGCATCCCTTTGGTCTTGAGCAGAACGTCGTCGCTTTCTTCGGTGCCTACTTCATCGTACATCGCGCTCAAATCCTTAATTTTTGGATTGCGGGCCGTTTTCAAATAATCCATCGGATCAGCGGATTGCAACGAGGCCAAATAATCTACCGGCATCAAATCGTCACTATTGCCAATCAAAAAGTTGATCGCAGATTCCAACTGATTATAATTTTTCAAAGCGTCTGGATTTTGCGCCATTAAATCCGCCGCGCCGTAAGCGTACGACGTCAAGGCTGGACTCTTCACAAAGAACGGAATCATGATGTACCACTTCATGCCGCGGAAATATTCGCGTCGCAATGAGCTCGAGGTGTAGGTGCCGCGCGGAGTGAATTGAGTGAAGTCGACGAGGAAGTCAATGCCCTCTTGCTCTTTATAATCAGCGAATTCTCGCGCAAAAACTTCTGGTGCGTTTTTGCCCTCGGCTTTAAAAATGGTTTCCAAATCAGCGAGCACCGACGTCTCGCTTTCCGAGTCCAGATGTAAATCTTTAACAAAGCTGGCGGCGTGATCGTAGGTATCGACTTCTTTGTCTTTGACTTCCCATTCAGCCATCACTTGCGCTGGATCGATCATGTTGCCGTTGTTGTCATAATAGTTCAACGCCTCAAGCGGCTCGGCGGCTGTTTGAAACAAAGCGTGGGACACGGCAAAGTAGTTACGAATTTTCCTCCACTTGGTTTGATCGGCATCTGTGGTTGCCGCGGCGAGATTAGTCGAGGCGTCTTCATAAAATTTTTGCGTCAAGGTTTTGACGTTGGGATAAAAAACTTCGTTCTCTATCTCTTTCAACAATTCGGTGTAGAGGTTGTTGAACGACGTAAAGAACACGTCGGCAGTGAACAGCATGGCGTTTTCCGGGCCGCGCAATTTTGGATCGCGAATGTCGCCGCGGGTGCGACCGTAGAGCCCAACAATCTCGCGACCGAGATCGGCATTTCGACCAGAAAACTGCGGACGAATATTAGTGTCCATCAAATTTTTTATAACGAACTTTCGGTTTTGCAAAGCGGCCAACTCGGCGCTCGACAAAGTAAAACCGTAAGCCTCGCCCATCTTAGCCAAGTCGACAATGTCGTCGATGGAGAAGTCTTTGGCAATGGCTGGATCAACCGTAACGTCAGTTGACTCGTATTTGACGCTAGTGCCGAACTCGGTCGAATCAGACGTCGTCCCGCTGTCTGGATTAAACACATTCGACCAATCAAACGGCTTGTTTTCGTCAAGCGACGACCTTGATTGCAAGGCCTGCCAATACCACGCCCCACCAGCCGCCACAATCACCAAAAACACGCTCAGCATCAGCTGTTTTTTAGACATAAAGATCTGAAGAATAATTACCTTCAGTTTATCACATTTTCATCTATGAGCTATTCGACTGAGAGTGTTGGTTCGATTACTTCGCGAACGACATCGCAACCAGGTGTGCGAGTTTCTCCGTCTTTTTGGTAACCGCTGCCGCAACTATTTGAGAATAGCAGAGCTTTTGACCCCGCGGTTACTGGATACAAATCACCACCAGCCGCACAGATGTCGAAGTCTTGTTTGAAGCTGGCCGTTGAGCTATAAAGAGGTGAATTTGGCATCACCGTCACGATCCAGGAGGAAGGAACCGCATAGTCACCTGTCGTGGTGAATGTGTACTGGTCTGCCGTTTTTTCTTTAAACAAGTTTTCGATGTCCAAATAATATTCTGCTGTGCGAGCAAATCCACATTCAGTTGCTTGAGCAAGTAATGCATCCGCGTTCACAAGCTGACCGGCAGCCACAGCATTTTTTGTGACCGTTACACTCCCATCCTCTGGGAGAACATAGGTTAATTCCAAAGAGGCTTGTTCAGGACTGGCCGAGGAACATCCTGCACCGACAAGGAGAAGAGCAGATCCGATGAGCCATGTGACTTTTTTCATATTTTTTTGATGGGAGTTATGAATAATGGGCGTAGTATACCAAACTTATACACCCTTGTCAGATGCCTACCATTATTGTAGGATACTGCCACATTTAGACATCCACCTGGGCCGGTGGTGTAGCCCGGTTAACACGTCGCCCTGTCACGGCGAAGATCGAGGGTTCAAATCCCTTCCGGCCCGCCACAAAAATACTTCAGCAACGCTGAGGTATTTTTGTAAGGGACGGAAGCAGGCCAACAGTTTGGCCTGCGTAGGGATTTGAAAGCCGGAGCCATATTCCGCCAGCAGGCGGAATGGCGAAGCGGGGCTGCGACCGAGGCGAACGGCTGGTGAGCCGAGAGTTGTAGCCAAATCCCTTCCGGCCCGCCAGAAAGTCACTTCATCCTCGGATGAGGTGTTTTTCTTTTGTTATTAAACCTCTGAACTAGTATAATTATGGAATTCATAAAATGACTTACATTATGGAAGGACGTGAAATGCTCCCACCTGTAGAGAAACTTGAAAGAAAGGAAACACGGCTTGAACTGCCATCTGTTGGGGGGACATTTATTGGGATATTGAGAAACGGCGATGATTTTCGTGGAAATCCGAAACAAATGGCCGAAGCCGAAAAAGTTCCTGGCGGAATAGAAATTGGTAAGCTCATGCCAAGTGCGGCTGCTGAGGCGCGCACATTTTCAGAACAACAATTGGAAAGCCTCCTTGCTAACCTCACGGCAGAAGAAAAGGCGCAGGTCGATATTATTGTTGTTGCGAGCGATGCAAAACTTGGGTCTCTAGCAACCAAAGACGGAAGTACGCCCGCCCCACATCAGCGTTGTGTGGAAACAGGAAAGTCTGTATTGGAAGGAATTCAAAGTGCTATGGAAAAAAGCGGGCTAGCATCAACGCAACTTTTGAATTTTAAATTTCATAAGGAGACGCCTGTAACGGAAGGGGCTCAGCCACTTGTTCTGCACGATATTGAAGATATCCAAATGCGTCCTAGAACAGAAGAATATTTTGCATTCCTGAAAGAACAGGGTAAAGAAACGGGGACGAATATGTGGGTGGCTTACGAGACGGATGTCTACAAAGAAAAACGAGAAGAGATGGGAGTTGAAGGTCCCGAAGAAATTTCTAAAAGAATGCAGGCCTTTATTGAACGAGCAGAAAAACTGGCGAGCGGGCAACATCAAAGGAGTCCTGGACGTCGCCTTCTTGCCTTAGCTATCGCCCCTCGTGATGTCGTTGGACCATGGTTAAACATTCAAGTTTCCGGCTTACCCGCTGAAGGTCATGAGGTGCCGAGAATTGAAAATCTTGCAGGTTTTGGCATTGCGATCGATCCTGAAGGAAAAGCAACAATCAAGCTGGCGGGCAAACAAGCCGAATTAAGCTAGTGAGGCAAGATATTCCGCCGCTTCGGCCACAGAACGGAATGTTGGCACAATTGAATTTTCGGGGGTTAAACTTCTGAAATCAGCCACTCGTGCCTCCGCGTGCTGTCGAATGCGTTCGCGGTGCTCAATGACTTGTTGTAGTTTTCCGGTTGTTGCGCCGCCGTCGTAGTTTCCTTGCTCGCGGCTGGCGATGTATTGTTTGTGTTGTTCCCAATCGGGCAAGACGATAGCATCCGGCCTGAGCCATAAATTGGAAGCGCCCATAACCCAGAACCCTAGTTTTTTTGCTTGGTGAGTGATCACATCGCTTCGTAGGTCTACTTCACGCAATGAAGGGGCAGCGTCTCCTGCTGTCCACCAGGCGTTATTTGGATGAGCGTTTGTGGCCATCCAAAGTTCGTCGCCATCAATCCAGTGTTTTTCTTTTTGTGCGTTAATATAATGTGTCTTGCCTGATCCTGATGGAGCAAGAATAAAAAATCCTTGCTCGTGAACGATGTGTGATTCAGCGAACTTTTTATACACGTCGGTTCCATCTGCAAATATTACAGGTGTGTTTGGATCAAGCATACGTTTGTGGCCTTAGCCGGTGACTATCTGGTAAGAAAGATTTGTGGCGTATTCTTTGTCGCCAACGATCACGCGGACGGCGCGATCCGGAGTTATATTTATAAGAATTCCACCCAAATGTTCTACGGGAATGACCGCGCTACATTCCGCTGGATGAGCCAAGATCTCTCTCAAATAAGGTGTAATCGTATCAAAGCGGGTAACCATCCAAAAGACGAGACGCCGTCCCGGATGGGCGGCATGATAATTCGTCGAGCCTTTGCTGGATGACAAGAAATGCTGCAGACGCAAAGCAATACTTTTTGCCCCTTCCACACCTAACTTCTCGCGTTCTTCCTTATAGGCATCCGTTTCATATAACCAAGAAAGTTCCTCTCCCGTTTGCGCGGATTTCTTCTGAAGAAATCCGATCAGCTCGAGAGAATCATTAATTGGCAACCAACTTTTTATCTCACTGATTTCAACTACCCCACCCTTAGGTACAGCTGTCGTGTTGATGAGCTGAGCGTCTTTGATGTCCAAAGATTGCATCGCTTCATGAATACCGCTGAGTACTTCCTTGGCGGTTTCCAACGTCGCGAGAGACTCGGGATGAGCCTCATTATCCACCCCGAGGCGAGGGTCACTGCCGATGACTAAAAAATCGATAGAGGAACGATCATCAGGCTCTAAAGATTCAAGTAGCTCAATTGCTCTCATTTTTGCCAGCTCCTTGGCTTGCTTTGCGTCGTTGGTTTCAATGTGCCCATCAAGGACTGATGCGTTTCTCTGCAAAATGATTACAGACCCCCCTAATTCCGGGAGATGTGGACGCAGGTGATCTGATGTGAGTGAAGTAAATACTTGCTGCATAGTGAAAACATTATAACAGATAGCTTGCCTTGGGGTAATTTGTTATACTTTATTACATTATGGACAAAGAAGAAACAACGATCAACCAAGATGTGGATTTTCCCGGCGCAACGATCCAGTATATGACTGGACCTGCTCCTGAAATGATGAAAAGCATGGTCGGAAGAGACCGTATTAAAGGGGAATTTGCTATTTTGCCAGGAATTGAATTAGCCATTCAAAAATTGGATCAAATTCGCAGTACGGTACCAGAACATTCTCCAGACAAACGGTCAGCTCAAGAAATTATTCACGATAATTTTGGAGATGCCTTTGACTTGTATCTAAACATCCCCAACCCTGAAGGCTCGAGCCGGGCAATGATTTGGTACCTCACACCAGAGGAGTTTGATTTAGCGCACAAGTGGGAGTTGATCGAAGAGGGTATGCAGGAAGACCTAAAAGGTTTGGCCGTGACCGAAGAAGGGGAATTCAAGTCTGTCATTGTTAATGGTTTACAGAGGCCACCATTCGAGGTTGATCATGTCGTCTATAAGGACGTCTATGTGCCATATGTGGCCCCGGTGGATCAAATGCACAAATTTGCTGACGAATCACGAGATAAGTTTCTTAAGAGTCAGCAATCATAGGGATTATTTTTGACATAGAAAACGGGGTCGAAAACGGGGTCAGGTCGGGATTCGGGAATTTCTGCTTGCAATCTTTCCAGCCATCGATTGATCAAGGCAGGCAATACGTATGGACGACAAAGTTATGCGTTTTTGCCGCATCCTCGAGGGTTCGAAGGAACAAAAGGCCGATCGTCATCAATCGTAAAAACTGCTCTGCGCTCAGTCCCCCGCGAAGTCACATGATATAACGCGTCAGGGTATTCGATCCGAAGTGGCCTTGCCATACCCACCCGTCATACCAGAAATTCCCGAATCCCGACCTGACCCTGTTGCGCCAAACCAGTTTGCCAGAGACGCATACAAAAGGTACTATTCATGACATCTTAGCGACCGATTGCGCTCACCTGCGGGCAACTAATCAAAGTATTTATGAACAATAAAGAGTCGCAAACCGGACCAGAATTCCAATCTGCCTCCGCTGGCGAAAAAGAAGCTCCGTCGAGAGCTGACGCTAAGGAGGTAAACGTGGAGACACGTGAACAAAATCCTAAGGAGATAGCTGCTAAGGCTGTAGCCGAAACACAACGGCTGAATAGGGAGATTTCAACCATGCGCCACTCAATGCGTGAATCAGATTCAGATATGGTGGCGGCACGCAGAGAATTAGGCTTGGCAGCAAGTGAAGTGCTTTCACCCGGCTCAGACGCAACAGCACAGCGACTGAAAAATCTTGAAAAACAACGCGACGTTTCTCTTGAGGAGCAGGGAAGGATTTTGGAAATACATGGACGAAGCGTTTTTCCATCCGGAGAGCCAATTTATATGGCAGCCGGGCGCAACGAAATTATTGCCCCAGAGAATGATTACGCTGAAGATGAATCTAGCTATCGTGAGGTCAGGGAACAACTCTTAAAAGAACGCGCAGAGTTTGTTGAAGAATTAAGCACGTCGGCATTGAAATCGTTTGAGCGTGGTATTCGCGAAGTGCCTTATTGGTACACCGAACCAGTCAATGTGGATTTGGCTGTGATGATGATGAAAGAACGAGCGCCAAAAGTTATTGCCGAAAAATTAAGGGACTATGTAGAAGGAAAAGTTGATAAACTGCCCTTTAGCACTTTTTCCGTTGCAGTAGAAGATAATTTTCTTTTTTCGCTTCGGGAAGATTCTGTTTTTAGGCAGATGAACGAGCCGTTACAAGTATCAAAAGTTGACATTCTTTTTGACGGCGAGCCTGTTACGTTGGTCGATAATGAAGAAATCGTACAGGAGGAGCCGGAGGAAAATGCTGAATAGAAAACGGGGTCAGGTCGGGATTCGGGAATTTCTGCTTGCAATCTTTCCAGCCATCGATTGATCAAGGCAGGCAATACGTATGGACGACAAAGTTATGCGTTTTTGCCGCATCCTCGAGGGTTCGAAGGAACAAAAGGCCGATCGTCATCAATCGTAAAAACTGCTCTGCGCTCAGTCCCCCGCGAAGTCACATGATATAACGCGTCAGGGTATTCGATCCGAAGTGGCCTTGCCATACCCACCCGTCATACCAGAAATTCCCGAATCCCGACCTGACCCTGTTGCGTGCAATTCTAGCGTATGAAAACAAGCATTGGGCCATTATTGGAGTGATCGTCATCAGTATGATCGTTCGCCCAAATTAAGGGCCTTGCCAAAAAAAGGTTTATGAAACTTTCACAATTGCTTCACGTCATCAGCGTCGTAATGGGCCTGATTGGCGTCGCCATGTCGGCGTTTGCCGTTCTAGTCTGGCCTTCGGGGACTGTGTGGTTTGGTTTGACGAGAGAAATCATGCTCCTGTGCGCGATTACGTCGCTCCTTGCCGCCATCTGGATTCTGATTGCTACCATCCATCATATGATGCTTGAGAAAAAAGGAAAACTTCTCTGATACCTTACATCCTCTACGCCATGTTGTTATTTGTCGGTCTCGTAATAACGGAGGAGATCTCTCATCGTTATCCGAGATTTTCGTTGGCATTCTTTTCCATCGCCTTGATTATTTTATTCCCCTGCTGGCTGCTGCTGGTTGGGGATGAGGACTGGTTCGCTTGGGTCAAGTCGCTTTCTATCGCGATCGGGATTATCGTCCTTTCCTTGTTGCGAATCACGAGGCTCGGAAACAACACCAAGCTCATCGCCTGGACGACGTACGCGTTCCTCGCGGTCAACATCCTTGAGGCGACCATCCGAGACGCGGTGGTCGGCAACGTGGCCAATTATCTCAACGCGGCGGCCGGTTTTTTGCTGATAGCGACTCTAGAGAAACTCCGCACCGTTCACATTGATAAAAAAGGGAACCACAAAGACTTGTTCTGGAGCGGTCTGACGTTGCCATGGATCGCTGGCTACACGTTATGGAATTGGGTATTTGTCTATCTGAATTTCGGATTTCAAAGCTCGGTGATGCACATCGCCGTACTTGGATCCGCGTTCATCGTTGTTTTCAGGAACAAAGATCGTTGGCTCCAGGCACGAATATTCACGCTGGGAATGTATTTCATCTTCTTTCATTCGTCACCGCATCTAGTTCCCAACCTCACCATTAACAGGTCCGCCGACCAACTCGGTCTGCTCATTTCACTGGTCCCGCTTGGGTTTATGGTGATGTACGCATTTTTTTTTATACGTCGAAAAACCAAAACGCCTCCGAGTTCGGAGACGTTTTGGGATGAGCCTAATGGCCCATGCGGAGATGTCCGTTCATAGTCGTAAAGATTATGTCCTGGACGAATTTATTGTACTCCCATAAACATGGTCAAGCAAGGCCGCGGCAACGTTTCTAAATTGGCCTTTGACTATTGGGGGGTGATGGAGGTCAATGGAAGGCAAGGAGTTGAGTTCGATAATGCCGCAAGGCTGATCTTTCCAAGAAACGGCCACGTCGGGAGCCAAAAAGTCGATACCGATAGACGAGAGTTTGGCCGCTTTGGCCACTTCTTCAAAGAGTTTGATGTTATCTGGATGAACGTCGTCAGTAACGTCGGTCACGGAGGCGCCGTAAGACAAATTGATTTTCCAGGTGACCGCCAGTTTTTCTCCAGGCGCAAGAACGTCGGTCGCCTCGCGCTTCATGTGATTTTTTGGCAGACCCGGCACCTCTTCCGGCTTATAACCAAGAGCGATCAACAATTCTTTCTGGGCCGCTTCGCAGTCTTCGACTAGCTCGGCCACGGTTTTGACGCCATCGCCGATGATCGTTGGCGGATCGCGTCGACCAACGGCGGCCACGGTTGGTCCAGCCGTGGTGGCGCGGTACAAGTTACCGACAATATATTGCTCGACCATGAACGACGGGCCGACGTGCTGGGCGCAGACGATCGCCCGCTCCAGCTCCTCGTCCGTTTTGATATTGACCGTGGTGTGAGCCGAGAGCGAACCTGTGCGCGGTTTGACCACCAGCGGATAGCCGATCGACTTGCCATGGGCCAAGGCAGATTTCAATCGCGAGAAACACTCCCCTTCCGGCACCGGCGCGCCGATCGATTTAAGCAAAGCTTTAGCCCAATCTTTGTCGTCAATCTTGGTGGCCGTTTTGGTTGGATCAAGGCCGGGCAAACCTTCAAACACATGGCGTCGGCCATTTTCAGTCAACTCAAACAAGTTCGACGGAAATTTCATGAACGACAGCATGGTCACGTTCCAGCCACGCTTCATAGCTTCCTCGGCAATAACTTTGGTGCGCTGATGGATCGGCGAGTCGGCCGTGATGGCCACGGATTTCATCATCCCGGTCAAACGACAAACCCGGATCATGTTGCCAATGGCGACGCGCTGAACCAACGATTCCAATTTAGGAAACGACAAGGCGCGTGAAAATTCATTGCTGATGTCGTCAACAAAATTCATCACCCATTCTTTGCGATGGTCGAGTTGGTGGGTTGGAGAACACTCAGGACAAGATTTCATAGCTTGAAGATGCGCAGTTCAGGTTCGGCGGTGATGGTCATGCGCTCTTTGGTGGTGGGGTGATCAAAGGTAAAGGAGCGGGCGAACAGGGCAATCGAGCCTTCCAACGGCGTGGTTGATCCATACTTGCTGTCGCCAACAATCGGACAATGCAATGAGGCCATAGCCAAACGAATTTGATGCGGACGACCGGTTTTAGGACGAACTTCGACCAAAGTGTACTCCCCCATTTTCAGCACCTGATAAGCTGTCTCGGCTTTCTGCGAATTAGCGACTTCCGTCGGATGAGCAGTAACCAAGTTTTCATCGCGGTCTTTGGTCAACCACTGCACCACGGTGCCGGACGGTTTGCTCGGCTCGCCTTCCACCACCGCCCAGTAAACTTTTTCCACCGAACGATCACGAATTTGCTGACTCAATCGCGAAGCCGCTTTGCTTGTTTTGGCGAAAAGGACAACACCACCGACCGGACGATCCAATCGATGAACCATGCCGACGTAGACGTTGCCGGGCTTGTCATCGCGACGTTTAATAAACGCTTTGACTTCGTCGAGCAAAGACAAGTCGCCGCTGTCGTCGCCCTCGGTCGGCTGGCGATGCGGTTTTTGCACCACGATCAAGTGGTTGTCTTCAAAGAGAATTTTCATAATGACGCTCTGACAGCGATTCCAGCCGGGAGTTCAAATCCGCGATCATTGGATTCTTTGAGCGTCAACTCTACCACGGCGTCGATGGTGATTTGCGGGATGGTCGAGGCGACCAACTGCTCAATCGCCAAGGCGGGAAAACCAAGCGAGTAAGCATTGACGATCAACTGCGCTCCTGGCGCCATAACCTTCTGACACATCTCGAGCAACATTGGCAGATGATCTTCAAACTTCCACAACTCCCCTTCAGGCCCGCGACCAAACGCCGGCGGGTCCATGATGATCATGTCATAGCGATGCTCGCGTTTGATTTCGCGCGACACGAATTTCATCACGTCATCTTCGATCCAGCGAACTTTTTTGTCTGCCAGTCCCGAGAGCGTCGCATTTTCTTTAGCCCAAGTGATGACCGGCTTACTCGCGTCAACGTGCACAACGTCAGCGCCGACGGATAATGCGGCAAGCGTCGCGCCGCCGGTGTAGCCAAATAAATTCAAGACTTGCGCTCCAGGTTTTATCGTTGATCGAATATATCGCCAGTTGCCTGCTTGCTCCGGAAAAATTCCGGTGTGCTTAAAAGAAGTCGGACGAATTTGAAAGGTCAAATCTTCCCATCGAATCGTCCATGACCTCGGCAAATCTTTTTTAAAATCCCACTCGCCATCTTGCCTGACGCGCGAATAAACGGCGTCAGCCAAAACCCATCGTTGATCGTCAAATTTTTTCCAAATCGCCTGAGGCTCGGGGCGCACAAAAACAACCTCGCCAAAGCGTTCGAGCTTTTCAAACTCGCCAGAGTCCAACAATTGATAGTCTTTCCAGCCAGGCGCCACCTCGCGGATCAAGTCCATAGTGGGTGGATTATACCACGCCCTCTAAAGGCTCAAATCCTCCACAATCTTATAATTCGGAAATAAACTTTCTGGAACGTCGTAGACTTTAGTATTCCAGTCGTTGCCGAAAAGGGTCTGGGCTGTGGTCTCGTCCGTCACCCAACGCAACTCCTGGTCGTCCGTCACCACGTACACTTTAGGAATGGACGGAATTTTGACTAAGGTTCCGGGATGGTAGACGACGATCTTCCCGATCGAGTAACTGGCAAGCTGTTCCGACGTCAAAGTGCTGACGCCGGAAAAATCTTCGCCATACCATGTTTGGTAAGTCGCGCTGTTGGGAAACGGATGCCGTTTGCCATCAGCCAAAACAGCGTAAACCGCGCTGGACGTTTCTCCTTTGATCAAGATGGCGCCCAACTCTTGCGAAGGAGTGAAATAATTGTAGACATCGTCTGCTTCAAGCTCGCCACACAACGCATCAAGGTAAGCTCTCCAGTCATCCAATACCAACGACGAACTCTCGTCGTCGAGCACACTGACCGCGCTTTGCACATAGGATGGGTCTGGTTCAACATCACACCAATGTTCAAACTCCGTCGCCACTAATGTTTCCTTGAGGGCGTCAACCTCTTCGGAGCAATAAGCATCATAGTAATCACGCCCAGCGTAAGTATAGAGTGTCGTCGTGCCGACAACCTTGGCCTCGCAATCTTCTGGCGCGTCACCAGCCTCCTTGGCCGCAGTCACCAATGTATCAGCCATGACGCTGAAGACTTCATTAAGAAAATCTAATGAAGTAGCGTAAGATACGGTTCCACCTTCGTCACCGACATTACGTGCGACCATCATGCCGACAAAGTTCTTCTCTTCTGTCAAAACAGGCCCGCCGGAAATCCCGCCGGAAACGTCCAGATCGGTTTTTAACAAACCATGTTCCACGGACAGCGGGAGAAATCCGGTCAACTGACCAAAAATAGCGGTCACGGTTTCTTCTCCAAACGAGGGATACCCGAGAGCGGTTAAATCATCTCCAACTTCCATGGCATCAAAGGCATCCTGATTCATCGGGAAGTAATGATGAAAAATTTCGGGATAGGTGGTGTCATTGAGACAAACAACGGAGACGTCTTCATCGGAATAGCCAATCAAAAAATCGACCCAATAACTGGCCGCGTTTTCCTCACCAGCACTGAGGGTAATATACAAGTTATCGAAAAGATTTCCTGCGCTATCAACAATGACGTGGGTGGCGGTCAATAAACAATTACCAGAAAAATCAACAAAAAAAGCCGTACCAGCTTGAGCCTCTGTCTCTTCGTTGTCATAGGCCACAATCTGCACCACGCCTGTTTGTTCAAAATCGCTAAACGTCGCCGCCTGAGTTTGCCAAGGAGTCAGAATGAAAGTCGTCAGAACCGCCCTCAGCTTTTAAGCTTTTGAAAGATGACGCGGTCTGCTTCTAGCATCTGATCATAGCTCTTGTAAGGAGTAACGACGCCTGAAGTCATATCAATTTTAAGATAACGAGGGAGGTCTTCAGAGCGTTCAGCATAAATCACTCCGAATTGTTGATTATCATCCAGTTGCAATCTCAGAAACGGCTTTCCATCCTGACCTGTATCGTACCTAATCCTTTGATCGACGACATAGAGGAATCCGCCGGCTTCAATCACGGCACCTTTCCATTGAAGTCCCGCCACCATGTAGTCGTGTTTTTGATCAGATACGATATACTTATCCGGAAAGTTGCTATCCTCATCCTGAACTGCAAGCACACCGTGACATGTTTCAATCACTGATTTGGCAATTTCTGACCAATCACCAATACTCGAGCATTTGGCCAGCTCATTTTTTCTACTTTCACTATGTACCACCCCTCCAATGATAACCAGTGTAACTAAGAGCAGGATCAGGGTTGCAATTTTGGCTTTTGTAAACTTCATACTATTTTTTACTCTACTCCTTGAGTTGAATATCAAATGAATAACTGCTGACAGCACCGGCGGCCTGACTCACCACGGCCACGTTATTAGCAGTGTCAAAGGGGGCGTTGTTATAACTGCCGGGTTCAAAGTTATATGTATCATGAATGTAAGTACTGACACTCCAGCTGCCGTCCGAATTCCTGCTCCCTTGAAAAGAAATGTCGGCCTTATGAATGGAAGAGAACAGGTCTGGATTGGAGTTGAACTCAATTGATGTGCCAAGATCGTTCATCATTGAGGAGTTTGCCGACGTAAGACCCTTCGATTCAGCGCTCTGAATGAAGCGATCTTTCATGCCCTGATATTCGCTCGACCCCTTTATCTGATCCACAATATTCCCATACTTCCCCTGGTTATTCGCATTGATGGACAAACCCCGTGGATTAATGCCTAGTGAATGATTCATCAATGCCGCCGACGCGGGGCGTGAGGAGCTCAAATAGGCGGCACCGGCTCTCCAGAATGCAACTTGGGAAGCGGTAGCTACGGGATTAATGATCCAGGCAATAAGACTTGATCCTCCGGTAGGGTCGACTAAGGTAAGCGGATTATTTTCCGTGTACGAGTAACTGTTTAACTTCTGCGGGGTAACGAGAATGGCATTAAGAACCTTTTTACTTGTTCCAAGGTTCAAGAACACCGCATCCTGGCTCATGAAACGACCGTAGTCGCCCATGTAGTAACGCGAGCCGAAGTAATACCAGCCGGTGTCTTCATCGAGCTCTTTGCCCGTGAATTTCTTATGGTTTTTGTACGAGCCGGTTTGAGTGTCTAGGAGAACACCGCCGAAGGGGTTGTAGATTTGTAAAGGACGGTCATTACTATTCTAACTGCTGGAAGACGTTCTTGTCTTCCTCGGGCATCTGGTCATAGTTAAGATAAGAGGTAACGACACCCGTCCTATAATCAACTTTTAGATACGTCGGCACATCTTCCTTCTGATCGTAATCTAGAATTTCACGTTCTCCTGATTCTGTCACCTGCCAAACCATATACTTTCGTGAAACCAATTCGAAACTAATATTCTTTTCATGTCTTTTTACAAACAGGTAGTCGCCCGATATTCGATATTGCTTTGAGGAATTAAGGAATGTAATTCCATAGTTGTGCTTATGATCACGCATCTGAAATAGAGGGGCTACATCAATCCCGCTTCGTTCGATGGAAAGTATACCGTAACAATCTATCATTGACTCATAAGGATCATAATCTATGCATCTCTGATACATTTCTTTTCGTTCCTGATATTCCTCGATGCCCTTAAAAGTTATAAAGAGCAAGAGAAATGAGCAAAAGACCACTAACGCCGTTTTTTTAGGTCGCATACTTTATTTTTTGTCCTCGACTTTTATATCAATGTCGTAGCCACTAATTACTCCAACATTTTGACTCGCCACAGCAGCATTGCCGAGGGCGTTGAAAGCATTTTTGCCTAGTGAATCGCCTAGAGAACTATCTAATTCAAAATTATAAGTATCATTCAATGTCATTTCTGTATTCCAGGTACCATTATCACTTCTCGTGGCTGAGAAACTGGTTACGGAGGTCCTGTGCAAAGCGGATCCTAAATCCGTGCTCAGGTTAAATGTAAAACCATCAGAAAATAAATTTGCATTTTGAATACTGTTTTGACCCGAACTCTCTGCATCTCGCAGGACTTGATTTAACCTGTCATTGTACTCCTGTGACCCCTTTATCTGATCCACAATATTCCCATACTTCCCCTGGTTATTCGCATTGATGGACAAACCCCGTGGATTAATGCCTAGTGAATGATTCATCAATGCCGCCGACGCGGGGCGTGAGGAGCTCAAATAGGCGGCACCGGCTCTCCAGAATGCAACTTGGGAAGCGGTAGCTACGGGATTAATGATCCAGGCAATAAGACTTGATCCTCCGGTAGGGTCGACTAAGGTAAGCGGATTATTTTCCGTGTACGAGTAACTGTTTAACTTCTGCGGGGTAACGAGAATGGCATTAAGAACCTTTTTACTTGTTCCAAGGTTCAAGAACACCGCATCCTGGCTCATGAAACGACCGTAGTCGCCCATGTAGTAACGCGAGCCGAAGTAATACCAGCCGGTGTCTTCATCGAGCTCTTTGCCCGTGAATTTCTTATGGTTTTTGTACGAGCCGGTTTGAGTGTCTAGGAGAATACCGCCGAAGGGGTTGTAGATGATGTACTCCACCGCCGCGCCGGATTCGTCAGTTTCGACGTGAGTGCCGCCAAGGTGATCGTGGTGATGGTAGATTGTCGAGGCAGTCGAAGTGACGGAGTCTACTGTCGATGTGGCGATTGAGCCAAAGGCGCCGAGGGTGATATAACGCTCGGTGTCTGTTCCATCAATGGTGTAGTAACTGTTGGGGTAAATCACCTCGCGCCCCGAAGAGCTCGTCTGCGTCACCCGATTCCATTCGTAATCGTAAGCGTAGGTGTCGGTCAAGGTCGAACTCGTCGATTGCGTCAGCTGATTGCGCCAGTTCCAGGTGTTGGTCCAGGTGCCGTCGCTTGTCATGTTGCCGTTGCGATCATAAGTCAATGTCTTGCCATCGACCGACGTTACCGCGTGCGGGTTGGCGTAATTACCGGGCTGGTATCCGAGGTAACTGTAAGTGCCGTAATCAGACGAAGTAAGAATGTTGCCGATCGCTCCGTAAGTCCACGTTTTGCTGTAAGTAAGCGCGCTGTCGGTGCTGGTCGAAGTCGCTCCAGTGATGCGATACAAATCATCGTAAGTATAGGCGATCACCATTTCGGCATACAAATCGGAAGCGTCAAGAAGATTGGTCAAGTTGCCGCCGGCGTCGTAGGTATAAGTGTAGTCTTCAAGCGTCGACCCTCCAGACACGGTAGTGACTCCACTCAAGCGATACAAATCGCTAGCGTCATAGTCATAGGTTGAGACGACGCCGTTGCCGTAAGTGATACTGGCGATGCTCCCGGTTGGGGTGTAATCGATACTGGAAGCTGCCGTGAATGACACCATGTTCGTCGGATCATCGAAAATCACTTCATCAATCTGCCCGGCATCGTTAAAGCCGTAATACATTTGACTCTCGTCCGGATAAACTACGGAGACGACATTTCCCTGTCGGTCATAAGTGTACGTCGTGGTATAAGCCGTGCCGTCAATCGTCTTCGTCTCCTCGCTCACGCGGCCTAGCGCATCATACGCATAACTTGTTGTCGCTCCGGCATCAACAACAACAGCGCAAAGACGAGCTATGCCGTTGGCACAAGAATCATGGCTATAAGTAATATCCGTCGCTGTAGTCGAGGACGCGTTCTCGCTGGTTACCCGATTGATGTCGTCGTAGACGTAGGTGGTGGTTGTCCCGATCGGGCTGACTGACGTCGCCATGGTGCTGGCGTTGTTGTATGTGAAAGTCCAGGTGCCGTAAGCGCCGTCGCTTGTTGAACGCAAGTCCCCGGCGTTCAAACGGCGGTCGATGGCGTCATAGCCAAACTGACGGACGTTCCCCGCTCCGTCTGTCATCTTCATCAGCTGATTAGCCGGGTTCCAGGTGTAAAACGTAGTGTACGTCGTTGACGACCCAAGCCGCTCCCCCACAACAGCCAAACGACCAAAACCATCATAGTAATACAATTTGGTCTTGCTATTAGCGTCAACTTCCGTAACCCACCAATCTTCGTAACTTTTGGTGGACGTCCCTTCCACGTTGGTCGAAGCGGTCACCCGGCCAAGCGCGTCGAAGGCGACGGTCGTATAAAGACTGGCGTCCGAAGTAGCGGCGGTGTAAGCAGCGCCGCTGTCTTCGTATGGAAGCGAAGTGCTTTCAACGCGGCCAAGTTCATCGTAAATGGTGTCGGTGACGTTGTAGGCACTGGCGCCTTCTTGGCGCTGTTGGATCATTCGACCGAAGCCGTCAAAGTAAGTATACGTCTCACGCGTCAGCGTCTCGTCAAAGTAATCCGTCTGATGAATCGATGCAGGCACCGACGTGTCGTCATACTCCCAAGCTGTTTTTTGTACGAGCGACGTTGGCGCGTCAGGATCAGGCTGCCACTCGGCGGTCGGGCGACCAAAGCCGTCATAATCGGTTTCAAAGATATTCCCATTCTGATCAGTTTTCTGTTTCACATTTCCAAACGAGTAATCGTATTCAAACGAAGTAGCATAACCAAGAGCATCAGTTTGCGTGGCTATATACATTTTGTCCGCATCCGGAGTGAAAGTCGTCGTCTGGCTCAAGGGATCAGTTTTGGTGGCAACGAAGCCATAACTGTCGTAAGTATACGTCGTGTCGAGGCTTGTAGAGCCGACAACCCAACGCGACTCGTCCGTCATGTTGCCTGTGGTCACATAGCCGAACGCCTCGTTGTCATAAAACCACCGGGTATGACGGTAACGATTACTCCAATAATCACGAACGATCTCCGCGGTGGGATAGCCGGAAGTCCCGCCACTCGTCCAGGCGGCATAAGTGTAACTCGTGATGACATTGTCGGATCCGTCAACGTCGGAAAAACTCCCCGCGTCGGTGCCGGTCACTTGCGCCCAATCCTTCTTCTCGCTCAGATTGCCCGAGGCGGCGTCAAAAGTGTACGTCGTCGCTTTATCGCGATGATCGCTGTCGGCGTCGTAGAGCAATTCCAGTGCCTGGTCTTGATAGACGAAATCACGGCCATCACCCAAATCGTCGTTGGTCCAACTGTGAATGACTGTTCGATACAACTGGGCGGCGCTGTCATACGATTCTTCCCGATACATCTTCCAAAGCTTGGAAACATCATCTGTTGATTCACCAAGACTGGCGTTGGCGTCATTCCCTTGATGGAAATACTGTATTGACTCATTGCCTGCTCCGTCCGTGGCGGTCACCGCGCCAAAACCAGCAAACTTACGATCATACTCGTCGGCGTAATAATAATCGCCGTCAGCGTAGTCATAGGAAGTCGTTGAAGTATTGCCAAGGCCATCATCGGTCATGACACTTGATACGACCCGCATCGGGAAAAAAAGCTCGCCGCCTTGATTGATCTCGCTCTCGTAAGCAATCTCCGTCGATCCACCCTGAAAATTGACAACGCCAATCAACGAATCGGCCTGCTCGCCATCGGCCAGCCAGAGCTGTTCAACCGGACTGCCGGAAATTTCACGAGAGTAAAGAATGTCGTCCAACCCATCGCCGTCAACGTCTAATTCACGAACACCGCGATCTGATCCTGTGGTGAACCACATCGGCACCGTCACGGTCGTGTCTTCCCTCCAACCAGTGCCGTCACCGGTGTTAACGTAGACACTGTAATCGTGGCCGCCAGTTCCGATAATATAGCGGGAATAAACCAAATCTGTCAGACCATCAGCGTTCATATCCATCAACCGCAAACCGAAATCCTGACCAACCGGCCCGAGAAACGTCCGCGGGACAGTGTAATTTGTATCTTCACTCCAGCCATCTCCGGTGTTGATATAAACGACAGTCTCGGTCGTCGATGTGTACCGACCATAAACAAGATCGGTGAGACCGTCGCCATTAACATCGCCAAAACGAACGCCGCGATCATTATTGCTTGAACCTGTAAAATACTGCGGGATGTTGAAAGCGCTGCTGCTCGTCCAGCCCGTGCCGTCGCCGTTATTTATATACACCTCCGTCGGAAAGGTGTCGCGCGCTTTGACTAAATCCTGCATCCCATCGCCGTCAATGTCGACAATGCGCACCCCCAAATCACTGCCAGAGTAACTGAACGACAAGGGAATGGTAACCGAGGTGTCTTCGCTCCAGCCAGTGCCGTCGCCGTTATTCAAATACAGCGCCGAAGCGGCAAAACCTCCTCCGCCGGTGCGCGAATAAAGCAAATCAAGGAAGCCGTC
>ERZ1292633.2017-Hain-H41-02um-R1-2017-length-21152-cov-6_pt1 | contig 21152 bp, 16 predicted proteins | sample MGYA00564406_ERZ1292633 | MGnify/ENA primary metagenome ERZ1292633 (study PRJEB36523, sample SAMEA6512639) | groundwater metagenome | collected 2019-01-08 | study: AquaDiva: Metagenomics assemblies of 32 groundwater samples
GAGGTCGGCGAGCGTCGTCTTCACCGTCGGCTCCTCGTCGAGCCGGTGGATCGGCATGATCGGGAAGAGCTGGTCGATGGCCCAGTTGTCGGGGAGCGACTGGAAGAGCGAGAAGTTGCAGAAGTACCGGTCGACGAGCGCGGCGTCGAGGTCGGAGATGATGTCCTCGAACTCGTCGGGATGCCGGTGGGCCGCGGCGCGGACCGCGTTGATCGTGCACAGGTGCAACAGCTCGGCGTTGGCCCGCTCGCGGAGCGACAGCACGCCGTTGTTGAAGAACCCCTGCGCCTTCTCCTTGTCGTACGACGCGTCGTGGTACACCTCGCGCACGCGGCGCATGGAGACGTTCTTGCGCGACACGGCCTTGAGGTCGTCGGCCATCTCGTGCAGCAGCGCGTGATCGTCCTCGACGACGACCGGCGTCGACGCCTCCACCTGCGACTCCACCTCGATGACGCTCATCAGCATCAGCGCATGGTGCGCCGTCAGCGCACGCCCCGACTCGCTGATGATGTCCGGCATCGGATGCTCGTGTTCCCGGCACATCTCGGCCAGCGTGTACACGATGTCGTTGGCATACTCCTGCACCGTGTAGTTCATCGACGCCTGGTTGGTGCTCTGCGTGCCGTCGTAGTCCACGCCCAGTCCGCCGCCAACGTCGACGTGGGTGATGTCGAGCCCCATGCGGCGCAGCTCCACGTAGAAGCGCGCGACCTCGCCCATCGCCCGCTTGATGTAGCGGATGTCGGTGATCTGCGAGCCGAGGTGGAAATGCACGAGCTTGAGGATGTCCAACCGGCCGGCGGCGCGCAGGCGCTCGATCAGCGCGACCAGCTGCGCCGAGTTGAGCCCGAACTTCGACTTCTCGCCCCCCGACTGCGCCCAGCGTCCCGAACCCTCGGTGGACAGCTTGATGCGCACGCCGGCGGTCGGGACGACGCCCAGCTCGTCGGCCGCCTGCAACAGCACGTCGAGCTCGCTGACCTGCTCGATGACGATGAACACCTTGTGCCCCAGCTTCTGCCCCATGAGGGCGAGGCGCATGAACTCCTCGTCCTTGTAGCCGTTGCAGACGATCACGTGATCGGTGCGCTCGGAAAGGGCGAGCACCGCCTGCAATTCGGGCTTGGACCCGCACTCGAGGCCGACGCCGCAGGGCTGGCCGAAGGTGAGGATCTCCTCGACCACGTGACGCTGCTGGTTGACCTTGATCGGGTACACGGTGGTGTACTGCCCCGTATAGCCGAACTCCTGGATGGCATTCTGGAACGACGCGTGCACGGCCTCGATGCGCGAGCGCAGGATGTCGGAGAAGCGCAGCAGCACCGGCAGGGCAACGCCCTGCGCCTCGAGGTCGAGCGCGAGTTCAAAGAGATCGAGGGTGCGCTCCGGGTGCGCCTTCTCCGGGCGGACGACCACCCGGCCGGTGGCGGAGATGTCGAAGAAGCCGTCGCCCCACCCGTCCACATTGTACAGGGCCTTGGCAGCGTCGATCGTCCAGCGCTGCGGTTCGGCAGCGCTCGCGGAGTCCAGGGGAGCGGTGGTAGTCATGTGGAGAGGAATACTATCCGGTTCGGACGGAATTGCGATGGGCGCAGACCGATGACGGACGACGGACGACGGATGACGGATGACTGATGGAGACCGTTGGTCCTCCGTCATCGGTCATCGGTCATCGGCCCTTACCCCACCGCCCTTCTGTAGAACGCCTTCAACCCGCGCCACCACGCGAAGACGGTCACCGCCGTCAGCACCGCCGCCACGATCGCCGGGTCCATGTGCGGCACGCCCGGGGTCAGCACGCCGCGCATTCCCTCGGACGCGTACACCAGTGGATTCACCAGCACCGCCTTCTGCAGCCAGGGCACCACGCGCAGGCCGTCCCACGGGTAGTAGGCGCAGCCGAAGAACAGCATCGGCGCCACGATGAACGAGAACATCAGGCCGATCTGGTCGACCTTCACCGCGCATCCAAGCCAGAGCCCGAGCGTGGAGAAGGCCGCGGCTGCCAGGATCATCATGCCGAGCGTCAGGCCAAAGCTCGACAGCGTGAGCCCCGGCGCGCTCCCCATGATGACGCGCCCGAGCGGCAGGACGATCAGCCCGGCGATGACGCCCTGGATGACGCCGACGACCACGAGTTCGAGCGCCACCAGGTGCGTCGGAAGCGGGGCGAGCAGGCGGTCCTCGATCTCCTTCGTGGCGCCGAAGGATGCAACCATCGGCAACGCCACCGACTGCACCGCCGACAGGGCGAGGCTGACGGCGAGCACGCCGGGCAGCAGCGTCGTGACGTACGCCGGCGGCAGCATCTGCATCTTGGGCAGCAGGTAGCCGAAGACGATCATCAGCAGCGTCGGCTGCATGAGCGTGCGCACGAGCGTAAAACCGATCTCGCGGCGCGCAACGCGCAGGTCGCGCTGCAGCATGGCCACGAAGACGTCGGAGGCGGGCACGGGGGTGTCGTGGGTCAATCCAGCCTCCGCCCGGTGAGCGAGACGAACAGCGTCTCCAGCGACGGCTTCACGAGGTTGATGTTGCGCACGGCGTGCCCGCGCGCCTCCACCGCCTTGATGAGCGCGGGGAGCGCCTCGCCGCCGCGGCTGCAGAACGCGCGCAGGTCGTTGCCGCTGACGTCGACGCGCGACACACCCTCCACGAAGCGGCAGGGAATGGCAACGTCGTCGGCGTCACCGTCCAGCTGGAGGTCGATGAGCGTCTCGCCCGGTGCCCGCGCCTTGAGCGCCTCCGGCGTATCGCAGGCCAGCAGCTTGCCATGATCCACGATGCCCAGCCGCCCGCACAGCTGGTCGGCCTCTTCCATATAGTGCGTCGTCATCACGATGGTACGGCCATCGCGGTGCAGCGCGCGCAGGATCTCCCAGAAGGCCAGGCGCGCCTGCGGATCGAGGCCGACCGTCGGCTCGTCGAGGAAGATCACCTGTGGCTCGTGCAGCAGCGCGCGCGCGATCATCAGTCGCTGCTGTTGCCCTCCGGAGAGGACGTCGACCTTGGCGTCGGCCTTGTCGCTCATGCCGAGCTGCTCCAGCAGGGACCCCGACCGCTCGGCGGTGACCGCGCGCGACAGGCCGAAGTAGGCACCGTGGAAGAGCAGGTTCTCGAGGACGCTGAGGCCCCGATCGGGGTTGGGACGCTGCGGAACGACGCCGATGCGCCGGCGCACCAGGGCGCCGTGGGTGGCCACGTCGGCTCCGCCGACGAACGCTTGCCCCGAGGTGGCGCGCACGCGTGTGGTGAGAATTCCGATGGTCGTCGTCTTGCCCGCACCATTGGGTCCGAGGAGACCGAAAAACTCTCCCGGCTCGATGGTGAGGTCGAGACCGTCGAGCGCGAGCACCGCGCGGTCGAGGCCCGTGCCGGTGCCACCATTGCCGCGACGGCGAATGGGCGGCGCCGGGTACGACTTGCGCAGGGCGCGGGTTTCGATGGCCGGGGGCACGAAGGAATAGTCGTGTGCGCTGCGCGTCCGGGCAAGCGACGCAGGCGCGGGATATGGTGCGCCGTGAAACCGGGTCAGCCCGCTACTCGGAAGCGGCGAACGACGGTCGCGCACAAAGATCGTCGTCTGCGCCGCCCCACCTGCGCCGCCCCGTCTGCGCCCCCCCCACCTGCGCCGCCCCACCTGCGCCGCCCCACCTGCGCCGCCCCACCTCGCGCGCCGGGGCCGACGCTGGCATCTTGGTGCCGAGCCAGGCAGCATCTTTTTTTTCACACAAGTGAGGCCCCCCGTGAAGAAGCTCTTGCGAGTTGGAGTGTGGATCGTTGGTGTCGTCGTGGTGGTGGTGATAGTGGCGGGTTCCGCGCTGTACTACACGACCCAGCGGCGAATCGACAAGAAATGGGACGTCGCGGGGCATCTGCTGACGATTCCCGGCGATTCCCTGGCCCTCGAGCGGGGCCGCCGCATTGCGACGACCATCTCCAAGTGCTCCAACTGCCACACGGCGGATTTCGGCGGTGGCGTGTTCATCGACGCGCCGCCGGTGGCCAGGCTCTACTCGGCCAACCTGACGCGTGGAAAGGGCGGCATTGGTGGCCAACTGAGCGACCTCGACTGGGAACGGGCAATTCGCCACGGCGTGAAGCCCGACGGCTCGGTGCTGCTCTTCATGCCGTCCCAGGAGTTCGAGCTCATCAACGACGAGGACATGGCGGCGTTGATCGCCTACCTCAAGACGCTGCCGCCGGTCGATCGCGAAGTGGGCAAGAACAGCGTCGGCCCCATTGGCCGCATGCTCTTCGCCAAGGGAGAACTGCAGCTGGTGCCCGCCGAAATCGTCAACCATGCTGCCACGCACCCGGCGCCGGTACCGATGGGCGTGTCCGTGGCATATGGCCAGTACATTGCCGAGATTGGCGGCTGCAAGGGCTGCCACGGCCCCGGCCTGTCTGGCGGGCACATTCCCGGAACGCCGCCCGAGTGGAAGCCGGCGTCAAACATCACGCCGACGGGCATCGGGCACTACACCGAGGAGGACTTCTTCCGCGCCCTGCGCGAGGGGAAGCGCCCCGGCGGCGTGCCGATCGACTCGCTGATGCCGTATCGTTTCACGAAGGACATGACGGACGACGAGATCCGTGCGGTTTACTTGTTCCTCAAGACGGTGCCGGCAAGGGAGTTCGGGAACCGGTAGTGCGGGGGGCTCTCACGGAGACCTGTGCAGACTTACTTCGCCTTCTCGAGCAACCCGACGAGCGCCGCCTTCGGCGCGTAGCCAACCTGCCGCGCAACCTCCTGCCCGTCCTTCAGGATGACGAGCGTCGGGATGCCACGCACGTTGAAGCGCTGCGGCGAGGCGGGGTTCTGGTCGGAGTTGACTTTCACCACGAGCAGTTCGCCCGAGCGCTCACGCGCCAGTTCGTCGAGCACCGGCGCCATCATCTTGCACGGCCCGCACCAGTCGGCGTAGAAGTCCACGAGCACCGGAACCGTGGCGCCATTGATGACCTTGCTCAGCTGGTCATCCTTGGCGTGCACGGGACGGTCGAGCAGCAGCGGCCGCTGGCATTCCGCGCACTTCGGGCGGTCGTCGAGGCGACCGAGTGCCACACGGTTCAACGTATCGCAGAACGCGCACGCCACCACGGCGCTCGGCGCGGGCTTTTCGACCTGGGTGGTCACGGCATCTTCTCCAGGGCAGCAAGCACGCGCTCGAGTCGCTCGCGGATATGCCTGGCGACGGGCTCGAGCGCCGGTTGCGCCGCGACGCTGAGCGCGACCACAGGGTCAATGGCCGCGACGCGGGTTCGCCCCGACATCTCGTCGCGCCGCACGATGACGTTGCAGGGCAACAGGAGGCCGAGGTCGGCGTCGACGTTGAGTGCCTCGCGGGCATGCGACGGACTGCAGGCCCCGAGGATCACGTAGGGCGGTGACTCGACGCCGAGCTTCTTCTGGAACGTGGCGCGCAAGTCGGCTTCCATCAGCACGCCGAATCCCTCGGCGGCGAGTGCGGCGCGCGTGGCCTCGACGGTGGCCTCGAACGGACGGTCGAGGGAGATGGAAAGTCCGTAGGTGGTGGCGGTGGTCATTGGAGTTTCCGTTCAGGTGGTCTATTACTACTATATCGCTATATAGTTGCCAATGCAAGGGCAGCGACTTTCCCGCTGGTATCTCTCACGGAGACCGGAGCAGACGGAGCTTCACGAAGGCGACAACAGCTTTCCGGGGGACTCGACGGACGGTACCGTCCGTCCAAGCCCCCCGAAAAGTACTTGTCGTTCTCCGTGTCCTTCGTAACCTCCGGTCTCCGTGAGAGGCAACACCCGCACGGGACCCCGAGAGTACGGCGCCTACGGCTTCCTGTTCAACTGATCCTGCCCCTTCTTCAGGAACGGGATCCCGTTCATCATCCAGTCGGGCTCGGCCTGGCCGAGCAGCTTGGCGCCGAAGAACTGCTGCATCTTGAGGTCGATGTCCTTCTGGTTGGCGCGCTTGGACGGGTTGTGAGCATCGCCATTGTATACGACGAGATACGCTTCCTTCCGGAGCCGGCGCATCGCAAGGTAGAACTCGATTCCCTGGTACCACGGCACCGCGCCATCGGCGTCATTCTCCATGAACAGCATGGGCGTCGCGACGCGGTCGAGCTTGAAGATCGGCGAGTTCTCGATGTAGCGCTCGGGATACTGCCACAGCGACCCACCGATGCGGCTCTGCCCGTGTTCGTACTGGCCCTGGCGGGCGATCCCTGATTCCCAGCGAATGCCGTCGTACGCCGACGTCATGTTGACCACGGTGGCATTCGGGACGGCCGCGGCGAACATGGTGGTGACCGTCATCAGGTACGCGGTCTGGTATCCGCCCCACGACTGCCCGCTGATTCCAAGTCGCTTGGCATCGACGAAGCCGCGCGCAATGAGCGACTGCACACCAGGAATGATCGCCTTGGCCGCGCTCGGCCCCGGATAGCCTTCGGTGTAGACGATGTCCGGGACGAAGACGAGGTAGCCCAGCGCGTTGTAGACCAGCGGATTGATGATGTTGCGTCCAGACGGTGCGTAGTAGTTGTGGAGCTGGTCCGAACGCCGATCGTAGAAGTACGTGATCATCGCGTACCTCCGGCCGACATCGAAGCCCTCCGGCTTGTAGAGAAGTCCCTTCAGAGGAACGCCGTCGTCATTCAGCCAGCGCACGAGCTCCACCGTCCCGCGCGGATACTCGGCGTCCTGCGGATTGGCACTAGAGACCCTGTGCACCGCCTTGATGGCAGGACCCGTCCAGAGATCGGGGAACTCGCGGAACGTCTGCTGCGTCAGCATGAACTGCGCGGCGTTGCGCGCCTTCTGGAGTCCCGCGTAGTTCCTCGGCCCCATCACCAGGCCCTCGGGTGCGACGCTCACGCCGAGCTTCGCCTGGGCATAGCCGCTCTCCTTGGTCTCCTCGTTGAACGCACGAAGGTAGAGCGGCTCGACCGGGTCGAGGAATCGATCGTCGGTCTCGAGGTTCACGACGCGATACGTGAAGCCGGAGGCCCGGCCGGCGCCAGCCGTCAGGTTCTTCGGGGCTGCCACGCCCGTCGGATCGACTTCCCAGACGTCGTAGCGATCGTAGACGAGCACCCGCGCGTCGTCCCGCGTCCAGCCACCCAGGCCGTACGCCGGACGCACGCTGGGTTCGTCGAACGTCTCGTCGTCGAGCTTCACGTCCTTGATGGCGGCCGTCATCTCCACCTTCCGGTTCCCCACGGTGGCGTGCGACCACCACCGGCCATGTTCGAACCAGGTGACGTACCTCCCGCCCGGCGAGAGCTGCGCGTCCTCGATCTTCCTGGCGACGAGCGTGCGCGCCCCGGTGGTCGCGTCGAGCACGAATGCGTCGTTGCCGCCTTCGTCCCACGTCTGCTCGATGGCGTACTCGACGGGGTTCAGCGCCAGTGCCACCCGCCCGTTGTCGGCAATCGTCACCCGCGTCAGCGAGTCGTTGCCCAGCTTGGCCCACTTCTTCAGCGCCACCTGGTAGATGGCGTCCCACGTGCGGCTGCGGTCCCGTGCGGCGTTGAGCTTCTGCACGGGCATGATCTGAGTGTCCTCGTAGTGCCACAGATCGTAGATCGCTTTCTCGGCGAGAGAGTCCGCCGGAATGGAGTCGACGGGCAGCGGCGCCAGCGCGAACTGCAGCGCCGAGCCGTCGCGCACGAAGTCCACGCGCCCGCGATCGGCGATGATCTGGTCGGCACCGACCATCGCACCATCCATGACCTTCGTGGCGACCACAGGACCCTTCTGTCCCTTGGCCGGAACAAGCGACGCGTAGTACAGCGCGAAGCGCGGCTTGGCCGCCGCGGCGTCATCGCGATCGGTCACGAAGGCGACCTGCCCGCCCTTCCGATCGACGGCGAGCGACCTGTAGTTGCCCTTTCCCGAGGTGAGTGTCGTGACGGCGCCGGTGGAGAGATCGCGCACGTGCACGCCGGTCTTGAGCGTGTCGGTCGACGTGGTCGCATAGACGAGCACCTTCTCGCCCTCGTCGAAGAGATACGACGTCACGTCATCGATCTTCACCTCCATGCCAGTCGTGAGATCGCGGAGGAAGAGAGGCGCCGCCGGTTCGCTGCGCAGGCCGGGCGCCGCGCCACCGCGGCCACCGCCCCGGGCGCCGCCACCGCCTGCTGGGGCACCTGCACTCCCGCTTCCCGGAGCCGCGCTGTCCGCTTCCATCAGATACGCGAGGTACTTGCCTCCATCGCGCGCGAACCGGAACGACCGGACGCGGGGAATCACCTGCGCCTTGCCGTCGGCGAGGTTCACCACCGTAAGCGACGTGCGCGGCGCCGGCAGTGCGCGCGGCTTGGCCTTGCGTGCCGCCTCGAAGTCGGCACGCGGCGCGAAGCTCATGAAGGCCGCCACCCGCGAGCCAGCCGAGAACTGCGCCGGTGGAGCACGGAACAGCGCCGTCGAGTCGGCTCCCGGCTGCAACTGCGGCCGCCCCGTGTAGCCGCGCGCAAAGCGCCATTCGGTGTCTGAGCCCGTGGCGCGGATGAGCACGTCGCCGTCGCCCACCACGGAGCTGAGCGTGTACATGGCGAACTTGCCATCGGGCGACAGCGTGGCACCCGAGATGGTGCGCCACTGGTCGTAGGTGTCCTGCGTGATGGCGCGCTTGGCCTGGGCGGCGAGCGGCGCTGCCAGCAGGCAGAGCAGCGCGGCGAGGCGCACTGACGTGAACGCAAGTCGGCTGGTCTTCATCGCAGAGTCGGGTTGAGGAGTTATCTTCTCCGAAGCAGGACGCCGGGCGCCCTGACCGATGTTACGCGCCAACGGCCATCACCGCTGTCCCGGACCCCCAATGAATCGAATCCTCGGCTACTTCATTCGCGGCCTCATCCTCACCGTCCCGGTCGCCGTGACGATCTGGGTCTGCTACGGCATCTTCCGGCGCGTGGACGGCTGGCTCGGCATTTCGATCCCGGGCATCGGCTTCGTCACCACGCTGGCCCTCATCACGCTGATCGGCGCGCTGGGATCGAGCATCCTCACCCGCTCGGCCGTGACGATGTTCGAGGACCTGCTGCAGCGGCTGCCGTTCGTGCGCCTGCTGTACACCTCCACCAAGGACGTGCTGAGCGCGTTCGTGGGCGAGAAGAAGCGGTTCAGCCAGCCGGCGCTGGTGGAACTGGGCCTTGGCAATGAGGTGCAGGTGCTTGGGTTCCTGACGCAGGCGTCGGCCGAGCGGCTTGGCTTCGATGCGTCGGTGGTGGTGTACGTGCCGCACTCGTACGCCTGGTCCGGACAGATGCTCGTGCTGCCCTCCGCCCGGGTGAAGCTCCTTCGCACCGACAGCGCCGAGTTCATGGCGTTCGTCGTGTCGGGCGGGGTGACGGACTTTCCGAAACTCGACTGAGGATCTGGACTCAGGATTGCGATCAAGGACCGCGATTCCGGATTGCGATCAGCGACCGGAAGCACGACTAACCCATGCGGAGTTGACCATGCGTGCCTTCTTTCTGCTGGCGTTCCTCGTCTCGCCGCTCGCGGCGCAGTCGCGTGACTCACTCGTCCTGCTGAAGCCGGCAGCCGTCTGGGACGGCACCAGCGATGCCCCTGCCGCCGGGTGGACCGTCCTGGTGCGCGGCGAACGCATCGCCGCCGTCGGTCCGGCTGCCGACGTGGGCGTACCCAAGGGAGCCACGGTGATCGAGCTGCCCGGCACGACGCTGATGCCGGGAATGATCGAATTGCATTCGCACCTGTTCCTGCATCCGTACAACGAGGCGCAGTGGAACGACCAGGTGCTGCGCGAGTCGCTGACGCTGCGCACGGCGCGCGCCGTGAACCACGCGCGCAACACCCTGCTGGCGGGTTTCACCACCGTGCGCGACCTGGGCACCGAGGGAGCCGGCTACGCCGACGTCGGGCTGAGGCAGGCCATCGACCAGGGCATCATTCCGGGGCCGCGCGTGGTGGCGACCACGCGCGCCATGGTCGTGACCGGGAGCTACGCCCCCCGGCGCACCGACTTCAGCTTCGAACCACCGCTGGGAGCCGAAGAAGCCGACGGCATCGACGGCGTGGTGCGGGTCGCCCGCGACCAGATTGCCCACGGCGCCGACTGGATCAAGGTGTACGCCGACTACCGGTGGGGACCGCGCGGGGAGACGATGCCGACTTTCACCGAAGCCGAGTTGCGTGCCATCGTCGAGGTGGCAAAGAGCAGCGCTCGGGCGGTGGTGGCGCACGCCAGCACGCCCGAAGGAATCAGGCGCGCGGTGATGGCAGGCGTGGAGACCATCGAGCACGGCGACGGCGGCACCGAGGAGACGTGGAAGCTGATGGCGCAGCACAGCGTCGCCTTCTGTCCCACGCTGGCCGCGGGCGACGCGACCTCGCAGTACGCCGGCTGGAGAAAGGGCGTCACCCCCGAACCGGCGTCGATCGCGTCCAAGCGCGCGTCGTTCAAGGCGGCGGTCGCCGCCGGAGTGACGATGTGCATGGGCGGCGACGTGGGCGTGTACGCGCACGGCGACAACGCCCGCGAGATGGAACTGATGGTCGAGTACGGGATGACCCCTCCGGCCGTGCTCCGCGCCGCGACCAGCGTGAACGCCAGGCTGCTGCACTGGGAGAGCCGGGTGGGGCGCGTAGCGCCGGGGCTGCTGGCGGACCTCATCGCGGTACGCGGAGACCCGACTCGCGACATTCGGGCAGTGCGGAGTGTCGCCTTTGTAATGAAGGGTGGGGTGGTCGAAAAGAAGCTGTGAGCTCTACGCCGTACGCTCTAGGCCGTCCGCTGCCGAGGCGGACGGCGTGATGCGTGCGGCGTACAGCTCACAGCTTCTTTTGCAGTTTCCGCAGCATGAAGTACCACGGCACGCCAAACACCATCGCCCCCAGTGCGCTGGCCGCTGACGCGAAACCGTACTCCCCGTCGTGGAACGAGATCACGATGACGGAGCAGAACACCAGGAAGGGCACGAACGCCAGCACCGCCACGCCGCGTGTGCCGAGCGGAATGCGGAACGATCCGCGCAGCAGGGGCTCGCGCGAGCGGAAGTACACCAGCGCCGCGAACTCGAACATCACCGCTGCGGCGTAGAAGATCGCGTCGGCGACGATGAGGTTGCCGAACGGGAGCAGCGAGAAGACGCTGTAGATGGTTGCCGACAGAACGATCGCCACCACCGGCGTGCCACGCTGGTCGGTGCGGCCGAGCACCTTGGGCAGCAATCCATCCTGCGCCATGGCCATCGGAACCCGTGTGTAGACCAGGAGCAGCGCATTGAAGAGCGCCAGCGCGCTGAGGAGGCCGGCCACGGCGAGCATCGGCGCGAGTATCACGCCGGCCGATCCGGTCGCCGCACGGGCAATCGCGGGCCAACCACCATCGCTCCACGTGGTCCAGTCGGTGACACCCAGGGCCGGCACAAGGGGCACGAAGTACCCGAGCGCGACCAGCGGGAGCGCGAGGGCCAGCGCCCGCGGATAGGTGCGCCCTGCGTCCACGACCTCGCCACCGACGGTGGAGGCGTTGTCCCAGCCGAAGTAATTCCACAACGCCGTCGAGAGTCCCACCGCCAGACCGGCTCCAAGGCCCTGCCCCGGCTTGAGGAACGGCTGCCACGGCACGTGCTGCACATTCGGCCAGGCGAGGATTGCGACCAGCGCGAAGGTGCCGAGGATGAAAGTGCCGATGATCACGGAGACGCGCCCCACCGGAAACGCGCCGCGCAGGTTGATGGCCGTCGCCCCCCAGATCATCACCAGCGCAATGCCCCAGCGTGCCGCCGGTGACAGGTCGGGGACGAACCACGACAGGTACTGGTTGAACATCACCGGGTAGATGGCCATGTCCACCAACGAGTAGAGCCAGGTGTACCAGCCGTTCTGGAACGCCCAGAAGTCCCCGAAGGCACGCCGCACCCAGCGGTAGTAGCCGCCTTCCTCCGGCAGCATGCTGGCGAGCTCGCCGATGATCAGGATCTCGGGAAGCGACCAGACGAGCGGAACGACGAGGAGCATCGCCAACGCGAGCCCCGGGCCGGTATCGGCCACGAGCCCCTCGAGCGTGAAGGCGCCGCCGGAGACGTTGAAGAAGATGACGAAGACGAGCGAGAACGTCGTCAGGGAGCGGCGGAGCATAGGCGGGTATTCTACGCGCGCGCTGGGTTCGCGACAGGGCCGGCTTCTACCGCACACCACGGAGACGCGGAGGACACGGAGGTTCACGGAGACGGCCAAACGCTGAAGGGGGTTCGGGCGACAGTACCGTCCACCGAGCCCCTTCAGAGTCGCTGTTCCGTGAACCTCCGTGCGCTCCGCGTCTCCGTGGTAAACAGGAGAAGCCAGTGTCTACGGCTTCAGCCAGTGCCCAAACCACTGCCGCAGGCGCCCCAGCCGGTCCACCAGCAGCCACGGCTCGCCCGTGCGCGACAGGTCGTGGTTCGACCGCGGGTACCGCACCCACTCCGCCGGCACCCCCTGCTTCCTGAGCGCCATGAACCACTGGTCGGCATCGGTCATCGGAGTGCGGAAGTCCTCCTCGCTCTGCACGATCAGCGTCGGGGTCTTCACGTTCTTCACGTAACGGATCGGCGAAAGCGAGTCGTACATCGCCGGGTTCTCCCACGGCTTGCCGAAGAACTCGAACTCGGTGAGACCCTGCACATCGCTGGCGCCATACCACGACCACCAGTTGGCGATCATCCGGTCGGCCTCGGCCGCCTTGTACCGGTTGGTGTGCGACGTGATCCACGCTGTCATCACGCCGCCGTACGAGCCACCGGTGACGCCCATGCGCGTGCTGTCCACGTCGGCGCGCTGCGCGGCGATGTCGGTGGCCTGCATCAGGTCCTTGTAGTCCTCGGCAAACCAGCGGCCACGCGTGCTGAAGGTGAAGTCGGCCCCCGATCCGCTGGAGCCGCGCGGGTTGGTGTAGAGCACCATGAAGCCGGCGCCGGCCAGGTTCTGGAACTCGTCGAACCACCCCTCGTCGTAGCGTGAGTGCGGCCCGCCGTGGATGTAGAGCACCAGCGGGTACTTCTTCCCCGCCTGGTAGCCGAACGGCTTCATGAGCCATCCTTCAATGGTCAGCCCGCCGACGCCCTGGAAGGTGAACTTCTCGGCGTCGCTCCAGGTGATCTCGGCGTTCAGCTGGTCGTTGAACGACGTGAGCTTGCGCTCGTTCCTGCCGTCGAGGTCGGCGATGAACAACTCGGTGGGCCGGTTCACGCTCGTCGCGACGAAGGCGACCTGCTTCGCCTTCTCATCATGATCGAACCCGCGGATGACGCGGCGCCCGCCGATTACCTCGCGCATCTGGCCGTTCTTCGGCGTCACGACGAACAGCGCAGTGCGGGCGCCGACGTCGGCGCTCATCAGCAACTCGCCGTTGGGAAGGAACTCGGCGCGGGCCGGTTCGTACTGCCAGCCGTTCGTCAGGTTCTGCGGCGCGCCGCCCGCGGCGTCGACGAGCATCAGGCGGGCGTTCCTGGTGCGCTCGGCGCGGCCGATGAACGCGATCTTCTTGCTGTCGGCCGACCAGGCGAGGCCCTGCTCGTCGCCCTGCAGCGATGCCACCCGGCGCGGTTCGCCGCCAGTCAGCGGAATGACGAAGATGTCGCGATCATTCCGCGGCGCTTCGTCACGGAGCGCGTCGTACGGCAGCAGAGCGAGTGAATCGGCGGCCTGCTGCACCACCGAGTCGGGGCGCAGCAGCGCGTCGGCCGTGAAGGCAATCCACTTGCCGTCGGGCGATACGGTGGCCTCGCGGTGCGAGTAGCGTGCGCGGGTGAGCTGCACACGCTTTGAGCCATCGAACTTCTGTGTGAAGATCTGCTGCTGGCGAATCGCGCGCGCCTCGCGCGGGTTCGGCACGTAACCGGTAGCGTTCGACTTGTACGGGAAGTTCACGATCTGGCGGCCGTCGAAGCGCGCCTGGTCCATTGGCTTCGTGATGGACCCGTGAGGCGGGAACGCCATCGCGCCGGCCGCAGCGGCCCCGGCACCCGAACCCGTGCCCGGTCCGCCACGGCCGCCCGGACCGCCCGGTCCACGCGTGACCCCGCCGCCCGTCGTGTCCACCACGTCGGTGAAGACGGCAAAGCTCTTGTCCCTGGGTGTCGAGCCCGTGGGGTAGTTTTCGATCTGCGTGGCTTCCCCGCCCGGCTGGTCCATGCGCAGCGCCCAGGTGTTGCCGCGACCGCCGGGGCGATTCGACGTGAAGAAGAGGTACTTGCCGTCAGGCGAGAAGTGCGGGTTGGAACTCTCGTACCCCGGCGACGTGTAGCGCACCGCATCGCCGCCCGTCGTGGGCACGGCCCACACCTCGCTGTGACGCTTGTTCTCTCGCTCCACGACCCTGGTCACCGTGAACGCCACCAGCTTGCCGTCGGGTGAGATGGCAGGAGCACTCAGCGTAGTGACCTTGTACCAGTCACCGGGGGTGAAGGCTCGTGCGGCGGGTTGCTGAGCGGTCAACGGCATCGCGACTGCGATGAGGGCGAGATATCGGCGCATGCTTGTTCCGGTGGGGTGGCGAGACATAAAGAAGCGGTGGGCTGAACGCCCTACGCTGTACGCCGTCCGTTTCCTGCGGGCGGCGCCCAACGGCCGGCACTCGCATGCAAATACGGGAGTCCCCACGCAATCGCTGACGACCTCGCGAGGGAGTGAGCCCGCTGGCAGCGGAATGATGATGCGAACGATAGCGGCCTGGGCGATGTTGCGCCCATGGCATCCCTCACCACGACCGTCAACCGAGCGATCAGATCGCGCCCGGCGACGCAGGCCGGATTGCCCTTGTCGCCCGACATGTGTAGCTTATCACACATGGCTACCAACCTCGCGATCGACGACCGGCTGCTCGATGAGGCGCTGCGCATCGGCGGCCATCGGACCAAGAAGGACACCGTGAACGAAGCACTGACCGAGTACATCCAGCACCGCAGGCAGGCCAAGATGCTCGACCTCTTCGGCACGGTCGAGTTCGACGCGGCGTACGACTACAAGAAGCAGCGCCGCCGCCCGTGAACGTGCTCGTCGACACGTCGGTCTGGTCGCTCGCGCTGCGCCGCGCGAAGCCAGCACCGTCTCCGATCGCGCGTGAGCTGGCGGAGTTGGTGCGGGAAGGTCGGGTCGTCATGATCGGGCCGATCCGCCAGGAACTGCTGTCCGGCCTCCGGGAGCACCGGCAGTTCCAGCTCCTGCGCGATCACCTGCGCGCCTTCCTCGACGTGGATGCCGAACCAGAGGACTTCGAGGAGGCCGCGCTCTTCTTCAACCGGTGCCGGGCGAAGGGCATTCAGGGCTCCAACACCGACTTCTTGATGTGCGCCATGGCGTCCAGGCGCGGTCTCGCGATCTTCACCACGGATGGCGACTTCCGGGAGTACGCGCGAGTGCTGTCGCTGAGGGTCCACCAACCCCGTCGGTAGACCCGCCCAGCGGCGCCGCGCCCGATCGCTGGCTGATCGGCTGAGTCACTCTCGCCGTGGAGTCAGCTGATCCACCTGCCCAGCGCCAGGGCGAGCAGCGAGAACAGGAGCGCCCCCAGTGAAGCCAGCCCGAGCAAGGCGGCGCTGGAGCGCGCGACGAGCCAGACGAATTCTACGAAGGCCGGCATGTCCGAAGAACCTGCCTGCAATCGGCGTTCCGAGACAGCCCAGACACCGTACATCGAGAGGCAGAGCCCCGCACTCGCGAGGACTGCCCAGCCCGGGGGCCGGGTCCATATCGCGGCGCCCGCAACCAGGGCACCGCCAAGGACGTCGATGACGAGGCGAGTCGGCGCGGTCACCAGCGCGCGCGCATGGAGGAACTCGGCGAGGGAAACGTCAGGCTTCATCACTTCCGGTGTCATGTCTCGCCCATCTCCAGGTCAGCCTCGTCCCGATGATGTTGAGTTCATGGATTCCTCCTGTTGCCGAAGAACACGAGCATCGGGTGAATGCCAAGTCCGATCCACAGGGCGACGAACCACCACACGCTGACATCCAGGATCTCCGGCACCAGCTTCACGATGACGAGGGCCAGGAACATCGCGGCCCCCAGCGCGAGCTTGGTGTCGACGATACCGAACCTCCTGGCGCGAGAATCGAAGTACTCCCAGAGTGACATTGTCCTGCCCTCCGTTGACAGTTGGTGCGGGCAACTCAGCGTCGCGATGACACTGCACTCATGAAGGTCCGCCGGACGCCAGGAGTGCGGTGGCTCTTCAATAGACTGTGGGATGAGGACCACCGCGAGGCCGAATCTACGGAGCGGAACAGAGCGCCAGCCGCGACACAATCCCCGACACCGGCGCTGGTGTGACCTGAAGGAACTGAACCTTCGGCGGCATGGTCGGCGCGAGGGTGATGGACACCAGCAGGTTGCCACGCTCGCAGGGCAGGATCCACCGCCCACGCAAGGCATTCTCCACATCCGCGAACACGGTTCCCGCGGCACAGCTGCCCATGCGGGTTCGCAGCGCGGCAATATCCGCCGCGCGACGGTCGATCGACCGGTCGAGAAAGAGATTCTCCGCCGCGATGGACCGCGCGAGCTGGTCATCCCAGTCGATCACGAGCCGCGTGACCTGAGCGCGCGCTTCGACCAAGGCGCTCGCCGGCTCCGCCATCCGCGGCTGAAGTCCGCCGGTCTGCGCCAACGCAGCCATCGCGGCGTCGATGGGCGGTCCCCACCCGGTGTACGTGCGATTGCCGAACGCGATGATGCCGACCCCGTACTCCGGCAGCCACCGCATCTGCGAGCCGAAGCCCGGCAGCCCGCCGCTATGCGCCACGATGTGCGCGAACAGGCAGTCCGTGCTCACGCGCAGGCCGAAGCCGTAACCGCCGGTGTTCAGGCGGAGATTCCCAGCGGCATCACGAGCCGCGGATGACGATGCAGGTCGCGAGACCTGTTGCATCTCGCGCAGCGACCATCGCCGCACCGGTCCCGTCTCCGCGCCGTCCCTCGGCGGCCACGCCGCGAGCAACGCGGACACGTACGCGCCGAGATCGCTCAGCGACGTCAGCATGCCTCCCATCGCGCCAAAGGCGCCATCGGGCAGCTGCGGCTCCTCCTTCCACTGTTCGTCCTCCCACCGATAGCCGTGTGCCAGCCGATCGGCGGCGACGGCGGCCGGCGACAGGGTCGTCGAGCGCATCCCCAGCGGACGAAGGATGTTGGTCGCGACGTACTCCTTGTACGGCATGCCCGACACGCGCGTGACGATGCGCCCGAGGATGGCGAAGCCGTAGTTCGAGTACTCATACGCGATGCCCGGGGCGTTCGAGAACGGGATGCCGCCCCGCATCATCTGCGACAACTCCTCGTCGGTCCTGGCGAGTTGCTGGTCGCCCCACGGGTTGTCTTCCGGGAATCCCTCGGCATGCGACAGGAGATGCCGGATCGTGATCCGCGGAGAGTCCGTCGTCGGGTACCTGAGCCCGGCCAGTTCCGGCACGTACCGCTCGGCGAGGTCGTCAAGTGACAGCTTGCCCTCGTCGCGGAGCTTGAGGATCGACATCGCCGTGAAGCTCTTGGTCATGGAGGCGATGCGGAACACCGTGTTGGAATCCACCGGCGATCTGGACGCGACGTCGCGATACCCCGTCACCCCGAGGTGGGCGAGCTCGCCGTCGATGATGATCCCCCACGCGGCGCCCGGAATGTGCTGCCGCGCAGTGAAGTCGCGAACGATCGAATCGATCGTCGGAAACGCGGCTCGGAGCCTGGCCGAGCGCGACGCATCGGCAAATCCGGCGTTGGGCAACTGCGCCGAGGCGAGGCCCGAAGAGGCGGCGGCCGCCAGGCAACAACAGAGTGAAAGAGCGATCGAGCGTCTCATGGCGGTTCTCAGTCTCCTCGGCAGGTGCTGTTGTGCGGCGGCGCTTCAAATAGCCGTGGCCACCGGTGGGCCGCAAGGACGATGGGCGTCCCGGGAGTGCGCGGCGGCACCCCGAGTCGCTTCTGTCGCTCCCGAATGGTGCGTTGCCGTACTCGTAACCCTACGTAGGGGACAAGCTGACTCCTTGTATCACTAAGCCTCCCAACACGTTACGTGTGGCACCCGACAGATGAAGCGGCCTCTCGGTCCCAGATTTCCCTTTGGCCCCGCTGCCTCCGGGCATCGAATGCGGAGAGTGGGCCGACTGCAACGGCAACTCCATCCAGTGTGCGCACCTCAGGAGGGTGCATGACAATTCCCAAGGTTCGAGGTAGTGGCATTCTCTCCATGCGGCCGACGTCCTGGCTCGTGGGCAGCGTGCTCGTGGCTGCGGTGGCGTTCGCGCCGATCGAAGTCAACGGTCAGGCCACCAAGTCGCAGGCGGCGTGGAGTGTGTCGGACTGCGAGACCTGCCATGACAAGGCCGTCAGCCCGGCGTACACCAAGTCCGCCCACGGACAGGTGAATCAGAGCTGTGCGAAGTGCCACGACAACGTGGGCGAACACGCCAAGGCCCAGATGGCCGGCGAGAAGGGCCCGGTGCCCTCGATGAAACACCTCAAGGCGAACGACCTGAACCAGACGTGCCTCTCATGCCATGAGAAGGCCAATCAGGAGACCTACGGGGGCAGCATGCACGCGCGACGCAACGTGGCCTGCACGTCCTGCCACAGCGTCCACAGCCCGAAGTCGGTCACCGGCCAGCTGAAGACCAAGACCGACGCCGCGACCTGCTTCTCGTGCCACAAGGCCGAGCGCGCCAAGTCGCTGCGGACGTCGCACCATCCGGTGCGCGAAGGCAAGATGGGTTGCACGAGCTGCCACAATCCGCACGACGGCACCCGCCCCAAGATGATCAAGGCCGAGTCGGTGAGCGACCTGTGCTACCAGTGCCACACCGAGAAGCGCGGCCCGTTCCTCTTTGAGCATGCGCCGGTCCGCGAGGATTGCGTGTCGTGCCACGATGTGCACGGCTCCAACCACAAGCGGATGCTGGTGCAGAAGGCACCGACCCTCTGCTGGAACTGCCACCTGACGGGTTCTGGCCACTTCGGGTCCGGCGACAACTACAACACCGAAAAGGGGGTGCCGATTGCGCCCACCGGAGCCCCGTCGGGCTATCCCACGGCGGGCTCGCGGTTCGTCGGGCGGTCCTGCCTCAACTGCCACATCAACGTCCACGGCTCCAACTCGCCCTCGGGCGCCTACTTCATCCGGTAATCAACCCATGACACGCGCAATGAAGATGTCGGCGTTCGTCGCCATGGGGCTTCTCATGGCGGCGGCGACCGCGGCGGCGCAACAGGCGCCGGCCACCACCAGCGGCGGCGCAATCACGGTCCGCACGATGGGTACGGGCAGTTTCGGTGTGGAATCGTCGAAGTTCACCGAGTACCGCGAGGTGCCGAAGGGAGCGTCCATCCCCTTCATGAACCTGTACACGACGAACAGCAAGTTCGATCTCAACCTGACCGGGTACAATGTCCAGCAGACGGACCAGCGCTACCTCGGTCAGGTGAACGCCGCCGGAATGGGCCTGAAGTTCGACTGGAACCAGATTCCCCACGACATGGGGAACAATGGCCGCCCGATTTTCAACGAATCGGCCCCTGGCGTCTGGACGATGGCCGACAACCTGCAACAGTCGCTGCAGAACTCCCTCAACACGCAGCTGCCGACAACGACGCGCACGTATGATTTCTACAACGCGCTGCTCGCTCCGACGTTTGCCTCGGCGAGCCTGGTCGACGTGTCCGGTGCGCGGAAGACGGGCAATGTTGAACTGAACCTTGGCGAGCACCTGCCGGCCGACGTGACCCTCTCGTACAGGAACGAGTCGAAGACGGGTTACCGCGGGCTGGGCTCCGTGAACATTCGCGGCTCCATCAGTCCCTCGACCGAAGTCGCGGCCCCGCTGGACGAGATCACGCACGATTTCGGACTGCGCGCGGCCAAGAGCTTCAAGTCCGGCAACGTGTACGCGTCCGTCAACCGGAACGTGTACAATAACCGCGCCGAGACGATGATGATCGACTTCCCGTTCCAGGCGCTCGATGCTCCGGCGACGTCCGCGTCGGGTTCGATCCCGGCCATGGGCGGCACCTCGCGTGAACGCTTCATCATGGCTCCGGACAACGAGGCCACCACGGGCTCGGCCGGGTTCTTGCTGAAGTTCCAGAAGCAGACCCGCATCAGCGGCAGCTTCACGCTGTCCGACAGGACGCAGGATGCGCCGTTCTATCCATACACGGCCAATACCGTGGTGAACACCGCCGCGGGCGTGAACGCCGGCACCCTGGCGGCGCTGGCGCAGCGGTCGTACGGCGGCAAGGTCAGCACGGCGAGCTACAACCTGTCGTTCGCGACGAAGCCGATCGAGGGGCTGAATCTCCGGGCGCAGTACCGCGTGTATGACCTGACCGACAAGTCGAACAAGTGGATCGTCGCGGGTGACATGTCCGCCGGCAACGCCGCGTGGACCGTCGTGACGCCCACGGCCGCCGACCCGTACGGTCACGCGACCGGCAACATCTACGACACCAAGAGCTCACGCTTCACGGCATCGGCGACGTACGACTACCGCGTCCTCACGCTCGAGGGTCAGCTCCGCAGCGGCAAGCTGGAGCGGACCAGCCGCGAAGCCACGTCGGGCACCGAGAGCGGCATGGCGTTCACCGCGATGTTCCATGCCAACGAATGGCTGGGCGTGCGCGGGACGTACGACCTCGGCAAGCGGACCGCGGATGGTCACACGGTCTACGGTTACCAGCAGGACGAGGCGGCGTTCGAAAACACGCGCACCGGCATCGATGTCGAGCTGACGCCGACGGCTGGCCTCGAACTGAGCCTCGCCTACTTCCGCCGCGACGTGCAGTTCATCGACCGGCCCGACCGCGTTCAGGTGAGCGGCGGCGTGCCGGTGGCCGGGGCGGCGCCCATTCCGGGCACGCCGAGCGGCCTACTCGAGGCCACGTACGACAGCTACACGGGCGAGATCAACTATTCGCCCAACGAGCGCCTCGAACTTGGCGCCTACTACACGTACGAGAAGGACGGACACGTGAACCAGTGGTCGTCGACCACCGGCGCGAACCTGAACAACCTGCTCAACTGGGCGGCGAGCAACGAGACCGGCACGTTCGGCGCGAATGCGGTCATCCAGCTCGTGCCCGACAAGCACTCGTTCACGTTCAACGCCGTGCGCCAGAAGGTTGACGGCCTCGCGGACATCACGGCCAGGGAAGCCGGTTCGTTCTACACG
>ERZ1292633.2018-Hain-H41-02um-R1-2018-length-21143-cov-6_pt1 | contig 21143 bp, 18 predicted proteins | sample MGYA00564406_ERZ1292633 | MGnify/ENA primary metagenome ERZ1292633 (study PRJEB36523, sample SAMEA6512639) | groundwater metagenome | collected 2019-01-08 | study: AquaDiva: Metagenomics assemblies of 32 groundwater samples
CACCGCCCACCGCGGCGCCGAGCCGGCAGAGAACACACCATCCAACGGCGAGGAAGCGAAGCGAGAGGCGGAAGGAGCAGGCACCGTTCATGGCAACCTCCCGGTTCGCGAGAGTCGCGAACCCGCCACGGCCGATACGAGCGTACCACCGGGCCCACCAGGTGTGTCCCGGCACCCCGTACGAACACCTCATGATCCCTGTTCAGTAGCGCGCCGCGCGAGCCGCGCGGCAGCACCTGAGAAGAATCCTCTCGCTCCGTTCGTCTACCAGCCCACCGGATGCCAGGTGGTCTTGATCTCGAGGAAGGCACGGATGAGATCGAGGTTCTGGGCGGCGTCGGCGAAGTAGTCGGCGATCGCGGTCGTGGGGGTCCGTTTGACGTTGACCGCGGCGTCCTGGCGGGCGGCGATCTCAAGCTCTCTCGGGAGGCCAGCGAGGGCGAGGGCGTTGACGTCCATGTGCCGCGCGAGATGCGGAACCAGCTCGTCCTTGCGGCCGGAGATCAGGTTGACGACGCCGCCGGGGAGGTCGCTCGTCGCAAGGACTTCCGCCCATTCGAGCGCCGGGATGGGAGCCGCTTCCGAGAGGATTGCGATCACGGTGTTGCCGGAGAGGATGGCCGGCAGCAGGTGCGAAATCAAGCCGAGGAGTGCCGGTCTCTCCGGCGCCGTGAGGCCGACGACACCCATCGGCTCCGGCAGCGAGAAGTCGAAGTACGACGAGGCCACCGGGTTCACGCTCGAGAGGAGCGCCTGGTACTTGTCCGTCCAGCCGGCGTAGTGAACGATCCGGTCGATCGAAGCGCGGACCTCCCTTTTCGCCGCGGCCGGAGTCGAGCCGGTGGAGCGCAGCAGGAGTTCGAACGAGCTGGCGCGGCTCTCCAGCATCTCCGCCATCCGGTAGAGGATCTGGCCGCGGAGATAGCCCGACGTTCCAGCCCACTTCTCCTGCGCCGCGCGCGCTTTCACGACCGCGTCGCGGATGTCCTTGCGCGATCCGCGCGGCACGTTCGCCTGGTGCCGGCCCTTCCCGTCCTTCGCCTCGTCGTATCGCCCCGACTCCGAACGGACGAATTCGCCACCCAGGTAGAGCTTGTAGGTCTTGCGAACCTCGAGAACCGGCATGGTCACTCCTCGCCTGCGATTCGATTCTAGCTCCCAGTCGCCGCGGAAGGCAGCTAGGATCTCGCGAATCGGCGGCATGCCAAGGAGAATGGATGATCCGGAATCGCGCGGGCGCGGGACAGATCGCCCCACCCGGCGCCCAGTTGCTGGCGCCGCTGGCGACGATGCTGCTCGCCGCGGGTGGCGTCGCGATGGCGGCGGAGCCGATCCACCTGGCCGCGTCTCCGCTCGACGGAGCGATCGCGCTCGACGGCCGCCTCGATGAGCCCGCCTGGGGGTCGGCCACGGCGGCCGAACTGACGCAGGCTTCTCCCGAACCGGGCGGAGCGACGCCCTACCGCACCACGTTTCGCGTGCTGGTGGATCGCGAGCGAATCTACGTCGGCGTTGTCTGCTCGGATCCCGAGCCGTCGCGGATCACGGGCTTCGCCCGGATTCGCGACGGCTTCATGGAGGGGGACGATCGCGTCGCCCTGGCGCTCGATACGTTCGGCGACGGGCGCACGGGCTATCTCTTTCAGGTCAACGCGGTGGGGACGCTGGCCGACGGCCTGATCGCGGGCGCCGGCTCGTTCTCCTACGACTGGGACGGGCTCTGGAACGCCGCGGTGACGCGCGACGAAAGCGGCTGGTCCGCCGAGATCGAGCTGCCATCGCGCTCGCTCCAGTTCTCGACCGGTCTCGCGAGTTGGGGAATGAACGTCACACGCATCGTGCCACGCGACCGGGTCGAGCTGCTCTGGGCGTCGCCGACGCTCGACTCCGCGCTCATCGACCTGGCTCGAGCCGGCCGCCTCGAAGGCACCGAGGATCTCGTCCAGGGATGGGGGCTCTCCGCGGTCCCCTATGCCCTCGCCCGCTACGTGGACGATCGCGAGCGCGAGAGCGGCGCCACCACGGCCGACATCGGCGGCGAGATCTATTACAACCTGACGCCGCAACTGCAAGGAGCCCTGACCGTCAACACCGACTTCGCCGAGACCGAGGTCGACGAGCTGCAATCCAATCTGACGCGCTTTCCGCTCTTCTTTCCCGAGAAACGCGGCTTCTTCCTCGAAGGCTCCAACCTCTTCGACTTCGGGCTCGGCCTCGAAGAAGGCTTCCTGCCGTTCTACTCGCGACGCATCGGCCTTTTCGCGGGCAGCACAGTGCCGATCGACGCGGGCCTCAAGCTGCAGGGTAGAGCCGGCCGCTTCGGCGTCGCGCTGCTCGACGTTCGCACCGGCGACTCGAACGGAGCCCCGTCCACCAATCTCTTCGCCAGCCGGCTCTCCTGGGAGTCGAGCGCGGGCCTCCGTCTCGGCGGCATCGTCACCGACGGCGACCCCGACGGGATCTCCTCGTCGCGGCTTTTCGGCATCGACGCCGTCTACCGCACCGCGAAGTTCCACGGCGACAAGAACCTCGAGATCGGAGGATGGGCTGCGAAGTCGCAGTCGGATCCGTCCCCGGAAGGCAACAGTCACGGCTATGGAGTCCGGGTTGCCTACCCGAATGACCTCTGGGAGCTGGAGCTCGGCTTCGAGGAGTATGGTGACGCGCTCGATCCGGCGCTCGGCTTCCTTCCCCGTCCGGGAACGCGCCAGTACCACGCCGGCGGCGCTTACCAACCGCGCCCGGCAGGAGCGCTGAAAAAGGAGGTCCGGCAGCTCTACTTCGAGCTCTTCCCACGCCTCGTGACCGATCTTCAGGGCCGCACCGAGTCCTGGAGGATCTTCACCGCGCCGCTCAATGTCAGTCTCCAGTCGGGAGATCGTTTCGAGGCCAACTGGATGCCCCAGTTCGAGCGCCTCGAGCAGCCGTTCGAGATCGCGCCCGGCGTGGTGATTCCGCCCGGGGACTACGAGTTCAGTCGCTACCGGCTCGAGGCCGGGACGGCGGAACATCGCACGGTGGTGGGCGGCTTTTCCTGGTGGTTCGGCGACTTCTTCGGCGGCCAGCTCGACGAGCTCGAGAGCTACCTCGCCTGGGGCGACCGACTTGGCTGGGTCGCGATCGTGGCCAAGTGGCAGCGCTTCCTCGGCGATCTCCCGCAAGGCGATTTCGACTTCACGCTCGGAAGCTTGAGGCTCGACCTCGCCTTCTCGCGCACCATCACTCTTTCCCTCCTCGCCCAGCACGACTCGACCGACAACTCGCTCGGCACCAACGTCCGCTTTCGTTGGACACCGCGACCCGGCACCGATCTCTTTCTGGTCTGGAATCGCGGCTACGTCGCTCCACCCGGCGAATCGCTCCGGGACCTGCGCCTGCGCCTCGACGGCGTGACCGCGAAACTACGCTGGACGTTTCGCCGCTGAGCGGATCCGGCCTTCGGTTGCTACACTGCGGCGCTACGGATCAACGTCACTGAAGAGGAGAGCTCAAGATGACCACCTCGTATCGCGAGTGGAGACCCGGGCTTGCCTTCGTCGCGGCCCTCGCCGTCTCGGCGCCGGTGAGCGCGCAATCAGGACCGCTCGCGGATCTGATCCCGAACCTGTTCGACCGCACGATCGTGCTCGCCGCGACCGCGCACGAGGCGCACTTCGTCGACTCGAGTCGCAGCCTCGTGGAGGCGGGGAACCTCATCAACGACAGCATCGTGAGCCAGCTCGGCACGCCACCGATCAGCTCCTCGGCCGGCGGGTTCACCTACACATTCGATGCGGCGCTCGGCGTGATGACGCGCAGCAGCGAGTCGTTCGGACCGATCTTCACCGAACGCGCCGACACGATCGGCAAGGGCAAATGGAACGTCGGCATGAGCTCCACTCGTTACCAGTACGACGCGCTCGGCGAGCTCGATCTCGACGAAGGCGCGATCACCCAGAGCTTCACGCATCTCGACACCAACCACGACGGCACCACCGTCGCCACGGTCTATGAAGGAGACCTGATCCTCGCCGACGCCAATCTCGACCTGACGCAGGAGGCGACCATCTTCTCGGCCACCTGGGGCGTTTCGGACCGGATCGACCTCGCGATGGCGATCCCCTTTGTCCGCGTCGACCTCGACGCGGCGCTGGTGACCCGGATCCGCCGGCTCGCCACCGAAGGATTCGAGAATCCGGCGCAGCATCGCTTCATCGACGGCGGCGACGAAGCGACCCACCTCGCTTCCGACTCGGCGAGCGGCATCGGCGATGTGCAGCTGCGCGGCAAGTTGGCGCTGGTACGCAAAGAGGGCAGGAGCCTGGCGCTCGGCCTCGATCTCCGGCTGCCCACCGGCAACGACGAGGAGCTTCTCGGCACCGGGGCCACGGCGGCCAAGCTGCAGCTGTTCGGATCGGCGAGCTTCGGGCGCCTGTCGACGCACGTCAACGTCGGCTACACCGCCGCGGATCTCGCCGACTCCAGCGCCGCCGAGCTCTCCGACGAGATCGGATTCTCGATCGCCGCCGACGTGGCGCTCCACGAGCGGGTGACGGTGGTGGGCGAGCTTCTCTGGCGCACGCTGCTCGACGCGCCGAAGCTCGAAGTCGGCGAGGCGACGCACCTCTATCGGCGCCACGATTCGACCCAGATCACTGCGACGACGCGACCGACGCTCCAGTCCGAACAGGAGAATCTCGATCTTGCGACGGCGGTGGTCGGCGTCAAGTGGAATCTCTTCGGCCAGGTCCTGCTCTCGACCCACCTGCTGATGTCGTTGAGCAACGACGGCCTGCACGACGAAGATCTGGTTCCGACGATCGGAATCGACTACAGCTTCTGATTCGCGACGCCATCGAAGGCGGGGGCTACCCGCCTTCGATGGCGTCGATGGTCCAGCGGCCGGCGCGCAGCGAGAGCCGGAAGACGGCCTTGCCTTCGACCGGCCTCCCCTGTCCGACCTTGAGCTCGAACGCCTGGCGCTTGTCGCAGCTCGCGGTGGCGCGATCGCCCGCGACCTCGATGCGGCAGTGGTCGAGCTGCATGTCGAGGGAGCGGTACTGGGCGAAAGCGCGCTCGAGCTCGTTTTGGCGCGACGCGAGGGACGGAACGACGGCGACCACGGCGGCGGCGTCGAGTCGCTCGTAGGCCGCCATGTAGCTGTCGAGGGCGCGATGAATCTCCGCCTCGGCGCCCGGTCCAGAGGCCGGCGCCGGGGCCGGAATCGGCGCCGGCGGCTGTGTCACGACGGCCGCCGGAGAGTCGGCCGACGGCGCTGGCGACGGTACTTCGACCGCGGGGCGCACCCCCGCCGCCGCCGCGAGCTTCGCTGAAGCCGCCTGGCGGGCGGCGGCCTCGAATCCGGTACGCGCCGCGGTCAAGGCGTCGTAGGCCACCTCGGCTCGCCCGCCGGCGAGCGCTCGCACCCCGTCGCCAAGTTGCGCTTCCGACTCGGCGAACGCCGCGGCCGCGAGCTCGCGCGCGCCGGACCGTTCGGCGGCGCCCCGCGCTTCCTGGGCGGCGCGCTCCGCCCGTTCGACGAGCGACGCAACGAGCGCTTCCTGACGCGTTCCTGCCGCCGTGGGGGCCGGCGGCACGAGCCCTTCCTGGCGCGCCGCCGCGGGCCGCACGGACACCGGCTCCGCCGCGCCCGGACTCTCGGACGACGCTGGCGCGGTCGCGGCCGGCAGGACCCCGGCACGGGCCGGCGCCACATCGCCAGCGGACGCGAAGTTCTCAGCGGGCCGCGCCGACGCGACGGCGTCGCTCGATTCGCTCCTGCCGCCGGCGAGCAGCCAGATCGAGATCCCCGCGAGAACCGCGACGACGCCGCCGAGCGCCACCTTGAGCGCCGGCGCGCGCGAAACGCGCGGCGCTTCGGTCGCCGCGGCTCCGGCACGACTTGCCGATAACGACGAGACGCCGGGACGAGTGGGCGGGCGCGTCGGCGGGCGCGGCTCCGACGCCTCGGCTCCCTCCCGGGCGGCGGCGGCGCCAGTCCATCCGTGGACCGTCGACTCGTCGATCGGAGAGAGGCCCGCCAGGAGTCGGTCGAACGCCTGCAGCACCTCGCCGAACGTCTGGAAACGCTCCCCGGGGTTCTTCGCGAGACAACCGCGCAGGATGAGATCGAAGCCCGGATTGAACCGTTCGGAGAGAGTCGCGAGATTGCGCGGTTCGGAGTGCAGAATCTGGTAGACGATCCGGCTCGTGGTCTCGCCGTTGAACGGTCGCTCGAAGGCAAAGAGCTCGTAAGCCAGAACTCCGAAAGCGAAGATGTCGGAGCGATGATCGACCTCGCTGCCGTCGATCTGCTCGGGTGACATGTACGCGATGGTGCCCATCGCCGCGCCGGTTCGAGTGAGCTTGGTCTCGCTCTGCGCCAGACGAGCGATGCCGAAGTCCATGATCTTCGCCGTGCCGTCCGCGAGGATCCGGATGTTCGCGGGCTTGATGTCGCGATGGACGATCCCCTTGCCATGCGCGTACTCGAGACCGCGCGCCACGCTGACCAGCCAACCGAACTTGGTGTCCTCGCTGAGCTCGTCGTGTCGCTCGATGATTCCCGTCAGGTCTTCTCCGGAGAGAAACTCCTGCACCAGGAACGGCGTCCCACCTTCGAAGCCAAGATCGTGAATCAGGGTGATGTTCGGGTGCTGCAGGCTCGCGACGATCTCCCCCTCGCGCAGAAAGCGGCGCTGCAGGTCGGGGTCGTCGTGGCTGCACGTCTTGAGCGCGACGATGCGCTTGAGGTGTGGATCGCGCGCCCTGAACACGGCGCCGAATCCGCCCTCGCCGATCTTCTCGAGAATCTCGTACTTGCCGAGCTTATCCATCGCACTGTCGCCGTGGAGGCGCGGATGCTAGCACGCGGCAACCGGCGGCGGCGCTTACGGTACAGTCTTCACCGGAGGCCTGCCATGCGCGACTTCGAAGATCCTCCCCTTGACCCCACCACGGAAACGGTGCGGTTCCCGGAACGACGCACCGCGAGCTCGCCGGGCGCGGCGTTCGCGATCGCGGCGGTGCTCGCCGCGATAGCGGCGGCCCGCCCTCCCCGCGGCGACCGCCGCCGTCGAATCCGCCGGCGCCGGCCCCGAGCCCGCTCGCGCCGTGCCGGTCGAACGTTCGTTCGTGCTGCCGACGCTCGACTCGAGCGACGCCATCGTCCGCGAGCTCGCGGCGCGTCTCTCGGCGAACCCGCGGCTCGCCGCCTGGTTCGCGAGCGACGAGCTGCTCCGGCGCTTCGTCGCCGCGGTCACCAATCTCGCCGAGGGCGCCAGCCCAGCGCCGCATGTCCGCTTTCTGACGCCGGAGGCGGCGTTCGTCGTGCGCGATTCCAGCGGCCGGCGCACGATCGATCCGGCGAGCTTTCGCCGCTACGATCTCGCCACCGAAGCGTTCGTTTCGCTGAATGTCGCCGGCACGGCAAAGCTCTACCGCGAGCTCCAGCCACTTCTCGATCAGGCCTACCAGGAGCTCGGCTATCCCGGCCGCGGTTTCGACGAGGCGATGACCCTGGCGATCGACCGCTTGACCAGTGTCCCGATTCTCGACGAGGCGCCAGAGGTCGTGGCCAAGGGCGCGTCGGTCTGGGCCTTCGCCGATCCCGACCTGGAAAGCCGGAGCGCCGCCGAGAAGCACCTGCTCCGCCTCGGATCCGAGAACGCCCGCCGCGCCCAAGCCAAGCTCCGCGAGCTCGGCGACGCGCTCGAGCTCACCCAGAACTAACGCGGCGCGGGTGGGGCGTCGCCCAGGTAGCCCAGTGCTTCGAGCTCTTTCCGGAGCTCGTCATCGAGCCGGTCGCGAGTCCGCTGATCGGGCGCGCGTGGGTTCTTTCGCGCCCAGGCGCGGAGCTCGGAGCGCAGCCGCTCGACCACGGCCGGCTCGCGCGCCGCGAGGTTGACCTTCTCCCCCGGGTCGTTCGTCAGATCGAAAAGCTCGGCTGCCGCCGGAGGCGACGGATCGACGATCAGTTTGCGGTCCCCATCCACGACCGCCCAGAGCAGCGGCTTCGGCGGATCGAGCTCGAGAAAGACCGGCCGCCGCTCGGACGCGGAGCCGCCCGCCGAGGGCTCTCGCCAGAACGGCGCCAGAGTGCGGCCGGCGAGGTCCGCCGGGACGCGCAGGCCGAGCAGGTCATAGAGCGTCGGCAGGATGTCGACGGCGCTGACCGGCTGCCCGACCCGAACCCCGGCGGGCAAACCGCGCGGCCACCAGAAGAGCAGCGGCACCCGCACCAGCTCGTCGTAAAGGCTCAGCGAATGACCGAGACCACCATGGTCGACTATCTCCTCGCCATGATCGGCGGTGAGGATGAACAGAACGTTGTCGTCTGGTTGGAGCTCCTTCCAGAGATCTTCGAGGTGCTGGTCTGTGCGCCGAATTTCGGAATCGTAGAGCGGTCGGATCGCCTCGGCCAGGGCGGCATCCGGCTTCGGGAAGCGCCGCCGGAGTTCCCGCATGACCAGCCCGACAGGCGTGTCCGGCCCGCCAACGCCGGCGCCTGGAGCGTGAGCCGCCAGCCAGGGATCGTAGGGAATGTACGGGTCGTGCGGATCGAAGTAGTGCAGCCACAGGAAGAGCGGGTGGCTCCGCCAGCTCCGCGTCCAGTCTGCGCCGTACTCGGCCGCAAGCAGCGTCCGCGCCTTGTTGTTCACCGCCGCGGCGCCCATGAACGTGGGCGGGTCGAAGTAGTGATCGAATCCCTGGGCGAATCCGAGATCACGCATGAGGTGGCGATTCGATGGCACGCCGATCGTGCGGTAGCCGTTGCTCCTGGCGAGCTCGGCGACGGTCACGAACGATTCCGGCAGTACCGGTTGACGGAGCACTTTCGTCTCAACGATCTCTCCTGACACGACGCCGTGCGTCATCGGCGGCGCGCCGGTGAAAATCGACGCCATGGTCGGCGGCGTCCACGAGCTCGTGGCGTAGGCGCGCTCGAAGACCACGCCCTCGCTCGCCAGGCGATCGAGGAACGGCGTCGTGGGAAGGCGATAGCCGCCGAACGACACGCGGTCGGCGCGCAAGGTGTCGATCGTGACCAGCACGATCGCCGTCGGGCGAGGGGTTGCCGCGGCCGCGGCCGGCGAGGCCAGCGCCGGCGGCGCCTCCGGGCCCGGCGGCGCCACCGCGACGGGCTGCGCCGGAAGCCGTCCAACGCCAGCCGCGACGAGCCCGACGCATCCCAGGGCGCGGCGCAGGAGGTTCGAGCGGCGGCTCCTCATGGCCGCGGATTCTCGCTCATTCCCGGGCCCGGCGCGTCCGTTTCGATCTCGCCGTCCGGCGGGCGCGCGAGCTCCCGCGCCGCCGCGGCGCCGATGTCGCTCGCCGGCGCCTCACGAACGAGAGCTTCGAAGATCGCGCGCCCCGCGGCTTCGCGGCCCGCGACCGCGAGGAGTTTCCCCAGATTGAAGCGCGCGCGTGGGTACGCCGGATCGATCGTGAGCGCTCGCTCGACCGCCTCGGTCGCACCTTCGATGTCGTCCTTCAGCAGCCGCACCGCGCCGATGTTGTTCCAGATCCGGGCGTCGATCGAGTCACCGCGCAGCGTCGCTTCGTATACCGCCTCGGCCTCGGCGAACCGCCGCTCTGCGGCGTAGAGGCCGGACAGCGCCTCGGCGGCACGCAGGTCGCGCGGGCGCAAGTCGAGATAGCGAACGTAGGACGCGATCGCGGCCTCCCCGTTGCCCTCGGCGCGTTCGATCTCCGCGGTATTGAGCCAGGGATCGGGGTAGCTCGGCAGCCGCGCCGTCAGGTCGCGCAAGATCGGCAGCGCCTGATCCGCGCCGCCCGTCGAGCGCCGCAGGAAAGCCAGATTGTTGAGGGCGAGGGCGTTCCCCTGGCGCTCCAACCGCACCACGCGTTCCTGGATCGGAAGAGCCTCGACGAAGCGGCCCGCGAGGGTCAGCCACTGGGCACGCACCGCGAGCACCCAGGGCGCTTGTGGCGTGAGCCGCTCGGCGCGCAGGATGGCGCGCTCGGCCTCCGCCGGCCGCCCGGCGCGCATCTCGGCCTGGGCGAGGTTGGTCCAGAGGAGCGGTGCCGCGGGCGTCCGGGAGGTTTCCCGTTCGAAGAAGGTGACCTCGTCGCGCCAGTGGCGATTGCGTTCGACCGTGCGTCCGGCGAAGAGGGCCACGACCGCCCCCAGGCCGACCGCCGCAAGTGCGCGGCGCGTTCCAGGCCGCGGGAGGCGACCCAACAGCGACTCGGCAGTCGTCGTCGCCATCAGCAGAAAGACGAACGAGGGGAGGTAGGCGAATCGCTCGGCCATGAGCGCTCCCATGTCCGCGGGGCCGGCGATGCGCACGAAGTTGAGGATCGGCAGGAACGAGACCACGAGCATGGCGCCCAGGAGAATCGTCACCGGCCGCCGCCGGGAGAGTTGTCGCACGAGGAGCGCTAGCAGGGCGACCCCGAGAAAGCTGCCCAGCAGCCGCGGATCCGAGAGCCGCGTGACATAAGGGTTCTGAATGTAGGCGGAGAGCTCCCCGGGCGCCGCCATCCAGGAGAGATAGCGCAGGAACGTCGGCGGCGCGCTCGCCAGGGCGCGCAGGAGAGAGTGCTCTGCCGGCGCACCGGGAGGCGAAACGTCGAGAACGAGAAAGCGGACGATCGCGTACAAGGCGACGATCCAGAGCCAGGGAGTCGCGACGCGCAGGGCGCGCCGGAGTCGCGCTCCTGCCTCCGCCGGCGCCGAGCGCCAGAAGACGACGCAGGCGATCCAGAGCGGCACCACCGCCGCCATCTCTTTCGCCAGCAGCGCGAGCGCGAAGAGCACGAGTGACCCGCTCAGCGCGAGCCTCCGTCGGACGACTTCCGCCTGCCTCCCGTGCAGCAGAAAGAGCCCAAAACTGGCGCCTGCGAGGAGGAAGGCCAGTACATCGGTTCGCCCCGCGATCCAAGCCACGCTCTCGGTGTGGATCGGATGGACGGCGAACAGCAGGCCGGTCGCCCAGGCGACGGCACGGCCCGCTCCGAGGCCCAGCGCGAGGAGACAGACGAGCAGCGACGCCGCCGCGTGCAGGAGCAGATTCGTCAGGTGGAATCCGAACGGGGAAGCACCCCAGAGGCGGTAGTCGAGGGCGAGACTCAGGCTCGACAGCGGCCGGAAGTAGCCGTAGGCGAGATCGGTCTCGGCGACGAAGACGTAGTCGTGGGTCAGAAGCTCGGGGAGCCGTTCGAACGACTGAACGCGGGGATTGTCGACGATGAGGAACCGATCGTCCCAGACGAAACCGCCGCCGAGCGCGTTCCAGTAAACCAGGACGGCGGCGAGCGCTACCAGGGCGAAGGCGAAGGGCCAGCGCGCTCGCGAGGCCGTCGCGCGCGCTGGAATTTCATGGCTCCGCCCGTTCGGAGCTGCCGAGCGGGCGGCGTCGCGATGAGAGCGGCGAGCGGTCAGTGTTGACGGCGGATGACGACGAACCCGGCGCCTGCCAGGAGCAGGGCGAGCCCCGCGAGGCCGTACGAGGAGGCGGTCGGAATCTCGAGGAGCGACACCCTCGCCTGCGCCTCGACCACGACGTCGTCCACCTGGGCGTACCAGTCCCAGTCAAAGGAATTCGGATCGAAGTAGTGGAAGCGGAACATGACGTTCGCCTCGCCGACGACCGAGGCGATGTCCAGATTCACCGCTTCGCCCGGGAGAGCCCTGAACGCGCCGTGGTCTTCGTTCCAGCTCAACAGGTTGGTCCAGGGACCGGAGGCGCCATTGGTCGAAACGTCGACTTCGAGAAAATCGAGGGCAGCAAAGTTCTGATAGTTCGAGTTGAACGTCAGCGTCGCCGGGGCATCGAACTCACTGAGGTCGATGACCGGGGTGCGCAGCTCGGTATCGAAAGCCACAGGCCCGGCCAGATCACTGCTCACGCAGGCCAAGTCACCGGCCCCGCCTGTCCAGTTCGCCGCCTCACCGCAGCCGACGAGATTGGTCCAGACGATGCCGGACCCGGCATTGTCGACCACCGCCCAACCCGCGGGAATGCCGGAATCGAAGGACTCGGACAACAGCGTCGTCCCGAACGGGGCGTCGGGCCCCGACGGCACCTGGAAGTCCCGGCTGTAGTCCTTGGGTTGAGTGGGCTCGTCGGCCTTCGCGGCCAGCCTGGCTCCGCGGGTTGCGAGCTTCTGCGCCTTCGCGGCCTGCCGATCTCCGCGGGCCGCGAGCTTCTTCACCTGCGTGGCCTGCTTGGCCGCACGAGCCGCTCGCCGCTCGGCCCTCTCCGCCGCCGTAGCCGCGTGGCGTTGGTTGCCTTGCGCCGCCGCGGCGCGCTTCCCCTGGATGCGGTTTGTGGATCGCTCGCCCGAACCGGCTTCCGCCGAGACAGCGACCATCGCAGACAGCGCGAACACGAGAATGGACCGGCTGGGCATCTCTCTTCTCCCTCAGGCCTGTGAAGGGCTGCATACTACAGACTCGAAGACCCGTTGGGAACCCCCGTGGGCGCCCGCTCCCGGCCTGAGCTCGAACCGCCGAGGCGAGCGCCCGGCAACCCGCGACGGGTATCGACGTAGAACTGCTGGACGACCCCGCAACCTACGGAGAAACCCCATGCGCTCCAGCCTCCCGCACGTCTCGCTCCTGGTCGCCGTTCTGACGCTCGGCGTCGCCGGGCCGGCCGTGGCCGACAGCGCCGGCCAGGCGGTCGAATTCGCCGCGCCCGACGGCGTCCAGTTGCGCGCCACCTACTGGTCGGCCGGGAAGCCGGGGCCGGGAGTGCTGCTCCTCCACATGTGCAACAGCGATCGCCGGGCCTGGTCGGGTCTGGGCCAGCGCCTCGCGGCGCGTGGCCTTCACGCGCTGGCGCTCGACTATCGCGGCTACGGCGAGAGCGCCGGCGAGCGCTCCCCGGATCCACAGACGCAGCAGCGCAATATCACGGACAATTGGCCTGGCGACGTGGACGCGGGATACGAATTCCTGAGATCGAAGTTGGGCAGCGACGCGCCAATCCTCGGCGCCGCCGGAGGCAGCTGTGGCGTGAATCAGTCGATCCAGCTGGCGCGCCGCCATCCGGAGGTTCGGACCCTGGCGCTCCTCGCCGGCAACACGAACCGCGCCGGCGAGGAGTTTCTCGCCGCGACTCCCTGGATGCCGCTCCTCGCCGCCGCGGCGCGCGACGACGACGGCGCCGTGGAGGGGATGCGCTGGGTGATCGGCTTCTCGGGACACGCCGGGAACGTGCTCAAGGAGTACGCCGACGGCGGGCACGGCACCGCGATCTTCGCCAGGCACGCCGACCTCGAGCCGACGATCGCCGACTGGTTCGTGCGCCATCTGGTGACCAGCCCGGTGCGGCCGGAACCAGCGGCGCCGGTGCGGCCTTCGTCAGTCGGTCCCTCCGCCGAGCTTGCCGCCCTCCTGCGCTCTCCGGGCGGCGTCGCCGCTCTCCGCGCGCGGCACGCGGCGGCGCAGGCGAAGCGAGAGCCCTCTCAGTATCCGCCCGAGGAGGTCGTCAACCGTCTCGGCTACGAGATGCTCCAGAACGGCAACGCGGCGCAGGCGATCGAGCTTTTCGAGCTCAACGTCGAGCTCCATCCCGACTCCGCCAACACCTACGACAGCCTCGCCGACGGCTTCGTGGCCGCGGGAAAGCCCGACCTCGCGCGCCAGCAGGCCACGAAGGCGATCGCACGGCTTCCCGCCGACCCGGCGGAGGACGATCCCGGGCAGAAGGCGATCCGCGATTCGGCCCAGGCGAAGCTCCGAGTTCCCGCGACCTCTGGCGGAAGCTGAAAAACCGGCGCCGAATTCAGGTGACGTGGCGCTCGGCGCGCCAGAATGGGAGAAAGCGCCGGGCCTCCTCGGCGAGATCTTCGACTCCGATCGTCCCATCGAGGATCCGTACGTTCGCGCTCGGCGATTCCGGCGCCTCTCCGTCGCCGGCGAGAAGCAGGACGGGCAGGCGACTGGAAAGCGTCGACAGACCGCGCGCCAGCGACAGTCCGTCGTAGTCGCGCATCTCGACCGGCGCGATCAGCAGATCGACTTCGCCCCGCTTCCGCGAGTAGGCGCGGAAGGCGGCGAATCCGTTCACCGCGTCGAGGACCTCCAGGCGATCATCTCCCAGTGCCTGGCGAAGACCGGCACGAAGCCGCGGCTCGACCCCCGTCAGCAGCACCGTGCCACGAGCCCGGATCTCAGATTCGCTCATGCCCGTTGAGACAGCGGACTGGAGCGTGTGGAACAGTCCTCCGGAAGAGAGCGCAACGCGACGCTCCGGCATTGGCATGAATGGAACGCTCCGTCGACCGCCGCTCCCCGTGCCGCCGCAGGCTCCGTCTCTCCCGCCGATCGCCGCCGCGTTCAGGTACGAAACGCTGGCGCTCTATCGCGATCTCGGCGACTCCGCCGCCTGCTGCTCGAATAGGAGCTTCACGCCGCTGGCGCGAGGTTCGATCTTGCTCAGGATCGCTTCGAGCACCGGCAGGGTCTCGTTCAGCCGGCGGGTCTTGATGAGGAAGTTCCAGACCGCCTCGAACTTCTTCCACCCGGCGGCGTAAGCGAGGTGCTTCACGACATGTTTCGGCCGTTCGTGGCCGCAGCTCGCGCGCACGATGTTGCGCCAACTGTAGAAGCTCTCGTAGGCGCGCCGGTATCCCGCGGCGAGCGCGCCCGCGGCGAGCTTGGCGGGCTGGAAGACGACGTGGCGGGTGTCGTAGAGATCCCAGTCGTCGGTGAGGATCCGCCCCTCCGCCGCCATCTCGCGGTGAAACCGGGTGCCGGGGTACGGCGTCGCGATGTGGTAGGTCGCGGTGGTGAGCGAGTTCTCGACGCCCCATTCGACGGTGCGGTCGAAGACGTCGGCCTCGTCCTCGTCGAGCCCGAAGACGAAGCTGCCGTTGATCATGACGCCCAGATCGTGGAGGCGCCGCGTGACCTGAGCGTAGTCGCGCGCCAGGTTCTGCCGCTTGTTGGAGCGCAGGAGGTTGCCCGGCGACAGGGTCTCGAAGCCGACGAACAGGCTCCGGAGGCCGGCCGCGGCGGCCTTCTCGATGAGGTCGCCGCGCAGGACGGAATCGACCGTCGCCGCCCCCTGGAAGACGCGGTCCATGCCGCGCATTCCGGCGAACAGCGCCTCTGCGAAGCGCACGTCGCCGAGCAGATGATCGTCGAGGAAGTAGAGGTGCCGCCCGGGCAGCCGCTCGATCTCGGCCAGCGCCTGATCGACCCTCTGGGTGTAGAAGCCACGGCCGCCGTCGAAGAAGGCGTCTTTGTAGCAGAAGGAGCAGTGATGCGGGCAGCCGCGCGAGACCACGATCGAGTTCGGCACGAGGTAGCGCTCGCGATGGATCAGATCGCGACGCACCGGCGGCAGGTCGACGAGCGACCGCTCCTGCCCGGAGACGTACCGCGGTTTCGGGTGCCCGGCCCGGAAGTCGCGCAGGAACTCCGGAAAGGTCGCGTCGCCCGGCCCGACGAACACGCTGTCCGCATGCGCGGCAGCCTCCGCAGGGAGCGAGGTCACATGCAGCCCCCCGAGCGCCACATACGCCCCACGTGACCGATACAGATCCGCCAGCGCGTAAGCGCGATAAGCGTTGGTGATGTAAACCTGGATCACGACCAGGTCCGGCTCATCGTCGATCCGCAATCGCTCGACGTGCTGATCCTGGATCTCGACATCGTCGTCCGGATCCAGATGGCCCGCCAGCGCCGCCAACCCCAGTGGCGGAAACAGCGAATACTTGATCGGCCGCCAGAACGGCGACTCCGCCTCCGCCAACGCCGGCAGAATCAGCTTCACCTTCATCGGGCGAACCCTCCCCCGGATCGTACCCGAGCCGAACGCGCGCGCCGCGTCGGCTTCACTCGCGCCGGGCGCCGGCGCTACTCGGCGCCGCTTCGGCGCGATTCGAGAAACGCGATGTCCACGACGTCGCCCGGCGCGGATCGCTCCGCGCGGGCGAGCTTCTTGAGCCGCAAGAGATCCTGCTCGGAGGCGATGTCGAAGAGATGCGCGCGAATCCTGGTTCGTGTCGCGCGCGCGGCGAGCTTCGCTGCCGGGATCGGGAAGTCGAACAGGAGATCCACCCGCAGGCCGGTCTCCGGGTTGAAGAAGTACGCGCTCGCCGGCGCATCGAGTCGTAGCCGAGCGACCGCGACCCTGCGATTCGAGATCGTCGAGGTCACGTCTCCCGTCTCGTCGAGGCCCGAGACGAGCTCGAGTCCGCGGTCGTAGTGCAGGCCGACCGTGCGAGCGAGGCGATCGCCCGGGCGCGCGACCACGAAATCGAAGTCTCGCGTCACTCTGCGGGAACCCAGCACCACCAGGGCCATGCCTCCCACGAGCACGGGATCGAGACCGAGAGCGCGCAGGCCGTCGACGATTTCGCCGACGGTTCGGAGATGATCCATGGGGTCGGACATTTCACGAACCCGCGGGATAGATCCCCGGCAGCGGACCGGCGAAAACGCTCTGCCGTCTGACGCTCGTCGGCTGCCCACGCAGCTCGTCCAGGACGGCGGCGTACCGCAGATTGTCGGCGATGCGGCGGGCCGCCCGGAGCGACCGAAGCCGGGCCTTGCCTCCCAGGGAGGCGATCCGTTTCTTCTCCGCCGCGGACAACCTCTCGCCCCGCGCCCGTCCGCCCCTGCTCCCCAGGACTCGAGCCATCTCCGACGCATCCATCGAATGAATTGTACTTAGCGCTAAGCTAAACGTCAATCGCCGTGGCGAGAGACCGGTCGCGCCCTCCTGGCGGAAAGCGGCCCGGTTCGTCGCATTGATGGGCATGGTGACTCTCTTCGTTCGTTTGCCGCGCCGGCTCCTCGCCGTCCTCGCCCTTCTCGCCTTCGCCGCCAGCTCCGCCTCGGCGCAATACATCCTGCGCGACGACGCGACCGGCGGCGACTGCGTGCCCGGCGGTATCGGCGCCTGGAGCCCGGCGACGAAGAGCTGCAAGCTGATCGTCGACGTCCAGGGGACGCTGGAGCTGGCCGCGGACAATCTGAAGCTCGCGGGCGCCGGACACACGCTGACGCCGCGCCCGGGCGACGTGACCGCGATCGTCGCCCGCGGCCGCGCCGGCACGTCGATCGAAGATCTGACGCTGCGCGGTTTCGGGACGGGCATCCATGTCAACGGCGGCTCGGGGAACCGGATCCTGAAGGTGACGGCGATCGCCGGCGCGGCGGTGCCGCGGCCTCCGGCGTGCGGCATCCGGCTCGAGTCGACGAGCGGCAACGAGGTCGCCGACAGCGTGGTGGAGTCGAACGCGGAGGTCGGGATCTGTCTCGAGGACGCGAAGCGGAACCGGATCCACGACAATCGCGTCCGGTTCAACCATGACTGGGACATCCTGCTCTCGAACTCGCACGAGAACACACTGACGCGGAACGCGGTGGTCGGCGGGCCGGGGTTGCAGTCGCCCGGGATCCAGCTCTTCGCCAGCCACGACAACCTGATCGGCGCGAACGCGATCGACGACCACGTGCTGGGGGCGATCGAGCTGTTCAGCTCGGACAGGAACCGGATCTTCTTCAACGTCCTCCAGAGGAACGTCGGCTTTGGGGTTCTGATCAACTGGAGCAGCGACACGATCGTGGCCTGCAACGACTCGACGGACAACCAGCTCGGCGTGGACGTCACGGCAGGCGCGCTGCGCAACTCGGTCTGGATGAACAACTACTTCGGCACGGAGTCGGCGCGCGACCTCGCCGGCCGCCCGGCGGGAAACGTCTTCGAGCAGCCGCCGCCGCGCGGTGGGAATCACTGGAATATCAACGCCCCGTTCTGCGTCGACGCGAACGGCGATGGCTTCTGCGACGCGCCGTATCCGTTCATCGGCAACTCGGACAATCTGCCCTGGGTGAATCCGGTGCCCTGGCGTCTGATGCCGGAGCTCTGTTTCGGCCCGCCAGCCCCGCGGCCGCCGCCCTCGTCGGTCCCGCCGATTCCGCCGCTCCCGCCGATCGAAGCGGCGACTTTCTACGAGTCGCTGGCGCTCTACCGCGATCTCTCGACCGCCCTGCGGACTGGCGACGTGACGCCCCTCGCGCCGCGCGTGTCAGCGGCAGCGCTCCTCCTCGACGGCGAGAAGCTCGTGCGCGGCAAGGCGGAGGTGCTTGAGGCCCTGTCCGGCCGCGCCAGCTGCCCGACCGGCACTGGCCGCGTCCGCCCGATCGCGCTTCCCAATGCGCAGAACGACTTCACCCTGCACCTGCGCATCGACTTGTGCAACGGGCCCGCTCTCCATCTCGTCGCCCGCGTCGAGAAGTCGCCCGACTCCTCCCGCTCCTGGCAGCTCCGCCGTCTCCTCCTCGAGGCCGAACCGACTCCCTGACGTCTCGGAGTTGCTGGCGAATTGCCAGTGTGGCAGAATGCCCACATGGTGAAGACGCAGGTGCAGATTCCGGATCACCTGTTCCGAGAGGCCAAGCGGATCGCTGCCGAGTACGAGATGAGCTTCGCCGATGTCGTGCGGCGCGGTCTCGAGGGGCTGATTCCGGCGTTTCCGGCGCGCTCCGGGCCGGGCGCGGACTGGGATCTTCCGCGGCTTGATCTCGGCCTGCGGCTCGATCCGTTCGCGGACAGCGACTGGCGGAGCGCGCTCCAAGCGACGGCGGCGACCGTCCACGAGCCGCCTGCCAGGGCGCGCGCGCCGAAGCGCGGGAAGCGGCGATGATCTCGTTCGATACGAATCTGCTCTTCCCGGCGCTCGAGCCGTCGCATGCCGATCACGAACCGGCCCGTCTCTGGCTCTCGTCGCTCGACGGGGAGGTCGGGATCTCCGAGCTCGTGCTGATGGAGCTCTACGCTGTCGTCCGCAATCCGGCGGTCGCCGAGCGGCCGCTCTCCACGGCGCAGGCGGTCGCACTGATCGAGACGCTGCGAACGAACCCGCGCTGGCGCCTGCTCGACGCGCCATCAGGGATCATGTCCGAGGTCTGGCGCCGGGCCGCCGACCCCGGCTACGGCCGCCGCCGGATCTTCGACGCCCGCATCGGTCTCTCGCTCGCCCGCCAGGGCGTCACCGACTTCGCCACCCGCAACGTCCGCGACTTCCAGGACCTCGGCTTCGCCCGCGTGTTCGATCCGCTCGCGGAGGGCTGAAGAGGCCGGGAAGCGAGCGCGGCGAGTGGACCTGCGAGACGTTCGGCTCTCGCAATGTCGCGCTAGGGTTCGCGCACCCAGCGGATGTCTTCGCCTTCTCTGCGATCGCGGAAGGCGACGACGCGTCCCTGGGCATCGCGCTCGAACAGGCGCCGCGAGCGCGGCTGGCCGGGTGCGAAGAAAAGGTCTTTGACCTCGGGCCGGTAGTTGACCGCCGGCCGGCCGGTGCGCTCGGAGACGAGGCCGGCTTCCCCTTCGGTCGCGACACGCAGCGTGGTGGCGATCTCGGCGGTGAGCCGGTAGCGCCCGGCGTATTCGCCGAGCTCGGCGACGGTGAGCGGGATAGCCGGCGGATCCTTGAGCACCGCCGCGGTGTGGCGCGCGAGGAGGAGCCAATCGCCCGCTTCGCGGAGCCAGGTATCGAGGAATCGGAACCGGGTGCGGAGCTGCTGCCCGTGGTAGTCGAGATACTCCTGGACTTCCGCCACGACGACGGCCGTGTCGCCCTTTCGCTCGAGCCGGAACTTGTCGACCTCGATCCGTCCGACGAGCCCCGCCGGCAGCGGCTGGATCTCCGCGACGATCGCGGCCTTGTCGTAGACCGTTCCGTTCTCGTCGAGGGAGAGATGGCGCGGGTGGAGGTACTTCTCCCAAACCTCTTTCTTCCCCGGCGCCACCGCATCCATGAGCTCCTGCGTCCGGCGCCGCAGCTCGCGCTCGAGAGCGGCATCCGAGTGCGGAGCCGCAGGCTGCGCCCAGACCGGGGCAGCGGCGGCAAGCAACAGAACGACCGATCGTCGAAGTCGAGCGACCATGAGCACCTCCGGGCAGAGGCTAACGCTCCGCGGCAGTCCGGAAAAGCTCGTGGCTTCGTAGTCGGGCCCGCTCCGAGCCCTGCTAGCCTAGGTCCAGGGATTCGAATGCGCTTCTGGTGGGTGAACCAGAACCAGACGTACCAGCAGGAGATCGCCGGCGGCTATCTCTGGTCACCAAAGGTGCGCTCAAACGGCACGCGGAATCCGTTCTACGAGTTCATGCGCGAGGTCTCGCCGGGCGACCTCGTCTTCTCGTTCGCCGACACCCGCATCCGCGCCTTCGGCATCGCCCGCTCGCACGCCTACGAAGCGCCGAAGCCGCTGGAGTTCGGCACGGCCGGGCGCAACTGGGACGACATCGGCTGGCGGGTGGATGTCTCGTGGAACGAGCTCCCGTCGGGCCCGCGTCCCGCCGACTGGATGGAGCTCCTGCGCCCGCTCCTGCCTGAGAAATACTCGCCGCTCCTCCCGAACGGCCGCGGCAGTCAGAGCATCTACCTGACGGAGCTTGATCGCCGCCTTGCCCTGGTGCTCGCGGATCTCGCGAGTAAGGAGGCCGCCGCATACGCTCGCGCGGAGGTCGTCGCCGAGCCGGAGCTGCTCACGCCGAGCGCAGAGCTTGTGAACTGGGAGCGCCACCTGCAGCTTCAGATCGAATCCGACGCCGCGCTCACCGCCACCGAAAAGGAGTCGATCGTCCTCGCCCGCCGCGGTCAGGGTCTGTTCCGCCAACGCGTGCAGCAGATCGAAACCCGCTGCCGCATCACCCTCGTCGACCGCCCGGAGCACCTCCGCGCCAGCCACTGCAAACCCTGGCGCGACGCGACCAACGAAGAACGCCTCAACGGCGAAAACGGCCTCCTCCTGACCCCGAGTATCGACCATCTCTTCGACCGCGGCTTCATCTCCTTTGAAGGCGAGGGCCGCCTGCTGATCTCCCCTGTCGCGCACCGCTCCTCCCTCGAACGCATGGGCGTCCCGACCGCCGCCGATTGCGCCGTGGGCGCCTTCACTTCCACCCAACGAGCCTTTCTCGAGTTCCATCGGGACCGCGTCTTCCTGAGCGCTCGAAGGTAGCGCCCGGGATGGCTCTCATCTCAAGTCACGAAGCGCGATGGATCGCTCTGGCGGCAATCTCAGCCGGAGCGCTCGCCTGGCGTTTCGCCGAGCCCCTCGACCTTCGCAAGGATCGCTCCTTCGAGATCTCCGAGGACCCCGGGACGAAGGTGATCGAAGTGCACTATGTCGGGGGAATGACCCGCACCATGCTGTCGTTCGAGATCTTCGG
>ERZ1292633.2019-Hain-H41-02um-R1-2019-length-21129-cov-7_pt1 | contig 21129 bp, 18 predicted proteins | sample MGYA00564406_ERZ1292633 | MGnify/ENA primary metagenome ERZ1292633 (study PRJEB36523, sample SAMEA6512639) | groundwater metagenome | collected 2019-01-08 | study: AquaDiva: Metagenomics assemblies of 32 groundwater samples
ATCCTCCGACCGAAAGATCCCAGCCCTTGCCGTCGCGATCCAGTTTCAACCGCACCGCAGTTGGGGTTCTCCGTCGGGAATAACACCGCGAAAACGACGTGATCGGCGTTCGGATCGTCCCTTGGCGGGATGTCGCGAGCGGACGGCCTCGACCCGCTCAGCCGCCGCGAGCGCCAAGCGAGGGTCAAATCCGAGCGATCCCGACAAGGGGCGATCCGAACGCAGCTCCCTCATCCGCAGGGAGTCAACCGAAGATTCCGGGCTAATAGCTGCTCCACTGCGGAAGGCATCCTGAGCTCATCGACCGACGAGGTTTGACGGATCGTCGTCGTGAATTCGTGGTATAATCCTCTCAGGATGTTCAAGTCGCACCCTCCCACCCCTCATCGACAATCGTTCGTCCTGTACGGCCGTCTCTGCGCCGTGGCGCTTGCGCTCGTCCTTTCAAGGCCGGCCTCGGCCCTCAATCTGGCATGGGACCTTCCGGTCGATACCTCGAACATCGTCGGCTACAACATTTTTTGGGCCACGCACTCGATGCTCGCCCAAACCACGCAGCAGGTCTTGGCGGATCCGACGGTCACCCAAGACTCTGTTTTGGGGGCTTTGACGACTCATTATTCCCTTGCCTCCTTGGGGGTGGGAAGCAGATTTTATTTCCGCGCCGCTTCCTACGACGGCTCCGGGACCATGTCCTTGTTCGATGAGGAGACCGTCGACGTGTCGACGAGGGTGACGCTGACCGCCGTCGTTTTGACTCCCGCGACGAAGGCGATCGCTCCGGGGGCGATGCAGCAATACCTCGCCGTCGCCCTGGACCAAAACAGAGCTCCCAAGTCCGGGGTGGACTTCGTCTACTCCACCGCGTACTCGACTGTCGCCGCCATCGACGTCTTGGGGCTGGCTCTGGCCATGGCTCCGGGTGCCACACTCATCTCCGCCTCCACCAACACCTTCGCGGGTCTGCTCACGAGCAATTGGGCGGTCCTGACGGTGTCGACGGTGTCGGCGGGCTCTTCCGGTCCCGCCAACGACGTGCGGATTTCGAACAACCCGATCCGGCCCTCTCGAGGCATTACGAGCACGACTTTCGACAATCTGCCGCCGAACGCTCGGCTGCGCATCTTCACTCTCTCGGGAGGTCTGATCAGGGATATTTCCGCCGACTCCGCCGGCGTCGCGACTTGGAACGCGACGGGTTCGGCGGGAGAGGCCGTGCCCAGCGGGGTCTACTTCGTTCTCGCTCAGGGAGAGGCGACCAGGAGAACTTTCAAGATCGTGGTCCAAAGGTAGCCGATGAAGGGGATGTTGCGCCTTGCGGTGTGCGTGAGCCTTGCGGCGGCCCCTCCTACGGTCACGGCGGCCCTCAACTCACAGCCAGGCGCGACGACGCTGGGGGATTTCCTCAATTTGGGGGCGGGCGCGCGAGCCTTCGGCATGGGCGAGGCCTTCGTCGCGGTGGCCGATGACGCCACGTCGTTGTATTGGAACCCCGCCGCGCTGACGCGGATCAAAAACCACGACGTCGCGGCGATGCATGCTCCCCACTACGCCGGTTCTTATTTCGATTACGGAGCCTACGGGAAAAACCTGGGGGACTGGGGGGCCTATGGCCTGGGGCTGCAGTATTTTTCGGCGGGTGCTATCACCCAGACCGAGAACGGCCAAAACGTCGGAACGGTCCACCCCTATGACATGGCGGTTTCCGCCGGTTATGCCCATGAGTTCGAACACGTCGGCCTGGACATCCTGGACGGATTTGCTCTCGGTCTGTCCCTTAAATACATCCGCGCGGCTCTTCTGACGACCGCGAGCGCCAAGGCGTTGGACTGGGGCGTGCTGTCCGCCCCGTATCTCGACGGCAAGCTGAGGCTCGCTGCGTCCATGTCCAATATAGGCTCCCGTATCAAGTTCGACCAAGAGGCCGAGTCTTTGCCGATCATGACCCGTTTAGGCGGCGCCTACGCGATCGATAAGAACTGGGTCGTCAGCGCGGATGTCAATATTGCTCGTCGCTCCGCTTCCTACGGGTCGATCGGGACGGAGTTCGCCTACCCCGTCGCCGGAGCTTGGAGAATGGCGATGCGGGGGGGATTCAACTCTCAGACGGCCGGCAACGGGGACGGCGCCTCGGGACTTGCGCTGGGCATCGGGTTGGGCAACGGGCGGCTGGTGTTCGATTACGGATTGGCGCCCTTGGCGACGCTGGGTTTCAGCCACAGGGTTAGCTTGGGCTTTAAGTGGGGCGACGTCCCCCGCCGCGAGTTCGAAAGAAACAATCGCGCCCGGCGATCCCTTCGGATCTAGCCGGGACGCCCGGTAATCGAGTTCCTGACCCGGGCGCGTAATTCCGCGAGCTGAAACGGCTTGGCGAGAAAATCGACTCCGGGGGCGTCGGCGCCTTCGGTATTGAGGTGATCTCCCGTGAATCCCGACGTGTAAAGAACTTTCAGACCGGGACGTTTAGCGATGAGGAGTCGGGCCAGCTCGGTGCCGGGCATCCCGGGCAAAATGATGTCGGTCAGCAGCAAGTCGATCTTCCCCTGGTGGGTCGACTCGACGGCGAGGGCCTGAGGACCGTCGTTGCAGTCCAGGACCGTGTAGCCTTCAGCTTTCAGGGTCCGCTCGATCAGCTTCCGAACGCCCTGCTCGTCCTCGCACAGCAAAATGGTTTCAGTCGCGGCGGAGCCATCTTCGGAGAGGTCGTCTTGGCGGACAGTCAGTTGGGGCTCCGAGACCAGGGGGAAAAATATTTCGAAGGTGGTGCCTTCGCCCGGCGCGCTGTTAACGAGGATGTGCCCTCCGGCCGCTTGGACGATTCCGTGCACGGTGGCCAAGCCCAGGCCCGTTCCTTTGTCCCTCCCCTTTGTTGTGAAAAACGGTTCGAAGAGATGCTCGAGCACTTGCGGGCTTATCCCCGTTCCGGTATCGGCGACGCGCAGCACCGCATACTTCCCGGCGGGGATAAGACAGTGCGCGGCGATGCGCGGAGCGTTCAACTCCATGATTTCCGTCGAGATCGTGAGGGCCCCCCCTCTGGGCATGGCGTCACGGGAGTTGATGGCGAGATTGAGAATCACCTGGTCGATATGTCCGACATCGCCCCTGACCCAGGCCGCCTGCTCGGCGAGCGAGAAGGAGAGCGTGACGCCTGAGCCCAACGTGCGTCGCAGCAGCCTTTCGATATCAAGGACGGAGGCGGACAAATCCAGCGTCCTGACGTCCATCTTCTCCCGCCGGCTGAAGATCAGCAGCTGGCGCGTCAGAGTGGCGGCTCGCTTGGCGGCGGAGAGTATCGTTTCAACATCCTCGGCGGCTTGCGCGGACGAAGAGACGACGGGAGCGAGAAATTGGGCGCAGCCGATGATCGGCGTCAGGATGTTGTTGAAATCATGGGCGACTCCGCCGGCCAAGCGGCCGATGACCTCCATTTTTTGGGCCTGCCGCACCTGCTGTTCCAGGGCTCTTTCGGCGCTTAAATCCCTCTTGACGGAGATGAAATTGGTGATGTTCCCATGCCCGTCGAACACCGGGGTGATGCTGGCGTCTTCTTCGTAAAGCGTTCCGTCCTTGCGGCGGTTTGTGAATTGCCCCCGCCAGACCTCCCCGCGTTTCAACGTCGCCCACAAATCAGCGTAAAACTGTTTGCTGTGCCGTCCGCTGTTGAGCAGGGAGGGCGTCTTGCCGATGATCTCGGCGCTGGCGTAGCCGCTCACGCGTTCGAAGGCGGGATTGACGTAACGAACCACCCCTTTGGCGTCGGTGATCAAGACGGATTCCGCCGACTGTTCGATGGCCTTGGACAGAAGGCGGCGGGCGGTCTCGGCATCGCCCAGGGCGGTCAATTCCCTGATCGTGGCTTGTACGAACATCCGGCCGTCCGATTCCGTCTGGGTCAAGATGACATCGGCGGGAAATTCTTTTCCGTTGAGTTTTTGGTAGACCGATTCAAAATGGACGGACCCCTCCTGGGCGGTGGAGTCGAGCATCGTCCCCGTGAAACGGCATCCAGTCTTTCTGAAATGATCGACCAGGGCGCGCATGTTTTCGACCTGAAACAGGGCCAAGGCCGCGCGGTTGACCTCCGTGATGTTCCATGCTGGAGACTCCAAGATCATCATGGCATCCCGCGAGCATTCAAAGAGGTTGCGAAAATTTCTTTCGCTGGCGCGCAGGGCCGTGGCGGTCTCGTAGCGTGGCGTGATGTCGTTGATGACGAGCAGGAAGCAGAGATTGTTCGTGCCGTAAGCGGAGAGCGCCAGCCATTTCTTCAGCGGCTTGAAGTCGAATTCAATATACTCCGATCGGCCGCTTTTCGCCACTGTTCCCAACGCCTCGATAAGCTCCGCGCAAGACTCCTGCACTCCCGGGAACAGTTCGGTGATGTTTTTGCCGACCGGGTCCGCCGCTCCGGTCAACAGACGAAACGCATTGTTGACCTCAAGATGGACAAAGTCGACCGGGCGTCCCTGAGCATCGCAGATGATCCGGCAATACGCCGCCGCGCTGCCGATGGCGTTGAACAGGACGCAGTACTGCGACAGGTCCCCGCCGGGCTTCATGACGTAATTATACATGCTCCGGGCGGCGAGGAGCTTAACGGACGCTTATGTTTTCCAAAAGAGAATATCGGCGAGGAAGCGCGGGCCTAACCAAGATTGGTAGACTGTGCCTCGTGAAAAAACTTGTCGAAGGAATCGTGCGGTTTCGCCGGGAGATGCGTCCCGAATATCGCGCGCAATTCGCGCATTTGGCGCTCGACCAAAGTCCTGACACGCTGTTCATCGCGTGCTCGGACAGCCGCGTGGTCCCCAACACCTTCGCGTCGACAGATCCCGGAGACCTTTTCGTCCTGCGCAATCCCGGAAACATCGTTCCACCCGAGGACTCCTCGCGGATGCCGGCCGCGGCGGGCGCGGCCGCGGCGATCGAATTCGCCGTGCGCCGTCTGCGGGTCAAGGACGTCGTGGTTTGCGGTCATTCCGATTGCGGGGCGATGAAGGCCCTGGCCGTCGAGGACGGCAAGGAGAGCGGTCCTCTCGCCGCCTGGCTGGAAGTGGCGAGGGACTCGTTGATCGAGCTGCAGCGGCGGCCCCAGCTGGCTCCGGAGCGTTCCCTTCACGACCGCCTCGCCCAGGCCCATGCGCTCGCTCAACTCGATCACCTGAGGACCCACGCTTCGGTGCGTCAGGCCTTGTCCGAGGGACTTCTGCGGCTGCACGCGTGGTGGTTCGACCTGGCGGGAGCCGATGTTCACGCGTGGGAACCGGCGCTGGGACGCTTTACTCTCATCGATGAGGTCGAGGCCCAGAGGATCCTGGCCCGCATCAGCGGTTCTTGACTATGGTCTTAAGCGTGGGCGTCGCCGAGCACGGAAAGCGATTCCCGATGGCGCTCAAGCACTTCTCCTCGTTTTCGACTCAACGAATGATTGGCATCGCTGCGTATGAACGGTATAATGCCCCTCATCGGGGAGCCCTTATGAATCATTCGGACTCAGACAAGCCCTCAGCTCTTGGCGTGGACGACTAACGCGCCATGCACGAGCTACAGATCGTCGGGTTCCTGGCCAACCTCTTAACGATTTTTTTGAGCGCCAAGATATTCGGGGAATTGGCCGAACGCTGCGGCCAGCCTCCCGTCTTGGGTGAGCTGCTCGGCGGCGTCGTGCTCGGCTTCGGGCTCTTCAAATTCTTCGACCCGAGCGACCCGGCTCTGGCGCTTATGGCCGAGTTCGGGGTGGTCCTGCTTCTGTTTGAAACGGGGATCAACAGCGACCTCTCTCGTCTGCTCAAGGCGGGCCCATCGTCCATGGCCGTCGCCGGCGTGGGAGTGGCCTTGCCATTCGCGTTCGGCTACGTCCTGATGACGGCGATGGGCCGGGGAGGCATGGAGGCCGTGTTCGTCGGGGCGGCCCTCACCGCCACCAGCGTCGGCATCACGGCCCGGGTCTTGGCGGATATGGGAAAGCTCGAACTCCCGGAGGCCCAGATCATTCTGGGCGCGGCCGTGATCGACGACATCATCGGCATCATCATTCTCTCGGCCGTCCAGGGCGTGGTCGCTTCGGGCTCTCTGTCGTGGCTGGCGATCGCCCGCACGACTGTCATGTCCGCGGCCTTCCTCGGCGCGGCGCTATGGATCGGCCCCCGGGTTTCGGAAGCCCTGGTCCGCTTGGTCCGGCGCATGCGGGGACGCGGAATATTGATCGTCTCGGCCGTGAGCTTCGCCTTTGCCCTGTCGTTGCTGGCTCACGCCTTTGGAACCGCTTTGATCGTGGGCGCCTTCACCGCCGGCGTCCTCCTGGCGCGGACCGACAGGCGTGAGGATATCGACGGGGCGCTCAAGCCCGTGGCGGACCTCTTCGTTCCGATCTTTTTCGTCATGGTCGGGGCGAAGGTCAAGCTTGACGCCTACGATCCCTTCGTCGCCGCCAACCGCCCCATGCTCCTCCTGGCGCTGCTGCTCGTCGCGCTCGCCGTTCTCGGGAAGATCGCGAGCGGCTGGGCGGCCACCGGCAAAGGACTGCGCCGCTTCGGCATCGGCGCGGGCATGATCCCCCGCGGCGAGGTCGGGCTCATCTTCGCGCAGATCGGTTTGACCTCCGGCGTGATCGATGCTCCCCTGTACGCGGCCATCGTGGGGATGGTGATCGTCACGACCTTCCTTGCCCCGCCGCTCATAAAGAAAAGCTTCGCATGAAGCGGCCCGATTGCGACGTTGGGGCCTGACCATTGCCCGGCTAGACTCTCCATTATCATAAGCGGTAATTAAGCGCCCGTTTAGACCGCCGCAACCGCTTGCGGACATACTGGGGGCATGATCGACAAGCCCCTTATGATCGTTCGACGAGCGCTGCTGGGTTTGAGCTTAATGCTCCTGCCGACGCAGTCTCACGCGGCATCCCGTTTTCTTCTTTATCAAGGGCGCTATTTGGACAACGGGGTGCCAACCAACGGTCATGTGTCGATGGAGTTTCGGATCACCGATGGGAGCGCGCAAGCCTGCGGCGCCGCGGCCAACGGAACCTCTCTGTTTTGGACGTCGGCCTCCACCAATGTCGCTACGACCAATGGGCTCTTCAGCTATAAATTGGGATTTTCGCAAGACGGTGTGTCCGCGGACCCCGCGTTTTCTTCCGTTGATTTTAGCGCAGATCGCATCTACTACATCGATGTCTGCGTGGCCGGCGTTTCTTTAAATCCCAAGGAACGCATCGGTTCCAATGCCTATTCTTTCTATGCCAGCTCTGCCGGCTATGCCTCGACGGCCGTATCAAAAGCCGGAGACACCATGACCGGCGATCTGAACATGGGCGCCAAGAAGATATCGAACCTCGCGGCGCCGGCGGCGGCCTCGGACGCCGCGACGAAGGGCTATGTCGATGCGGCCTCCGGACCAGGCGCTGTTCTCGTTACGACCGGCACGTGGAGCGCGCAGCAGACTTTTCTCAATTTGATCAGCCTGTCTACGGACATGTATTTGAGCGCGGGGCGGATCAATGCTCAGGGCAACCTCCTGACGACGGCGGCCGGCAAGCTGGATGGGAGCCAGTTGGCGGGCCAGGTGCCCCAAGTGTCTTTAAGCACCGCGGTCGTGCTTGATGGCAGCAACGCGATGACGGGCGATCTGAACATGGGCGCCAAGAAGATATCGAACCTCGCGGCGCCGGCGGCGGCCTCGGACGCCGCGACGAGGGGCTATGTCGATGCGGCCCGCCCTATTCTCACCACCACAACCTATCAAACCGGAAACTATACGATGACGGGCGCTGAGAGCGTGATTTTCATCGATGCCACGGCGGGGAGCCTGACGATCAATTTGCCCGCTGCTGGCGCCGGCACCATAGGAAGGATCTTCACGTTCATCAGGAAAGACACGGTCAGCGCGAATACAGTCACATTCGATCCCGGCGCGAACTCGATCATCGATGTCGGTTGTTTTTTTGCAAATGGGGGCGGCGCGCGTCTCCTCCCCACGATTCTTGACGAGTCATCGGGTGTCATGTACTGCGCTGGGGCGGTGCATATCGTCGGGTACGATGCCAACACGTGGGTGCTCTATTAGACCGGCATTGAGCGTATGGGGTCATATGAGGATCATGAGTCGACTGGCGATCCACGGGTGCCTGTTCTGCTTGCCGTGCTTGACCCATGCGGCTGGAAGCATCGCCCCGAGTTTTGAAGGGGCGTTTGGCGCAACTCTTCTATCTTCGGGGACGGCCAGTGTGACGACCTCCGGCCCTCAAATAGGGGCGATGATCCTGAGCGCGGGCACGAAGGTGATTCAGAGCGGTTTTTTGTCGCACTTGCTGGGCAGCCTGGTCTCTCAGGTTGTCGCGCCGGGGCAGATCGTGACGCAGACCGTGACGACGGGGGCCGGGCCGGTGACGCTGTCCATCCCGGCCGGCGCCCTGCCGGCTGGGACGGCGGTGGTCCTGCAGCTTCCCGCGGAGGTGCCCGCGAACGCATCCGGTTCCAACTTGGTGTCCGTTGCCAATTCAGCCGTCGAGATTCTCGCGGGAGGGGCACAGCCCACTGCAAGCGCGAGATGTACGTTTTCGTTTACCAATGCGAATGTGGCGGGGTTAAATCCCAGCCTCTTTGTCGTAGCCAGATATAACACGCTCACCCGGACCTGGGTTCCGCTGGCCTCGACCGTGGATACGGCCAACCGTGAGGTCATGGTTTCCATTGATCACTTTTCCCTGTTTCAAATCATGCAGTCCAACCCCTCCAGCACGCTCTCCACGGTCAAGGTTTTTCCAAATCCTTTCCGGCCGGCCTTAGGCCATCAGGCGATGAATTTCATCTCTCTGCCGGCCAACTCCCGGATTCGGATCTACGGTCTGAAGGGAAGACTGGTGAAGGAATTGACCGCAAACGGTTCAGGAATGGCCATTTGGGATGGGACCAACCAGTGGGGCAGCCCTGCGGCCAGCGGAGTCTATTTCGTGTTTGCGCAAGGAGCCGGTGAAAAACGCACGTTTAACGTTGCAATACAGAGATGAAAAATCAATGGGTTTTAGCGATCGTGATTATCACCGCGCCTTCTCTTCGGGCCGGATCATTCAACTCTGCGGCCAATGGAACGACCGTGAGCGATTTTCTGAGGCTGGGAACGTCGGCGCGGGCGCTCGCCATGGGCGGGGCATTCAGCGCCCTGGTCGATGATGCCAGCGCAAATTTTTGGAACCCCGCCGCCCTCACCAATATCCCCAGCCAGTCCGCCACTTTCATGCACGCGGCCTACATCAACTCCAGCACCTTCGACTATGGAGCTTATGGGCATAGCCTGGGTCGATACGGGGCCTTGGGGGTTGATTTTAAGTACTTTTCCGTCGGCAAGGAAATGACCCAGACGGATGCGCTCGGAAGCGAATTGGGAAGCTTTAAGCCGTACGATCTGGCGGCTTCCGTGGGGTATGCCTATAAACTGAAAGGCTTGGAAGCCGCGCCGTTAGGAGTTCTCAATGGATTCTCCCTGGGCCTAGCGCTGAAGTTCGTGCAATCAAGAATACTGACCACCGCGAAAACCAGCGCCGTGGATATCGGCGTTCTTTCCCCCAGATATTTTAACGATCGCTTAAAACTCGCTTTGACCGCGACCAATATCGGAGGTCCGTTGAGATATGAGCAGGCCAGCGAGAGCTTGCCTCTGACCTTCACGGCGGGAAGCGCTTTCAAGATCAAAGACCGCTGGCTCTCTTCGTTGGATATCATCTTTCCCAGGAGCGGTGATCCTGTTGCGGCGATGGGAACGGAATATTGGCTGCCGACCCGCAGCCAATGGGAATTCGCGGGGCGTGCGGGATTCAACACGGAAACGATCAATAGCATCGACGGGCTTGCCGGTTTTTCCATGGGAACGGCGGTCGGCTTCGGTGACTGCAGGGTTGACTACGCTTTCGTCCCAATGGGCGGTCTTGGGTTGACCCAATGGATTTCCCTGACCTACAAATTTTCACCCAAGGCGCCGACCTACCGGCACCGTCGGCCGTCGCGCATGCCTTCTTCCATTTGGTCGGGGCGCGCGCGTGTCGTCGAATCCCCGCGGTCTTGAATTCCAGGGGCTGCGGGGCGACCGCTTTCTTATTGATATTGAATTTCAATAACGTTTTGTGGTAAATTCCTTATTGAATAATGAGTCTCAATAGCATGACGTCGGAGCGCGTGCGCTGGGTCATGGGCACGCTCTGCTCCATCAAGGCTCCGGGGGCGTCATTGGACGTGGTGACTGCCGCGTTCGAGGAACTCGAGCGCTGGGACCGGATTTTAAGCGTTCATAAGGAGGAAAGCGAGCTCTCCGGGCTTAACCGTGCGGCCGGACTCGGCCCGCTTCGGGTCTCTGCCGATCTCTTCGTTGCCGTCGCCTGCGCTCTGCGGTTTGCGGAGCTGAGCGAAGGTCTCTTTGACCCAACTGTGCGGCCGGTGCTGAGGTCTGGTCCCCAGGCCCTGGGTTTGACCGGATGGCGCGAGGTGGAGCTCGACGCACGCGCGCGCACCATCGAGTTGCCGGTGCAAGGGATGGAATTTGACTTCGGCGGCTTTGGCAAGGGTTGGGCGCTGGACCGCGCTGCCCAGATTTTGCGCGAGAGCGGTGTCGAGGCCGCGCTTCTTAATTTCGGAGGTCAGATTCTCGCTGTGGGTGCCCCCAACGGCGCGGAGGGCTGGCTTGTCCACGTGCCCGGCGCGCCCGAGCCGATAGTGCTGCGGGACGCCTCAGTGGCCGTTTCCGGGGATTCGGAGCGCCCTGGGCATATCTATTCGCCCTTCGACGGCCGACCGGTCCGCCGTCTTGGCTCGGCGGCCGCCGTGTGCTCGAGCGCGGTTGAAGCCGACGCTTGGTCCACCCCTCTTTACATCCTCGGCCGCAATCCTCGGTTCTTCCGGGGGCGTTCATTTTTTGAAATCAGGGATAATGGAGGCCGTTTATGAAAACCCGTCTTTCGTTCGTTCTTTCCGTTGTCGTCGCGCTGTCGCCCGTCGCTCCCGTCTTCGCTCAGGATTCCGTCAAGCTCGGTGAACTCGAGCGAAAAGTCGATGTGCTGACCCAGGAGATAGAGAAGCTCAAGCTCGGCGAGTCTGCCGATCCCATCGCTGAGGGCGCGGTCTCCGGCTTCGCTCCCGCCGCCTCGAAGGTCTACCGAGCACGCCTGAGCAAGATCTCCATCGGCGGCTACGGCGAGATGACCTATCAGAACTTTTCCAAGCGCAGGCAGGACGCCGATCCCGCCGCCGTGCGCGATGAGGCGGACTTCCTACGGGCGGTCCTCTATGTCGGCACCAAGTTCAACGACTGGATACTGTTCAACTCCGAGCTCGAGTTCGAGCACGGCTCAACCGGCAAGGGCCGCGGTGAGGTGTCGATTGAGCAGGCTTATATTGATTTCCAGTTGCGTCCCGAGATCGGCGTCCGTGCTGGGACTTTGATCGTGCCGATGGGCCTGCAGAACGAAGTTCACGAGCCCACGACCTTCCATGGCGTGCGCCGCACCAGCGTTGAGCAGAATATCATTGCCTCCACCTGGCGCGAGAACGGCGCCGGGGTGTACGGCGATTTCGGTCCGCTGTCCTACCGAGCGTACCTCGTCTCGGGGCTTCAGGCGACGACGAACACGGGTGTGACCGGCTTCGCAGCGTCCGGTGGTTTGCGCAACGGGCGTTCCTCCGGAGCGAAGAGTTACGCGGAGGATCTCGCCTCCGTCACGCGCATCGACTACAAACCCGTCTCGGGCGTCATGATTGGCGGGTCTGTCTACGTTGGCCAAGCCGACCAAAGCCTCATCGCCGTCTCAGTCCCGGTGTCGTTGTGGGAAAGCCACCTCAAGGCTGAGTATCGTGGTGCGGAACTGCGAGCCTTGTACGCCGAGGGCCGTGTCGGCAACGCCGACTCCGTCAACATTGCCAATGGCTACACCTCGGGGGCGAGAACTTCGATCGGCAGCAAGCTGTTTGGCGGCTACGTGGAGGGCGCCTTTGACGTTTTGACTCTGTCGAAAGACTCCCGTGGTCATTCGTTATCGCCTTTCTTCCGCTACGAACGCTATGATACCCAAGCGCAAACGCCCGCGGCGTTCGCCAAGAATCCAGCGAACAGCCGGGTTGAGTACACGGCCGGACTCACCTATAAGCCGATCTCGCAGGTGGCTGTGAAGGCCGACCACCAGTGGATGCGCAACCAGGCCCGTACTGGAGTCAATCAGTGGAACCTCGGTCTCGCATACATTTTCTAGCTGCCGCAGCTCTCGTCCAGGCCGCCCCTCACGTGGGGGCGGCCACGGCCGAGGCTCGAGTGCTGCTGTCTCAGAAGGCGGCCTTGGCGCTTGCCTTTCCAAGCGGCGCACCCGAGCGACGGACCGCATTTCTCACGGATGAGCAGGTGCTCATTGCTGAGAAAGCGGCTCAGTCCAAGCTCGATTCCAAGATCTGGACCTATTACGCCGATGGTTCCACGACGGCCTATTTCGAATCGCACCTTGTGCGAACGATGAACGAGACGATCATCGTCGTTGTGGGGGCGGATGCCAAGGTCCGCTTTGTTGAGGTCCTCTCTTTTGACGAGCCTGATGACTATCTTGCATCCAAGCGTTGGCTCAAGCAGTTTGAGGAGAAGCCGCTCGACAGGGACTTGGCCTTGCGCCGCGGCCTGCGCAATATCGCGGGCGCCACACTCACGGCTGAGGCGGTTTCACGCGGCGTCCGCCGCGTTCTGGCCGTTCACCAGATTCTTAACGCCAAACCCGCTCGGTGAGCTTGTCTGAAATCCGTTGGGTTTCAGAGAGGATAGGGTCCTTCGCCGATAAAGCCCCCGCAGAAGGAAGAAAAGTTCGAATCCCGCCATTCAGTTAACGACGGGACTGGAAATCTCAACTGCGTCTTGCGGGGCTACCGGTCTTGGGCTACACTGTCGTCGTGTTCCGCCTCTTGGCCACGGTGACGTTGTGGATTTTGTACGCCTTTGGTTTCCTGCTCGGGGGAATCTTCCTCGGTCCGTTGTGGGCGCTGCTGCTCGTCGTCGCGGTCTTGGTCTGGGGCACCTCGCGCCTGAGACCGGGCTTGCCCTCGTCGCACCCATTTCCAGCCCTTGTTTATCTGGCGGTGCTGCCGGTGGGGTTGGCAGGCTATCTGGCGCCTTTTCGCCACTGGAGCCTAGTGCTCCTCTCCCTGCCCGATTGGAGCATGGACGAGAGCACGGCCGTCGGCATACTCCAGGACGAGCGTTTCGAGGCCTTTGTCGCCTGGTCGGGGGTTTGGTTCGGCGCGTGCGCCTTAATCGTGGGGGCGCGTTGGTATTGGCGCTTCGCGCGGCAGACCTCGAACCTTCCTACTTCCCGCGTCCGGTCGCTTGCGCCAGGGCTGTGCGAATTGAGCGGCCTGGCGCGGCGTGTGGAGTCCGCGCCGGATTGGTGTGAGAAGGACACCGTCATGGGTTTCCGCGCCTGGACCGAGGATGGAAATAAGGGGGAAACCATCCTCCACATACGAGGACACACGTCCCAGTTCCACATTGAGGACGCCGGCGGCCGTGTGCTTGTTGATCCACGCGCGGCCGTGATCCCCAGCGAATGGCCGCCGATCCAGTTTGGCAGGCGCATCTGCGAGATTGAGATCACCCGTCGCAACGAGCACCCGGACTCCGGGGGGTACCGGAAATGGATCGCCGATGGGGACCGCGTCTATCTGCTCGGCCGCGCGGAGCTGCGCGAGGATGCTCCTGAGGCCGCCGTCGACGGCGAGCGTCTCGTCGTGCGCGCTCCCAGTCCCCTCGGCAGGTTCGGCTCCATGGTTTCCGTGATGCTCCTGGGCTGGGGCGATCCCACTGTTGAGAGCTTCTTCTTCCTTACGGACCGTGATGAGGCCTCAGCCCGTGGGCGCTTGCGCATCGCGGCGCTGTGGCACTGTCTGCTCGCTTCATTTTGGATAGGCTCGTCCTTGCTTCATGTCGACTACCGTCCGCCCGATCACTGGCGCATCCCGGACTTCTATGCGGCGCCCAGCAAGCATTGGCCGATGGAGCGTCTTGAAGCGGCGTTGGATGACATAGACCCCGATCGACGTCTGGCGGCGCTTCACGTGCTGCTCAAAAAGGGGTTGCCCCCGCCCCTGGCGGCGCGCATGGCCGCGCGCGATCGCGTCCCGCACAACCGCGCCGAGGCGTTGGGCGCGTTGGTCCAATTGGCGCCATACATGGAACAGGCGGCCGAGCGCGCGCTCTTGATCTCCGCCGGGACGCAGGGGCTGGGCGACCCAGACCCGGAGGTCCAGGTCAGTGCGATCGACATCCTCGGTTCGGTCAAGCCGATGCCGGATGAGGTTGCCCTCCTTCTGGCGTCGGCCCTGAAGAGTCCCGAGCTTTCCGTGCGTAGCCGCGCTGCCGATGTTTTTGACCGCACACCCAGCGGCCTTGAGCCCGTCTTCGCGGCTCTGTCCGCCGCGGCTGCCTCCGAAGTGAATCCTGATTTTAGAAAAATTTTTATCTGGGGCGTCGGCAAGGCTCATGTTTCCGCCGAGCGCCGTCTCTCCGCGCTCCTTCCGTTGCTCCGTGTCGATGACGCTGCCTCCTACGCGGCCGAGGAAATCTCACGGCTTGGCCCCGCCGCCTGTGCTGCGGCGGCTCCGCTCATCGCCGAACGCCTGACGGATCCCAATGTACACAAAAAGCACCTCATACGCGTGCTGGAGTCCTCGGGCCGGGCGTGCGAGTTCCGCTCATCGATGGAGAAGGCTTTTGGCGAGCGCGGCCTTTATGAAGGGTATCGATGGGAGCTCAAGAGCCTCCTCGACTCGTGCGCGGGAAAGAATAAGAATCCCTGATCGGGGGGGGGGGCTAGCGGTCGTCCTTCACCGGCCTGAAACCAACGCCGTCGTTGCGCCAATCCGGATTCTGCTCGCCGCGGTGGGCGGCGCGAACATGTTCGGGGCCGAGGTTCCAGGGGGCGCCTCTGCGAACTCTGGCGGTGCCGGCAGGGCTTTCCCATGCGCGGCCGTCATCAGGCGCGCCTGCATACGAGTCATGATAGACATCCTGGACCCATTGGGAGATGTTGCCGGCCATGTCGCAGAGCCCCTGCTCTGTGTTGCCTCGGGGCCGTGAGCACACGGGAGCCGTTGTGCCGGTCCCGCAGCCCTCGCCGCCCCCGCCGGTGTAGCCGGTCTCCATCATCACCGACGTGGCGCAGGAAGGAGCTTCGTCTCCCCACGGGTACGTCCGGTTCTTGCCCCCGCTGCGGGCGGCGAACTCCCACTCGGCTTCGCTGGGAAGCCGCCCGCCCACCCACTTTGAGAAGGCGACCGCTTGATCCCAGGTCACGGAGTTGATCGGATAATGCTCGCGGCCGGCGACGCCGCCGTTGCTGTCGCTTCCCCGGCCGGTTTCGGTGCACTTGCCTGCCTGCACGCACAACGAGTACTGCCTGACCGTGACCGGCGTCTTCGCCATGAGGAAAGTTTTAACCGTCACCTGATGGACCGGCTTTTCGTTGTTATTGCCGTCCGGCGAGCCCATCATGAAGGTCCCGCCGGGGATCGACACCCAGCTTATCTTGACTGCGTCGAGAATCTTGGCCTCATCGCTCGCGGTTAATCGCAGCGCCTGAGGCATGAACGCTGAGTCCGGCAGCCCGGGCTGGCAGCGGTCGATGCTGGCCCTCAGGGACTTGGCCGCCCAGTGGTCTCCGGACTCGCGAGTGAGTTCCGCAGCCAGGGCGGACTTGAGCGCGGGCAGCTGGGCGCAGGCCCGCTCGCGCATATTCTCGAAAGCCTGGGCCGCGAAGAAACGCAGGCGGGGCAAGGGATCTTGGAGCAGTTTGGCCAGGGCGTCTCCAGCCGGGGCCGCCGCCTGCGCCATGGTGCCCAGGCCGGAGGCGGCGTTCTCGCGCATGGCCGGGTCGGCGTGTTCGAGAAAGGGGATGAGCAGAGCGAGCTTGCGCGCCGGCGGCAGCTCCGTCCAGGCGAGTGCTTGGAGGGCGACGCGGCGGACCTCGAGGTCGACGTCCTCGCGCAGCGCGTGTTCCAGCGCGTCGGCGGCCGGAGCGGCGCTGGCGTGGGCGTCGACAAGCGCTTGGGCGGCGGCGCGGCGCACGGAGACGGATGGGTCCTTGAGCGCGGCGGCCAGCGCCGCGGCCCGAGCCTCGTCCAGCGGGACCAGCTTGCCGAGGAGGTAGGCGGCCGATGCGCGCACCCTCTCGTCGGAGTCCGATATCCCGGCCTGGGCGGCTTTGACCAAGGCTGGACGGCCGTCGATGGTGCGCTCAGCCCTTTCATCTTTGCCGGCCCAGAGTGTCAGGACCCCCATCGCATCTCTGCGTACGCCTGCGTTCTTGTCGCTGGAGGCCAGGCTCGCGATGAGAGCCGGAAGCTTGCCGATGCGGTCTGAGGAGGCTATGGCTTGCAGCGCGGCCGAGCGCGTGTCGGGTTCGACCGAATGCAGGGCTTCCTCGAGCCGGGCGAGCGGCCAGGCTGCGCCGGGCTGCTCTGAATAAGTGTTGGAGATGTCGTGCCTCGAGAACCATTGATCCGGCGGCGACCATCCGGCATGTCGGTAGGAGAGCCCGATCCAGAGCGCGGCCCACAGCGCGTTGATGAGCACGGCGCGACGCATGTGGCGGCGGGCGGCGGCCTCATCGGTGTCGGACAGGAAGAAGAACCCGCTGCTCTTGTCTCCGAGCCCCAGCAACATCCTGGAGAGCAGCGCATCGAAGCCGTTCAAGGTCCGGGGCGCCTGGACGAGGACCCTCTCCGAGTCCTTCGCGTCCGCCGGCGCGTCCTTGCGGATGTCGACGCGACCGAGCAGGTAGATGGGGTCGCCATCTTCGATCCAGCGCAGCCTCTCGCCCATGCCCGTGTCCGTGACGCGTTGGGTGATGGCGATCTCGCAGAAACTCGCGCCGACAAGCAGCGGCATCCAGCTTGTGCGGATGCCGGCCAAGGACGGGTCCACCAGGATGCGCCCGGTCTCGTCCTCCAGATAGAAAGGAGGAAGGTGAGATTCCTCCTTCAGTTCGCTTCCATCCGCAGTGGGCACGGTATAAAGACGATGCCCCAGCACCGCCGCCTTTGGAAATCCGGTGAAAGCCTTGGCGCTCACCTTGCGCGCTCGCCCGCGCAGCTCACAGAGCCCGATGGCGACGGAGCCCGCCATGGCGGTGGGCAGGTTTTGAAGCTGATGGGCATGCTTCCAGTGCCAGAGCGAGCCCCGGACCAGCGCGGAGGTCCCGTACCAGACCCCGCACCAGCCGACGATCCAGTCGAAGTAGGCGCCGGGAAGCATCGCCTGGACCCAACCGGGTTCGGGCCCACCGCCGGGCGACAGGGCTAGAAAGACGAGTTGGCGGAAGGGCGCTAAATAACCCGCAAAAGCGAAAGGGAGGCAAAGCAGATACACAGGGACGGGGTAAGGGGTGTCCCAGATCGGGTTCTTTGGGTCCTTGCGCGCGAGCGCGAAGCCCAGGGCGCAGAGGGGAACGACTATTATGATGAGGGGCGCAAGGAACATCCCGCTGACAAAGAGCCCGAATCCGAAAAGGACCGCGTAGAGAGCGGTGGTGGCCAGGCCCATATGACGCGAGAGCATCGCTCTCGTCCGGCTCTGCCAGGCAGACGCTTTTATCTTCATCAAGGGATCCTTGCAGGTGAGTGTATCAACCCTGGACAGCTTCAGGAAGATGGCCTATACTGGGGCTCATGATGACTCCTTTAATTGTTGCCGTATGCGTCGTCGCCCTGCTCGTCTTTTGGGGCATTTCCATCTTCAACAACCTGGTCCAGGTGCGCGAGAACATCGACAAGGCCTGGAAGAACATCGACGTTCTGCTTCAGCAAAGGCACGACGAGCTCATCAAGCTTGTCGACGCCTGCCGGGGCTATATGAAGCACGAGCGCGAGCTGCTCGACGGGCTCACCAAGCTGCGCACCGGCTACGACCAGGCCCAGGGCAGCGAAGAGAAGGCCCGCGCCGAGAACGAACTCAACAAGGCGACCCTGCGCCTGCGCCACACCTGGGAGGCTTATCCCGACCTCAAAGCCAGCGCGAACTTCATCCAACTCCAGGACCGCGTCGGCGCGCTTGAGTCCTCGATCTCCGACCGCCGCGAGTTCTTCAACGACTCGGTCAACATCTACAACATCAGCATCAAGCGCTTCCCGGATCTTCTGCTGGCGGGCGTGTCCGGCTACCGCGTCCACCCTTATCTGGAAATTCCAGATGAGAAGAAGGCGGACGTGAAGCTGGACTTCGAATCCCGTCGTGCCTAAGACGCCGGGACCAAAATAAGAACCGCTGTTCCCCACCCGCGACAATCAACGGGTCCGGAACAGCGGTTTACGCTTCGCCAGAAAGCTAGCATGGAACTTTTAAGGCTGCCTTCAGGTTGTCTTGTGGTCGGGCGAATCCAACCACTGGCTCATCAGACGCTTGATCTGCGTCTGGTAGGGAATCCCGCTGAGTCCGGCCTTTGTCTTAAAGGTCTCAAGAAGCCTCTCCGGGACCTTTAGGCTGATCAATCGGCTCTTGGGAGGACGCTCCCGAGAACCGTGCAGGGCTCGGAAATCGTCCAGAAATCGGACGATCTGCTCCGGTCGCATGGACCGGCATTGATCTAAGTAATCTTTTGAGAAATGCTGCGTGGGCCTCATTTTCGAAGTTCCTCCAGCGCCCGGATATCCTCTAAGTCCTGCGGCCGGCCGCTGACTCTCTTCATGGCAATGAGGTCCGGGACGGCCAGGACCGGCAACGATCGCCCGCCGGATTGGATTCTCTTGGTCTTGAGTTTGGCAAGATCATGGGTGATGATGATATCCACGATCTGGGAGGGGTCTCGGGGATTGGAAAAACTCCAGGCGACGAGATGCTTGTTCTTGATGTACTCCTTGCGGAAATCGAAGACCTCGGCCCCCGATACGGGAAGCCTCGACGCCAGGCCCAACGTCTTCAGGGCGGATTCAGCCGCTATAAAATGACTCCGGGATAGACGCAGGAGGATGTCCACATCCACGGTCCCGCGCACGGCGCCGTGCAGGGCCACCGCATAGCCACCTGCGATAGCGAAAGGCACTTCGGCCTTCTCCAAAGCGGCGACGACATCATACAAGAACATGGTATATACCAGTATATACCAAACAGCTGCTTCCGTCAAGACAGGCCGAACGGGAGTTTCGCGGGGGCTGGGCGCGGAAACGTGGGAAGGGTTCCAATCCCGTCGTGCCCTAAGGCGATGGGAGCAAAACACCGCCGCCGTTTCCGAGCCTTGTTCGAAAAATAGCCCGAGGTCTCGACGAGGAATAAGAAGCATGCACCACCGACCTCAGGTGTAATGCCACAAGCCTCAGGTCTTCGCTCCGGGCGGGTGTGGGCGGCATGCGTGAGAAAGGTCTTTGAGGTGGACCCGGTGAGATGCGAGAAGTGCGGCGGGGCGATGAAGCTTGAAGCGGTTGTCGGCGGCCGATGCCGATTGGCGGAAGATCGAGGCTCCGCGGGGAGGGCTGGGCTCTGGCAAGGGTCGGGGCTACACTCACCGGATGCGGCGTCTTTCAAGCGCGGTGCGCGCTAAAAAATCTTACCTCGTTAAAAACGGATTTTTTTGAGGCGTGGTACTTGGCCATGTCGAGAATACTGCACAATTTAGACTCTCCAGTCATATTGCTCAATGTGATTGTGTTTTTATAATGCTAGATTTTAGCGTCGCCAACTTAAAAATGACGAGGTAATGTCGATGATCACTCTTCTGCTGAGCGCTTGCCTCTTGTGCTTGTCCGCCGCGAACGCCGTCGCCTCCTCCGATGAAATCTTCGCCCAATCTTTGCAGCCCGCCGGTATGGTCGCCGACAACCGCTACAAGCTCACGGAAAAAAAGGCCGCTCAGGCGTTGGATCTGCTCAAGATCCTGCGCGACTACTCCAACGACGTCAAAAAGGGCGCGGTGAGCCTGGGCGATGCGATGCACGACACCTACTACGAGGACTGGATCAACACGAAACTCCTCCCCTTCATCTCCGAGGCGGACTCAGCCTACGAGCTCGTGAACAAGACCTACAGCCTTGAGAAGGACCACGTCAATCTAGATTTAAAGACCGCCAAAGGCGGCGACTACGCCCCGATCGAGCGGACGATGGCACGTATGGCGGCTTTCGGGAAAAGCTTCGAGGCCCGGGTCAAAGCCAATGAGGCGAACGTGGAGGGCGTGCGCAAGCAGTACGAGTACCACTACGGCCTCGCCAAGACCGCCCTGGCCCAGTTTCAGAAGCTGCCGCTTGTCAAGGAACTTCTCTCCGCCAAGCCCCCCCTCGTCAAGGAGATCGTGCTCGCCACGGCAAGCATGCGGCCGCTGGTCTGGCGCCTCGAATTCATCAAGCTGAGCGCCGACTATAACGACCCGCGCTACGCCCAGCTCCCCAAGAGCATCTCGATTCCTGACGGCGCAGAGACGGCGACCTATCAGGTCCTGATCCGCTGATCAATGAGAGTCAGCATGTTGAGGCCCGCCCGCTACGGGGGGGCTCTCGCGGACACACGCCCGCCGAGTTGGCGCTGTGCGGGCGTTTCATACTGCGCGACCCGCTTGTAGCCCGTCTTACACCGGCAGGGCAGATTGGATTGTAGCGGTTCAGCCAATGTGGCACACATGCTCACTGACACCTAAGCCGTCCTTCCGAGGTTCTCTAACCTGCGGCGATCTAGCGTCTTGCACTTGATCGCCGCGGGTCGTTTCAAGATTTTCTTCAGCCCCCCGGCGCGATCTCCGTCGATGATTTCGTCTATTTGCGTCTTAAATCTGGCGGGGAGGGCGGGACCGAAATAGGACCTGCGGAAAGCACTACGTTGTTCCGCCGTCCGGGCAAACGCATTATATCCCATCTTTGATTCTTTCCTGGGTCGTGAATTTGGTTGGGTGCAAAAGTGGCAAGAAAGTCTATGTCGAGGCTCCCGCCCTCTTGCGCGGCGTCTATCTCCGGTGGGGAGGAAGAAAAGTTCGAATCCCTCCGTTCAGGCGACGACGGGACTGAAAATGTCAACTGGGCATGCCGCAAGGGTAATTGCTTGCGTATAAACGATTTACTCACTCCTATGAGTAAATGGGGCGCATGACCCAGGTCTCGGAAACTCTCCCCAAGACTGAGAAATCAACGGAAC
>ERZ1292633.2020-Hain-H41-02um-R1-2020-length-21125-cov-6_pt1 | contig 21125 bp, 17 predicted proteins | sample MGYA00564406_ERZ1292633 | MGnify/ENA primary metagenome ERZ1292633 (study PRJEB36523, sample SAMEA6512639) | groundwater metagenome | collected 2019-01-08 | study: AquaDiva: Metagenomics assemblies of 32 groundwater samples
GATGCGAAAAGGATGGACCGCTCAAATTCAACTACAGTCGGGACAACCTCCTCGACGGCCAAGAGCGCCGCGATCGTCTCGATAACGCCGCTGGCCGCAAGCATGTGCCCCACGTAGGGCTTGAAAACCGCCGCCGCCATCGCCGACCTATTGCTCAGGTAGGTCGTCTTGACGAACCGCCGCTGGGTCAAGTATTGTTCAGCGAACTGCGAGCGGACGGCAGGGTCAGGCGAAACGCCGCCATGTTGTTCCCGCCGTTCCGCGGCATCACCCGGCGTGGCTCGCATGCCTCGGGGTCTTTCCCGCCCGGATTGACGATGAAGAATCGCACACGTGAATCGCACAGCCTCCGAATCGCGGCGTCGCTGTTTCTCCTCACTCTCGCCGCCGGCTGCACGGTCACGGAGAAGGGCAACAAGCGTTACGAACTCGGCGTGACCGCCACGGCTGCCCGCCTCGCGAACTCCGCCGCGTTCCGCGACACCGTCGGGGCGTACACCTTTTACGAAGGTCTGGCGCCGATGCGCGTTCGCGGGTACGGACTCGTCGTCGGTCTGGGCAGGAACGGATCCTCCGACTGCCCCAAACCCATCTACGACCGAATCGTTCAGAGCATGTACAAGCAGAATCGGTACGGGAGCAGCGGGGTCGTCGGGGTCAAGGACCTGACGCCCGAAGCGATGATCAACGATGTCGATACGGCCGTCGTGGTCGTCTACGGCGACATTCCCCCCGCCGCGGTGGAGGGTTCGCGCTTCGATGTCACGGTGATGGCACTGCCCGGCACGCAGACCAAGTCGCTTCGCGGCGGACGGCTCTTCACCGCCGATCTCGAAATGTACCGCGTCGTCGCCCCGGACGTCTCCATCTCCGGACGAATCCTCGCCCGCGCCGCCGGACCCGTTTTCATCAACCCTTTTTCCGATGAGCAGTCCGCCACCAAAGCCAACCCCCTCGAAGGAACGATCCTCGGCGGCGGTACGGTGCTGATGGATCGCCGCATCCGCCTGGTGTTGACCGAACCGTCCTACCAGCGCGCCCGCCAGATTCAGGATCGCATCAACGCCCACTTCCCCGGCGGGGAGAAAGTCGCCGACGCCCGGTCACCTTCCTTCATTCAGCTCCGCGTACCGCCCGAATTCCGCGACGACACCGGCCATTTTCTCACGCTCCTCCGCAGCCTGTACCTCTCGCGCGATCCGTCGTTCGAGGCGGCCCGCGCCAGGGCGCTCGCGGACGAAATCGTCCGGCCCGACGCCCCCCATGCGCAGATCGCCTCCTGCTTCGAGGGGTTGGGGCGAAAGGCCTTGCCCGCCCTCACCGAGCTGTATTCGCAGGCCAGGGACTTCGTGAGCTTTCACGCCGCAGCCGCAGGCCTGCGCTTGGACGACTACATCGCCGGCGACGTGATCACCGGGCACGCCTCCGAACCCAAAAGCCCGTTCCGCTTCCAGGCCATCCGCGCCCTCGGCGAAGCGACGGATATTGGCGGCACGGCGGTCTCGCTCCGCAAGCTCCTGGCGGACGAAGACCCTCGCGTGCAGGTGGCCGCCTACGAAGCGCTCATCCGTCGCCACGATCCCACGATCGATTCGCACATCATCGGGGGCGATAACTTCGTCCTCGACGTCATCCCCGCGTCGCCGTCCGGGTTTGTATACGTGAAGCGCACCGAAGAACGGCGTATCGCTTTGTTCGGCGACGATCTTCGCTGTACGCCGCCGGTCCTCTACCGCTCGCCCGACGGCAGTTTGACCCTCAACGCCCGCCCCGACGATGAAGAGTTCACGGCGATCCGCTCGGTCATCGCTCGCGATCTCAGTTCCCCGCCGCTGCCCGCGCCGTTCGAACTGCCCCAGCTTGTCACCCTTTTGGGAAATGAACCCGGCGTCGCGCCGAGTGGAAAGGTTTTAGGACTCGGCCTGGATTATGGCGCAGTCGTCCACGCCGTTTACCATCTTTGCCTAACTCGCGCGGTCGATGCTCAGTTCGTCCTCGAACAACCCAACGCAGCCGAGCTTTTCGGTCCCGGCCGTCCGCAAGGCCGACCCGAATCCGAACTCTAGCAACAACGTTGATCTCTCAGCCTTCTTCCCCGCAACCCGTGTTTTCAGTGCTGATACGGCGACCCTGCGATTCGCCGCGCTCGTTTATGGTCCACCATGTCCCACCGTGCGCGATGTGCGGCTTTCCGAGAGAGTCCTATATCCATTCGCGCGAGGAATGATTGCATCCGGTCTTTGTCGGCTCTTGGATCGGCCTGCAAAAGCGGGTACAATGCGCGTGCTTGCCCGCGTTCGCGGGCCCGAATAGTCCTCCGCGAGTGCCACTTAGTGGCACTCGCCGTCGGCGCCGTCAACCGCTGGAGAAAGTGCGATGCTTCTAACGATGCAACCGCCACCGAAGATCGATCGTCCGGCACCGCTGGTCAAGCGCTTCCTCGACTACATCTTCCTCGAATGCGGTCTGTCCGGCGCCACCGTCACCGCGTACAAGGGCGATCTGGGTGAGTTCTGGGATAATCTCGTCGCCAACGACGTCTCCCCGGCTGACATCGCCATGGAAGACGTTCAGCGCCATCTGATCGAGCTTCAGCGCCGCGGCCTCATGGTTTCCTCCATCGCCCGCCACCTGGCGGCGATCAAGGTCTTCCTTCGCTGGCTGCACGCCGAGCGCGTTTTGCGCGCCGACCTGGCCTCACTCATCGAAAGCTCCAAGCGCTGGCATACCATCCCGGACACGGTTCGCTACAGCCAGGTCGAGTCGCTGCTCCAGGCGCCCGACCCCCAAGGCGAGTACTACCTGCGCGACCGCGCGTTGCTCGAACTCCTTTACGCCACCGGCATGCGCGTCACCGAGGTGGTTGATCTGCCGGTTGACCAGATCAATCTCCAGCTTGGCTATGTCCGTTGCATGGGCAAAGGCCGAAAGGAGCGAATCATTCCCGTCGGTCGATCGGCTATCGAAACCGTAGGTGAGTATCTGGAAACCCTTCGCCCACGACTCCAAGGCGCGGCGCAAACCAAGGCTTTGTTTTTGTCACGTACGGGCCGCCCCCTCGACCGCACCAATATTTGGCGGCTCGTTCGCAAATACGCCATCCTCGCGGAAATAGATAAACATTTGTCACCACATACTTTACGTCACTGTTTTGCCACCCACCTCCTCGCCGGCGGGGCCGACCTGCGCATCGTCCAGGAGCTTCTTGGCCACGCGGATGTCGCCACCACACAGATTTACACCCATGTCGACGAGGCCCAACTCAAAAGGGTCCATCGCGAGTACCATCCCAGGCCATAGAATAGGCTAGCGGCGTTAGTAGGCTGGCGGCGGCCTCCGTTTTTCACCGCCTCCGGCGTTTCGGCGTCCGGAGAATCGCCGCGTTTGAAACACCCGACGTCGTCGCCGCGCGGATGCGGCGTAAGTACGGGCTGGTTGGTTCGGATCATTCGAATGCGCTGGCGGGCGACAAACCGCAGAAGGTGTCTTACCCATGGCAAGGAAGCGAAACGTACAGGATCGCCGGATCGTTTTGGCGTCGCCAATCGACTTCGGCAACACCACGGAGCTTTCGAGCGACCGGTTGCTCGCTCTTTTTCTGGAAGGGCTTCGCGGATGGTCGGTGGGACGCATCACGGTTCGCGTGCGCTACAGCCGGGGAGCGGATTTTTCGGGCACTTGCTTCTACGCCGACAAGCGCGTCTTCGTCAACATCGGCAGGCATCTCAAGTACCCGTACCGGATGGATACGAATATCGCGCGGGCCAAAACGCGCGGAAGCGCCTGGCGCCGACCGCTCTACTCGATCGAACTGAAGGACGCCTACCAGCTTGCGCTCTTCGTATTCATACATGAGTTGTATCATTTGCTGGTCAAACGCGCGGGGCGCAACACGCGGCAGAAGGAAGCGATGTGTGACCGATTCGCCGCGCGACATCTGGTGGACCGCTTTCACGCGCCGATTCGTCGCGATACGGGCGAACGCGCCCCGCGAGGCGAGTGGGATTTCCAGGAGCTGGAGCGCTTCGTCTCCGCCGCCCGCGACCAAAGCCTGCCGCCGATTCGCGCGGCCCGACGGGCATTGAGTCCGCGGCGATGGTTGCAGGAACAGTTGTTGCTGTTCCGGCTGTAGCGTCGCCCCTTGTGGGCGGCGCATTGCCGCGCCGGGGACGGGCCGCGACCGAGGAGGGAGCAGCCCGCCCGACGCTACGGTAACATTGCCCTTGTGGGCGGCGCAAACCGCGTTCCGCGTCACCCATGAAGGGTGACGCTACAGCAAGCGGCGGGGCACCCACGCGCCCTCACCCCGGCCTTCTCCCTTGAAGGGAGAGGGAAAATGGCGCCCGCGAGGCTGATGCGGCGGCAAGAGGCTCAGGTTTACCCACATTGGGGTTGTCGTGGGTCGCGGTGTCCCGGCGGGACACGCTGAGAATAGCCCAGCCATTTATGGCTGGGTGCTTGACGCGAGTCCCGGAGGGACGGTTGAACGATTCGGTCGTCCCTCCGGGACTTGAGATGCAATGCGTTTGCTTTCCCAGCGTTGAAACGCTGGGCTATTGTCGCGCGTCCCTAACGGGACGGCCCAAAGATGTGGGTAAACTTGACGCAAGAGGGCGCGGCTTTTTTCGGTGCATACGATGCTTGAGACTTTTTCCAATCCGCATCCGAACCGCGACTACCTCATCGACCATGAGGTTCACGAGTTCACCAGCCTGTGCCCGAAGACCGGCCAGCCCGATTTCGCGACGATGCACATCCGCTACGTTCCCGGCCCGCTCTGCGTCGAGCTTAAAAGCCTCAAGCTGTATCTTCAGAGTTTTCGCAACGAAGGCATCTTCTACGAGGACGTGACCAACCGCATTCTCGATGATTTGGTTGCGGCCTGTCGTCCCAAGTGGATGTGCGTCGAAAGCCGCTGGACGGTGCGTGGCGGGATTCACAGCGTCATCACCGTGGAGCACGGGAGCAATCCACTGGACAACCCGCGGTCTTCATCGGGCGAGCGGGGATGAGGCGGGACACTTCCCGGAATCACGGCGACGAGTTCCGCGAACCGAGACTGGACGGTGCGATTACGCAGGGGTGGGCACCAGGGCGCAGTAAACACAACGCCCTCTACGTAAAGCGGAGGGAGAAGCTTGTCTAATCGAGAAACCGGGGGCAGGTTGATGGCTTCGGATTTGGCGAACCGTGACGCGACCATCTCTAACGGTCTTCGTCTTGCGAATCCTGTATAAGAATTAGCGCCCGTTTCTCCAGACTCAGCAGCCTGAACCCAACGTCGCGGGGTCGCCTCTTCTGCTGTCGCGGCTCGACGCTCCCGCCATCGTCAACGCCGTCCTCTCCGACAGAATAGAGAATCAAACCGTCGTCGTTGAGTGCAAATCTCATGGGTTGTCCGTCAAACGGGTCGGTGGGAATCGAGGGCAGGAACTGCGACGCGAGTTCGGCCAAACTGTTCGGGAGACGCCCGGTGTCAAGCCGGTGTCGCTCGGCGGCCAACGCCATCATGGCAGCTTGAATCTCCGCAAGGCAACGAAGATGGAGATAGACAAACGACGGAAGGGTCGTCATGTGCATACTTGTAAACGTTGGCAATTCAGGCAACTCTGTCTCAAACCTTCTCGCTGCCGACAGCAGTTTATCGGGGGCATCTTGAGCATCAAGCAGCCAACCAAACATCTTGGCTCCGCGCATTTGGTCGCCGTGAGTCGCAAAGGACAGAATGGCGCCTCGGATGCCGAACGTGCTTCGCATCTGATCGAAAAGACTGATGAACAATGCACGCTCGCCCCAGAGAGCCCACTTCGTCGAATCCGAAGAAAGATATGACCGAAAGCAAGCGTCTAGCTCGTTGAGCTTCGGTGCATCCACGCTGCCGACACGAAGGACATTCTCCAGTGTGCGCACACCGAATGCGGCGGCGGAAATGCTTCGCAGATTTGCAAGGAAAGCCGGTTCTTCCGCCAGAGGAGAAACAATCTTCAAATGAAGAGGAATGGTTGACGCGGCTCCCTGCGTGTCGCCATCTATGAGCCTCAAGGTCGCGTCGATGAATACGAGTTGCTCGATGTCGCCGATTGGCGGACTGGCCATTATGAATCGCGTCATCACATCTGTCGCAGGTCCATCGTATGAAATGTCGAAGCGGCCCGGCGTGAGGTCTCGAATCATTTGAAGTTCCTCTAGCACGGGACGGCGGGGGGCCATGTACAGACGAGTCTTCTCCACGGATGGCGTAGGAATCCCGGCAAAGAAATCAATCACGGGCCCGTCGCTGACGCCAAGCACGCCTCTTGAAATCGGGCCAGGAGTAGTCTTCAGAATCTTGGCGACCCGTTCAACAATGTGGGCGACGGTCGCTTCGTCCTTGGGGATGGTGCGTCTGGCCGCTATCTCTTGAAAAGTCAGTGGTTCCCCCGCACCACGTAGGTCAGCGAGGTACTGTTCCCAACTTCGAGTGCCTGACCAGGCGACTGTCGCCACCACGAGTGCTGCGAGAACTAGGAGGAAACCCAAAACGAGCAAGAGTTTCTTTGCCACAGTAGAGCCCCCTGTGAAGCGGCGCGGCGCGATGCCACTCAAACGAAGTCTACCGGATTCTCGGACTTCCCACACGGGGCACTTCTTGGTTGGCTTCCAAGGAGGGCGGCCGCTCCGGCTGAGGTCGCGTCACGGCGTCGGGGCGGCGGGATCGTGATCGACGTTGTTGTAGAACGATGCGGCTTTGACCTGCCGCGGGGCGCGCTCGCGTTGCAGTTCGACTACGCCGGGAACATTGGCGATTTCGAAGAGCACGGCGCGGTGCTGGTGGTGGAAGTGGCAATAGCGCAGGTCGATCACTTCCTGTTCGCCGAGCGGGGCGAACTCCCAGGCTTCGTCGGGAATCCGGTGTTCGTCGAGGGCGCGAAGAATCCGCACGCGGGTCTTGCCGTGGTCAGGATCGTAGACGATGCGGATGCGAGTGTGCCGGCATGGGCCCAGCAGCAAGTCTTCAATCCACTGAACCGCCGTCAGCAGGCCGAACACCAGGATCGTCAGAACGAGTCCCGCGACCGCGTACCCTCCGCCGACGAGCACGCCGATCGCGGCTGCGGTCCAGATGGTCGCGCCGGTGGTCAGGCCCACGATGGTGCCTCGGTGTTGAAGAATGGCCCCGGCGCCGAGGAAGCCGACGCCGGTCACCACCTGCGCCGCAATTCGTGTGCGGTCGGCTGAGTCGCCTGCGATCAAAATCGAGGCCATCGTAAACAGCGTGCTGCCGACGCAGATCAAGGAGATGGTCCGCAGGCCGGCCGGTTTCTGCTTGGATTCGCGCTCCGCCCCGATCAGCAACCCGCACCCGACCGAGCACAGGATGAGGATGATCCCCGCCCAATGAGCGGGCAAGACCTTGTGCAGATCGCCGAGATAGGGCCAGATAGATTCGAACATTCGTTCATCCTGTCGCTTGGCGCCGGGCCTGTCCACACGCTCGGCAGCGACCCCTCGGACCGACCCCCCCGAGCCCCCCCTTTGCAAGGGGGGGGTTGGGCACCGTCGTGGAAATCGACATGATGAAGATATCGACGTAACCGGCGTTACGACTTAGGGCTTGTGCAAAAACAACTCCGCGTTTTCGGCGGCGAGCGACTCGTTTCGCCCGGAGGGCGCGTCCCGGCGCGCCGGGATTGCCAGGGACTTCGAGTCCCTGGAAACCAGCCCTGCCTCTCTTCCTTGTTTTCTATCCGCCCGGAGGGCGCGCGAGTCTCACCCATGCGGCCTTCGTCCGCCCTCCAGGCGGGATGAAGGAAGCGAGAAGAAACTTCGCCTACCAGGGACTTCAAGTCCCTGGCAACCATCGCGCGCCCTCCGGGCGAGGAGCCTGCCTGTCGGCAGACAGGAAAGAAAACACTTCTTGCCCGCGTATCCTGACGAGTCAAAAACGCGGACTTAATTCTGCACGCCTTGTTAGCGATCATTTCGTCCGACGACGTGAACGCGCGGTTCAGCGCGAGATGGAAAGCGGCACGAGTGCGTCGCCGTTCTTCGATTCGGCGTCCCCCGTTTCCGAGGAAAATGGCACGGAAAAGCCCTCGCCTTCGATCCGCCAGGTGGTCTCATCGCGGATCACGCGGCGGTAGAGCGTGTCACGTTCCACTGGCTTGCAGCCGGCTTCGACAATCAACCGCCGGAGCTTATCGGCGGTAAGCTCCTGGTGGGTCGTCCCGCCGCCCTCGCGTTTGGTGATGTCGTAGTAGACGACGGTCCCGTCGAAGTCGTCCACGCCCCAGTTGAGCGAGACCTGGGCGAGCTTGGGCGTCTGCATGATCCAGAAGGCCTTGATGTGCGGAATGTTCGGACACATCAGGCGCGAGATCGCCAGCGTCCGCAAGTCGTCCAGTCCGCCCGGTCCGGGCAGGTGCGAAAGGGCGCTCCCGTCGGGAATGAATGACAACGGGATGACACAGTTGAACTGCGCCGCACGCGAGCGCAGGCTCTGGGCCTGATGCTCGCGGAGCTTGATGAGGTGTCCGATCCGCTCGGCGGGCGTCTCAACGTGGCCGTAGAGCATCGTCGCGTTGGTGAAAATGCCCAGTTCGTGGGCCGTGCGATGCACGTCGAACCATTCGGCCTCGCCGACTTTAGACTTGAAGGCTTCGTCGTGGACGCGGTCGTCGAAGATTTCGGCCCCGCCGCCGGGCATGCTTCCCATCCCCGCCTCACGGAGCTTCGTCAGAACTTCGGCGATGGTCAGTCGGGGTTTCGTGATGCGTGTGAAGTGGATGATCTCAATGGCGGTGAACGCCTTGATGTGCATGTGCGGGCAGGACTGGCGGATCGCCGCGCACATGTCCGTGTAATACTTAAAAGGCAACTTCGGGTGCAACCCGCCGACGATGTGGACCTCGGTCGCACCGCGGCGGTAAGCCTCGTTCGCGCGGGCGGCGATTTCGTCGATCGACAACTCGTACCCGCCGGCGTAGGACTCCGCCGCGTCCTCGCCGATCCATAGCCCCTCCCCTTGCACCGACCCCCCCGAGCCCCCCCTTTGCAAGGGGGGGGGCATGGCTTGGGGGGGTTGCGCGTCGCCGTCGGACTCCGCGTGTCCGCGCGGGCTCCCGGCGCGCCGGGATTGCATTCCGCCCGCGGCTCGGGTGGGATACGGTCGATAGAACGAGCAAAACTTACACCGCAACACGCAGTAGTTCGTGTAGTTGATATGGCGGTTGATGTTGTAGTACGCGTTCCGCCCGTGCAACCGTTCGCGCACGAGGTCGGCGAGTTCGCCGAGCGTGAAGATGTCAGGCGACTCGTACAGCCGCAGCCCGTCCTCGGCGGAGAGCCATTCGTCTGCTTCCACGCGAGCACGAATCCCGTCCATTGATGTAGTCGCCGGTGCAATCATCAGACCGCTCCAATCGACGCGGATTATACTCCGCCGCGCAGCCACCCCCAATGTTTATTCGTTTTTGAAAACCCGGCGACAGTCCGCTGATCCGCATCGTTGCGGGCGCGGGTTCAGACCCCTTATTTCACGCCGAGCGACCGCAGGAAGCGGAAGTCGAATAGGCCGGTGTTGTGGCCGTCGGACCAGTCGAACTGGATGGCGTAGGTTCCCACCAGCCGGGCGCTCACCACACGGACGCCCGTCGGGTCCGATCGAAGAATCTTTAAGGGGTTGTCGCTTTGCCGCTCGCGCTCCGTGCGACACGCAGCGCAGGGGCAGACGCGGCGCAGCTCCGCCAGCGAAAAATCGCTGCGCCGGCCGTCCTTCCAGTCGACGATCAGCCTCTGCTCGGCGATCTTGACCTTCATATCGGCGGGTGTCGCGGAGTCGTCGTGCGGGCCGCGCGCGCCGCCGGGCGAAGGGATGCCATAGGGTGACACTTCTTCAGCGGGCATAGAGCGACACCTCGGATTCATAGAGCATCGAGCGGCACGATGGATTCTACTCTTAATGTCCAGGGAAGCGAATGGTCTCGGTCGCAAGGCCGCCGCCGGTCGCTTGCGCTCCCGGCTCGGATTGGCGGGTCGATGGTCCGCCTTACGATGCGATGCCCAGGTCGGCTTTGGTAAATAGGGATTCGAAGGCGAAGCCGGCGGATTCGATATTCTCGCGGGCGCCCTCCCGGCGGTCGATGACGGCGAGAATCCGCTCGACCTTGGCGCCGACGGAGGTAATGAACTTCGCGGCTTCGAGTACTTGTCCGCCGGTGGTGGCGATGTCCTCGACGAGCAGAACCGAGTCGCCGTCGGTGATTTTTCCCTCGTAGGGTTTGCCCGTGCCATAATCTTTCTTGGCGTTGCGGATGATGACGAAGGGCTTGCCGCTCGCCATCGAGGCGGCTGCAGCGAGGGCGACGCCGCCGAGTTCGGCCCCGGCGATGAGCGTCGTCGTCGGGCGGACGAATCCGGCGAACATTTCACCGAGGGCACGGAGGATATCCGGCTGGGTCTCGAAGAGGTATTTGTCGAGATAATACTTGCTCTTGCGCCCGGAGCGAAGGGTGAAGTCGCCTTCGAGGTAAGCGGCTTCACGGATTTGTCTGGCGAGTTCGTTTCGAGTCATCATCATCGGAGCTACTTGAGAAACCGGCACGTTCAACCTCCGCGCCGGCGTTTGCGTCGTCGCGATTGTTCCCCATTGGCCGGTTCAGCGCCGACCACGTGGAGCAGGTCAACCATCAGCCAGTCTTTGACGTATCGGTCGTCGTTGTCCGGAGTACGAAAGTGCGATCGGCCATTTTTGACCTGCGTCAACCCGAAAACCGCGTTACGTCGGGTAAGCATGACCTGGTCGGGATGGCGAACGAGGATCGATCGCCCGTCGGTGAGCCCAATCTCGATGGGAATAAAAGGCCGTTTCCTGAGGATGTCCTGCAGTTCAGTTCGGTCCATTAAGAACAATCATACATCAATAGAACTTTGGATACAAACGTCCGATTCTCGCCAACTGATCCAACGAATCACACGGATAAGTTACTTGGCCGATTCAAGGTTTTTCGGTGACGACGGCGGACGGGGGCGACGAAGTCGTGGATGAATTCGTCCACCTGTTGCGGGGCGCGGCCGATGAAGTTCCGCGCGTCCGTCGCACCGGACAGATCGACTTTGGCGAAAGCAGGATCGGCGCGGAGGCGGTCGAGCAAGTCGTTGTCGCCGCCTTCGAGCTTGACGCGGTGGGCGGCGGCCTGCGAATGGGAGCGGATGCGTTCGTGGATTTCCTGTCGGTCGGCACCGGCGGCGACGGCGGCCATCATGATGTTTTCAGTAGCCATGAAGGGCAGTTCAGCCCGCAGGTGCGACTCAATTACCTTTGGATAGACGACCAGCCCGCGAGCAACATTGGCGACGATTCGGAGCATGGCATCCGTCGCAAGGAAGGATTCGGGGACGGTGATCCGCTTGTTGGACGAGTCGTCGAGGGTGCGTTCGAACCACTGCTCGGCGGCGGTCTGGAGCGGCGATTGCACCAGAGAAAGAACCAAGCGCGCCAGACCAGTGGCACGCTCGCAACGCATGGGATTCCGCTTGTAGGCCATGGCGCTCGAGCCGACTTGCTCCGCTTCGAACGGCTCCTCGATCTCTTTGAGGTTTTGCAACAGTCGAATGTCATTGGCGAACTTGTGTACGCTCGCTGCGACGCCGCCGAGCGAACAAACCGCCTGCGCATCGACCTTTCGGGAGTAGGTCTGGCCGGTGATCGGCTCGACCATGTCGAAATCGAATTGTCGGGCGACTTCGGTTTCGAGGCGCAACACCTTTTTGTGGTCGCCGCCGCAGAGTTCGAGGAAGCTGGCCTGCGTGCCGGTCGTTCCCTTGACGCCGCGGAAGCGCAGACCCGCCGTGCGATACTCGATCTCGTCGAGGTCGCGGACGAAGTCGTAGCACCAGAGGGCGGCCCGCTTGCCGACCGTGGTGGGCTGGGCGGGTTGGAAGTGGGTAAACCCAAGCGTCGGAAGCGAACGATATTTCCTCGCAAACGCCGCGAGGGCGTCGATTACCGTTGCGAGCCAGCCGGCGACGAGCCGCAGCGCGTTACGCATGATGATGAGGTCGGCGTTGTCGACGATATAGGCGCTGGTGGCGCCGAGGTGGATGATGCCGCGCGCGTCGGGGGCGAGATCGCCCCAGGCGTGCAGGTGGGCCATCACGTCGTGGCGGAGGCGCTTCTCGTACCGAGCGGCGGCCGCAAAGTCGATGTCGTCGATGGTTCGTTCGAGTTGGCGAATCTGTTTCGCGGTGACGGAGAGTCCCGCACGATGCTCGGCCTGGGCGAGGGCAAGCCAGAGTCGCCGCCAGGTGCGAATCCGCGTTCGCTCGCTGAAAAGCTCAGCCATTTCGCGCGAGGCGTACCGCGTTACCAGCGGGGAATCGTAAACTTCGTAGTTGGGCATGCCTGATCACAGTTTGGAATTCAAAGGGGGCTGACCGCACGCCCCGAAGACGGTATTGTACCGAATTCCGTCGGACGAGCTACCACGACGTGAGGGAATCGCCAAAATGCCAATCAACCGAGAGACGATCGAAAAAACCGGTAAGCGACATGCCGCGCGGGCTCCCGGCGTGCCGAGATTCTATTCCGCCCGCGGCTCGATGGGGTCAATGCGCCACGTCCTGGCGGCGTCGGTTGTGTTGATCGGTCTTTCGTGCATTCAGGTCCGCGATATCGGAAACGTCGAGGGGCCGCAAGGCTCCACCGATCTCGCCGTCAACGCAACCACGGACGCGCCGGCGGTGTTTGAAGGTACATCGTCGGCGGTGTTGACGGCCGAGGCTTCGGGCGGAACACCGCCCTATCTTTTCCGCTGGGATCAGAACGGCGGGCCTGCAGTCGAGATCAGCGACGAAACGTCCGCGACGTTAACCGTGAGCGGCCTGGGCGAACCGGGCCGATACGTGTTTCGCGTGGTCGCCACCGACGCGGGCGGGTTCCGCGCGACGGACTTCGTGACAGTCGAGGTTCTTTCGTCGGTGACGACGAGCGTGCCGGACTTTGCGATCGCGGGGCAGCCGGCCGGGCTGTCGGCTGAGATCGCGAGCGAACTCGCCGAGCCGGGCATCCTCTGGGAGGTCACGCAGGGCACGGCGACGCTGGACGATCCGACCTCGGCGACGCCGATGCTGACGACGCTGGCGGGCGGGACGGTTCGTCTTCGGTTAACGATTACGCCGGCGGGCGTCACCGAGGGCGGCGCGGCTACGCGGGAATTCGAGGTCATCTCCGTGTTCGACCTGCACCCTCGCGTGAATGTTCAAACGAACTTCGGCGATTTCGTGATTGAACTGGACGGCGAGGCCGCACCGAAGCACATGGTGAACTTCCTGCTGTACGCGGACGAGGGGTTCTACGATGGGTTGCTCTTTCATCGCAACGCCTGCACGGACAATCCCGATGCGGGCGCGTGCGATCCATTCGTCCTGCAGGGCGGCGGATATCACCGTGTCAACGGAGAACTGATACTCGTTCCTCCGACGCGCGAGCCGGTCGCCAAGGAAAACGAAAAAAGTCCGAGCAACGGAACGCTCTATTCGGTCGCGCTGGCGCTGACCGGCGGCGATCCGAACTCCGGCACAACGCAGTTTTTCGTCAACCTCAGCGCGGACAACGCATTTCTCGACGCACAGGGATTCACCGTGTTCGGGCAGGTCGTCGAAGGCACGAACGCGGTGGATGCGATCGTCGTCACCCCGCGCGTTGAAAGCTCGATTATTTCGGGAGAGGTTTCGTTGCCGGCCGAAGATGTTATCATCGAGCAGGTGGCTCGCGTGAATCCCTAGCTCAACGCGCGGCGTACACCGCGAATGGAGAAACGAATGCCGATCGAGAATCCCGAAGCCGTTCTCAAGGATCTTTCCGCCCGGATCATCGCCATCCGGGACTCTCTTTGACTTCCCGAAAAAGCTCGAAGCTCTCGCCGACGTTGAAAAGGAAATGGCCACGCCGACTTTCTGGGACAATCCCGAGGCGGCCAAGGCCACGATTACGCGGCTGAAGTCCATCAAGTCGATCGTCGAGCCGGTGCAGAGAATCCTCCGCGAAGCCGACGACCTCGGCGCTATGCTGGAACTCTTGGCAGAGGCCGACGACGCCCAGGCGCGCGCCGAACTCGACACGGGACTGGGAAGCCTCGAAACGGACATCAATCGCGTCGAGCTTCTCACGCTGCTCTCCGGTTCCAATGACGCGCGAAACTGTTATTTCAACATCCAGGCGGGCACGGGCGGGGCCGACGCCTGCGACTGGGCGCAGATGCTCCTGCGGCTCTATCTGCGCTACTTCGAGCGACAGGGCTACGAGGTCGAAGAACTGTCCATGCGCGACGGCGAGGAAGCGGGGATTCAGTCGTGCAGCCTGCTTGTCAAAGGGCCTTACGCTTACGGGAATCTATCGTGCGAACTCGGCGTACACCGGCTGGTGCGGATTTCACCGTTCAGCGGACAGGGCAAGCGCGAGACGAGCTTCGCGTCGGTGGACGTTCAACCGGAGGTGGATGACATCGAGATCGAGATCGATTGGGACAAGGAGATCCGCGAGGACACCTACCGCGCGGGCGGCAAGGGCGGGCAGCACGTCAACAAGACCTCATCGGCTGTGCGACTGACGCACCTCGCCACCGGGCTGGTTGCGCAATGCCAGAGCGAACGCTCGCAGCACAAAAATCGCGCGACGGCGAAAAAGATGCTCGCGGCGCGGCTTTACCAGATGGAACAGGCCAAGCGCGACACTGAACTGGCCAAGGTATACAGCGAAAAGGGTCAGATCGGCTGGGGCAACGCGATCCGCAGCTATTTCCTCTACCCCGAACAGCGCGTAAAGGACGGGCGCACGGGACACATGACTTCCAACACACAGGGCGTCCTCGACGGCGACATTCAGGCGTTCATCGACGCCGAGCTTCGCCGCCGCGCGGCAGTAAGGCACAAGTAAAGTTCAAAGTTCGAGTTCGTACGTCGCAATTCGATTTACATCATGACGCAGGCGTTTCGGGTTTGGATTCTTTCGGCGTTTCGCTCGTCTTGCCCATGATATAGCGATCGAACCACGCGAGGTCCCAATCCATCTTGGCCTTGCGGTGCTTGTAGGTCGTCAGGCCGTGGCCTTCGCCGGGGTAGACCGCCAACTCGGTCGGCACCTTGAGATAGAACCGCAGTGCGCGGTAAAGCGTCCGGGCGTTGGCCGCGGGCACGCGCTCGTCTTTCTCGCCGACGTGAATGAGCGTCGGCGTGCGAACCTTGTCCAGCTTGGCCAGCGGCGAGCCGGCCAGGAACTGCGCCGGATTCGACCACGGGAAATTGCCCTTCATGAAATTGATGACGTGGCCGGGGGTGTCCTCGGTGCCCCACTGGATGACCTGATCGATGACGCCCGCGCCGCTGCTGGCGGCTTTGAAGCGATCGGTCTGCGTAATCAGACAGTTCGTGAGGAATCCTCCGTTGCTCCAGCCTGACACGCCGAGCCGCTGCGGGTCGGCGATCCCGCGCTCGACCATCGCATCGACGCCGGCCAGAATGTCCTTGACCTCGATGTCATTCTCGCGCCCCACCAGATCAGTGAGGAACTTGTCGCCGTAGCCTGTCGAGCCGCGGTAGTTGGGACTGAGCAGGGCGTACCCTTTGGCGGGAAGCAGCGTGCGACCGTAAATCCAGAACTGCATCTGATAGAGCGTCGCGGAGGTCGGCCCGCCGTGGAGCTCGACGACCATCGGCAGCGGCGGATCGCCCTTCTTGTGGTCGCTCGGCAATTCGAGGATTCCCTCGACCTCGGCGCCGTCGGGGGCCTTCCATTGGACGAGCGAAATCTGCGGCAGTTTCCATGTGTCGACTTGCGGATTGACATTCGTCAAGCGATCGAGCCGGCCGGCGGATTTGACAAGGTAGACGTCCGGCGGGTCGGTGTGCGTGCTGGTGATGATCGCCATCGCGTCGCCGGAGCGGGAAAAACCGTAGCCGGCGACAGTCACGTCGCCCGGTGTCAGAGTGGTGACACTTCCCTGCCGGCCTTCGCGCACATCGGCGATCGCATAGACCCGCGATCTCGCGTGATCCTCGCCCGAAAAGCAAAGCGTCCTCGACTCGCCGCGCCAGCGCAGCGTGCCGCTGCTCACCGTCACGCCGTCGGGCCGCTTCAACTCGGTGCGCGTCGGTGATTCGCCCGTTCCCCACTCCGCAACGTAAATCCGCGGCGGGTATCCGTCGAACGATACGGTGAAGCCGAGCGCTTTGCCGTCCGCCGACCACGACGCATCATCGACCCAGCCGAACGGCGACGGGTGGTCCTTTCGCCAACCGTCCTCGGTGACGATCGAAACCTCCTTCGCCTTCGCGTCGTACAGGTCGATGCGCGACCAGCCTTCGTTGTGGATCAGTTCCTCGGCGGGCGTAGTGATCATCGCGATCCTGCTCTGGTCGGGCGCGACCCTCATCGAGCGGATGACGCGCTTGTCGTCGATGAGTTTCTCGGTCCGCCAGTTCTGAAGATCGAGCTTGTAGACCCGCGAAAACTTCGTAACGCCGTGGCCGTATTGCAGGTCCTTGTGCTTGGTCTTCATCTCCTTCCAGTCGTCCTCGGTCTCCTCAGAGCCGACGGTGTAGTAGAGCGTCTTGCCGTCGCGCGAGAGTTCAAAGAGGCCGACCCCGTCCTTCACCCGCGTGATCGCCAGCAGGTCGCCGCCGGGTGCGATTCGCCAGACCTGCGTTTTGCCGTCGTAGGGAGGATTGTCCTCGCCGGCGCGTTTGTAGTTGGCGGTGAAGTAGACGAATCGCCCGTCGGGACTCCACTGCGGCAAGCCTTCGCCGGCCTTGTCAAAGGTGAGGCGCTGCGTCTCCTTCGTCTCCGTGCTCACGACCCATAGATCGCTGTTGCGCTTGTCGTCCGGGGGTTCCCAGCGCTGCTCGACGTAGGCGACGTGCCGGCCGTCGGGAGCGACCGAGAGCGTCGTAATCACGCCGATCGAAAAGTAATCGTCGGCTACGATATCGTGGTCGCGAATCGGTTGCTCGGCGCGGACCGCTCCGCTTGGCAGCAGGCCCAGGAGACACGTAACGAAGCAGGCGATCGACGTTCGATTCACGGTTTGTCCTCTCAAAGAAGAGAAGCCGGCGGGTGCGCGCCGCACCGGGCGGATGAATGGGCCCACGAGGACTCGAACCTCGGACCTCGTCGTTATCAGCGACGCGCTCTAGCCAACTGAGCTATGAGCCCATGCGTGCGGCGGAAACGCCGCCCGAAGACCGGTCAATCTAGCCCCCTCCGTTTCGATGTCAATCCGGAGGCAAACGCACGCACCCGCGCGCCGGCGCACCCACAAAGTTGACGCTCACCCTGACGACGTGTCTCATTCTCCTAACCCCGACATTTATGTCGGGCGGATCACTCCGCCCTGCGTGAACGCCGGGGCTCGGGAACGGACGCACGACCACGACACACGGCTGGCAGCCGGGGATCAGGAACCCCCCCGAGCCCCCCCTTTGCAAGGGGGGAGGGGCCAAGCGCGTCGCCGGTCGGACGCGCCCGGATCGCCGAATCATCCTTGCCGGGGCGCTTGCCGCTCTGGCGCATTTCAGCATCGCTTGCGACAAGAAGGACGCCCCTGCCGTTGCGGCGGATCGTACGAATGTGGTCGTCATCACGTTCGACACGACACGGGCCGACTACCTTTCGTGCTACGGTCGCCCCGGGCGGACGACGCCGACGCTGGATCGGCTGGAGCCCGTTGGAGGGAGTCGTCGTCGGCAACCTCAAGTACATCGCCGCGCCGACGCCGGAATTGTATGACCTCGCCGCCGATCCTAACCCGGATTATTCATACCTATGTGGCGTTGCGGGATAACCACTTGTAGCGTCGGGCCTTGTGCCCGGCGCAACGCCATACCGCGTCCTGACGCGCCGCCCACAAGGGGCGACGCTACAACGACTTGCATCCTTTGCGAACGTGCGATGAATAATCCGGGCTAAGAAGGCCCATAATCTCACTACAGCGAATCGTGAGGCCACTGCCCAGATGGCATCCGCCCTCACGCAGGTCAAAAACGCCGGGAACGGAACACTGACCTTCTCCTCCGGCGGGATGGAACCGGACGCGGGAAGCCTGTGAAAGCTCCGCGCGCTCGGATATGTCGGGACATTCACCGACCCACCGGAGTACCCGAGCAAGCTCCCCGACCCCAAGGCGATGCTGGAAGTACGATTGCAGGAACTTCACGCCGAAATGGAGATCGCGGCAGGCCGGCCCGAACAGGGCATTCAACTCCTAGGATCGGTGTTGGACCGCGATCCGAACAACCGACAGGCGCTCAAGGTTCTCGGCGAACAGGCCTCACGGGGGAAGGCGAGCCGGGCGGCTGTCGAAGCGCTCCGCAATCGAATGGAAAAACCGCTCCCGCCGCCGTTCGACGCGACGCTCCCGGCGGCCTACGCCGAGACGGGCGACTTTGCGTCCGCCGTCCGCCGTCCGCACGGCCCAGAAAGCCCTCGAATTACTCGACCCCGGAGACCGGAACGAGCCTCGCACGGCGATTCAAGCCCAACTCGACGCCTACCAATCCGGCCGACCGTACCGCAATCCGCGATATTGACCCGACTCGGCACTCGGCGGGTGCATCCCATTTTGGGTGGCATGCCCGCCCCACAGGCGGGCATGTTGTACGCTTGGGCGTTCTCGAAGCACTGAAACACATGGCCGCGACGCGCGGCTATGCCACCCGACGCCGATTTCGCCACCCTTTTTGGGATGCACCCGTAGTCGCGGGGTCCGTGACAGATTAGGCGGCCTTGGAATAGGCCGGTCGGGTGTCCCAATATCGTTCCCACCGCCCGTCCTGTGACAACCATAGCGCCCGGAGCGGCAGGATCGATTCGACTCCCGGCACACTCCCCCGATGTACATCGGGGCTCGGTTCCTTTCACGCGTTTGTTGAACTGGTTGACGGCCGATTCCGTGACCCCCGATCCGATCGGCCAACCCTTGCGCCGAAACGTCGGGTAGTCCATGTGATGGCGATGCGCTGCCCGTTGACTTGCCTCGCCCCACCGGCTATGCTGTGGTCTTCACGCGACGGATTACGAGCCACAACCTTCCCTACGCTCGCCCCGCTGCGCGGACAGTTTGGGATCGCGGCCTTGTGCGTCGCGCCAGGTCGCAGGGGAGATTCGCCCATGATGAAACCATTCCATCTGACCGTCAATAAAGTGATCCGCTCGGTTGTGCTGATGTGTCTCGGGGGACTTCTTCCCTCAGCCTCCCTCGCACAGACCATCGTGTGGACGGACGAGGTCGCGGGGCGTATTCAGCGGAAAGACGTGATCGGCGGCGATGTTGCGACCATCGTCCAATTCCCGTCGCCTCAGGCTGCTTACCATATCCAGTACGACCCGATCGACGCGAAACTATACTACCTTTTCTTTGCTGGTGGGACATCGGTTACTTTTCAGCGGGCCAACCTGGACGGCTCCCATCGTGAGGATATCCCCACTCCAAACGTGGGAATATTTGCGCTGAACGTCGAGTTGCGAAAGTTGTATTGGAGCGCTTGCACTGTAATGCACCGCTCCGAATTAGACGGGACTGGAGTTGAGTCGCACACCTACCAGGATGGTTGTTTCCTCCCCCTCCTGGCTCTCGGAGACGACCTGTATCTCGGGTCCAGTGGGGGTTTGCCCAAAGGGATATGGCGAGCCGACGCCGATGGTTCCAACGAGCAGTTGATGCACACCAGTGGAGCGCCGACGGACGCCGCGTACGATCCGGTCGAAAACAAGCTCTACGTAGCGGCCTTTGATAAGATTGTTCGGCTCAACCCCGACGGGAGCGGGTTTGAGGTCGTCCTTAACCTGCAAAACGATGTGCAGCAAGTCGAAGTGGACTACCGGGGACGAAAGCTTTACTGGGTGGATCGAGATGCGCAAGCGATCTCTCGCATCCAGCGCTCGAACCTCGACGGATCGAACGTGGAGGACTTCGTGAGTAATGTCGGCGATCCCATCGCCGGGATTGGAGGGCTCGCCATCGTTTATAATTCGACACCCATCCCCACGCTGCCTGGTTCGCGTCTGGTGACGCTTGCTGTGCTCCTGCTCGGCGCGGGTGTGGTCGTACTCAAAATGCGTGTCAGAGCTGCCCAATAAACTCGAAACTGAAAGGACGAAAACAGTATGCTTACAAATCTCGTGTCGGCAAGAACTTGTCGAGGTTTGGAGTTGAGCTGGCTTGGGTTGCTCGCGGTAGGGTTGTTGGGGATCCCAGCACCCAACGCCAAAGCGCAGACTTTTCCGGACGCCGTGGCGACCCCTGGCGATGCTACAAACACCTTGCCCTTCGAGGTTTGGGGCTGCGAGGCCGGGATTCAAGCTTATTCGATGAGGGGCGGGGTGTGCAACCTCGGCGACGCACCCCTTCCGGGGAACTTTAGCCCCAGTTGCAGGGCGGACCCGATCAATTCGCCATGCAAACACGCGATGTGGACGTCGAATCTTTATCGCCTTGATACTGTCAACAAGCGATTTGAACAGATCGGGATGAGCTGGATAAAACACGACGACTGGACCAGCGACCAGGGGGCCTGTACAGCCTGTGGCAGCACCAGTGGTTGTAGTCAAATCCCGGACGCAAATTTGGATCCAGGGTGCAGTGACGTCTATAGCTGCCAGAATGGGTGTCGGACGGGCGAATATCGGCTCGGGCCGAGATCGCATGTCAACGCCTGGACGGGAGATTGGCCAGTGGGAAGCGCCCCCTTCTTTACCAGTTCCACGAGCGCGACTGCGGGCCGACTACAGGTTCCAAAGACGGACGTTGAAACCCCTTCTGCACAATTCTTCCTTGAGCAGCAGGTCATCACGCCCGACGAACTGTCGGTGGCGACGCGGTATAACAACGTGTCGCACAGAGCCGCCACGGTGGGCACATGCAGCGCTGCCGGTTGCGGTGGGCAACATTGCGGTTTTTGCCTCGAGACCCGCAGTTGCATGGGACCTGAGTGCTCCTCCCCCGTGATCGGCCCGTGCGTATATCCGATTACGCCCTCAGGCACACCTTCCTGCCAGGAACCCGCGATTTACGCCTGGAAGGACAATGATGTGAGCGTCGTGGAAACGGAGTTTCCAGTCACCGGCGATGGGAAGTTCATCTTGGCCGCGAAGG
>ERZ1292633.2022-Hain-H41-02um-R1-2022-length-21112-cov-4_pt1 | contig 21112 bp, 11 predicted proteins | sample MGYA00564406_ERZ1292633 | MGnify/ENA primary metagenome ERZ1292633 (study PRJEB36523, sample SAMEA6512639) | groundwater metagenome | collected 2019-01-08 | study: AquaDiva: Metagenomics assemblies of 32 groundwater samples
GGGTGCATGTCGGAGGTGTTGAGATCGTTCTTCTCGTACCAGGTCGCCGTCGGCAGAGCGATGTCGGAATAAACACAGGTCGTCGACATGCGGAAATCGATGGTGACGAGAAGATCGAGTTTTCCTTCCGGCGCCTTGTCATGCCAGACGACATCTTCGGGTTTTTGTCCGCCCGTCGCGCCAAGATCCTTGCCCTGCACGCCATGCGTCGTTCCAAGGAGGTGCTTCAGGAAATATTCGTGGCCCTTCCCCGATGACCCGAGAAGGTTCGACCGCCAGACGAAAAGATTGCGCGGCCAGTTCGCCGGATCGTCGGGATCGTCGCAAGACATTGATAGCCTGCCGGCTTTCAATTCGCGCGCGACATAATCCTTCGCCTCCATGCCGGCGGCGGCGGCGTCCTTGGCGATCTGCAGCGGGTTTTCCTTCAGCTGCGGCGCGGACGGCAACCAGCCCATGCGCTCGGCGCGGACGTTGAAATCGATCAGGCTTCCCGACCATTTCCCCTCCGGCGCGAGCGGTGAAATGATTTCATCGAGGGCGAGCGTCTCATAACGCCACTGATCTGTGTGCGCGTACCAGCAGGAAGTTGAATTCATCTGACGCGGCGGACGCGCCCAGTCGAGCGCGAAAGCGAGCGGCAGCCAGCCCGTCTGCGGGCGGAGTTTTTCCTGACCGACATAATGCGACCAGCCGCCGCCGGATTGCCCGACGCACCCGCACATCACCAGCATATTGATGATGCCGCGGTAATTCATGTCCATGTGGTACCAGTGGTTCAGTCCGGCGCCGACGATGACCATGGATTTGCCGTTGGTCTTTTCCGCGTTGTCGGCGAAGGCGCGCGCGACCGCGATCACCTTGTCGCGCGGAACGCCGGTGATCGCTTCTTGCCACGCTGGCGAATACGGCGCGTCATCGTCGTAGGATTTTGCGGAATTTTTGTCGCCCAAGCCGCGATCGACGCCGTAGTTGGCGACGAAGAGATCGAAGACGCAAGCAACCAGCGCTTCGCCGTCCGCGAGCTGCAGTTTCTTCACCGGCACTTTATGTTCAATGACGTCCGAGTGATCGGTCCCATGGAAATGGTCGTGTTTGCGGTTGCCGAAATAGGGGAACGCGACGGACGCCGCTTCGTCTTCTCGGCCTTTAAGCGTCAGCGCCAGTTTGGTCTCGGCGCCGCCCCCGTCGCGCTCTTCAAGATTCCATTTTCCTTGTTCTCCCCAGCGAAAACCGATGCTGCCGCGCGGGCAAACGATCTGACCGCTATTGGCGTCGATCGCGACGGTCTTCCAGTCGGGGTTGTTTTGTTCGCTGAGCCCGCCGACGAAATCGGAAGCGCGCAAGAGCCGGTCAGGGACCAGCCGCCCGTCCTTGCGAACAAGGCGCACCAGCATCGGCATGTCGGTGTATTTGCGCGCATAATCGAGGAAATACGGCGCCTGACGGTCGATGTAGAATTCCTTGAGGATGACGTGACCGAACGCCATCGCAAGGGCCGCGTCCGTCCCTTGTTTCGGCGACAACCAGACGTCGCCGAATTTCGACGCTTCAGAATAATCGGGAGAAATGACGACGCTCTTTGCGCCCTTGTAGCGAACCTCGGTGTAGAAATGGGCGTCGGGCGTCAGGGTTTGCGGAACGTTCGATCCCCACAGCATGAGGAAACCTGAATTGTACCAGTCGGCGCTTTCCGGAACGTCGGTCTGCTCGCCCCATGTCATCGGCGAGGCCGGCGGCAGATCGCAATACCAGTCGTAAAAACTCATGCAAACGCCGCCAAGGAGCGACAGATAGCGCGACCCCGCCGCATACGAGACCATCGACATCGCCGGGATGGGCGAGAAACCGAACACGCGATCGGGGCCGTATTTCTTCGCTGTGTAGGCGTTGGCTGTCGCAATGAGCTCGTTCGCTTCCTCCCATGTCGCGCGCACGAAACCGCCAAGGCCGCGCTGTTTCACATAGGATGCGCGCTGTGACGGATCCTCGACGATCGAAGTCCAGGCGGCGATCGGCGATTTCGTGGCGCGCGCCTCGCGCCATAGCTTCAAGAGCTGCCCCCTGATCAAGGGATGCTTCAGCCGGTTGCCGCTATAGAGATACCAGGAATAGCTCGCGCCGCGCGAACACCCGCGCGGCTCGTGATTGGGAAGATCGGGGCGCGTGCGCGGGTAATCCGTCTGCTGCGTTTCCCAAGTGACGATGCCCCCCTTTACGTAGATTTTCCAGCTGCAAGAGCCCGTGCAGTTCGCGCCATGCGTGGAGCGGACGATCTTGTCGTGCTGCCAGCGCTTTCTGTAGCTGTCCTCCCACGTCCGGTCGTCCTTGGTGACGACGCCGTGCCCGTTCGAAAATTCGCTGACGCGGTTTTTGAAAAAAGTCAGGCGGTTCAGCAGATGGCTCATGCGGTTTCTCCTTGGGCGAGATTAAGGGACGCAGGCGCTGCGCGGCCGCGCTCGATTTGGTGGAGCAGTCCGCCCTTGCGCGTGTAGACGGCAAAGGTGATCGCCGCACAAAGGACATAGAAAAGCATGAAGCCCATTAAAGCCGCCTGCGGCCCGCCGGTGATATCGATCGAACTGCCGTAAGATTTCGGGATGAAGAAGGCGCCGAACGCGGCGATCGCCGAGGTGAAGCCGATGATCGCGGCGGATTCTTTTTCGGCTTGTTTGAGCTGCGCCGCAGCGTCTAGCTTCGGCATCAGTTTGGGCATTTCCTGCCGCATGATGATCGGGATCATCTGGAAGGTCGATGCGTTGCCGACGCCGGTTGCAAAGAACAGCACCATGAACATCGCGAAGAACCCAACGAAGTTTTTCTCGTCAAGGAAGTAGAGCACGCCGGCGACGCCAACTATCATCAGCAAGAACACCTGGAACGTGACGCGCCCGCCGCCAAATTTGTCGGATATCCAGCCCGTCATCGAGCGCGACAGCGCCCCGACGAGCGGCCCGAGAAACGCAAATTCCAGCGCGTTCACTTCCGGGAACTGCGTTTTGATCAGCAGCGGAAATCCCGCTGAATAGCCGATGAAAGAACCAAAAGTCCCGGTATAGAGGACGCACATGATCCAGTTGTGCCGGCGCTGGAAGATGATCGACTGTTCCGCAAAGGATGCTTTGGCGGAGGCGATGTCATTCATGCCGAACCAGGCGAGCGCCGTTGAAACGATCAGGAACGGTATCCAGATAAACCCGGCGTTTTGCAGCCACAACTGCCCGCCATCCTTGGTCGCTTGCGGCTCGCCGCCGAGCGCGCCGAATACGCCGGCGGTAATGACGAGCGGCACGAGGAACTGCATCGTCGACACGCCGAGATTGCCGAGACCGGCGTTCAAGGCGAGCGCGTTGCCTTTTTCCTTTTTCGGGAAAAAGAACGAAATGTTCGACATCGATGAAGCGAAATTGCCGCCCCCGAAGCCGCAAAGAAGCGCCAGCACCAGGAAGATAAAATACGGCGTTTGCGGATTTTGCACGGCGTAGCCGATGCCGAAAGCCGGTATCATCAATGACGCCGTCGTGAGGGTCGTCCACAGCCGCCCGCCAAAAATCGGCACCATGAATGAGTAGAAGATGCGCAGCATCGCGCCGGAAAGTCCCGGCAACGCCGCAAGCCAGAACAGCTGGTCCGTCGTGTAGGTGAAGCCGATCGCCGGCAGCTTAGCGACGACGACGCTCCAGACCATCCAGACGGCGAAGGCGAGAAGCAGCGCCGGGATCGAAACCCAGAGATTGCGGTTGGCGATTTTGCGGCCCTTCTCGTTCCAGAAGGCCTCATCTTCAGGCCGCCAGTCTTCAATCACCGGCGACATCGCCTTGCCGCGCTCTTTGGTGTGAATTTCCTGCATCTCCGGAAACTCCGGCAGCGCGCCGAGTTCTTTGGAGAACGCCTTGCGTTCCATGTGCAGGATCGAGAAGTGCATCCACAGCAAGGCGACGGCGACAACGAAGAACAGCAGCATGAAGCAGCTGGTCCAGATGCCGGTAAGATCGTTCATCACGCCAAAGAGGATCGGCAGAACGAAACCGCCGAGACCTCCGATCATGCCGACCAGTCCGCCGACCGCGCCGACATGTCCCGGGTAATAGACGGGGATGTGTTTGTAGACGGCCGCCTTGCCGAGCGACATGAAGAAGCCGAGCCCGAAGATCGCCAGAATGAACGGCATGATGCTCATCTCGGTCGAGAAGGCGATCGGACCATTGATGCCGTGAATGACGTAGTCGGTCTTTGGATAAGACAGCATGAAGAGAAACAGCATCGACGCGCCAAAGGTCAGATACATGACCTTGCGCGGCCCGATCTTGTCGGAGAGGTGGCCGCCGTAAATCCGGAAGAGGCTCGCAGGGATCGAATAGAGAGCCGCGACCATGCCGGCGGTCTTGATGTCGAAACCATAGACGCCGACGAGATAGCGCGGCAGCCACAAGGCAAGCGCGACGAACGCGCCGAAGACGAAAAAATAATAAAGCGCAAAACGCCAGACCTGCAGGTTTTTCAACGGCTCAAGCTGGAGCAGCATGCCCTTGCCCTTGGCGCCTGTCTTGCGCCGCTCCACCTGCGCGGGATCGTCTTTGGTGAGCAGAAAGAACAAAAGAGCGATGACGACGAGCGCGCCGGCCCACATTTTGGCGACCGCTTCCCAGCCATACGCGACCATGACGAAGGGCGCGACGAACTTTGTGACCGCCGCGCCGATATTGCCGGCGCCGAAAACGCCAAGCGCCGTCCCCTGTTTTTCGGTCGGGAACCACTTCGACACATAAGCGATGCCGACGGCAAACGAGCCGCCGGCAATGCCGACGCCGAGCGCGGCGAGCAGGAACTGAGGGTAAGTGTGCGCGAAAGTCAGCAAGAACGTCGCCAGCGCCGCCGATAGCATCACCGAGACATAAACCAGCCGCCCGCCATACTGATCGGTCCAGATGCCGAGAACGAGGCGGATCAGCGAGCCCGTCAAGATCGGCGTGCCGATCAGCAAACCAAATTCCGTTTCGCTAAGCCCCAGATCTGCTTTGATCTGTACGCCGATGATCGAAAAAATCGTCCAAACGGCAAAGCACGCGGTAAACGCAAATGTACTCGCCCAGAGCGCGCGTTGGCGTTCCGCAGGCTTTACCGATTCGAGCATTGTCATTCCAGCCATCCGTATTTGGCGCATGAAAAGTCGCGCAAGTGTCGGGCTGGAAATTGATCACCGGGCCATAGCGGAATTTGAGACAGATCAAATACAGGGCGCCGGTAACCTAAAATAACCGCTGAGATTGAAAATTCGCCTCAGTCATTTGTTTTTCATCAGGATGCCTAATCGCCCTCCCTAACCAGCCGCTTGACATTTATCAAGGCGCGGTCAATTTGAGGGCGACCACGCCGCCAGCTAGCCCCGAATCAGCCATGCGCCCCGAAAACCGTAACCAGGTCAAAGAGTTATCGCTTTTCCGGCGGATGTCGGACGAGGCGTTCGACCGCCTGCTCGCCGGCTCCTTTTTCCAGCGCTTTCCGGCGCATGTCGTGTTGATCCGCGAGGGAGACCCCGCAGATTTCCTGCACATAGTCATCGACGGCGGCGTCGAATTGTTCTGCAGCTGGCGCGATCATGAGACGACGATCTCGATTGCGCGGCCGATTTCGACGTTCATCCTCGCGGCCGTCATTAAAGATGCGCCCTATCTGATGTCGGCGCGAACGCTCGAGCCGTCGAGCATCTTGATGATTCCCTCTAAAAATATCCGCCAGGCGATGAGCGACGACAGCGCGTTCTCCCTCGCCATGGTCGAAGAACTCGCCGCCTGTTTTCGCGAGGTCGTCAAAGCGCAGAAAAACCTGAAATTGCGATCAGGCGTCGAACGGCTCGCGAATTATCTTCTTTGGCTCGACGCCGAGCAGCAAAACTCGGGGCGCGTCACCTTGCCGTTTGAAAAAAAGCTGCTGGCGTCCCTCCTTAACATGACGCCCGAAAATCTCTCGCGCGCATTCGCGACATTAAAGCCGTACGGAGTCGCCGTCAGCGCAGCGGAGGTCGAGCTCAAAAACCTCGACGACCTAAGAAGATTCGCAAAACCGACGCCGCTGATCGACGACCCGAAGTGCTAACGAGCGCGGCTCATGGCGGGCGGAAGCTTCTCCAGATGCAGGCTTCTTCGACGAGTTCCCTAGCGCTAATCCGTGCGGTTCGCCGCAAAGGCGATTGAGGCGATACCCTCCTCGTTTATTGACGCAATTTCTGGATATTCGTCTTCGGATTGTTTCCGCTGATCAACTTTTATCCGAACCTATGTTTCGCTCTTGGCTTTTTGCTTGAACTGAGAGAGCCTTCGCGAAATTCCGACTGCGAACCTGATTCGCGAGCTTTGGTCTTGAAGGGGGAGCTTCATGCACAAGATGAAACAATACATAGCCGCTGCGGCAGCGCTTGCGGCGTTGGCTGCATCTCCGGCGCGCGCTGATTCCTACTTTCCGAATATGGAGTGGCAGAAGAGACAGGACGCTGACGCACGGCTGACCGCCTACGGCCCAGATCTACTCGGCGATCAAATTGACCCTCACACAGGATCGATCATCTTCGAACATACTGACATTGTTCTACCGGGCAACTCAGCGCTGGACGTGTCTATCCGGCGTCGCCGGACGCCAGGGTTGCCGTTCAGGGCGAATTCCCAGAATTCGAATACCGTGAATGTCCGGTTTGGCGACTGGGAGCTTTTAGTTCCCCAGATTGAAGTCGTCACGCGCTCGGGCTGGCCGGGATCGCGGTGTACAAGTTTCTTCAGCGCCACAATTCCCGTCACCGTGCCGTCCGCAGGGAATACTTGGGGCGTCAGCCCCCCGGGGCTCAATCCGTGGCAGTACTCTAACGGGGTCATTCTGTCGGTCCCAGGAGCCGGCTCGCAACAAATCCTCGAAACCGGCGGCGGACTGCAATGGCCAGCTGGCGTCAAGCACGTGACGGTGGACGGTTGGTATCTGACCTGCGCGCCGACGCAGGCGAGCGACGGCGGCGAGGCGTTCATCGCACACGCGCCCGATGGCCGACAGTACCGCTTCGACCGATATATTCAGTACGCGTATGACAGTCTTGGAACGGTCGCAACGGGCAAACAGCAGGGTATGACCCGCCAGAAAGCGATGCTGCTAGCGACCGAAGTCACGGACGTGAGCGGAAATTGGGTGCGCTATACTTATGACGCCAGCGCGAGATTGACGCAGATTGCGGCGAACGACGGACGAATTATCAATCTCTCATACGAGAACGCAGGCTATCCGGAGCTGATTACGCGAGTGACCGCCAATGGCCGCAACTGGATATACGCCTATCGCCAAAATCTCGCCAGACTGCCGGATTGGGAGCCGCTTCCCTTGGCCCAGTACGCCAACCAGGTTTTGGCGTCCGTGACGCAGCCCGACGGTCGCGCCTGGGTTTTCGAACTTGATGCAATGACAGTTGATCCCTCATCGGGTGACGCTATCTGCCTAAGCAACGAAACGATGCACGTCACGCATCCTTACGGCGTGACCGGCGAGTTCGAGATCGCCGAGGAATTCCACCGGCAGGCGTACGACAGCGTGATCCCGATCGGCCCTCTTTGCCCGCTCGAACCGGACGCTGGGGGAGGCATTGCCGACCCGCCCCAATTCCGGGTGGCGCGAGCGAAGGTGATGTCGGTCATCCGCAAGTCTCTATCTGGCCCGGGGTTGACTTCCGCCTCCTGGACTTTCGACTACGAGAACGATCCAGGTTCCGGCGCCGCAGGCGATCACACAAATTGGACGGTCGTCACAGAACCCGGCGGAACGCAAATCGCCTACTATCACCGGTGGAAGGCGGAAGCAGTCGCTGGCGGACGTTTGGCGCGTATCGACCGGCGTCAGTCAAGCGGCGCGCTGGCGCTCGATTCGACCGCATATGATTATGTGGCCGAGAACGGCATCGGCGCGACCTACGCCTACAACACCGGTCTTGAATCGCCCTCCATGCTGCAACCGACGCGAACATCTCAAGTCGTCATAACGCGCGACGGCGATACCTATACTACCGTAAACGCCTACGACCACAATTTCTCATCCGCGACCTACAGTTTCGGCTTCCCAACGCAGGTCACTGAATCTTCAAGCACGGCCCCCGGACTGAGCCGTTATACGAATACCTCATACGCGCACAACAAAACGAAATGGGTGCTGGGGCTTCCCAACACGGTCACTCGAAACGGCCTGCTTTTCGACAGCTATGTCTACGACACTCTCGGGCGCATTTCGACCAAGAGTGTGTTCGGTCAGTTAAGGCAGACTTTCACCTATTCGACGGCGAGCGGTCAGCAGGGAACGGTTGCGACCTTCAAGGATTCGCACAATCACATTTACACGCTCTCCAACTGGAAGCGCGGCAAGCCTCAGACGATCGCCTATCCGATCGTTTCGCCGGAAACGGCGGCGCGGCTGTTTACGCGCGTCGTCGATGACAACGGCTGGGTGACCAGCGAAACAGATCGAAACGGCAACCTCTGGGGTTTCTCCTACAACACTATGGGTTGGATGACGCTCGTCGATCGGCCGAGCGTCTGGAACGACACGACGACCACCTATTCAGGCCTCTCAAGCGGTGCGAGCGCCGTCTCTACGCAAGGCGCGAAGCAGACGACGATCAGCTATGACAGCTATTTGCGGCCGACGCTCGTCAAGACGGAAGCGACGGACGCTTCGGCGACGACGACGACTTACCTCAGAACCGCATATGACGGGCTCGGGCGAACAATTTTTCAATCCTGGCCGTCAGCTTTGGCGACGCCGACCGATGGCGTGACAACAACCTATGACGCGCTGTCGCGGCCGATACGGGTCGAGGAAAACGTCTTCCCCAATTTTGCGACCAGAACCGCTTACCAGTCCGGCGGCGTCACCGTCGTCACCCAGGAAACGGAACTCGGCGACGTCCCGGTGACGACGACCTCGCGCGCCTTTGGCGACCCTGCAAGCGCCGAGCCGATGACCATCGTCGACGCCCTTGGCGCAACGACGACAATGACGCGCGACATTCATGGCAATGTGCTGACCCTCGCGCAGTCTGGAACGCAGAACGGCTTTACGGCGTCGGTCACGCGCCAGTTCTGGTATGATTCCAAATTGCGCCTCTGCCGCCACCGGGCGCCGGAATTCGGCGATGAGGCGTTCGTCTATGACAGCGAAGACCTGCTCACCCAGTCGGGGCGCGGCGTTACGGCCGCGACCGGTTGCCTCACCTCGATTCCGACCGCGCAGCGGATCACGAAAGCCTATGACGCGGTTCACCGCGAGGCGAGCGCGACCTTCCCGACCTGCACATTGGGCTACACCAAGGCCTATGACGGCAACGGAAACTTGACGTCCGTCGCACGCGGCGGCGCCGGGACATGGACCTACGCTTATAACGAGCTCGACAAGATCGCCCAGGAAAAGCTCGTCTATTCGACGCAAACCTATCAGTTCGATTACGGCTTCACGCTGAATGGCGATCTCAACCAGCGCCTCAACAACAATTCCGGCGCCAATCTCTTTTTCGACGCCAACGCGTTAGGTCAGCCCCGGGCGATACGCCAAGGGACATCGAGCTATGTCTCAACTGTTGACTATCACCCGAACGGATTGATTTATCACGCCAACTACCTCAACGGCCAGATCCTGTCGCAAACGCTGAACGCGCGCCAGAAGCCCTATGAGCTGAAGACCGCGAAGGCGGGGGGCGACGTCGCGGTGTGGCTGACTTACGGCTATAACAAGCGCGGCCTCATCGACAGCGTCATCGACAGCGCGGTCGCGGGCGAGAACCGCTCTTTCACTTATGACAAGAACGGGCGGCTCGTCTCCTCAACGGGGCCGTGGGGCGCGGGGAGCTATGTCTATGACGCGCTCTCCAATATCCGTACGCGCAATGACGGGACCCAGACGGCGACGATCGCCTACGCCTCGGCGAACCGCGTCACCTCGGCGACGGTGAACGGCGCCGCGCGGAGCTTCACCTATGACGCGCGCGGCAATGTCGCAAATAACGGCCCGACGACGTTCACCTACGACCACGCTAACCAGCCGGTGACGGTGACCGGGGCTGGCGCGGCGACTTATATCTATGACGGCAACTTCAAGCGCATGAAGGAAGTGCGGGGCGGCAAGACGATCTACAATATCTATTCCCGCGTCACCGGCGGCCTCATCTACCGCGACGAGGTGACGGACGGGATCAAGACCGACTACGCCAGCGCCGGCGGGGCGGCGATCCGCCTGATCAAGACCGGCACGGGCTCTGCCGTTCCCGACTACTCGCATTTCGACTCGCAAGGCTCCGTCGTCGCGGACACGAGAACGCTTGGGCAAGTCCTCTGGCGCGAGAGCTACGAGCCGTTCGGGCGCACAAGGATCAACGCGGCCGCGAACGACAACGACACCGGCTACACCGGCCATCTGAAAGACAAGGACAGCGGCCTCCAATACATGCAGGCCCGCTATTACGACCCCCTGATCGGACGCTTCTACTCAACCGACCCCATCGGCTATCAGGACCAGCTGAATTTGTATGCGTATGTCGGGAACGATCCGGTGAATATGACGGACCCGACGGGGGAGTTCGCGAACATCCTAATAGGCGGTATTGGCGGTGCCTTAGTTGGCGCTGCGATTGAGACTGTCGCGCAGGTAGCAGGTGGGAAAGGCTCACTTGGCGATCGGCTTGCGGCGGTTGATGGCGCTGCAGTCGGAAGAGCGGCGCTGGTTGGTGCGGCAGCCGGCGCACTAGGACCGGCAGGCGGTGCAGCAATCAGGGCTGCCACGGTTGGTAAAGCAGCCGCATCGGCCTCAAAAGTTTCAGCCGCGATCCCGTCCGGGAAAGCGTTGGTGACCGCGACCGATACAGCGGCGGACATCGTCGGCCAACCGGTGCTCGGCGCTGTCGATGCTGCGCTTAAGGGCGACGATGCGGGCGTCGGAGCAGTTGGCGGTGTCGGCGCGGCCGGCGCAGGCGTTTCAGTGGATGCAGCAACTTCGGGTCAACCTGCGACACCTCGTGCCGCCGGTGCGCGTGGAACCGCTGTTGCGGCGGGGAAAGCCCTTGTAACGTCGGCAATCAAATCTGTGGTGACGACTGCGGGCTCCGAAGGCGCTAAAGCTGCCCCACCACGCGACGATGACGTAAGAAACTAGGTGGATCTGAGGAGAAGCTTTGTGCGGCTGTTAGTCGTTCTAATCATCGTCTTCATTCTGCCGGTCGCGTTTATGTGGATGCGATATCCAGATAGCCCGCACACAATCGAAGCAACGGCTGCCGGGTTGGTCGGATTCTTGTTTGTTCTCATCTGGTCGTTTGTTGGCAGAAAAAGGTAACCGGCATCAACGGCAAGAGAAAAGGACTGGTGCATCGGTGATGCTAAGTCCTTGTCTGCACGTCGATTCAGGTGGCACCATCCGTGTGCGGAGTGGTGCCATTTTGGTGCATGGATGTGCATGGGGAATTTACGCCGATAAGGGGCGTGCGCTGACGGTCTGCAACCGCTGAGGCTGCGTGCGCCCTGATCATTTTTAGAGCTGCAATTGGCTTCGCTTTGCCGCTGAAGGGGTTATCTTCGCGGCCGGGTTGCTTGCGAATTGTCCCGCCCAATCGCTGAGCAATGGCGCTTCGCGCCGTCTTTGGCGACGGGGAATTACGGCGACCGCTCCCTGAATTGACACTAGCGTTTGCCATTGGCTCGCCTCGCCCGTTTCATAACTCCCGGCGCGCCCCACCACGTCACGCAGCGCGGAAACGCCCGACGGCGGACGTTTTTCAATGACGACGACGCGCTCTAACGCGAGCGCTTGAGAGGCTCGCGCATCAATCGACAACGCGCGGCGCTTTCGCTCCCCCGTTTACGGGGAGCTGTTCGCGATGCGGCCTCTGGGGGCTCTTTCCGCGGGCGCCGTTGCTTGTGACCTCGGCCCTTCGGGCTGCGCCCCCTCGCGCGAACGCGCGCCTCAAAAAAATCGCGCCCTTCGGCGCGGCGCGGGGGTTTTTGACCCTCTCAATGGTGTTCCCGCTATTCCCTGACCGATCGGTCGGCGAATGCAATCTGGCGGCGAAAAATTCGCGCTGGGCGGGAGGGATGTTGCGATTGGGTTGAGGAGATGATGACGTAGCGGGCCAAATCCCCTCACCCGCTCGCGCTTCGCGCTCGCTGGCGTCGATTGGGGCCCATGCCCCAATCAACCCCGAGGGAGAGGCGAAGAAAGAAAGTTGCGGCGGTCCCAGCCTCTCCCTCGGGAGAGGCCAGCATCGCGAAGCGATGCGGGTGAGGGGTCGTCATTCGATTGGTAGAATAAAATTTGCCGCTATAAACGAGTAATCGTTCAACGATCTGTTTGTAAGCGGATGAATTCGCCTTTTAGGGGAAACCTCTTTCGCAAATACCCCAAAATCGCTGCTTGAACCGGCAGAGGAAATCCCCATCTCCACTCTTGATGATATGAAGGGCGGCCTTCGGGCCGCTCTTGGCTCTTTGACAATCTGGCAAGTCGCGGCGGGCCGGTCTTTTTTGCTGACCGTCGCAAGGGAAATGAGAAGCCTCGCGGCTTTCATTCCAGACATGGCGAACGCGCATGCATTCGCGCGGGCGATAAGCGAGCGCGTCTCGCGCGCGCCCTCCACGGGTCAGAGAATTTCCGATGAGATCGATTTGGTCTCAGAAAAAAGGCGCCCCAATCCACGAGGCAAAAGGCGCCCAAATCGACGGCGAATTTTTCCGGGCGTTAGCGCCGCTCTCCCGCAGCCTTCCTCGCCAAAGGCGAACCGGTTCCATCTTTTGCAGGAGACTGGCGCACCGGAGCGGGTGAGAAGAGGTTATGGACGGCAGGGATACGGAGGGAGGCGAGTTTACCGACGGCGGGCTTTGCGGGGCCTGAATAAAAGCAACAGCCTCCAGATTAAAACCAGAACCATCAACCCTGCGGCGAAAGCGATGAGGTAGCCGTGTTTCAGGAGGATTCGCACCGTCGCATACAAGCGGTCAATCGATTCGAGGGACTTGGCGTTCGGCAGGGGGCCTGCGTGAATTTCGTCGCCAATGAGCAGCGTGCTCGCGCTGGACGGGGTGAATTTCGGCCAGTGAGGCAATTCTTCGCCGTTCGGATCGCCGGTTTTTGCAAAGTTCGTCCAATAGGATGCGAGTGTCTCGGAAAGGCGGATGTCGCCCTCCGTCCAGTCGCCGGAAATGAGATCTGGATGGTTGAACACATAGGCCATCTCGGCGCCATGGGTCGCGCCTTCTTCGCCCGGCGGCACGTGCGAGAAGCGATAAAAATACGCGCCGCGCTGCGTGCGGGAGGAAAGCCGGCCCCACGTCCACATGTTCCAGCCGAAACGCATGTCGCTTTCGAAGGCGATGAAAGCGGCTCGCGCGCTTTTGTCGTCGAGAGCGGCTTTCGGTCCGATCAGCGATACGATGAACGGCGGGAAGTCGCGCTTCAACTCGTCCGCCATATTGGCGGCGGTAATCTCGCGGCCGGACATGAAATAGAGCCCTTCTCCTTCGTTCGACCCGACAAGCACATCGACGTCATTTTGCCGATGATTTGCAAATGTCTCGTAGGGCGTCTCTACGAGGAAATAACCGTCGATAGTTGGCTGGGGATTAAATCGCTGCGCGACAATCTCGGACGCAGGCAGCGCCCGAAGCTCTTCGATGGACTGCGCGTTAAGCTTTGCTGCGAAGGCGGCGCCGATTTGTTCCGCGCCGGCAAGGCGGAACTCTGGCGCTGCGTCCAGCGGTTCGAACAATCCGCCGCTTTGACCGATCGCGCGTTGAAACAGGTTTTTCGCCAGAGGCGAAGCGATCAGCGCGCTGATCGATATCGCCCCAGAAGACTGCCCGAAAACTGTAACGTTTTCTGGATCGCCGCCGAACGCCGCGATGTTCTCCTTCACCCAGCTTAAAGCTGCAAGTTGATCGAGGTGTCCGTAGTTACCTGAAACCTTCTGAGGAGATTCGCTCGACAGATCCGGATGCGCGAGAAAACCCAAGGCGCCGAGACGATAATTGAAAGTCACGATAATAACGCCGCGCCGCGAGAGCGCGTCGCCAGCATAGAGCGGCGTCGAACCGGTCCCGTTGAGAAGTCCTCCGCCGTAAATCCAAACCATGACCGGCAGCTTCGCCTGAGAGCTGGCGTGTGCGGGCGTCCAGATGTTCAGATAGAGGCAATCTTCATTCATCGGCTCGGGCGGCGCGTTTTCCGGGTATGCGCCTGGCTGCAGGCAAATCGGCGAGAACCGGTCGGCGCTTTTGACGCCGGACCAGGGCGCTGGCGGTTCGGGCGCGCGCCAACGGCGCGGGCCGACGGGCGCTGCGGCAAATGGAATTCCTTTGAATACGACCGAACCGCTCTCCTCGATGCCCTCGATCAGGCCGCTTTGCGTGCGAACAGACGCAGCAGAAACTGCGCCAGAGTAAAAGACGGCGCACGCGAATATGGCTGCCGCGCCGAAGCGCGCTGTCATGCGAGAGATGCAGGTGAGTATTGTCATCGAGGTTCCTCAGCTTCAGCGGAGCTTGTAAAAAAACAAGAACGTAGATCCAGTGAGGCGCTCACACGTGAGATTAACGCGCCAATTTCCCTTTGCCAAAAAGCTTATTCTCCATGGCTTCTCCATCTTATTTTCGCTCGCCCAACATGGTCAGAATGAGCGCCGCCGCGTCAATTGCGAGCAGCGCGCCCATAATATGCCACGACGTCGGCGACCCGGTTGCGGCGGCGAGCGTCTCGGCGACATAAGCCGCCATAAGGAGTGGAATCGCAAAAGCTGCTGCAAGAGCGATCGCCGATACTTTGTCTCCGTAGCGGATCGTCGTCAAAGCGACGAACCCGCCAAGCGCTCCCAAAGAGCCGGAGGCGCCGCCGATAAGTTTCATCAGGGCGAAATAAAGCGGCCGGACCGCCTCCAGTGATTCCTTCGGGACGGCCGCCGCGTGAAACCACAGCAAATCGCGTACCGACGAATAAAGCGCGCCGAAGGCGATCATGAAACAACTGAGCGCGACAAAGAGTGCGACGCCGGAGATACGAAATATGTTTCGCATGAGAACTCCTTTTTCGGTGTGGGCAACCAAGAATTGGCGAAAGCCTAACGCCGCGCGGAGGCCAGCGCTCATGCCGGATCGCTATTTCATCGATGCGAAAGGGGAATGTTGAAAGCGCGCCGCCTCGCATCGATCCGATGCAGTTTCGGCATTTCCTTTCCTGTCGCGAGTGACCGAGGGTCCCTGATAGCCGCCAAAAGGCGCCGTGAGCGCGCCGGGTAAGAGGAGCCCTTTATGGACATCATGGAAAAAAGCCGACCAACAATGAAAGCTGCAGAAAAGCGGCCTCTGGAAGGGCGGGTCGCCCTCGTCACAGGTTCGACCAGCGGCATCGGCCTTGGCATCGCCGAGCGCCTCGCGGCTGACGGCGCCGGCATCGTACTCAACGGGTTTGGCGACCCGCGCGACGTTGAAATGACGCGGGACCGGATCGCCATCGAAAACAGCGTGCCGGTCGCCTATTCGAACGCCGATCTGTCCCAGCCTGCGGCGGTCCTAGACATGATCGCGTTCGCCGCCGAAGCGGTCGGAGAGATCGATATTCTAATCAATAATGCCGGCATCCAGCATGTCGCGCCGATTGAAAATTTTCCGATGGCGAAATGGGATGCGATCATCGCCATTAACCTTTCGTCGGCGTTTCACGCCGTGCGCGCCACTTTGCCAGGCATGAAAAAACGAGGCTGGGGCCGCATCGTCAATATCGCCTCCGCACACGGACTTGTCGCTTCGCCCTTCAAGTCGGCCTATGTGGCGGCCAAGCACGGCATTGTCGGCCTTTCCAAAGTGATCGCGCTGGAGACGGCGCAGGCCGGCATTACCTGCAATACGATTTGCCCCGGTTACGTGTGGACGCCGCTCGTTGAAAAACAGATCGAGGATCAAGCACGCACGCACGCCATCCCTCGAGAGAAAGTCATCACGGATGTCCTTTTAAAAGCGCAGCCAAACAAGCGCTTTGCGCAAACGAGCGAAATCGGCGCGCTGACAGCGTTCCTCTGTTCGGAAAGCGCGGCGTCAATCACCGGCGCCTCCATCCCGGTCGATGGCGGATGGACCGCGCAATGACCGAGCATCATCACCATCACAAGGTCAAGGAAACCGCCTCGATCAAGCGCATTCGTAAGGCGAACGCCGGCGTCAAAACCGTCAACCTAGCTTTGCAGGGCGGCGGCGCTCATGGCGCCTTCGGATGGGGCGTTCTTGACCGCCTCTTGGAAGAAGAGAGCCTTTCGTTTGAAGGCGTCAGCGCGACCAGCGCCGGCGCGATGAATGCGGCGCTTCTTGCCTATGGGCTCGCCTCTGGCGGACGCGGCGGCGCGAAATCCGTGCTCGAAAACTTCTGGAGAAAGATCGCCGATAGCGCGATGTTCAGCCCGCTTCAGCCGACGCTGATCGACCGGATGATGCACAATCATTCGCTCGAAATGTCGCCCGCCTTCATGATGATGGACATCATGACGCGTGTATTCTCGCCTTATGAGACTAACCCTTTCAACTACAATCCACTCCGAAAGACGCTCGAACAAATTGTCGATTTCGAGAAATTGCGCGCGGAAAGTCCGATCCGGCTCTTCCTCTCGGCGACCAATGTGCGCGAGGGCAAGGTCCGCGTGTTCAAGAACGACGAGATCACGGCGGATGCGGTGTTGGCTTCCGCTTGTCTTCCGTTCATGTTTCAGGCGGTTGAAATCGAAGGCGAGCCCTATTGGGACGGCGGCTATATGGGTAATCCGGCGCTCTTCCCGCTGATCTACGAATGCGACAGCCAGGACATCGTCGTCGTCCATATTAATCCCATCATGCGCTCGGAAACGCCGAAAACCGCGCGCGACATTCTCAATCGCATCAATGAAATCAGTTTTAACTCCTCGCTGATGCGCGAAATGCGGGCTATCAGTTTTGTCACCAAGCTGATTGACGACGAAACCGTTCCGGACGGGAGGATGAAACGAATGTTCATCCATTCAATTGAAAATGAGGACTTCATGCGCAAGCTCGGCGTTTCGAGCAAATTGAACCCGGATTGGGAATTCCTGACGCATCTGAGGGATGTCGGGCGTGAAAGCGCGCAAATCTGGCTTGACGCAAATTACGATGACATCGGCAAACGATCGACCGTCGATATCGCCGGGAAATATTTGTGAGGCCGTGACTTCAACCCTGATGTCGCTCTTCTCATCGCCGCCGGCGCCGGCGCGCATTCGCGCCGCCGTCGATCTCTATGAGGCGCAAAGCGAGCGCATTGTCGGCTGGGTTCAGCTCGCAGGCGTCGCTGTCTTCGCCTCGCTTTATGCCGTCACTTTTTTCACATTCGACGTTCATCACGCCATCGAGCCCGTGCCGGTCGCGCTCGCACTTTATGGCGCTTTCACTCTCTGGCGCGTGAGAGCCGCACACAAAGGGCGGCTGACGAAATTTCAGCAATATGCTTCAGCAGCGGTCGATATTCTCGTCCTCGTCGCGCTGATCGCCTCCTTTCCCTATCAATATGAAGAGCCCGCAGCGCTGTATCTGAAAGCGCCGACGCTCTTTTATGTTTTCATCCTCATTGGCTTGCGGGCGCTTCGGTTTGATCCGGGTCAGGTTCTGTTCACGGGGGTTCTTGCAGCCGCCGGCTGGGCCGGTTTGACGTTGGCGGCCGCTTTACAAGGCGCCGAGCTGACCGGAGACTATCGTGACTACATGCAGTCTTTGTCGCTGCTTCCAGGCGCCGAGCTTGAAAAGATCGCAGCGATCCTCGCGACCACCGGCATTCTCGCGCTCGGGGTCGATCGCGCTCGCGGGCTGCTTTTTCGAACGGCGACTGAGGAAGCAGCGAGCGCCGATCTCTCGAAGTTTGTCGGGCGCGACGCCGCCGACCGGATCAGAGCGTCGAGCGAGGGGATCAAGGCCGGCGATGGCGAGCTACGGCGCGCCGCGATCATGTTCATCGATTTGCGCGGGTTTACGAGGGTTGCGAAAAACCTGCCGCCGCGCGAAGTAATAGGCCTCCTCAAAGAGTACCAATCAAGACTGGTGCCGGTCATTCAGCGCGGCGGCGGATCGATCGACAAGTTTCTCGGCGACGGAATTCTGGTGAGCTTTGGCGCCGCGAACACGACGGACAAAGAATGTGCAGAGGCGGTAGAAACATCGCTAGCGGCGATTGCGGAAATCGATCGCTGGCGGATGGACCGGCAGGCCTTGGGGCAAGCTCCGCTTGACGCCGGCATCGCCCTTGCGGCTGGCGACGTCCTCTACGGCGCAATAGGTCATGGGGACCGGCTTGAATACACAGTGATCGGCGACGCGGTGAACCTTGCCGCGAAGCTTGAAAAACACGCAAAACGAGAACACGCCCGGGTGATCGCAACCGCTGACATCGTGAGCCGCGCCGGCGCGCAAGGAAGCGCGAGGCGAGCCGAACGGACGATCGCCGCCGCCGCCGTCGACGGCGTTTCCGCCCCGATTGATCTGGCTGTCTTCGCCTGAGGCGTCCTTTATCGATCCCATGACGAAAGCGCATTTCCCAGGGCCTCGCCCGGAAGGTAAATTCAGCAATGAGAACGGAGAGAGAGCCTCATGACGCATGCCGCAAAAACGACCCTTCAAACGCAACCGACTGGAATCGCCCGCTGGAGCGCCCACGCTCTGACGCTTTTTATCGCGGCGGTCTTCCTGGACTCGCTGCAGTTCAAGTTTACGGACGCGCCCAAAACCCAGATTATATTTGGCGATCTTAACAGCTGGGCGGCGAGCCTCGGCGCGCCAGGCCTCTTCGCGCATGGCGGGGTATTCAGCCAGTATGTCATCGGCAGCGCCGAGCTTCTCGCCTCGGCCATCCTGATCGCGACGATGCTCGTAAAGCCCTATCGGTTCCTGCAACCGGCGGGCGCGCTGCTTGCAATCGCCATCATGTCGGGCGCCATAAGCTTTCACTTGTTCACCCCGCTCGGCGTCAATGTCGACAATGACGGCGGATCGCTCTTTTTCACTGCCTGCGGGGTTTGGATCGGCTCATGGGCGCTGCTTTTTCTGCGCCGCCATGAGCTCGGCCAATTTCTAAAGCGGCTCGGCGCGTTCTTCGCGCCGGCCGCACGGTGACGACGATGTCTGCGACCGCCGCCATGAAGAGCGATCCAAAAAAGCGAGCGCAGATCGTCGTCGTCGGCGCGGGGTTTGCGGGCCTATCGGCCGTGAAGGCCCTTGCAAAGACCGACGCCGATGTGACCTTGATCGACCGGCGCAACCATCATCTTTTTCAGCCTCTCCTCTATCAAGTTGCAACCGCCGCCTTGGCGCCGAACCAGATTGCTAGCCCCATCCGCTCGATTGTCCGCCGGCAGCGCAATACCTCCGTCATTCTCGAAGAAGCGCTTGGGATTGACCGCGAGGCGCGTGAAGTGATCCTGCGCGATCGCGCTATTCCTTATGATTTTCTGGTGCTGGCGACCGGCGCGCGTCACGCCTATTTCGGGAATGACACTTGGGAAGATCACGCGCCCGGACTGAAAGCGCTGGAGGATGCAAATGCGATCCGCGAAAACATTCTCCTCGCGTTTGAACGCGCGGAACTGGCCCCGTCAGGTCCCGTGCGAGATCAGGCGCTCACTTTCGTCATCGTCGGCGGCGGGCCGACAGGCGTCGAGCTTGCGGGCGCGATTGCGGAACTTTCCAAACGGGCGCTCGCCTGCGATTTCCGTCACACAAGGTGCAGCGATCCGCATGTCATCTTGATTGAAGCTGGGCAGCGCTTGCTCCCGAGCTTTTCACCTAAGATTTCTCTTTATGCGCTAGAGTCCCTCATGAAGCGCGGCGTTGACGTTCGGCTTGGAACGCCGGTCTCCGAAATTGCCGAAAAGCGCCTTGCGGTCGGCGATGAGACCATCAACGCCGACACCATCATCTGGGCGGCGGGCGTTCGCGCCTCCCCGGTCGCAGAATGGCTCGGCTCAAAAAAGGATCGCGCCGGCCGCGCCGAAGTTCGCGACAATCTTTCAATCGAAAATGCGCCGGAAATATTTGTGATCGGCGATACCGCGAGCGCTGCCTCCCCGGACGGCAAACAAGTTCCGGGGCTTGCGCCAGCGGCAAAACAACAAGGCGCTTATGTCGGGGAGGTGATCGCAAACCGCCTCGCCGGAAAGCCGGCGCCGCCGCCCTTTCGGTACATGGATTTTGGCTCGCTCGCGACGATCGGGCGCAACGATGCTGTCGCTGAATTCGGCGGCGTAAAGCTCACCGGCTTTCTCGCCTGGCTCTTCTGGTGCGTTATTCACATCTATTTCCTGATCGGATTTCGCAACCGCATTCTCGTGACGCTCGACTGGATGTGGTCCTATGTGACGCTCGAGCGCGGCGCGCGGCTGATCACTGAATCGGTCGGGAGCGAGGAAGGGGCGCCGGCCGCCGCTTCACGGCTGATGCCCATCGCTGCAGAATGACATCGTTCGCCGAAATCAGGTTTCACGGCGTGCGTGGAAGCGCTCCTGCTAGCGGCGCCGACTATTCTCTGTTCGGCGGCGATACGCCGAGCATCGAGATCGCTTTTGGCGACGCGCGGATCTTTATCGACGCTGGAAGCGGTCTTAAAAACGTCGAGGTGACGCCGGACTTTCCGGACGATTTCGATTTGATCCTCAGCCACTATCATTACGATCATCTGATTGGGCTTCCTTTTTTTGAACCCGCCTGGATGAAAAACGGACGGCTGCGGATTTTCGCGCCGCGATTTGGCGACGACGATCCGGCGCTCATCCTCAACACGCTGTTCACAACGCCCTTTTGCCCGGTGCGGCTCGACGATCTGAGGCCGCACGTCGAAATCATTCCCTACCGGCCTGGCGACGTATTTCCGGCTAGCGGCGGCGCGATGATTACAACGTCGGCTGTAAATCATCCGGGCGGCTGTGCGGCGATCAGGGTAGAACTTCACGACGGCGACGTCGTGTACGCGAGCGACGCCGAAATCGGTGACGATCGCGATGCGGCGTCCCTTGCGGCCTTTGCGAAGGACGCGCGTCTCTTCATCGCCGACGCGATGAACGACGAGGCGGACG
>ERZ1292633.2024-Hain-H41-02um-R1-2024-length-21098-cov-5_pt1 | contig 21098 bp, 23 predicted proteins | sample MGYA00564406_ERZ1292633 | MGnify/ENA primary metagenome ERZ1292633 (study PRJEB36523, sample SAMEA6512639) | groundwater metagenome | collected 2019-01-08 | study: AquaDiva: Metagenomics assemblies of 32 groundwater samples
TGTAGGTTCTTCAGCCAGTAAACTTTGAGTCAAGATGACAGTTGTCGCGAATGTAAGTAAAAATAATTTCATATAAACTCCGTATGCATCCAATTGAGCCTTGAGGATGGAAAATTGTCAACTTTTATCGATTTTTAAAGTAGCCAAAGTATTCGTGTAGGGCGATGTCCGTTATGTAGAAATTCTGATAGAGGTACTTCCAAGAGGCTTTAATTGGCACATGGTCAGCAGGAGCAGGAACGGCAGTAATATCATATTGTGCAAAGGCTTTGAGGGCGCGACGCATATGGGTACCTGAAGTCACAAGCACGACGTAATCAAAATTTTCTTTATTAACTAATTGGCTTGAAAATTGAGCGTTTTCTAAAGTATTGTTACTGTTAGCCTCGGTCAAAATATCTAAGTTATTAATGCCAATGGCTATAAGTTCTTTTTGCATAACTTCAGCTTCTGAAATAGCGTTTCCGCCAGGATCTCCGCCAGTTAGTAAAATACGGCAGAATTTTGCTTTTACTTTACAATCCTTATACAGGCGCACCGCTTCAAACATTCTGGAATAGGCAGTGACCGAAGAGTTGATATGAGGGCTGTTCTGGCTGTTGATTAATTCAAGCGAGGGCCATCTCACCGCACCTCCACCCAATAAAATAATAACATTATTTTTTTCCCATACAGGATTATCTAGGTGCTGGTGAGTCTGCAGCCCATTCAGTAATAGATTGGGAATAAACCCAAGAGCGATCATAAGAAAAATGAATATATTTGAAATACTTACTATTAGAGCCAAACGCCAGTATTTAAGTGCTACAAGTAGTGCGTTTGTCAGAATAAGTATAAAAAGAAAGAGTTGATTCATATATTTGCTTTAGCGTATATGTAGAATATGACAAATACAATAAATCGCCGAAAATTATTAAGCGTAACGGGTCAATCTTTACTTCTCGTGGGCATGCCAAAGCTTGCCTATGCCAAATCAAATAAAAATATCGATATTCTAAATAAAGAGAATGTTGGCGATTGGACAACTCGAAAAGTTAAGACTAAAATTAATCCGCCCAATTCGGTTTCCGCTGTTATGATACCACTGCCCCGTCTGACGGATACAACTTATCAAAAATTTTTGGATATGCAGTTCGCTGGTAATTTTAAATCTGCACAAGTTATTCGTGACCCGGTTTATGGGGCTGATGCGCTACAGGTAAATTTTGAGAAAATTAGAAATCCTGAAGTTAATATAAACTTCACTGTCCAAACCCGTAATCGAACAGCTCCGGAGCCTAAGTCGGCGACAGAGGATGTTTCTATTTATTTAAAACCAACAAAGCATATGCCGACAGATGGGTTAGTTAAACAAACGGCCGATAAAATCACTCGTCATATTAAATCTCCCGATGCAAAAGCTTTAGCAATCTACAACTGGGTCATTGATAATACTTTCAGGGATCCTAAAGTAAAGGGCTGCGGCATAGGCGATATCAACAATATGTTGAGTACGGGTAACTTGGGCGGAAAGTGCGCTGACATCAACTCTTTATTTGTCGGTTTATGCCGAGCCGCAGGTGTTCCTGCACGCGAATTTTTTGGCATCAGAAATGGTGATTCTGAACAATTTAAATCCATCGGAAAATCTGGTGTTATCTCTAAAGCACAGCATTGTCGCGCCGAGTTTTTTAGTGAGAAAAAAACTTGGATTGCAGTTGATCCCGCAGATGTAAGAAAAGTGGTTTTAGAGGAAAATCTAAAATTAGAAGATCCTAAAGTACTGAGTTTACGTAAAAAGTTTTTTGGTTTTTGGGAAATGAACTGGATTGCTTATAACCATGCTCGGGATTTTAAATTTTCCCAAGGTCAGGATAGAGAATTTAACTTTTTTATGTATCCACAAAGTTTCGGAGCTGATGTTGACAGCTTAAGTCCGGATGATTTTAAGTATTCAATTGAAACTCTTAGTTAGTTTGATTTATTAAAAAAGTTTTTGGGCACACAGTCCTGATCCAGAATCAGGCTGCAGTTGTGATGCGACTTGAGAATATAAGAAAATGCAGATGAAGGTTTTTTTTCCTGCAGCGCTGTTTCAACTATCGCTTTTTTATTTTTACCTTTTGCAATGATCAATACAGAATGGCATTGCAGAAAATGTCCGGCTCCATATGAAATACCCCAACTAGGAGGGGTTAAATTCAAATTTTGACAAGTTGTCGGCGACAGCATGACACATCCATAATTGAAACTAAAATTAATCTTTGGTTCGTGAAATGCCAGGTGACCATTAGCGCCAACCCCGAGAATCGCGATATTGGGTGCGGTCGGAGTGTCTGTTAGTGGCAAAAATTGGTTTTTATACGAGGGCAAATGCTCTTCAAAAAACAACTTAAAACAACCGGCTTTGGGCCCGTCAAGTACATCATCAACTTGTTGAAAAATAACGTTGTTCAGGAATTCCGGATGCGACTGCTCCCAATTTTGATAAAGATATCGAGGCGTGTTGCCAGCCGGCAATTGAATAATTTTCTGAGTTGAATTTAAAAGTGATTTCTGCAGCCAGTTATTAACAGTCATAATCAATGCAGCTTCATCTTGTACTATTATCGGGTTCATGTAAAAATTTTAAATCGGAGTGAAAAATATGTCCAAACAAAAATATGCTCTACTGGTCGTGGCTCATCCAGATGATGAATCTATTTTTTTTTCTGGACTATTAATGAATCAACGTTCACTGCCTTGGAAGGTGATCTGCGTCACGGATGGAAATGCTGATCAAATGGGTTCTAAAAGACGGGATCAGTTTATTAAAACTTGCAAACTGCTAAAAGTGAAACATGAGCATTGGGACTTTAAAGACGTTTTTGAGATCAGACTTAATATCAACGACATTATTAAGCGTTTACAGACGTTAGCTCAACCTACGATTGTCTACACGCATGGAATTCTAGGCGAGTACGGACACCCGCATCATCAGGATATTTCGTTTGCTGTACATAAGGCTTTTGCTAAAAAAGCAAGTGTCTATAGTGTGGCCTATAATTCATATCCCGAAAAACTGATTAAGCTGACAAAAACACAATATAAAACTAAAACAAAAATTTTAACCAATATTTATCAATCTGAAACGCTTCGATTCTTAAATTTTTTACCGATCACGCCAAGCGAGGGGTTTTTAGTAAGCTCATTTGCAGAAGTTGATCATATTTATTCTTATTTTGTTTTTGGCACCGAATTAAAAAAATCTAAATTAAAAAAATATTTGCATTTATATGACTATTTAAGAGAGCGAAGATCATTACTGCAAAGCAGGCCCTTTTAGTCGTACTATTTAGCAGTTCAAACTTAGACGTTGTAATCTTTTTAGATTAAGTTATATTGTGCCAGGAAAAGGCGCAAATCAATACAAGGAGTTTTTATGTTATACGAAATTACGGTTCCGCAGTTTATAAAAATGTTAAAAAATTTAAATGCTATTTTAGGTAAGGCCGCAACTCACGCGGAAACAAAAAAATTCGACATGCAGGTTTTACTGAACTCGCGCCTAGCACCGGATCAATTTCCTTTAATCAGACAAATTCAAATTGCAACAGATGTAGCAAAACTTTGTGTCTCACGTTTAACTGGTATAGAGGCCCCTGTTCACGATGACAAAGAAACCACGTTGTTAGAGTTGACATCAAGAGTTGATAGCGTAGTTCAATATTTAAATAAATTTGCAGCAAAAGATTTTGAAGGAGCCGAAGCTAAAAAAATCTCTCAGCCGCGCTGGGAGGGGAAATATTTAACCGGACACGAGTTTGCTCTGCAGCACGCCATTCCGAATATGTATTTTCATATAACCACAGCGTATTCAATTTTACGTCACAACGGTGTAGAGATTGGCAAAAAAGATTATCTTGGTGAGATGCCTTATAAAAAGTAGCGACATATTTGTGAAAAATCTGAAGAGCAAAATTTTTAAGTATTTTATATTATTTACGCTTGTTCTGCTTTCGATTAGATTTTTTCCCTTGATCATTCGTCTTATACAAGTTCTCTTTATAACGCTTCGCGCTTATTGGTGGCTTGTTCTCCCAGCTTTGATTTTAGGATATGTTGTCTGGAAAATAAAAAAACTGCGCTTGCTTGCTAAAAAGAATGAAGCTCTGTCTACAGAGGCCAGGCCTCTTCGCGATGTAACTTCAAGTCACGATTGAGATTGCTCGACAAGTTCGATCCTTAGTTGCTCTTTTTTTGCGATGGCATTGGCAGACAAAATCCTTGTGATGGGATGTTAAGGGCAGCATTGAACTTGCTGGAAAGATTCTGATATCCGATGAGAGCCGTAAGCTCAATAATTTCGTCTTCGTTGTATATCTTAGCCAATCTTAGAAAGAGAACGTCATCGATGCCCTTTTCGGATCTAGTCATCGCCTCAGCGTAGGCCAGCGCAAGCTTTTCTCTTTCCGAAAAGACTGTACTCTTTTCATAATCAGGAAGTGCCATTATTTTTTCTATTGAGACCCCGCGTTTTTGCAACAGGGCAGTGCTGATATCGACGCAAAAGGAGCAATGATTGATCTGGGACACCCTTACATTAATAAGCGAGCGTAGCGCTGGTTCCAGCGGCGAGTCTTTTCTATCAATGGCACGATAAAAGACTTGAAGCCCGTAAAGAAGTTTCGGTGATCGTCCCCAAAGCTTTGCAGGTAAAAGCGTCTCACCATATTTTTTCTTTTGCGCCCACATAATGAAGCGGGCGAGCAGTGGATACTCGGATTGTGGTTTTTCGTTGATTCTCATATGTGCTCCTTTGTTCAGGCTGGCAGTCAATCATAACCCCATTGACAGAACTTTTAAGCTAATATTTAAATAACTTAATGCATAAATGCTTACGAGTTAAAAATTCTTCCACGCCGTCAACATACGTATTCTCGAGTTGGTTGTATCTACGAGTGCTGGCCGTTGTTATTCTTATGGCTGTGGTGTCCTATTGGAGTCAAATGGATGGCCTAATAGGCAGCAAGGGTATCATGCCTGCAGAAAAAACATTTCAAGCTCTAAACAGCAATCTGCAGTCAAGGTATCCTGATAATAATTTGTTTTGGCACATCCCAAATATTTTTATTTGGTCGGCGTCAGATGCGGCTCTAAATAGTGCATTTATGCTTTGTACAGCAGCAGGGGTGCTGCTTTTATTTGGAATATGTCCGCTGCTTTCATTGTTTCTTGTTTGGATTACTTACTTATCACTAATGCAAGCTGGACAGCAGTTTTTATCTTTCCAGTGGGATGTACTTTTAGTCCAAACTGTTTTTTTGACCTTGTTTTTTGCGCCATGGAAAGTGAGGGATTCACTTGAAGACCATCCTGAACCCTTGTTTTTAGGGCGTCTACTCATAGGTCTGACGCTAGCTTGTTTAATGTTTCAATCCGGAATGGTAAAATTGCAAAGTTTTGACTATGACGGATCAAATACTTGGAGAAGCCTGACGGCACTTGATTATCATTACTGGACACAGCCTTTGCCAGTAGCATTCAGTTGGTATTTACATCATTTACCAAATTGGATACAAAAACTTTCGCTGGTTACAATGATGATAGTGGAATTAATTTTTCCATTTTTATTATTTAGTCCACGAAAATTAAGGAACCTAGCCATTGGTGGACAGTTTTTACTTCAATTAATGATTATTTTGAGTGGGAATTATGGTTTTTTTAATTTGCTGACAATGACACTTTGTATCCCATTTATAGATGATCAGAGTTTACCGAAATGGGTTGCAGGCTTTCTTTATGAGAATAAACCGAGATACTATTTCAGAAAAGTACAAAGCTTTTTTACTGTGCCAATAGCCGTGATAATAATATCTATTCTTTTTATTAATAATTGGACAAGCATTTACAGCAACACTGAAATCAACAAGGCTGAGAAATGGTTGAATGATCACTCATTGGTTTCTTCGGTAAAAGATTTTTTCACCGTAAAGTTGCACGCGGTAAACTCCTATGGACTTTTCAGGGTTATGACTAAAGCGCGTCCGGAAATAGTGCTCTATGGAAGTACGGATCAGAAAAATTGGCAAAAATATATATTCAAGTATAAACCAGTAGCATTAGGGGCGGCTCCTGCGTGGATTGTTCCGCATATGCCACGTCTTGACTGGCAAATGTGGTTTGAAGCCTTGCAGTATGAACGTTCAAAAGAAGTGTCCTATTGGTTTGTGTCGTTTCTAAAAACCTTATCTCAAGGTAGAGAACCCGTAATCGACTTACTTGATTATAATCCATTTCCAAATGTGGCGCCAAAATATTTTAAAATAGAACTGCATCATTATACTTTTACAAGTCCTGTAGAAAGAGTTCATTCAGGAAATATTTGGAAGCAGGAGTTACTCACAGATTATACCGCAACAATTGCCGCAGCTGATATTAAATAGGGGAGGCTGTTTTGCAGAACAAATGCCACTCTTTTTTTAATATTCGTATGTTGATTTGTGTTGGATTCTCTTGGTAAATAGTAGAAATATATTCATTGCGAAACATTTCTATAAAAGTACGGGATGCCGGGTATTGGCTTAATATCAAATCTAAAATTTGCAGGGGCGTGCTTGAGTCAGGATAGAGAATTTGATTTTGTCGTGCCCATTTTTCTATTATGGAAAACATTTCTTGAGGCTGATTTCGGTAAATAAGTTTTGATTTTTTTTTATAATATAATATTCCTATAATTAAAACTATAAAGCAGAAAATAAAAACTTTAAAAACATTTAGGCTTCTTAACAACTCGAGCTGTGTCTGAATATCGTAATTAAGCAAGAAAAGGGTCCATTTAAAATTGACGCTGTCCCAGAAAGCTAGCGTGCTGAGGTAAATATTGCGGAGCTGGTTGTAATTATACCAACTTCTTTTTTTTGAAAACTCAAACTGTTCCTCATCGCTTAAAGTAAAAAACTCACTGCTTCCAATGGCAAATCGGAGTGGCGCCACAAGTGCTGTCGGATCGCGTCGGAACCAGGTTTGGTTAAGGCCGACCTCAACCCAGGCGTGCGCGTCTCGCTGACTGATTTTCCAAAAATTACTAATATCGTTATAGGTCCCACCCTGATACCCGATGACCACGCGGGCGGGAATTCCCAATGCGCGCGCCAAGGTCGCATAGGCGGCTGCAAAATGCTCGCAATATCCAGTTTTTTTAACAAATAAGAACTTATCCAAATCGTTGTCATAAATATCAGGATTTAAGGTGTACTTAAAGCTAGGTTGAGAAAAAAAAGTATTTAATTGATTCAATCGGTCTTCTAATTTCGGATACTTAATTTTTTTTTCATTAACCCATTTTTTTGTCAACGGCGGCAGTTCCGCATGTTTTAAATCAGTGTCGTTGAACTCAAGAACATTCGGATTTCTGTTGCCCTCGGTAAGTACTGCTTGGGCTTCAAAATGTACTAATTTTTGATTATTACTCTGTAAAGAAAAACTAGAATGTTTTCCTTCAACAAAAGGTTGAGAACTACTTATAATTTTTATGGGAATATCGAGCACAAAAATATTATTATTACTTTGCGGCTCCAAAAAAACATTATATTGCAAAATTGATCTCACGGCACTTTCGGGTAAATCAATTTTGCGATGCTCGGTTTTATCTTTTGACCATAAAAATCCGTTGGATTCGGTTAATACCAGTCCGCGCCAGTAAAGCTGCCCACTGTCGATGTTATAGTCATTTATGAACTGTGCCCGAAAAACCAATTCGTTGCTTAAGGCTACGTTTGAAAACTGGCCTGGTCGCAATTCTGCATTAAAGCCTGAACGCGCCACAGGCTTTATGTTATTATTTAATTGAAACAACACTATACGGGGAAAAACGACAAATAGAATTATTAAGATTGGCAGTGATCTCAGTGTCGTATTTAAAACATATTTGTAAGCATTAAGTTTTGAATTCGAAAGCAAGGCGACCCAGAGACCGAAAAATGAAAATAATGCCGGCAGGATCCAGAAAAAATCAATACTGAAAACGGATTTAAGAACTAGCATTAGAAATCCTAGTAAAACTAAAAATAATAAGTCTCGCTCTTTTTCATAATTTAATATGGTAGTCGCCATTAGACCTATCAGAATAGTTAGCGACTCTTCCTGTCCGAAAATTGTGCGATGCTGAATATACACAATTACAAAAAATAAAATACCGAATATGGGTGTAATTTTGCTAGACAATTTGTAAATATTAAATTTTTCATACAGAAACCTCCAGATTATCAGCAGTAAGCTCAAGCTACTCGCCCATGAGGGTGCTTCGGTGGATACAATAATCAGAGTGGTTAGTAGAGAAAAAACCAATGGTAGATTTGAAAAAAATTCTTTTTTCACTGGACATCTTTCAACGATAAAAGCGCCAGTTTTTCCATACAGGTTTGATAATGATCGTGGCTTGAAAGGTATTCTGTACGATAATTTTTTATTTTTAAACAATAGGTTTCGGATTTTTTATGACATAAACTAATCCAATAGGACAATTGCGAAATGCGAGCTTCGAAATTATTTAAACTTTCAGTCATTCCCCAATCTATTAATATTTTTCTGTCACCAGGTTTTTCATAATTTCTGACAAGATGTTTCTGGTGTTTCGCGCTGCTTTTCCAATCGATACGGCTGGGGGAGTCGGAATTCTGAAATTCACGATGATCTCTAAAGAGGCCATCTTTTTCATTTTTGTCAATTTCAGCACCTTCAGATTGGTAACTGATTAGACGAATAAAATCGAGTTCGCCTTTGCGTTCTGGATACACCAAATGTTTTGAGTCGGATTGGTAATATTTCCAAGCACGAGTAAGCCTGAAGGGAAACTGGCTTTGTAGGCGAATTCGTGGTGAACTCATATATCCGCGGCTACTCGGTGTCCAGATTAGCGCGACATGAGCACTGTCTTTAATTTCACTTAAATGATGGATTTCGGGGTTTATATTTTTTTTATCTTCAATGATAAATTCCAGATTCCAGATTTTTGTTTTTTTCATAATTAAATTATCAATACGTGCTGTAATTTGATTTTTTTCATTGGCGAATAAATTTTTAATGTCCAGCCCGGTAATCTGGGTGGCATCAACATTTTTATTGGTCATTGTTGTTGTACTGAGGCCCATTGAGATGAGTAAAAATACAAAGAAATAGAGTACATTGTTGACATAGCCAATGGCCATAATCAGTAGAATAAAGCAAAGTACTCCGAAAGCTAGACCAAATCCCGTGGGAAAAATATAAGTTTTATTTGCTCGTAAATTTAAATAACTAGCGCGGAACTGCAGTTTCTTTTTCAAGACTTCTAGCCCACTCTCGGCCTTGGCGTAAGCCATGAGTTCCTCCTAAGCGATGTCCCAGCACCGGCACCAGAATGTTTTTAATATCTTCTGGGGTTAAGAAATTCCGATTATCCGTAAATGCCCATGCCTTTGCTGCACTAATCAGCGCGAGTCCTGCACGGGTTGAGGCTGGCTCGCCGGGAAATTCAGATTTCCGAGAGTTCATTAATAAATTACTTACATATTCCGCGATATTTTCTGAAACATGTACACGTTCGATCGTCTTCTGAATTTCGGTTAATTCAGCGACGTTAAATAGTGGTTTTAGCGATGTCAATTTGCTACGGGGATTCGGATTTTTAAAAATTTCTATTTCAGAATTTTTTGAAGCGTAGCTTAACTCAAGGCCCATCATAAAACGGTCCAGTTGATTTTCTGGCAATGGAAATGTTCCAAGATTCTGGTGCGGGTTCTGAGTGGCAATAACAAAAAACGGGTGTGGCAAATTCCAGGTTTTCCCATCAAGTGAAACTTGCCCCTCTTCCATGGCCTGTAGTAATGCACTTTGTGTGCGTGGGCTTGCGCGATTAAGTTCGTCGGCTAAAATAAATTCGGCGAATAAGGGCCCTTGATGAAAATGAAATTCAAAATCTCTGGGATCATAAATATGTGTGCCCAAAATATCACCCGGCAGTAAATCAATTGTAAATTGAATCCGGTTGGTTTTCAGACCGAGTAATTTTCCCAAGGTCTGCACCAAAGTGGTTTTACCAACTCCCGGGACATCTTCAATTATCAGATGGCCACCAGCCAGCAGGCATACAATGGATAATTTTACTGCTTCTTCTTTGTCTAATAGGACGCTCGAAGTTTGCCTTAGTAATTCAGAAATTTTGTCATTCATCTGATTATTATGTCTTAAAATTCTAGAGTTGGCGAGAACGCTGCTTAATAAAAACTGGCCTATCGTCAGATACTCCAAGTAAAATTATATTCATTCATATTTAATTACGCCTAGTTTGACGTAATAGCAGTGATGACTTATCTTGACTTAACTATGAACTCTTGCGGACGGACTCTAATTATACTTTTTTTTACAATTTTTTTGGCTAATTGTACCGCCTCCAAAAAAAAATTGGTAAACTCAGATTCGCGCGCGCTAAGTTGTACCGGTAAAACCGAATCTGGACTGCGTGAAGGTCGGTGGATTTGTAAAAATTCAGATTCTATTATCGTATTAGATAGTGTTTATAAAGCCGGTCGTAAGCATGGCTTTACCCGTCAGTGGCGAGCAGATGGCGTCCTTGATGCCGACAGCCACTGGCAGAACGGTGTAATTGAAGGAAAACTGATTAGCTATTTTCCCAATGGAAAACCATTTATTGAGTCTAGCTACCATAAGCAGCAACTCCACGGACCATTGATCGAATGGTATGAAAACGGCAATAAAAAAAATGAACTCAATTACAAGGCTAGTGGGCTGAGCGGCTGGGTACGCGAGTGGCATGAAAACGGTAGACTTAAGTCTGAAGGCAGATATAAGAACGACCAAATTGAGGGCGTTTTATCCGAGTGGGATGAAAACGGAAAGCTGCTACCAATTGCACCAAAAAATGAAGTATCTGAAGATAATAAAAAATAAAGCTATATTATTATTTTGTAAAAGTCATGACAAGCTCACTTTCTTCAGCCGAAGCGCATTTCCGACAACTGAAACAGAACTTAAACTCATTGCCGCTGCGGCGATAATTGGACTTAATAGAATTCCGAAGTATGGATATAGGATTCCCGCCGCAATCGGAACGCCAAGGACATTGTAAATGAATGCAAAAAACAAATTCTGTTTAATATTTTTAAGCGTGCCCTCACTTAAGGCCTTCGCTCGAATAATTCCAATGAGGTCACCTTTAATCAGAGTGACCCCCGCGCTATTCATCGCAACGTCAGTTCCGGTTCCCATCGCAATTCCAACATGTGCTCGTGCAAGTGCAGGGGCATCATTGATTCCATCTCCAGCCATGGCAACAAAGCGGCCCTCAGCCTGAAGCGCTTTAACAATATCAGCTTTCTTTTGCGGAAGCACATCCGCCATCACCTGATCAACGCCGACTTTCTTTCCAATAGCTTCCGCCGTTCTTTGATTGTCCCCAGTAACCATCACGACCTTGATACCTAATTGTCTGAGTGAACGTATTGCTGAAATAGTTGTTTCTTTAATTGGGTCCATGACCCCAATGAAACCTGCAAGTTTTTTGTCGATGGCAACAAACATCACTGTTTGACCTTCTTCTCTTAAAGAATCAACCTGGCTTTGAATTTGCTCGAGCGTAATCGACATATCGCTCATAAGAGCTTTATTGCCAACCGCAACAACTTTTCCGTTCACAGTTCCACTTGCGCCTTTCCCAGTAATCGATTGGAAGTATTCAACTTGAGAAAGTTGAATACTCTTTTCTTTGGCTCCACTAACAATAGCTGCTGCAAGCGGGTGCTCGCTAGCCTGTTCAAGACTTGCAGTCAAGTGGAGCAGTTCAGCTTCGGAAGTTCCTGCAATCGCTTGGACAGTAATGAGTTTTGGCTTTCCCACTGTGAGTGTTCCCGTTTTATCAACGACGAGCGTATTCACTTTTCTCATCAGCTCGATGGCTTCAGCATTTTTAAAGAGAACGCCCATCGTCGCACCTCGTCCGGTTGCAACCATGATCGACATCGGAGTTGCAAGACCGAGGGCACAGGGACAAGCAATAATAAGAACCGCCACAGCGTTGACAATTGCATGCGCAAGTTTTGGATCAGGTCCGACCGACGCCCATACAAAAGCTGTAATAATCGCAATAAGGACAACAGCCGGAACAAAGTAGGCCGAAACTTGATCGACGAGCTTTTGAATCGGGGCCCGTGAACGTTGCGCATCTGTTACCATCTGCACAATCTGCGCAAGCAAAGTATCTTTACCGACTTTTTCCGCTCGAATAACAATAGCACCTGTTCCGTTGATTGTAGCTCCGATAACCTTATCACCAGTTGACTTTTCTACAGGGATAGATTCACCAGTGACCATTGATTCATCCACAGATGTCTGACCGGAGACGACGATGCTATCGACAGGAATCTTCTCACCTGGACGAACGCGTAATTGATCGCCGACATTGATTTGCTCAAGCGGAATATCTTCATCCGATCCATCAGCATTAATCCGTCGTGCCGTTTTAGGTGCAAGACCAAGAAGAGATCTAATAGCAGCACTTGTCTGTCCGCGGGCTTTTAATTCGAGTACTTGCCCAAGTAACACTAGCGTAACGATGACGGACGCAGCTTCGAAGTACAAGCCAACCTCGCCAGTCATTGAATCTTTGAATGAGTCCGGGAAAAGACTAGGAATGAAAACCGCAACTAAACTGTATCCATATGCGACCGCGACGCCAAGGCCAATGAGCGTAAACATATTAAGGCTTTTATTTTTTAGAGATTGAAAAAATCTCGTGAAGAACGGCCAGCCACCCCACAGAACAACTGGTGTTGCGATAAGGAGCTCGACCCATTTTAAGTTGGCGGTAACACTCATATCATGAAAGAGATTTCGCCCACCCATCGTGATGAAAATAAGCGGCACACTCAATCCAGCGCAGGCCCAAAAGCGCTTTAGCATGAGTTGATATTCTGAATTATCTTCTTCAGCTGCAGTGGTTGATACAGGTTCAAGTGCCATTCCACATATTGGACAGCTTCCAGCCCCAATCTGTCGAATTTGCGGATGCATGGGGCAAGTGTATTCAGATGCTGTTTCTGGATGGTGGTTTTGATGTTGGTGTTTGTGACTTTCCATTTGAATTATCCTTTAAACGAACTCCACTGCAAGAACCAATCCCTTGGCACAATTTCTGCAATTATACTAAATTAACGGGTTCTAACTGAATATGACAGGGATCATATATTATATTTGGACATTTTGTCATGATTCAAAAGTCTGGTGAAGACCAGACCCAATCAAAAAAGGAGATTCTTATGACAAAAACACTTTTTCCCGCCTTAATGGCCCTGGCTCTTGTTGGACTCATTTCAACAACGCCTGCTTTTGCGGAAGATAAAGCAACAACAGATCAAGCACAACACGAAGAACATCATCCCGATGCTGCGGCACAACCACCAGCCGGTACCAAAGCTATGGGCGACCAAGGCATGATGGGTAAAATGGATATGAGCCAAATGCAGGGAATGATGCACAAGTGTATGGAAATGCACAAAGACGGCAAAATGTGCGACCATAGCATGATGGAAAAGTGCCAAAAAGACATGGACAAGAACGAATGTAAGAAAATGATGAAGCAAGCAAAAGTTCAAAACAAGAACTCTAAAGAGAAGTAATTATTAAATTCTCATTCAAGGTTATGCGATTTCGTTGCATAGCCTTGAATGCTATTCTCCCTGAAGCTGAAATTTTTCAAATTGATGAAGTTCGGTCTCAATCATTTTTTTAAAATGATTCGTTTTTTGCTTCGGGCGCCATATCCAATTTTGTATCAATAGTTTTTTTGATTGACGATCTGTTTTAAGGTCTAGAAGCGCAACAATTTTGTCTTCAATGAGTATTGGCAAAGTAAAATAACCATAAACTCTTTTTTCTTAAGGAACATAAGCTTCAAATAAATGTTGATAATCAAAAAATAGATTCAGCCTCTTTCGCTGAATAATGAGGGGATCAAAAGGTGAAAGAATATGAGCTTGCTCGTTATCAATGAGTATTTTTTTCTCTAAAATTTCTGGTTTAGCCCAATGCTGAATTTTTTCAGAACCTTCAATTTGAATCGGGACAAGGTCTTGCTTAGAAACTTGCTTTTGTATCAAGGCATTCATCGCTGTTTTTCTTGAAGGCTCGAGGTGACAAATAGAATCTAAACTTACTAAGGCTTGAGATCTTAGCGCCCTTTCAAGTAGATAAGTGTTCAGTTCTTTTTCGCTAGCTGGCTTTGGTTTAACTTTCCAATTAAAATGCCGATCTGTCAGCGCATACTTTTTTAACATGCCAACACGTTCGCTAATGACTAATTTACCTTGATAAAAAGCTAGTTGAAGAGCTTTTTTTGATGGCTTGCGACTGGCCCAATCATGAGTTTTATCGACTAAAACATCATCTGTGATTTCTCGAATACTAATGGGCCCGTCTTTGCGGATAAGACGAAATACTTTTTGAAGATCCTCTTTAGTAACATTCTTATACCATACATTTGGTGACGTTATATTTTTCTTCATATGTTTTTGAAAATAACGAAAATCTTTTGCAGGAACATAAGACAAAGCATGGGTCCAATATTCAAATATTGTTTTATCTACACTTTGTGCTTTACGAAGATGATCCTGATGATAGTTTGGTATTCTTGAATAAAGAATGTGGTGATGACAGCGTTCAATCACGCTGATGGTGTCGATCTGCACGTATCCTAAATGTTCGATTGTTTTTGTTGTAGCTAGTGGTCCGCTCCCGAAGTAGCCTTTTTGATGCAAGCCTTGGGCTGATATCCAAAGTGCTTTCGCCTGTGTTTTGGTCAATTTTTTGGGTTGCTTCATGCTGACTCTAAACTAAGTTAAGAAGCGTGGAAGCACAATGACCGCAGCGTTAGTTAACCAATGAGCTCCAGTTATCAAATGCAGTAAAAGCCCAAGGTAAATCCTTCGGGCTTTTTTATTCTAGTTGAAGTAATTTTTTAAGCAGGTATTTTAATAAATTATTTAACGTTTAAAGCTAGAATAACTAATTGCTCACGTAATTGCTGTGCGGCTAACTTCGCGTAAGCTTCAACTGGAACAACTTTATGGCCAACATCGCAACTTAATGCTGTTAAAACCAGTTTTAAATCGCGTGAAAAAGTTTTAGTTTGAAAGTCGTAATTGCTTATACTTAAGTCCGACAAAGTAGGCTGTGAAATCATTTGGCAAACAACTTGTGAGTTTGTCTCTTTTACTTCAACGTTGCTTAAGTGTGTAACTGCATTTGTTAAGCGGGTTAAAACAGCTTTAGTTAAACGAACAGCTTTGTACTTTTCTGCGCGATCTACATTGGCATAAACAACTTGTAAACGTCCATCCGCTAAAAGTGCCACTTGCTCAATACCATTTTCGTAACCACTTACAGTTGCTAATACCGGAGTCATGTCGATAGATCGAGCTTGCGTTGTTAAAGATGTTAAAAGCACGGCGATTGTTAATAATACATTTTTCATTTGATCCTCCAAGGATTGTTAATTTGTTACGAGGCTGCTTAAAGCAAGTAGTGTACCAGCTTGAAAAAGGCCTCTAATGCAATTAAACGAGCCTACGCTATTTTTCGTAGATGCGAAATGGAACTAAAAATCCAAAGTGGAATTTAAAAAGTAGAATATTTTGGAACCATGAAAAAACTAAAATGGGCGTAGAGCGCGACTTAAGAATCATTTTACTTAGACCTGTACTTGTGCAAGTATTTAGCTGCATTTTGATAAAAGGAGCATTGCATGACACAACCAAAAATTCTTTATGGAACAGCTTGGAAAGAAGATTCCACTCAAAAATGTGTCAGCACAGCTTTAGCGGCCGGTTTTCGTGGTATCGATACGGCCAATCAACGTAAGCATTATTTTGAAGCGGCAGTCGGAGATGCCATTAAACTTTCTGATATTTCCCGTGAAGATCTTTTTTTACAAACAAAATACACCTTTCAAAGAGGGCAGGATCATCGTTTGCCCTATGATGAAAAGGCCACAATTAAAGATCAGGTTTTGCAATCCTTCGAAAGTTCACTTGAGCATTTACATACGGATTATATAGATTCTTTAGTTCTTCATGGCCCCTCTGTTTATGATGACTCATTGGCAGAAGATGATTGGGAAGCATGGTGCGCCATGGAGCAGCTTTATAAAAAAGGAAATGTTCGCGCCCTCGGAGTCAGTAACGTGAGCCTGAAGCAGCTCGAGCAGTTGTACAAGCAAGCTCAGGTCAAGCCGAGTTATGCGCAAATTAGATGTTATGCAAGAAATGGGTGGGACCTCGACATGAGAAAATTCTGTCGCGAAAAGAACATTATTTTTCAAGGATTCTCATTACTAACAGCTAATAAAAATGCCATGAATTCTCAGCAAATTAAAAAAATAGCAGAGCGATACAAATTAACTCCTGCACAAATTATTTTTGCCTTTTCAAGACAAGTAGGAATGATGCCTTTGACCGGAACAACAGACCCTCAGCATATGAAACAAGATCTTGAAAGCCTCTCAGTAACTTTAGAGCTGGATGAGTTAAAAATTATAGAGAAAATAGAGCTAGTAAATTGAGTTGAGACTAGTTTCCTTTGCGCCTGCCCCATGATGGGCCTACGTTTGAATTATTAGCATTACGTGGTTTATTGGGCTGGAACTTACGAAAAGGCTCTGAAGCTGTTTTAGACTTTTGCGCTTCAGCTTTTCGCTTTGTCAATTCAACAAGTAGATTGGGTTTTTTTGCAGCTTTTTTCATTTGCGTAGGTCTAGCATAAAAATTTAATAACGGAAGCAGAATTTTAGGCGGCCGGCCATTTAAGGCCGAAATCGGTCAATTTTTATAGGGATGCTGGTAGTTTCATATTTTTATTATAAGTGAGTTTTGTTTAAATTTAGTATTTTTAGACTAAATGTTTTAAATTGAGATACGGAGCGCAGCTTTTTTGCCATTTCCCTAATGATTGTCGCTGGCTGAAGTCGTTTGCCCGTATTTGTCTGTTTTTGATACTATCATTTGATACTATCAAAAAATCAGTATATAATGAGTTATGCAAATGCCACCCTACACGATAACTTCAAAGATTTTACAATTGGTATCTGAGATTCAATCTTTATTGGGGGAGTCTAAGCATCTCATAGTGAAAAAACCATCAGTTAAATTGCGTAAAGAAAATAAGATTAAAACTATTCACCATAGTTTGGCAATAGAGGGAAATACTTTAACAGAGTCGCAAGTAAGTTCTCTTATTGAAGGTAAAAAAGTTATCGGACCGAAAAAACAGATCTTAGAAGTTAAAAATGCTATTCGGGTTTATGAACGAGTTCATGAATTAAATCCTTCAACAGAAAGTGATTTTTTAAAGGCTCACAAAATGTTAATGGCGGGTCTATTAGAAAAACCTGGATTTTATCGTGAACAAGCTGTCGGTATTTTTAAGAGTGGCAAAGTTTCCAGAATGGCTCCTCCGGCAAAGCTAGTTCGTGGGCTTATGCAGAATCTATTTTTATTTGTAAATACAGATAAAAAGACACTTCCATTGGTCATGGCATGTATCTTCCACTACGAGCTAGAGTTTATACACCCATTCGAAGACGGTAATGGCCGAATGGGCCGCCTGTGGCAGCAATTATTTTTAATGAAAGCCTCGCCGATATTTGAGTTTTTACCTATTGAATCTCTAATTTACCAAGATCAAAAAAAATATTATCTGGCACTTGAGAAAAGCGATGCAAAAGGTGCGTCTACTGATTTTATCGAATTTTCTTTAGAAATGATTTTAAAATCATTAACAGAATTTTCTGGTGAAATTCTATCTGCTAAACCAAAAGCTACTGACCGAATTGATATGGCCGCAGAGTATTTTAAGAGTCAGAGTTTTTCTCGTAAAGATTATATGAATTTATTTAAAGAAATCGCAACGGCGACAGCCAGCCGTGATTTGGCTCAAGCAGTTGCCGTTGGAATCTTTAAAATTAAAGGCACGAAATCAAAAGCCAAATACAGTTTAAATAAAATCAAAAAATAGTCTGTCCATAATAATTTGAAGGTAAAAATTGATCTAATAGTGGGCAAAAGATTGGTAAAGTTTTGTTGAGGTTGTAGCGTACCTATATAGATTTTATGCCTGTAAAAAGAACCACTTGGTCTAATGGACGATCTCGTTTAGAGTGGGTTGATGAAGAAATCCAGACTGACTAAAACTTTTTTGAGCGATGTTAAAACTATCTTACAACTGCCAACATCGAAACTACATCAAAAATTTGTTCTTTCAGAGTATCCATTTGATCATCAAATGCTGACATTAAGTCCGCTGTACAACAAAAGTCGCAAAACTTATATAGAGCTTGGTGGAAAGTTTGTAGCTGCGGTTTGTTCAACAATGCGTTCGTTAAGCACTCAAGATTTGTTTAAGAATGAAATTCATTTTTCTCCGATGCAATCAGAAATAGTTTGGCTTTATGAAAATGCAGCCAGTCTGGCCGATGTTGAAGAGCAACTATATGCCGTTCTGCATTTTCACGCCATCTCCATTTTTCATGAACAAAACCACAGAATTATTTGGCAACTGATGCCGAAAGCTCGGCTCGATAAAACTAATATGCGTCGCTATTTGAATTTTGCAGAAAGTTTGGTGGTTATGCTCGATTTAGCCTTAGCTGATCAGATCAATCCTCAAGTGTCTAAGGCTCTTGAGCGTCTATCTTTGTTGTATCGCCCAGCTGGCAATACAAAAATTCAAAAACTGCCGCCAAAAGAATATAGAGAGTATTTGCGTGCAGCTTTTGCAGCTACTTATTACACACTTGAGCGTATTCACAAAGAAGATATTTTAAAGGCAGTGGACTATGTTTTACCAAAAAATAAAAAACTCAATAAGCTGGCAGTCAAGCGTGGGCTAGAGCTGAATAAAGATTTTGTTGAAGTAACAAATCCAGGCTGGCAAGAACTTTACTGGCAAAGTGCAGCTGTTAATCTTACTAAAATTCACAAAAAATCAAAAGAATCAGTTTTGATTTTACCTCAAGACCCGCTTGATTTAGAAACTGAATTCAATATCGTAGAGCGAGTTTTAAATTATTTTGAAGTAGGGTAGAAAATCAAATGCTGACTCAAGCCTTCTCCAGTGCAATTTGACTCTGTTTGAAGTGGCATAAACTTTGTATTATTCACTGATAAGTCTAAAGAAAAGGGGAAATCACATGAAGTGGAGTCAAAATATTACCAGAATGCTAGCAGGACTACTTATTTCCACATCTGCAACTGCTGCAAATGACAGTTTGGTACGCAGCAGCCTTGAAGAGATCCGAGCTGCACATGAACAAACCAGGTATCTTATGCAAAGTAACCTTCCCCCTACAGAAAAAGAGCGCATTCGTTATATTGATATGCGATTGCTTTCAGCAACTGATTTACTACGAAACTCCTTAAATAATCCGGGTAACCCACCGCCTTACCCACCGCCAGCTTCGGCTGTTGAACTTTATCACAGTGACCGATGTACAAGTGATCTCATTGGTCGCGTAAGTAATACAACCAACTGCCAAGCTGCATTCGCTGGCGCAGCCACCACCTGGGGAGTTAAAATAGATGGCCAGTGTATGGATATCAGCGACATTTCATCAATAAAAGCTTGTGAGCTATTTAAAGGTGCCAGCACTACAAGTGGAGTTAAAATCTATCATAGCGACCGTTGCTCATCTGACTTGCTTGCAATTGTAAGCTATGCAACTGACTGCCAAACACTTGCAGGCCTCCCTGCTGCCTGGGGAATTGAAAGTAATGGCCAGTGTACAGATATTTCCGATATGTCAGCTGTTGCGGCCTGTGAAAGATTCAAACAATAAAGAAATTTAGGTTGTTTCTAAATAGAGAAAAAGTAAGTCCAAAGTCCTGAGTAACATTAAAAAAAACCATTTAAACTAAAGCGCTTCCACGTCGACGAATTGAGAACGGCTTTGGGTGAAGTGAAGTCGGTTAATTTGTTGAAATAATTAAGATGTGGCTCCTAGTGCGGGATATCAGACGTTGGCTGAAAAATGTGAACAATTTAGTAGCAGGGTTTCCAATTACAAACCCCTTAACTCGTCCTTCACACTTAATAAAAAAGGATCTGAATTCAGAATTGATTCAGTAGTAACAGTAAGATCTACTCTTTGTTCATCTAAGGCAAATTCAAGTTCGGATTTAATTCTAAATTTTAAAGCGAGTATATTTTTATAATCGGATTCTGGACAGAGTAAAATCAAATCTATGTCGCCACCTTTTTTGTAATCATACAGACGACTTCCAAAAAGAAATATTTTGCAACTTGGTAAAAGCTGAAATTCAGTTAAAATATTCTTAATTTTTGAAATTTCTTTTTGTGAGATTCTCATGGTGCTAGCCTCGTTCGGAGGTCTAATATTAAAGGTGAGAGCTTCAACATTTTTTTAAAAATGAGATCCAGATCCGAATCACTGTAATCATGTACGATAACATTTCTTAAGCTCCGGATTTCAAGCCATGACCCAGTGTCTTCAATTAATTTAAGTTTTTCTGCGCGATTTAAATAATCTCTGAATGAACCATCAAATCCTGGATCGTCTTTTTGTACGGCAGCTTTAATAAATTTTGAAAGAAAGATATCTGCCGTTCTTGAAAATCTGGTAGCAAAACCATCCCATGTTTCAAATTCCTGGTCTGATAGCTCATTGGGGTTGGTACTGAGTTTTAAAACGCGAGTATGTGTGTATTCAAAATACTTTAATGATTTAACAATCTTTGTATAGTAATAACCTGTTAAATCTTTAGGGGTTTCCACTCTCTGAAATTCTCGTGTTTTAAGATTTTTGTCACTGGCTAAATCTTGTATTGCCGATTTTGCGAGCAATTGACGTTCCCAGATCGACGAATTTAGAACTGCGTTGGGGGTAGTGAAGCCGGATAAGTAGTTGAAATGATTTGGGTTGGGGCTCAAGGGGATATCGAACTTTGGCAAATTGAAACGACTAAAGCTTGGGCATTGGATGCCAAGCACAGACTATTCACTAAAAATAACTATTCACTTTATAATGAATAGTGTATTATAAAGAATAGTATGGCAAGAGCTGCAATTTTACCCAT
>ERZ1292633.2027-Hain-H41-02um-R1-2027-length-21068-cov-7_pt1 | contig 21068 bp, 18 predicted proteins | sample MGYA00564406_ERZ1292633 | MGnify/ENA primary metagenome ERZ1292633 (study PRJEB36523, sample SAMEA6512639) | groundwater metagenome | collected 2019-01-08 | study: AquaDiva: Metagenomics assemblies of 32 groundwater samples
CAGGCCGTACATGAGGTCGAGGTTCAGGTCGAAATCGCCGTGACGACGGATGCCGCCATCCAGACGGCGTCGAGGTGATTGGTTCCCTGGCGCAGAAGCTCGCCCCAAGACGGTGTCGGTGGGGGAAGGCCGAAGCCCAGGTAGTCGAGAGAGGTCAGCGCGACGATGCCGCCGGAGACCGAGAAGGGGATGAAGGTGACGATCACCGAAATCGTGTTGGGCAGGATATGGCAGAAAATGACATAGAAGTCGCTGGCGCCCAAAGCCCGGGCCGCGAGCACGTATTCGCGGCTTTTCTGCTTGTAAACGGCTGTGCGCATGTACCAGGTCATCGAGATCCAGCCGAAAAAGATCATGATGCCGACCAGGGTGAAAAAATTGGGAATCATGATCGAGGCGACGATGATGATCACGTAGAGAAACGGGATGTTGGACCACACCTCGATGAGCCGCTGGAAGAACAAATCGAACAGCCCTCCAAAATAGCCCATCGCGCAGCCGATGGCCACGCCGACGGTGTAATTGGCCAGCAACAACAGAAGGGAGAAGGCGATCGCGGTCCGAAAGCCGTACACCAAGCGCGCGAGGACGTCGCGTCCGGTCGTGTCGGTGCCTAGGAAGTGGCGTTGCGCGCGCGAGGGCGGCGTCGGGGGGTAGACGCCTTCGGGCAGGTCGTTTTCATACGGGTTGTAGGGGACCAAGGGCAGCACGACGATGTCCGATCCTCCCCGCGCGCGGAAGATCTCGGCCAGTTTGCGGTAATTCGTTTCGTAGTCGTAGTCGAGTCCGAATTCCTTGCCGGGGATGATCGCTCCATAGGTGGGAAAACGCCAGCGGCCCTCGTAGCGCACGGCCAAGGCGCGGCTGTTGACCATGAGTTCCGAACAGCACGACAGCAGGATGGCCGCCGCCAGTCCGAGCGCCGACCACCAGCCTCGCTTGAGGGAGCGAAAACGCGCCAGCTTTTTCCGCGTGAGGGGGTCGAGCGGGAGGAAGGGCATGTTATTGGAATTTCACGCGAGGATCGACGAAGGCGACGCAAAGATCCGAGAGGATGTTGCCGATGAGAAAGAGCAGCGAGGAAAGCACGAGTATGCCCATGACGACCGGATAATCGCGCTCGACGACGGATTCGTATCCGAGCAGGCCGAATCCGTTGATGTTGAAAATGGTTTCCACGAGGAAGGAGCCGGAGAGGATCAGCGAGATTTCGTTGCCGAAGTGCGTGGCGATGGGAATCAAGCTGTTGCGCAGGGCGTGGCGGATGACGGCGCGCCGAAAATCCAGGCCCTTGGCCACGGCGGTGCGGACATAGTCGGCCGCCAGGTTGTCCATCAAGGAATTTTTGGCTAAAAAAGTCGTGACCGCAAAGGAGCCGGCCATATAGGCCGCCAGAGGAAGCGCGCAATGCCACGCCAGATCGCGGATTTTGGCCAAGAGGCTCATGTCGGAAAAATCGCTTGAGGTCAAGCCCGAGAGCGGAAAAAACTCCCAGTGAGAGGCGAAGAGAACTAAGAGCAAAATGCCGATCACGTAGTTGGGGACCGCGTACCCGATAAAGACCAGAGCGGAGGTGGCGTTGTCGATGGGGGCGCGGTGCTTGACCGCCTTGAGAATGCCAAGCGGAATGCAGATGCCGTAGGTTAACAGAAGAGTGGAGACCCCGAAAAGGATGGACACCGGGAATCGATCCTTGATCAGCGTCCAGACCGGCTCGTTATAGCGCGACGAGTTTCCTAAGTCTAGGCGCGCGACCTTCCACAGCCACTGGAGATAGCTGGTCAAAAGCGGCTTATCAAGGCCGTAGTACTCCTTGAGCTCTTGGATCTGGCTCTCGGAGAGAGCCGCCGTCGCGACTCGATCCCCCCCCCCGCGTCCTTGGGCGGACATTTGCTGGGCTTGGGAGATCATTCTTTCGACCGGGCCCCCCGGCACGAAGCGGGTGATGGCGAACACCATCAGCGTGACTCCCAAAAATGTCGGTATGATGAGAAGAAGTCGGCGGAGAAAATAGGACGCCATTGACGGTCGGCATTTTACTATAAATCGGATGGGCGGCTGCTTGACTGTCTAGGACCTGCGGTTGCGGGCGTCTCGAGGCTAAATTGTGTAGTATCTAGCCATGGCAAAACACCGCGGGTCAAAAAAAATATCAGTCATCATCGCTGACGACCAAACCCTGTTTCGAGAGGGCATCAAGGATCTCCTAGAAAACGAGAAGAATATAGAGGTCGTCGCCGAGGCGGCCGATGGAAGAGAGGCCCTGCGCTTGGTCAAGAAGCTCAAACCCCATGTCATCCTTCTCGACATCAAGCTCCCGCACATGGACGGCATCGAGGCCACGCGCCAAATCCACCGGGACTGTCCGACCACCAACGTCTTGATCCTCTCCTCGTACGAGGACGAATCGCACGTGATGGAGGCCATTCAAGCCGGGGCCAACGGCTATCTCTCCAAGATGCTGCCCGCTTCGGAATTGGTCAACGCGCTCAAGACGTTCGCCAACCAGGGCGTCATGATTCCCCAGCCGGTGATGAGCAAGCTCATCGAGGGCTTGCGCTCCCTGGGTTCTGGCAACGGCGAGGCGTCTTTGGTCGCCCTGACCAAAACGGAGATCAAAGTTTTGGCCAATCTCGGCCGCGGCCAGTCCAACAAGGAGATCGCGCAGTCTCTGGTCTGCAGCGTCAAGACCGTCAAGAATCATCTCAACAGCATATTCCAAAAGCTGAGCGTCTCCAACCGCACCGAAGCCGTGGTCAAGGGCATCGATCTGGGCTTGATCGCCGCCGAGAAATCCGACTAGATCGAGTCGTTCTTGGCGAGTCACGCGTTGCGAGTCGCCGTAGCCCTTTTCCTCTGCGTCACAGCGGCGGGGGCGCAAAATGCCAAGCTCGACGCCCGGCTTCAAGCCGCGCGGGCGGCGGGTCGCGCGCTGGCGCCGGCGGGCGTCTTAAGCGGCGCAAGGCGCCCGGTGCTGCTCAGAGTCACAGCGGCGACCGATCTCGCCGTGTTGCGCGCGACGTTTCCCGGCGTGAGGTTCGGCAGCCAAAGTGGACCCGTCGTCACGGCGTGGGCCTCCGACGCTGAGATCGACGCGCTGACCCGCGCGGCGGGGGTTCTGCGCATCGAAGCGGCTGTGCGCGCCGCCCCCACCCTCGACACCGTGCGATCGAGTTCGTCGGTTTCAGGACAGGCGTTGGGGACGATTTACGGCGCCGTGGCGACGGATCTGGCTAACGCGACGGGCGCCGGCGTCGTCGCGGGTTTTATCGACACCGGCATCGATTGGACGCACAAGGATTTCATCAACGACGCCCCCAATACGTCGCGCATTCTCGCGATTTGGGACCAGACCATCAGCTCCCATGCCGGCGGTCCGTTTCCGGCGGGCTTTAGCTACGGCGCCGAGTACGTGAACGCGCAAATCACGGCGAAACTACAGGGCGGCGGCGGGGCGATCAACACCGTCGACACTCAAGGACACGGCACCCATGTCGCTTCGATCGCGGCCGGAGACGGAAGCGACACCAACGGCGCTTTGCCCGCCGGGACCTTCAAGGGCATCGCGCCCGACGCCGACATCGTCATGGTAAAAACCACGTATTTGACCGGAGATATGATCGACGGCGTCAATTACATCATCTCTCGCGCCGCCGCCGCAGGCAAGCGCGCGGTCATCAACATGAGCCTGGGCACCCAGTCCGGTCCTCACGATGGGACCTCCTCTTTTGAAGAGCCCCTGGGGATCATCGCCCAAAGCACTCCGGTTGTCGTGTCCATGGGAAATGACGCCGCCAAAGACCCGCACGCGCAGACCGTCGTCGGCGCCGGCGGCAGCGCTGCGTTCACCGTCTCGATCACTGGGACGCCCAACGAGGCGGACGTCGAGTTTTGGGTGCCCAATGGAGACGGTTATACGGCGACCGTGACGTTGGCGGGCGTGGCGGGTTCGCTCAGCGCCGTTGGCGGCAGCGACCAAAACGGGACGTTGGGCGGACATGGGGTTTGGATCTTCAACGCGACGGATTCTGATCATCCCTATGGAGACCGCCAGATCTACGTTTACGTCTACCGCTCGGGAGGGATCACGGCCGCCTCCCTGACGGTCACCGTCACGAGAACCCTAAGCTCAGGAAGCGGACGCATCGACGGTTATGTCAATCCGGCCGCCAAGCCCCTGAGATTTACCACGTTGGTCGAGGTCGCGGGAAGTCTGGGAGAGCCTGCTTGCGCCGCGGGAGTGTTCGGCGTCGCCTCTTACGCTTCCAAAGAATCTTGGCGATCCATCGATGGGGGCACCTACAACTTCCCAGATCAGGCTCCTTTGGGAAGTGTCTCGGCGTTCAGTTCCCGAGGTCCCACTCGAGACGGACGTGTGCGTCCGGAGATCTCCGCGCCCGGAGACGCCGTCATGGCCGCTCTGTCCTTGGATCCGGCGGCCAGGCCCGCGGACTCTGCGATCGCGCCGGATGCACGCCACCGCATACTGCGCGGCACCAGCATGTCCGCTCCGGTGGTGACCGCAATACTGGCGGCTCGTCTGCAATGGGGGCCGAATCGAGGAGTTTCCGACTTGCGCCAAATCCTGCAGGCCCAGGCCCGCGCCGATCCGGCCACCTCTAGCGTGCCGAACAATACCTGGGGTTACGGCAAGGTCGCTTCGAGTCCGCAGCCCGTTTCGGCCCCTTCGAGTCTAGGCGCGACCACGCTGGGAATAAGTTCGATCGTTTGGAGTTGGTCCTCCGTCATCGGCGGCGATGCGTATTCTCTTTACTACGCGACCAGCCCCGCGGTCTCTTTCGACGCGGGAGCGCTTGGCTCCTACACCCAAACCGGCTTGGCACCGAACACGACGTACTCTTATTTCATCGCCGCGACGGGGGCGGGGGTCCCAGGGCCGTTGTCGAGTGCTATCAGCACCTCGACCTACTCTGGGCCGCCTTCGGGCTTGCCCGCGATAACGCCTTACGTTTCCAGCTTTACGGTCGCTTTCACGCCATGTCCCGCCGCGCCGCAAGCGGCGTCGTGTTGGGGGTATGTCCTGGACGCCTCGACGTCCCCTTCTTTCAATGTGGTGAGCGCGGCGACAACAACCAACAACCGCGCCGATTCCTCACTGGTCCTGACGGGGCTTCAACCCTTGACGACTTACTATTTTCGCCTGGCGACGCTCAATGCCAACGGCGGGTGGACATCGACCGGGACGGTGAGCGCGGTGACGCTCAGCCATCTCGTCGCCCCCTCCAACCCTCGACTGACGTCGTTGACGACGCAGTCCATTCTCCTGCAGTGGGATCCCAACTCCAATACGCCGGGCGTTTCCTACACCGCGCACTCGTCGACTTCCCCCGTGTTCAACGCACCCGTGCTGACCGGCGCGACCACCGGCACTTCCTGGATCTTCTCGGGTTTGACGGCCAATACGAGCTATTACTTCCGTGTTCAAGCCGCCGGCGGTCCCTTCTTGGACGGCGGCTTGGGGGCGACTTTGGCCGCGACTCCCGGCGTCGCGACGCCCGCTTTTACCGCGATCGCGCAGAGCGAGGTGACGGTGACGTGGTCTGCGGCCGGCAATCCATCCGGCACGGCGTATCTCGTTGAATGTTCCAGCGCGATTGATTTTTCCGCTCCGGCGGTTTCATCTCAAACGGGCGGCCTCGCGGCGACGCTGACGGGCCTCGCGGCCAATACGCGCTACTATGCGCGCGTGTCGGCGCGGTCTCATGGAGGAACCGCCAGCGCATACGCCCCCCTGGGCTCGACTTCGACGCTGAGCGCGGCGCCCGCCTCCACCGCGACGCCCTTTCCCCATCGAAACACCAACGCGCTGACGGTGTCCTGGATGCCGTTGCCTTTGACGCCCCAGGCCCTCGCGTGCGAAGGCTACCGCGTCGACTTGTCGCTTGACGCTGGATTTGCCGCGATCGCGGTGACGACCGTGACTGACGCAGGGTCGTCCCAGGCGGCTTTCGCCGGCTTGAACGCCTCTACGACGTATTACGCGCGCGTGGGAGCCCTCAACTGGGATGGGGTGGCCAATTACCTGGTCATTGGCTCGACGACGACCTCGGTTCCGGCCATTTCCTCGGGCGTCGTCGGGTCCGGCGCGATGGTTCTCAGTCTCGTTCCATCCTTTGCGGCGTCAAGTCTGATCAGGATCACCTTCGATGCCGGGACGTTCCCTCCTGGAACGACGGTCTCACTCTCCGAGGGCTTGTCCCAGGATCTGACCTCGCCGCGCAGCCTGACGGCGGGGCTGACGTCGCTGGGAACGTCGGCGGGCTTCGAATTGACGGCTCAAGGGCGTCAGCCGCTGAAGCCCGTGCGCCTCATCCTGGCCTATGTTCCCGCCCATCTTCCGGCCGGGGGAGATGAACGGCGCCTGATTCTCGCCCGATTCGATGAAGCCTCCGCGCAATGGGTGCCGCTGGCCTCGGCCGTCGATCAAACGGAACATCTCCTGATTTCGGCGCTGGATCATTTCTCGGCCTTTGCGCCGTTTTTGGCGAGCGCGGGAACGGCGGTGAGCGCGGGCAGGGTGTTCCCTCAGCCCTGGGAAATCGGCTCTCCAAGCGGCAGTTACGGCGCCGCGTCGCTGACGTTCGCCAACTTCCCGGCCGGATCGAAAGTCAGGATTTTGACTTTAAGCGGCGAGCGGGTCTGGGATGGAGAGACGGCGGCCAACGGCATGCTCGCTTGGGACGGACGCAATCGCTCCGGACGCGGGGCCGCCAGCGGCACCTATTACGCCGTCATCGAGGCGGGCGGCGAAAAAAGCGTCCGTCGGCTGGTGATCGTGCGATGAGAGGCTTTGTCGCGCTCCTGCTGGCGGCGGCCGCCTCGCCAAACACCGCGCGCGCCGCCTTTCAAAGCGATACGGCGACGACGTCCGCCCAGTTTCTTTCCATCGGCGCCGGCGCCCGCGCCGCGGGCATGGGCTCGGCTCGGAGCGTCTGCGCCGCCGGCCCCGAGGCCGTCTACTGGAATCCGGCGGGCTTGGCCTCCCAAAGGTCGCCCGAGATAGCCTATTCCCGGGCGGAACTGCCCCAATCCGTGCATCATGACTACATGGCCTTGGCCCTCCCACTGAAGTGGCTGGGAGGGGTGGTCGGCGTGTCCTTGACGAGCCTGTCCCAAGCGAGCATCGAGAAAATCGACAATGCAGGCGTCGTTCGGGGAGCTTTTTCCCCCCATTCCCAAGCTTTGGCCGTGGCCTACGGGCGGAATTTTTCGGGAGGCGGGACGTCGGCCCCCAAACGGACCATTTTTCGCCAACGTTGGGATCGCTTCGAAATCGAGGAGGTTGTCGACCTGGCCGGCCCAGACGAGCCGCTTGAGGGCCTTCGCGCGGGAGCCTCGGCCAAGGTCATCAGCGAGACGCTGGCCGAGCGCACGGCCTCGAGTTTCGCCTTCGACGTGGGCGCGATGTATCGATCGCACCGTCATGCGGCCCTCGAAATCGGCGGGGCCGTGCGCAACGCGGGAGGCCGGCTTCGCTTCATCGAAGAATCCGCGCCGCTGCCCTTGGAATCGGCGTTGGGCGCGGCTTACACGTGGAATCGGGAGCGAGGGCGGGTGCTAGGAGCCGGCGAACTCACCGTCCCGCTCTATGGCAGGCCTTACCTCAAGCTCGGCGCGCAATGGGAGAAGTTCGTCGGCGGCGGCCTGGCCGTCGTGGGGCGCACCGGGTTTCATGGCCGGTCCGTCCCGGATTTAGGAATTCTTTCGGGGTTGACTGTGGGAGCCGGGATGCGCCTGGGAGGGTTCGCCTGCGACCTCGCGTTTCAACCTATGGGGGCGCTGGGACAGAGCTTTCATTTCGGTTTGGGATGGAGATTCTCCCGGACGGCTAGCCGAGGACCAGCTTAATAAGCCAGAAGAACATCGCGGCCACCAGCGCTGAAAGCGGGATCGTGAGCGCCCAGGCCCAGGCGATTTTTCCCAGGGTGTGCCAGTGGACCGATTTATTTCCATTATGAGCCGCTCCGACTCCCGCGACCGCGCCGGTCACGACGTGGGTCGTCGAGACCGGGGCGCCTAGAACCGTCGCCAGCAGAATGGCCGTGCTGGCCCCGACCTCGGCCGCAGTTCCCATCGGCCTATCGAGGGACGTGACTTTTTCCCCCATGGTCTTGATCACGCTCCATCCCCCGGCCAGCGTCCCCAGGCCCATCGCCAAGTACGAGACGGCGGCGACAAACCAGGGCACATAGAATTGGGCGCCCAGCAAACCATTGGCGAACATGAGGGCGGTGATGATGCCGATCGTTTTCTGCGAATCATTTCCGCCATGACCCAGACTGAGCATGGCCGAGGACGCAAGCTGCAGGCCGGCGAATGTCTGGTTCGTCTTTACACTGGATTTGCCGCGTATGAGAAAGTCGATCAAGGACATGAGGAGGAAGGAGACCGCCAAGCCCATGATCGGCGCGACGATCATGAAGGTTGCGGTCACCACCAGAGTCGTCGGAAGCAAAGCCCCGAAGCCGCCGGCGACGAGAGCCGCGCCGACGAGGCCGCCGATGAGAGCGTGCGACGAGCTGACGGGGATGCCCAATCGAATGGTCAGCCAATTCCAAAGACTCGCTCCCAGCAAGGCCGCCACGAGCAGCGTGTTGGACATGACCGCCGGAACGACCAAGCCGCTGCCGATGGCGGTCGCGATATGCGCCCCGAAGAAGAAATAAGCGATGGAGTTGAAGAAAGCCGCCCAAAGGACCGCCTTGCGAGCGGAGAGGACTTTCGTCGTGACAACGGTCGCGATCGAATTGGCCGCGTCATGCATCCCATTGAGGAACTCAAATCCCAAAGCCAGTACGATCATCAGGCCCATGGCCGTCAATCGCAGGGTTTCAACTCCCAATAGAGCGCTGAGCACCGGAGCCAGGCTGGAGCCAATGAGCAGAAAGCCGGACCCCGCAACGAGGGCCGTGACCTTAGGGGAGTCGGGGTGCTTCCACTGGCGCCAAGCGGAGACGGCGACCGCGGCCGCGCCCAATAAACCCGAAACGGAGGCCATGATCGGCCCCCACAAAGCCGTGGAGGCGACGATCGCCGCACCCGACAGAGTCAAGCTACCCGCCAGGGCGGTCACGGCGAGGGATGTCCCGCCGGAGGCCAGGGCGGCGACTGTTCTATTTTTCGGCGTCGACGGCATCTGCGGGGGCGGGACCTCGGCCGAGGCGTCGTCGTTGGCGAGGTTGATTTTTCCATACAACGTTCGAGCCTTCAGGGAAAGCGTCTTTCGCCAGGACGCGAAAGCCGGAGTTCCCGCCGCGAAAGCCGGTTGCGCCGCCAGGGGAATTGCGGGCTTCTCAGGGGCCCCGTCGAATGTGAGTGCCTCGACGCCATGGGACGTTTCCAGGTTCTGCGCGAGACCGTCCATGCCGGGCGACGACGTCTGGCTTGTGGCCGCCCGCAGCCTTGCGGCGGCGGTACCCCCTTCGAAAACGGCGGCCACCGTCGGACGGCGATGTCCGGCCGGCCTTGCAGCGGCCAAGGGCAGGCTTCCCGCGACCCCGAGGGGGCGGGCGTTGGCCGCGTTCGAAGCCGACAGTCCGGGCGGCAGTCCGGCGATGGGTGGCGCGAGCGTCGATGCTCCGGGGACTTGCCAAGAAACGGGCGCAACGCCGTTGGCGCGAACACCCCTGGCGGCTGTGGCGATTTGGCCGACGGCGTGTGCGCAACGGCCCGCAGACTCCATGAACAGAGAAAAAACGACAGCCGCCGCAATGATCGGGGAGCGTCTTCTCACGCAGTGAGTTTACCCTAGGCGAACGCGTCTTGTCAGGGCCACCTAGCTCAGAGGCGATGAGGTCTTTGGACCTAGGAGACGGCTTCGCGTCGTCGATCCGGCCTTGATCCGCGCCAAGGATTCGGCCGCATAGACCCGGATTCGAGGATTGCCGGCGGATTTGGCCGCTTTTTCCAGGAAAGGAATCGCGCGCTCATCGCCCGTGCGTCCAAGTTCCGCGCAGGCGATGAGGCTGATGCGCTCGTCGTCTTCATGGAGCAGCGAGCATAAAGTCGGAACGGCACGAGGCGTATCGATCGCATATTCGGCCATGGCTCGGATGGCGGCGATACGGGCGCCAAAGGCGAAAGGAGGTCGAGTCGCTTTGAGAAGGCGCCGAGCCGCGCCGGCGTCGCGGGAGGCGGCAACGGCCGCAACAGCGGCGGCGGCGAGGACATCGCGATAGGTTCGGGTCTTCATGTTCTGAGCGATCAGGCCGCGATGACGGGCGTAATCAAGAAGACCGAGGGCTTTGGTGGCCGCGGCGCGAACGCCAAGAGATGGCGCGCGGCGGGCCAAAGGGGCCAGGAGGCGGGCGTCTGCGGCCGTTCCCCGGCGGCCGAGGGTCTCGATGACGACCCGGCGAACCTTGGGATGGGAGATGTCTGCAAGCAGCCGTCGCAAAGCCGCCACCGCCTCGTGTCCGCGGACGTCGCCCAAAGCTGAGACCATTTCCGCCGACGCCCCCCAAAACGTCTCTCTCTTGGCGGCGGCTTCAAGGGCCGCGACGGCGCGGCGCCCTCCCCACCGGGCCACGGGCCTGGCCGCGAGCGCGCGCGACACCGAGGTTTTTCCCCCTGCGAGCTGGCGGCGCCACATGGGCAGAGGTTTCTCGAAATCAAGGCTGGCGAGCAATTCGAGGTCAGGGTCGAATTCAACGTCGAGGGGCTCCCCCGGCAGGCGCCAGAGAAATCGATGTTCTTTGGAGTCGACCGACATGACGAAATCGCGCATCCAACCGCGGCCCGTGACGTGAATTTTGACGCGAAATCGATACGCGGGCGATTGACCCGAGACGCTTTGAGTTTGGGTGAGATGGAGCTCTCCTTTCGAGCGTTTGCCGTCCCAGGCCCAGCGCAGTTTCAAAATAGGGTGTCCCGGACGATACACCCACTGGTCGAAAAATGACTGCACATTGCGTCCGGTGGCTTCCTCAAAGGCGACGACCAGGTCCTGCGTTTGGGCGGTCGCATCGGCATGTTTGCGCAGCCAATGACCGACGCCCTTCCAGAAGAGAGAGTCGCCCAGCTCGAGGTGCAGCATGCGCAGGACCCAGCAGCCTTTTTCGTAAAGATGCCTGTCGAAAATCATCCACGGATCGCGGTATGTCCGGCAGACGATCGGGCGGCGGTAGCGGCCGGACGCCTCATCGAGATAGATGCGGCGGTTGAGCCACAGCTCGTAGAGCGCTTCGTCGATCCCCCTGTCGGCATCAAGAAAGACCACTTCCGAATAGGTGGCAAAACCCTCGTTGAGCCAGGCGTGCGGCCATTCGGCGCAGGTCACCAGATTGCCGAACCAATGGTGGGCCAATTCATGGGCGACCAAGGTGTCCAGGTCATGATCGAGCGCGGCCTGCTTGTCGATCAAGCAGGCGTCCGTCTGAGTCGTCGCAGTCGTATGCTCCATGCCGCCTGGAAATTCGGCGACGGCGACTTGAGCGTAGCGGCTGTAAGGGTAGCGCACACCGGTTTTTTCAGAGAGGATTCGCATCGCGGCGCCGGTTTTCGCAAAACCACGGCGGGCGTCGTCTTCACGGCCCTTTTCGCAGTAATAAACCAGCGGGATGCCGTCCCATTCTTCCACGACCTCGCTAAACTTCCCGACGGCCAGCATGATCAAGTAAATCGAGTGGGGGCGCTCCATCCGCCAATGCCATAATTCCCCGCTTCGCGCAGCGGAATGTTCGATAAGCGTTCCATTGGAGACGGCGCGAAAGCCCTTGGGAACGCGCACCCTGATCTCGGAGGTGGCTTTTTCCCCTGGAGCGTCGTGGCAGGGGAACCAGCGGCGCGCGTCGTTAGGCTGACTTTGGCTCCACAACTGTACGGGATTATCCCGGGCGTGGGGTCCAGGCCGGACGAAATGAAGCCCGGCCGCCGGATTTTCCACGGAGTATTTAATTTCGACTTCGCTTTGCGCGCCCTCTTCAAGGGACGCGGCCACGATAATTTTGTCCTTGGAGGATGTCCAACGAGCGGATTTCCCATCGATCCGAACGCTTTGGACGCGAAGCGAAACGGCGTCAAACTGCAGAGTCTTTAGGCCCGCGCGGCGGGCTTTGAGGGTCGTTCGGCACACCCCGCTCAGACGCCGTCGTCGCAAGTCTACGTCCAAATCCAGGAACACGTGGATGGTGTCGAAAGGCCTGTCCGCGGCATAAACCGCCGCAGCTCCCAGCAATGCCTCCTCCACGTGCGGATCGGGAGCTCCCGCCTGCGTCCTGCGTCCGCAGCCGAGAAACTCCCGATCCGTCAGGGGCATTAGGCCGCGACCGGTTCCGCCTTGGCGGCGGAGGCGAGCTCCTTGACCATCATCATCGCGACTTCATTGCGCTGGATCTGATTGGTTCCCTCGTAAAGCTGAGTGATCTTCGCGTCGCGCATGAACTTCTCGACAGGGAAATCACGCATATAGCCGATGCCGCCGCACATCTGCACGCAGTCGGTGGTCACCTTCATGGCGACGTCCGAGCAGAAGTACTTCGACATGGCCGATTCCTTGGTCCAGCGCTTGACGTCCATCTTGTTCAAGACGTCATAAACAATGGCTTTGTCGGCGATCGCCTTTTGATAGACGGGCATCATCGCTTTATCCATGGCCTTGACCGTGGCGTAGAGAAGCGCCCTGGAGGCCTCAATCTGCGTGGCGCAATCGGCCATCATATGCTGGATGGCTTGGAAGCTCGAGATCGGCTGGCCGAACTGCTTGCGCTGGCGGATGTAAGACAGGGTTTCGTCGAGCGCACCCTGGGCGATCCCCAAGGCTTGCGCCGCGACGCCTGGGCGCGAACAGTCGAAGGTGGTCTGCGCCGTGAATAGGCCGTAGCCCTCCTTGTAGAGCAGATTTTTCTTCGGGATCCTGCAGTTTACGAAATCCAACTGATACGTCGGGTTGGCCCGAATTCCCATCTTATGCTCTTTTTTCCCGAAGCCAAAGCCCGGCGTGCCTTTCTCGACAACGAAGGCCGAGACGCCCCGCGCTCCGCGCGAAGGGTTGGTCGTCGCGAAAACGACGTAAATCTCGGCGACTTCTCCGTTGGACACGAAGGTTTTCGAGCCGTTGAGGATGTAATGTTCCCCATCGAGCTTCGCAAGGCACTGAGTCGCCGTGGCGTCGGAGCCCGCGTTGGCCTCGGTGATGGCGAAGGCGGCTAATTTTTTGCCGCTGGCCAGATCCGGAATGAACTTGGCGCGCTGCTCATGGTTGCCGAGAAGCAATATCGGCAGGGTCCCAAGACCCGTTGCGGCGAATGCCAACGCGATGCCGCCGCAGGCGCGCGAGAGTTGTTCGATGACGAGGACCTGCTCCATTAGGCCTCCGCCCAAGCCGCCATATTCCTCGGGGAGATAGACGGCATAGAGATCTGCCGACGCCATTTTTTTCACTACGTCCCAAGGAAACGTTTCTTTGTCGTCATGCATCTCGCGGACGGGTTTAATGTCGCGAATGGCAAATTGATAGGCGAGACGCTGAATTTCTCCCTGCTGCTCCGTTAATTCGTAATCCATGTTAACCCTCCCCTGAGTCTAATCGCGTCAAGGCGTCGCAAGCCGCCGCTTGTTCCGCTTCCTTTTTGCTCTTACCGGCACCGAGACCCAATTCTCTTTCGCCAAGGCGCACCAGGATCTTGAAATTCTTGTCGTGGTCCGGGCCGGTCGCGGCGGTCAGTTCGTACGTCGGCGGTGATTTATAGCGTTTTTGAAGGATCTCCTGCAAACGGCTCTTGTAGTCCGTTTCCAGCAGATGCCCGTGCTTTTCGGCGTACCAGGAACGCACGAAATCGGCGGCCCGTTCAAAGCCTCCATCGAGAAAGATCGCTCCGATCAACGCCTCAACAGCGTTGGCTATCAGGCTCTGACGGTTTCGTCCCCCTGTCGACTCCTCCCCGACTCCGAGATACAAATACGCGCCCAGGCCCAGCTCCTCGCCCCACGCGGCCAAGCTGGGCCGGGAGACGAGGAGTGATTTTTTCTTGGAGAGAGCGCCCTCGGCTTCATGTGGATAGCCGACATACAATTCATGGGCGACCACCGCCGCCAGTACGCTGTCTCCGAGAAACTCCAAGCGCTCATTGCAGACGCCGGAACCCCTCTCGCTCGCGAATGACTTATGCGACATCGCCTGCGTGAGCAGTCCGCCGTCTCGAAACCGATATCCGACGACCTCTTCAAGAGGTCGAGGCATCGGGGCCGTCCGCCTTACTTCTTGGCGTGAGCCGAGATGTAATCGATCGCCTGGCCAACCGTCTGGATCTTTTCGGCTTGCTCGTCGGGGATCTCGGTGTCGAATTCCTCTTCAAGAGCCATGACGAGTTCGACGGTGTCTAGAGAATCCGCGCCGAGATCGTTGACGAAATGTGCGGCGGGCGTAACTTCAGCGGCGTCGACGCCGAGTTGTTCAACGATGATTTGCTTTACCCGGTCTGCGATGTTGGCATCAGCCATGATGTCTTGTCTCCTTTTTATGCGTCTTCCATGCTACATGTACGCTCCGCCGTTGACATTGATGACTTGGCCCGTGATATAGGCCGACTCATCCGACGACAGAAAAAGAACCGCCCGAGCCACATCGACGGGGTCGCCCATGCGGCCCAGTAATATTTTTGTCACCAGCTTTTCCTTGACGTCTTCGGGGATCACGTCCGTCATCGCGGTCTTGATAAAGCCGGGAGCCACGGCGTTGGCGGTGATGTTGCGCGAGGCGAATTCACGCGCGATCGACTTCGTCAAGGAAATCACCCCTCCCTTCGAAGCGGAATAGTTGACCTGCCCGGCGTTGCCCTCTTGGCCAACGATGGAGGATATGCTGACGATGCGACCATAATGGGCTTTCATCATGGGACGTATGCAGGCCTTTACAAAGTTAAAAATTCCTTTTAAATTCACGTCCAAGACCAGATCCCAATCCGTCTCGGACATGCGCATAATCAGATTATCTTTTGTAATTCCCGCATTATTGATCAATATATCAATTTTTCCGAATTTGTCCAATGTCGCCTTGACCACGGACTCGCACTGTTCGTGCTTGGTCACATCGCAGGATAATCCCATCGTGGTCCCTTCGCGCCCGGCCGCCAGAACCGCGGCGGACTTCGCCGCCATCTCTCCGTTGACATCCACGATAATGACTTTGGCTCCTTCGGCCGCGAACAACTCAGCGGTCGCGTATCCGATGCCTCGGGCCGCACCCGTGATGATCGCGACTTTATCCTTTAACCTCACCCCGGTCACGGGCACCGTTCGTACGGCCGTTTCGGTATTCATACAGGATCCTCCTTAAGTTCCACGGGGTGCGTCGAAGCCGTGGCTTGAGCCGCCCGGGTCACGACCTCGCGCAAACCCTTGGGAAGACACGCCCTTGCCGTTACGACCGCCGCGCCGATGGCGTTGGTAATCGCACGCGCATTCGCGCACCCGTGCGCGACTATGACCGTGCCGTCGATGCCCAGCAACGGCGCGCCTCCGTACTCATCGTAGCTCATTTTCCGGTTCAAACGCGAGAGGGGGCCGCGCAGGGCCAAGGCCGGCAGTCGATAGCGCCAGGACGCGCGCAGTTCCCCCTTGAGTTGGGACATCATGGCCGATGCCGTTCCCTCTATCGATTTCACTATGACGTTGCCCACGAAACCGTCGCAAACCACGACATCTACTTTCCCCATTGGCACGTCCCGGCCTTCAACGCAGCCCGAGAAGTTTACTTCTGCGTTCTTAAGCAACGAAAATGCCTGTTTGGCCAGATCGTTTCCGGAGCCTTCCTCCTCGCCGCTGCTGAGCAGTCCGACTTTGGGAGATGCCACCCCATACGCAAGGCGGCAGAACAAGGAACCCATCATCGCGAACTGAACGAGATGCCATGGTTTGCAGTCCATGTTGGCTTCGGCGTCAAGGAGGATGCAGACCCCTCTGGGGGTGGGGATGGGCACGGCGATCGCGGGCCGCAGCACTCCCGGAATCCTCTTGAGATGCCACAGCGCGGCTGTCCTGGTCGCTGCCGAATTCCCGGCCGAAACGAAAGCCGAAGTCCGGCCTTGAGCGCAGGCCTGGGCGGCCAGCATGATCGAGGAACGAGGTTTGGCGCGGCAGGCGGACGCGGCGTCCTCGTCCATTCCCACCGCTTCCGAGGCATCTTCGATGGAGAATCGAGAGTCCGTCTCGGCGATTCCGCGGGCCGACAATTCTGATCTGACCGCCGCGCGAGGGCCCACCAAGAGAACCTCGACGCCGAATGCGTTGGCCGCCGCGATGGCTCCCTCGATGGTCGCAGACAGCCCGGCGTCTCCGCCGACGGCATCGAGCGCGATCTTTACGGAAGGCATGCCGAAATCTTACTGTTTGTCGCCTTCGCCGCCTTCAGGTTGCGCGTTCTTCTTCTTCGTCTTGGGAGGGCGCACCAAGACTCCGTTGTAGTAGCCGTCCGCGCTGATCGTGTGAGGGCGATGCCAGCGGCCGTCCTTGTCTTTGCTGACGGAGAGCGCCTCCAGCTTCCAGTTGGCCGAACGGCGGCTGTCACGGCGGGATCTGGTGTGTTTGCGTTTTGGATTGGGCATGATGTTCCTCGCGTGGTGTAACGCGTTATTTTAGCCTTTCTGTGGTCCGGGGTCAATCGGGGCCGCAAGCGGCTCGGCGGTGAGAGCATTGACCGTCGTTGAGGTTCAAGCGACAGACCGGGCACAGGCCTTGGCAGTCGGGACGGCAGACGATCTTCATCGGCTGTTCCAGGATGATGGCTTGGCGCACATCATCAACGAGATCCATGGTCCCGCCGTCGATGGGCGCGGTCGCGTCGCAGTCCGCCGTCCATTCCTTCTCGATGGGCGAGAGGCAGCGCGTGCACTCAAAGCGCCAGCGTCCCCGCGCCGAGCCTTGGAAACTGGCGTCATCATCGATTCTCCGGATAACGCCGGTCACGCGCACGGGGCCCACCAGGGTCCCCTCGTTGAGCGCATCGGCAAACGCGTCTTCAGCGGTCTCGGCGGCGACGGAGAGTTCTCCTTTGTCCTTGACTTCCGACAGATCGAAACGCAGAGGAGAACTCATGGCGAGTTGATTATAAGATTTTCCCTACCCTGCCTTACATGGGGTGAAGGTCAGGTCCTGAAAGATGATGCCAATGCCGAGGTGGTCGCCGGCGCGATTGGTGACCTGCAGGGTGCTGTAGCCGATGACCAGGGGGCAATCTGCGTGCATCACCGTGAGCTCGGCGCGGTGCACCGTCTTGTGCGTGCTCAAGGTCTCCTCGATCACGCCGCTGAGCGCGGGCCAGCCCGAAAGCGCCGTTGTGAAGGGCTTGCCGATCAACGAGGACACATCGCTCAAGCGCAGTATTCTGCCCGCGGTCGGATTGATGTAGACGAGAATTCCGCTGAGATTGACGCTTAAAAATCCTCCCGTGAGGTTGTCGAGGACGCTGCGATAGTACTCAGCCTCGGCGTTCATCGTCTCAGGTCTTCTTCTTGAAACCCGCCGGAAGCTCGAAAAGATCGGAGGCGAGGGTTTTGAGTTCGACCGACTTGACCTCGGTGCGAACGAGGATGTCAGGCGTGCCCGGTTCTCGCGCGACGGCAGCCGCGGCCTTTTGTTTGACCGCTTTTTTGGCGAGTCCGCCCATGAATCCGAGCGCGGCCCCCCCCAAACTTGTGGCTCCCGCGGCATCGGCCAGCGCGGAGTCTTCTTCCTGCTCGGGCACGGGCCGTGATTTCTCCTGCTTTGGCGCGGGCGCATGCCAGGAGGTTTCCGTGAGGACCACATAGCCTTCGATCTTGCTCATCTCCCGGCTCACCTTGCCCAGGGCCTCTTCCACCTCGCTTCCGGAGGCTGACAAAAGCATTCGGGCGGAATCCAAGCCGAAGCGCCCGCGGTCCTGCGGGGTCAAGTCGACTCCGAGCTTCTTAAGGTGAGCCTTCTGAAAGCGGCTTTCCTCCTCAAGGGCTTGCTTCAAGGTCGGGGTCCAAGGCGTCGTCCAGACGTCGCTTGTCATACCGAACTCGGCCGTTTTTTTGCTGGCGATTTCCTCGATGACCAAGGAGAGCGTCGCCTGATAGCGCGAGGCCGCAAATCCGTTGATCTGACGCGTCTGGCCGGTTTTCTTCACGTCCACTTTGGCCGATTTGACGCGGTGTGTGATTTTTTCAGCGCGAGTGTGTTGAGGGTCTCTTGGGTCGGCCGAGGCGGATCCCGACGGCAGGACGATGGGGGATTCGCGGTAGGTCTTTTTTGCGACATCGAGGTCCCAGCGTTTGTCGAGATCGATGCGCAGGATATGGGCGGTGCTGCCGCCGCCGCCAAGACGGCTCATGATGGCGCCGGTAAACTTCATTTCCCCATCCTCGCGGCTTTTGAGTCCCGAAATTCTGCGGGACAATTTAGACTTGAACGCGCCCATGCCCGCGTAGCCTGTGGTGCTGCTTTCGCTGTGCACGGAAACATCGGCTGCGGCGGGAAGGGCGAGCGACAATGCGGCGCAGATGGAAGGAATCATGTTCATAACGAGTTTATAGCAAAGTCGGCGACGGTGTCATGACTGTGGAGAGAGCCCGGGGGCCGCGCGGTGGGGCTTGCCCAAGGCCATGTAGAGCCCGCCGACGCCGGTCGTGACCAGCACGGTCAAAAGCATGGAGTAGTTGACGTACCATGCCGCCTCGGGCGACCGGGGCCAGAGCATGTTGACAACCGCTCCTGTTCCGTAGGCCAAGGCCGCGATATTCACTCCCCAACCCCAACGGCCGAGAGTGAATCGTCCCTGGGGCGTCCAGCCTTTTAGGCGCGCGATCAGCGCCCCGAGCACGACCATTTGAAAGGAAACATAGATGCCGATCGCCGCCGAGCTGATAATGGTATTGATCGCGTCCTGCAGCCAATATCCAAGGCCCGTGATGAGCGCGGCGATGGCGCCGGTGCCAAGCAAAGCGGCCGTCGGCACTCGTGTCCGGGCAGACAGACGTTTGAACACCCTGCTGCCGAAAATCATTCCATCGCGGGCGAAGGAGAACAACAGGCGGCTGGCGGCCGCCTGCAGGCTGAGAAGGCAGGAGAGAAACGACACCATGACCACGGCGATGACGACGCGAAACCCCGTCATTCCCATGGCCGTCTGGAGAGTCGTCGCCACGGGATCCCTATCTGTTCCCGAGATCGCCGCTCCCAGGTCCGGCAACGATAAAAGGAGAGCCAAGCACACGAAGGTCGCCGCTCCCCCGCCGACGTAGATCGTCATGCGCATCGCCTTGGGAATCGCCGTGCCGGCATTGGGCGTCTCTTCGGCGACGTCGCCGCAGGCCTCGAAGCCGTAATAACAGAACATGGCCGCGACCGAAGAGGCCAGAAGCGCGGGAACGTAGCTCATGCCGCCGCCGAAAACACCCGTGTCGAAGAGGATCGACACGGGCTGCCGCCGTCCCCAGACCAAGAGATAGCCGCCGACGAGAACCGCTCCGATCAACTCGCAGATGAAGCCGAACATCGCCACCCGGACGAGAAGGCGAGTTCCGCTGACGTTGAGCGCCGTCGTAAAGACGATCATCGCGATGGCGCTCAACGTGCAGGCTCCAGGTCCAAGCTCGATGCCCAGCAGCTGGCTTAGAAACGGCGCGCCGCCGACCGCAACGGCCGCGACGGTGGTAAAAAGAGCCCAGCCGTAGATCCAAGCGGCCATCCAGGCCCATTTGCGTCCCACCAGTCGCAGCGACCAAGGGTAAAGCCCTCCGGCGATGGGATATTGCGACACGATCTCGCCGAAGACGAGGCACACGAGAAATTGCCCAAAGCCCACGAAAATATAGTTCCAAAACATCGGCGCCCCGCCCGCGCGCAGCGCCAGAGCGAAAACGGAGTAGACGCCCACCACGGGAGACAAGTAGGTGAACCCCAGGGAGAAGTTTTCCCAGAAGCTCATGCTGCGGTCGAAATCGGAGGAGTAGCCCAGAGCGCGCAGCTGTTCAGCGTCGGCGTCGGCCTGGTTTTTCATCCTTGAGGAAATCCGGCTGTTTCTCGTACGAAATACGGCCGGATGTCCTTGAGATCGAAATAGATGCGCACCAGGATTTCGGCGAGAAGGCCGATCAAGACGAGTTGAAACCCGATGAGCAGGCAGAAAATGGCGACCTGAAAAAGCGGCTGGTCCTTGACGAAAATGCCCAGGAAGAATTTTTTATAGAGCGTGTCCAAACCAAATCCGACTCCGAGCACTCCCATTACCAGACCGCCGCCGCCGAAGAGGTAAATCGGTTTGCCTAAATAGCTGTCCATGAACTTGACCGTCATCAAATCGAGCAGAACCTTGAATGTCCGGCTGATGCCGTATTTGGAAACTCCCCGAGTGCGAGGGCGATGATTGACCGGCACCTCGGCGACTCGAGCGCCCAGAAATCCCACCAAGGCGGGGACGAAACGGTGCATTTCTCCGTACAAGCGCAGGGGCTTCAAATACTTCGCCTTGTAGAGTTTCAGCGTGCAGCCGTAGTCGTGAAGATGGACGCCCGTGACGTAGGAGATAAAGCCGTTGGCGATCATGGAAGGCAGCGTCCGGTCCCAAAATCGATCGCGGCGGTCCTTGCGCCATCCGCTGACGCAGTCGTAGCCCTCATCGATTTTGGCGAGCAGCCGGGGGACGTCGCGAGCGTCGTTTTGCATATCGGCGTCAAGACAGACGATCAACTCCCCGCAGGCGTGCTGAATGCCCGCCAACATCGCCGCGGTTTGCCCCGCGTTGCGGCCCAGGCGCACGCACCTGAAATTGGGGTAGGTCTTGACCAGCTTCAGGATCTCCTCGAAGGAGCGATCCTTGGAACCGTCATCGATGAGAATCACCTCATAGGGACGCCCGATAGCGTCGAGAGCCGATGACACTTCCCGGCCGAGGGACTCCAGGTTTTCTTCCTCGTTGTAGACGGGGATCAGGGCCGAGAGATAGGGTGCGGGGTTCACGAGAAAGATTCTACTGATTTTTTGGCGTCATCGCGCTGAACCCATTGAGACTGGAAGAACGTCCCGGGAGCATCAATAACCGGAAATCTTCGTTTGAAATCATCAGCGATGAGAACGCGTGGATTATTTTG
>ERZ1292633.1349-Hain-H41-02um-R1-1349-length-26663-cov-7_pt3 | contig 21061 bp, 10 predicted proteins | sample MGYA00564406_ERZ1292633 | MGnify/ENA primary metagenome ERZ1292633 (study PRJEB36523, sample SAMEA6512639) | groundwater metagenome | collected 2019-01-08 | study: AquaDiva: Metagenomics assemblies of 32 groundwater samples
GGGTGCTCGAAGATCACGGACGCGGGCATCGCGCACCTGTCCGCGCTGGGGTCGCTCACGACGCTCGACCTTACACGGTGCTCGGAGGTCACGGATGCGGGCATCGCGCATGTATCCGCGCTGGGGTCGCTGACGACGCTCAAACTCGAAGACGCGGGCGTCGCGCACTTGCGGGCGCAGCGGTGACGATTGAACGGTGCCTTGAGACCTTGGACGCGGACGCTCATCATCATCGTCATCTGCTCCGCTTAATTGTAATGGCGATTCGAGAGCGTTTCTCGAATTTTGGACGAACATGCCGCAGTGCGGTTGCTGGTCGCACTTTCCCAGGCCCTGTTGCTGGATCGGGCTGTGACGCGCGATCCTTCACAACGGATGGACCTCGCTATTGGCTGCACCGAGGAATCCTAAGGTCGTTTTGTTATTGTTATTTTCTGTGGCGTCCCATAAACGTTCCCGAGCTCAGGTTGTTTCGAATTATTCAAAACGAAGGAAGAAACTACACATCCTTGTTGCTCCCTGTAGTAACCAGCGAAAGTGTGGTTTATCGGCCTCGGTTAGACGCTTTGGCTCCCACAACAATGAAAGAGCGTAGCAAGGACAAGTTCCGGGCCAAAGTACTTCGCAAGCGGAGCACAATCAATCGAAAGCTTTCTTCAAGCATTTCGCAAGCAAATGCAAATAAGAAATCGAAGACGCGCAAGTTGTCGCGCCGCGCTGCGTCTCAGTTGGTCACGAAGACTGCGCCCGTACGGTCGATGACCGAGCTCCTGAGGGAAGTGTCGGGAAGCACCGCGCGGGCGTCATGCGACGTCACATCCACCATGGACGCGCGCTCGCTGCTCAACGGGCTGCTCAGCAAAACGGCGGACGGCAAGTTGGCGCTTCCTCCCCCCGCGCCCGTTGGCACGCTACTGCTGCCCCCGTCCGGCGACGAGGACGCTGTCGTGTTCACCGATGAGGACGACGACGACAACGCTGGTTCGAAAAAGCCCGCAGTGTCGGGGATGAAGGCGCCGGTCACAACAGCTGGCAAAGGAATGGACTCTGAGTTGCCTCCCATCGCCATGCAGTACGAGAAAAAAGGGCCAAAGTATCTCTTCTGGGAGCGCTCCGGTTTGCACCCGTCGTTGGTTCAGAGTTTGCGAAGCATGAAGTTCACCCATCCCACTCCGGTCCAGGAGGCTGCCCTCCCCATCATTCTGCAGCGACACATCGCAAAGGACGTTGTGGTCGCCTCCGAAACAGGCAGCGGAAAAACCCTGGTGTTTGTGCTGCCCGTGTTGCACAGCATTTTGAGCGGCTACGCGTCGAACGTGCAGTTGCAACAGCAGCCGAAAGGCAAGAAGAAGGCATCCGCAGCAGCAGTGACGACTGCGGTGGGCGAGAAGCGGAGCCGGCAGGATGCCGACGCGCCAGCGAAGGGAGTGGCCGTCGAGGGTGACGATCTTCTAGACTACCCAGGCCGCGTCATGCACTCCCTCATGGTCACCCCGACGCGTGAGCTGGCAAATCAAATCGAGCGTTGTTTCAAGCAGCTCTGCACGACACCGTTGTCGAAGCGCATTCGCGTCCTCTCCGTTGTCGGTGGCATGGCCCCGGAGAAGCAGCAGCGCCTCATCAACCGAAAGCCACACGTGATGCTGTGCACTCCGGGTCGCATCTGGGACTTAGTGTGCAAGAATGAGGGATGCTTTCTGGGCCACTCCATTTCGCGTCGCTTGACGTATCTCGTGCTCGATGAGGCCGATCGACTTCTGCAGGGCGTTCGATTTGCAGAACTGCACAAAATTCTCGAGCGCGTGCGCTGCGAGACGCTTCCCAGCTCGGGCACGGACCACTTCGCCAGGGACGACGTCGTCGGGGACCCCTCGATGGGTGCGCTCGTCGAGGGCGAGTGGGACCCGATCAAGGAAAAGTTTATCGCGAAGAAACCTACCGCGGCTAGTGCGCCCGCAAAGCCGGCGACCGTTTCCAAAGGTAAAATGCTGTCCTCAAAGAAACGCCGTCAGCAAAAAAAAGTCGGCGCCACGACCACGGATGGCAGCGACGCAACGTCCGAGGAGGAGGAGGACGACGACGACGACGAGGCGGACGGACGCCATCATCGTACGGCCCGCGACGCGCCCATGGCGATGCCATTCCCGCCGCCGCCGTTCAAACCCCACCGGCTCGTGACGATCATCACGAGCGCCACGCTCTCTCTCGAAATGAACTACTCCAAGAAGAATCGCCGCACCCAACAGTTCATCCGCACCCGTGCGGTGGACACCTTGGCTGGCGTCCTCAAGGAGCTGGGCCTTCGCCCCGCTGGCTGTCACGTCTTCGACATCAAGCCGCCTCCGGAATCGTCGGTCGCGGCCCGCATTCATGAGACGATGCTGCGTTGCCCAGAGGACACGAAGGAGCTCTACTTGTACTACTTCCTCCGGGTGTACCCCGAGCGCACCATCGTCTTTGTGAACGCCATTTCGATGCTGCGCCGCATCACGAAGATCCTCGACATTCTTGGCATTCCGGTGGCGTGTCTCCACGCGTCGATGCAACAGCGCCAGCGTCTGCGGTGCATCGACAGGTTCCGGACAGGTGCCATCCGCGTGCTGATCGCGACGGACGTCGCCGCGCGGGGATTGGACGTGGAAGGCATCAAGTACATCATTCACTTTCAGGTGCCGCGATCGACCGACGCCTACATCCACCGCTGTGGCCGCACGGCCCGCTGTGGTGGGACGGGCTTCTCAATTCTCTACGTGAGTCCGGATGAGTTCACCGCCTACAAGAAGCTGGTGGAGAGCCAGCAGCGAGAGGACGGCAAACATCCCGAACCGTTTGCGGTCGATCAAACGATCGTCAAGCAGCTTCGCGTGCACTATCGTATGGCGCTCGACATCGACGATTTGGCCCGCGCGGGCGCCAAAACGTTGGCAGCGCAGCGCTGGGTGACCCAGACGAGCGATGCGGCCGATCTCGACGCGGGTGATTTGCGGAATGAGGAAGCGGAGGTCGGCCACCGTCGGCAGCTAAAAACGATTGAAGCGATGAAGCGCCGACTGTCTGCCATCGTGAAGGTCTACAACTGCGACGCATCCACTGGTCGCAGCGCCTTTCCCAGTGCCGCACGCGTCGTGGGTGCCGGCGACGCGGTGGACGCCTCGAGAAAGCGGGCTGGACGCCAGGTGCGCATGCTCGAGGACCGAAAGGCCGTCACGAAGGCCGCTGCCATCCGCAAAGATCGCGTCCGGCAATTTAAGGCGCGCAACGACGCAAAAGCATCACGCGCCGACTAGCCAGCGACGCGTCTTCTCTTGAGACTAGCCCCCTCCTCTCGAATTAACAGCAGCGCCGACCCGGGGGTGTGGTGGTTTCTCCCATCCCCCTTATCTGCCGCATAATTTCTAAATCACATCCCCTCACGGTGAAGTGATCGTTGGGGTGATTCATTCGTCACATGCAAGTCCGGTGATGCATTGCGACCGTGCGGCACAAGACTCACAGGGTAGGAATCAATGGTGTCTCGCTGCGCTGTCGTTGCGACTGTCGACGAAAAGTGAAAACAACCTGTGCCTTTGGCCCAGTAACGAACCCGACGTCGCGCGTTGGTAGGGTGCTTCGAGAGACGTGACGCAGCGCAGGTAAGCCGAGGGAGGGACGTTTATATGCCGGTGCTGCTACGCCGACTTATCTTGAGATGCCTTTCGCAGCCTGTCGGTCTGTTGTTCCACCAACCTCGAACAATCTCAGCACCACCACCGCCGACGATTTCGCGGCAGCTGCCGCGTCATCCCGGCAGCGCGAAGACTTGCGGTCCTCCGCCAGCCCACCGCGGCGCTCCATCTTGTGACGATCTTGCTGTGACCGACCCATCGTCGCTCAACGACGAGGCATCGCCGTGGCAATTGCCGCTGTCCGTTCTGCACAGTTTGTCGGAACTATGGACTGTCTCATCTCAGCCACCGCGGCAGCCGTCTGGCGGATGCCACGCTGCTTATGCGCCGCCGGTTAATTTCTGTCCTTCTCCTTTCCCGCCGCCGACGAGTGCGATGGACACGGAGGGCACCGCGACTCGTGACCTTCTGAGGCAATCGTCCCTCGTGTTAAGTGATTCGCTCGTCGGGTTTTTTCAAAACACCGTGGCAACCGAGCTCGTTCCATGCGATCTGGCGCAGCGGCTGCTTGACGGTCTCGCACGCTGCGCGGAATTAGGAGCGGTCAACAGCGGGCCCTTGGACGTTGGTCTGAGCGTCAACCATCTGGAGAAGCTCCTTGACTGCGCGGGCACGCTCATGCGACGCATCACCAACCTGTCTCATCAAGGGAGCTCCGCTGCGGCCGGCGTGTTTCTGCCGTCAAGTCAACGAAGCATCGGGCGGTTGCTTTTCGCCACCCGATTCTTGGGCATCGCGGATGAAGACGCGCAATGGAGCGCCGTTGTCGATTCGGTGGTTTCGTCGTCGTCAGCTCATGGACCTCCGTCGGTGGTGACGTCGTTCGATGCTCGCTGCGCTGCCTTTCTTATCTCGTGCGCGTTGACCCGCTCCGGTGAATATCTGGACCACCGCTTCGGTGCGATCATCGTCGGTGCCCTGGTGGATGCTTACCGCCACAGCCCGCAGAATGTTGCGGTCCTCTCGGCGCAAGTCGCCGCCGCCGACACGCTCGTGCAGGCCGTGGCTTTTGACGCCCTCGTAGCCATCATCGGAGACGGTCGTTCTCCTCAGTCCTTGCCGGTGACCCCAACGAGGCTGTTTCAGCGCATGTTGAAGAGCGTCGCGGCGTCGACTAGCCATCAGCCAGAGACTATGTCAAATCTTAAACTTTCGCGATTGACTGAGACCTGCGTCGTCGCGCTCCGGGTGCTCTCGCACGGGCGCGTCCCACTCACTTGCGAGTGCGACAACGGAATCGCCCTCACACGTTTCCTTGGCTGCCACGCGTCGCTCGGGCAGATCTGGGAGCTCGTCGCGGCCTTTCACGTCGGCGCGACGGGCACGCTCGCATCGGATCCTGCCCGTGGCCCTGACGTCCCCTTGCCCACGGACGTGGTGCATGACGTGGCTCGGGGGGACTTACAGTTGGCGGTCATGCAGAGCGCATGGCACCGCTTTCGTGACCTCCTTGAACCCTTCGTGGCACCACCCTCGGCTGATGGTGTTCTAAGCCGTGTCGCCGACGCAGCATTGTGTCATAAAATGATCCACGATCTGCTGCGCTGGTTTGACGGCTACGTCGAGGCGTGGTCTTGTCAATCGTTGTTCGACCAAGAGGCCGTTTCGGATCCGAGGTGTTGGCAGCGTTTGGCAAACCGCCCACGGATTTTTCCACGTAACAGCAGCGGTGACTCCGCAGCGCCGCCCACCGCGGTCCTGGCATTCCTTGTGTTGCGCCAGTGCGCAGATACGTGTGCCGCGCAGCGCCCCCCGATTGGGCACGACGCGGTTCGAATCGCGTGCATGGCGTCACGGCTCGCGGTCGCTGAGGTGCCGCCCGGCGTTGCGTCTGCGTGGATCGAGCGTGTGTGGTGCTCGGCAATCGACACCTCTTACAAGGGAAGAGCAAACGTGTCCCAGCAGCTGTGCAAGGACGGCCCCAACGTGGGCGAACCAATGAGAGCCCTCGCCGCTCTTTCAAGATTGATTGACGCTCTGGCGATCACGGTGGCAACCCTCGCAGGTGGCTCCTCGGAGAACCGCATCGCCAGTCGTGACCGAGAGCCCGCCGCGCCACCTCCCGCGCCGCTCGTCACGTTCGTCCGCGACACTGTGTCATTGGTGAAGCCACTGTTCGAGGAGGTTTTCAACCGCGGAGGAGGAGGAGGAGAACTTGGAGTGGCCCTGAAGAAGATCGTCGCGGACACGCTTTACCTTCAGGGATGGCTCGACGTCGTAATTACCGCAAAGGGGGCCGACCTCGAAAATGGTTTCTGGTTGGACATGTCGCGTCACTCGAACTTTGTGCACTGGCTGTTTACGCCCGCGATCACGGGGGCGCAAGCACACCCGCAGCAACGTTCGCCATCGCAGGTCGGAATCGCTGAGGGGTGCCACGTGGTTGAGATCGTGGACTTGCTGCAGCTTCGCCGACGACAGCAGCTCGGCGCCCTGCTGGGCAGCAACGGTCGAGGAGGAGGCGGTGTGGCCCCCACCCCTGGAATGCTATTCCGCTTTGCTGGAGAGGATCCCAATGGCGAGCGATTCGAATTCAGAACCCAAAAGCAGCCGCAACGGTCTGGAGCGGCCCCTGCCAGCCAGCCGCGGCCTCTTCCCCTGTTCCTTCGTCGCTGCTTTTGGGACGCGTGCTGCCCCGTCGCTCTTCGTCGCCCAGAGCCGCAGCCCTGGATGGCGAGCTGGACGTCACCCGCGCCGTCGCCGCCTTTAACACCTCCCGGTGAATTGCGCGCGGAGACCGCTGAGGGGGATGACGGCGAGCACGTGGATGACGCCACCCTTGTTCCTGCCCTTGTTGACGGCCAATGCTTCTCGGATGGGGGACCGTCGGAGAGAGCTGCCGTCGGAAACAGAGCATCGTCTGCGGTGACGACCGCAACACGACGGAACGTAAAAAAGCCCAAAAAGGCTTCCCGCCGGTCGCCACTAAGTTGATGCATCCCTCACAATTGTTTGCCGAGCTGAGCTCATCGCAGCACCTTGTGGTGAACACACACCCTCACACGCACCGACCTGTTTGTGGTCCTCTCCGATTCAATTTCATGGCTCTCGCTTGGATTCAAAGCGTCCATCATCCTTGCCCTTGCACGCGGTCGCGTCAGTGAGGTTGGCGCAAACCCGGTGTGCGTCGTGAAGCCCTCTCGTTGATGTCAAGGGACACACAGCGCATTTCGGGTTTCAGTCTCTCTCCTTCCCACGGAGGGGCGTATCTCCTCCACCATGTCTGTCAAGCCGACGGCGGGCTCGCGAGGTGTCAAGACTGGTCTAGCGCCAACACCCATGCCACTGGCAGCGCCACCAGGATTGGTTGAGCAGCTGGCTCAGAATGCAATGGCTTACCGTCGCCTTCTCGAAGCATCGCGCCCACTTGTCGGCTGGTGCGACTCGACGTGCCTTTCGTATCCAACTCCACAGCCTTCCACGGCGAAGCTGAAACCCGTAGCAGCTGCCGCGGCCCACGACAGTGGCGGTCAGCGCCTTAACCCCTTCACGGACCCTAGTATTGTGCCCGCGGAGTCTCGTCAGGGCAGTATTGTGTCGCTGAATTCGTCCAGCAACCGATCGCAGCTGAGTGCATCTTCGCCGCCGTTGCAGATCACGGAAGTGGAATTCGACTGCGAGAGGCTGCGCGTATTGCTCGGCCGCTTCGAACTGATGCTTTTTGAGTCGACGACGCTCAAATCCGTCAGCGCCTTGCCCTATCGGACGATGACGCGACCACCTCACTTGGCGATCAGTGGTGGTCAAGGCGGCAGTGATTCACTGGCAGTGACCGACGGCGGTGCCGTTCAGGTGGTGGTGTACATCGACGTCTGTTTACCCACGTCTGGGGCACAGCCGGTTGGGAGGTCAGTCCCCAACCGTCAAGCGACCGGCCACCGGGGAGGTCGCTCAACCGTGTCCTCGCGCCGATCCACCGTGGCGTTGCCTTTCGCGACTGTTCAGGATGCTCTCACGTTTGTGAATTCATGTGGCGTCTTGTATCTCGCCTACAAGGACCCGAAGGCGATGACAACTGCCGTGGACGCGACGGGTGGTAGCGCGCTGGCGGGCGGACAGCTATCACCCGGCGTGACGTCGCAAGTCACCAGCACACAAAATCTCCTGAAGGAGCAACCGTCGTTGCTGTCCGCGGCAGGTGGCTCGTCGTCGGGAGGCGGCAGCAGTGGCGACGATCGCACTATGCTGCCGGCGCCGTCCCTATCGACGAACACAACGTCGAGTGGCATGCGGTCTCCGGATGGCAAAGGGATTTCGGGGTCGTACCCGTCGTTTGGTCCGGTGCAAAGGACCATGACGGTGGCGTATCGGAAGGAGTCCTCTTCCTCATCTTCCGCGTTTCAGACCGGGAGCGGCCATGCCTATCTGGGCCAAAAGTCAACGTCCACTGTTACCGGGGGAGGCAGCTTTCTGTCGGTGGGGCGTGCGACATCCTTCGACATGACGACGACGGCCAGTAGCTACGTCCAGCCAGAGCAGCGAAGCCGCCGCCTCCTTTCCAGCAGCGACGACGTGGCTCCATCTCCCGTCGTGGCGCCGTCCGACGATAGCGCCTCCACCCTGCCGCTGCCGCCGCACCCAACGCTCATCGTGGACACGCCATCCACGACGTTTCAGCCTGCGACGGCCTCAACCCCTCAGCAGGGGGGCGCCACGCCGCCAGCGTTGTCGCTCCCAGCCTCCGTCCCGGAAGGTAACGACGAGGATGCGGAAGCAGCGCGGCGCCGCCGCAATCAAGAGACCATGCGGGCAACGAACACGCTGCGAGACAGCAACTTAACCTCGCCTGCGGAAGTCCTCGCCGACTACGTCGCGACGTGCGCGATCCAAGTCGCAGTCGGCGTGATGGACATCGCTCGGCGGGATACCCGCCTCGAACCGCTTACCATCGTGGCTCGGGCGCCCGACCCACCAGCGACGTCAGTCGCCACGAGCACCGACGACTTGATACCCGACGCCGAAGACGACGTGGTGTCTCCCTGTGTCGCCGCAAAAAGTGGCGGAGTCCCAATGGACGCGACCGCGTGGGGTCTCGTTGAAGACGACATCGCGTCGGAAAGTTTTGATCGCATCCGCTTCTGGGTCCTCGACGTGAATGAAGAAGGGGCTCGCCGGCGGCGGCGACCACAACCGTTCTCGTCGCACACTACCACCACGATGATGCACCGGGGCGGCGGGGGATCGGCAGGTCGGTCCTTGGGAGCCGAGTGGATGCAACGCGTCTTGTCGGTCGCGTCCCACGCGGCCGCGGACATGTACCGCTGGTGCTCGACAGTCGATGAGTCTTCAGCCGCGGATCTCATCAAGCCGCCCTCCTTGTTGCTCCGGCTCGTGTTCGTGTCAACCGCTGCCAAGATGGACGACATCATCCGCAGCCGCTGTCCACTCGTTGGCACCGGCCCTCATCGGCTGTTGTCGGACCTCAGAGACCGTCAACGACGCTCGGCGATGCGCGACCACTGCGACGCTGTCGACGACGACGAGGAGGGTCGCCGGGGAGATCCGTCTTCGAAGCCGCAACAATCGCTTTTCCCCCTCGCCGATCCGTTTTTTTTCTCTGCAGCGGTCGGCGCGGACCGAGGAGGAGCAACCGCAGCATTATCCGACGTTGGACACGGTATTGTGGGCTGCCGCATTTCCCCTTGGACCGACTTGACCCCCGTCCTCCGGGTGCTTGAGCACATCCTCCATCTCCTTGCCAAAAACTACCGCCCCCATCCCCGGCGGGCGTCCCCGGAACCATTGCGTCTCAGCGTGGAGTGGATTGGCCCGTTTCCGTGCATGGACGATGCGTGCTTGGTCCAGCTGCTGCACCTTCTCGCCACGCCGACTTGGTTCGGGCCGTCGCCCATCGCCCCCGCGCACGCCGTGGAACTGGTCTCGCTGTCACGAATGCTCGTCGTGGGGTGCGCGCGCCCCGCCCTCGCCGCGCAGGCTGCGATCGCCCGGTTTGTGCAGACGCGTGTGGCCGATGTGACCGAGACTCAATTCAGCGACGATGGGGGTCTTGTGTATTTTAGCAGCATGTAGCATACGATCAGTTGTGGCCTGGCGTGTGGGGGTGTGGTGGTGATCTGGGGTGGTCCCTCATCGGGTGGTACAGTACGAGCATATGGATGCGGTCCACCTCCTCTCTCTGTTTCTCCTTTTTCGTTTCGGTCGAGGGAGAGGCAACAGCCTATTCGATCGCTCTCTTCTAGATCGCAAGGGGGTACGATGATGACCGATGTCGGCGGCACCAACCGAGCCCGGCGTGCGTCAGCGCCTTCTGAGAGTAGCCAGGGCTCTTCTTCACTGCGACGTCGATCGCGCCGCTCTCGCCGACAGGCGGCTCCCGCGCCGGTACATGAGGCGCCGCTCCCGCCCCAATCGCCGCCTACGTTCTGGCAACGATGGGCGCGGCAGCACCTTCCGTTTGTGCAAGTGTCGCCCAGCTTGGCGACCGCCTCCGCGGCAGCCGTCGCGGTCGGCTTGTTCATGATCGCACTTGGCACCGTCGCAGTGGTGTTTGCCACTCGACTCACCATTGTCGAAGTCGGTTACAGCGGCGTTTCAAAGTACTCCACGGTGCGCCTGGTTGTCAACCTGAATGTCAGCTGGTGCACGACCGTGCTCAGACCTTGGGACGTGGCGACGCCCACGTCGGACCTCCAGGGTCCCCCACCCCGAATCTATCGCCGAGCCGATGGTACCACGGAAGGACAGGGCTTGCGCTCATTCGTCCCGTTTACGGTGCCTCGCGCGATCGAGGGGCCAGCGGTGATGTTCTACAAATTGTCAGGTTTCCATCTCGGCATGCACCGATATCAAGCCGCCAAGCGAAATTGGCAGCTCTTGGGTCAGTCGAAGCCGCTTTCCGATGGCAGCCCATTTTCGGACAACGATTGTTACCCTCTCGCGTCTCCCGGAGACCGCTATCGCGGGGCGGGGGCGTCATCCGACCCGAGTACCGTGACGGGCGTCGTCTCGTCTCTCGCGCTCAACGCGTCGCGTCAGCCGGCCAACGTGGTGCCCTATTCGAGGTTCCGTTACGTCCCTTGTGGCACGGTTCCGTGGTCGATGTTTAACGACTCGTTCGTGGTATGGAGCCGGCAGCCCACGGAACCAGGGGGCACAACAGCTTTTCGTGGGGTCGTCGCCTGCGACACGTCAGAGTTCGACGCCGAGGGCAGTGCCGCGCCGAGCCGGTCCTGGTACGGCCCCATCGCGCTCATCCCGCCACCACCGAGCGGCTATTCCAGCGGCGATCGCACCCCTCGCGCGTGCGCAAAGGATGGCGTCTTGTCGCCTGCGCGGCGCGCTAGCATGGGAACACCGGCGCAGTACGCTGAAAACGCTCAGTCGGTGCCGGTCAAGTACCGTGCCCCCACCAGCGCAACCAGTGGTGGCGGGGCCGCTTCAGCATCATCCAGTCCCGCGTGGGCAGCATCGGACCTGTACGTTTGGAGCTCACGCAACACATGGACGGAGGGCCTTGGGACCGACAATGAGTTCTTCCAGCAGTCGTGGTACGTCAACGAGGCCGGGCATCGCGTTCCGCAGGCCAACGATACCGATTTGCTCGTCTGGTCCGTCCCTCCCACGGCGTCAGGCAGCAGCGGGTTTCTCAAGCCTCTGCGGCGCTTCCCGGATGGCATCGCGGCAGGACAGTATGTGCTGCAAGTCGACGAGTTGTTTCCGCTTCCGTCTGGGTCGGCGAAGGCGATCGTGTTCATGACCGCGGCGTCTCCTTGGGGCAGTCGAAACACGGTGCTGGGCGGCGCAGGGCTGGCCGTCGGGATCTTTTTGGTCATTTCTGGCCTCGTGTTTTTGAGTCGTGATGCGCACCGGGAATTCATGGCGACGGGCCCCAACGCCCAACAAGGGACGGATAAGCCGCAAATGGACAACACCGCAAGTTCACCGGTGATATGACCCGTGAGTTCGCTTGGCGCGTGACCAACGTTAGGCTAACAACCACGCCATACCTGCAGTCAAGATGGATCTGATGGGGTGGGAATGGAAAGAAGGAAGTTGGTCGTCAGGAGTCTTAGGTGTTGAATTGTGCCGCGACGGGATTTACTGGCAATACACTCCAGCACACGTTTGGAAGGAAAAAGTGCCTCACCTCACGCTTCCCATGACCCCAGCAAACAAGCAAAGTAACGGTCAGCGGCCTTACAGCCGCCAAAATGATGGGGTTGGTTTTTGGTGTCTGGACCCCTCCTTAATTTGAATTAGAACGAGAAGAGGAACGCAACGCCCGAGAGACCGTCTATCCATGGCAGCATCGATCCCAATCCATGCCGCGGGCACCGCAACGCTCCCTCGCCAGCTTGTGATCGTCAGCAGTGAAACGCAGAACCGCAAAGTCGTTGATCGAGATGCCGTCTACCCTGTCCTTGTGGAGGGGCATCACGTCGGGATCACCGACCACCATCGGACCGTGTCGCTGCCAGCGGATGGTTGCTTACTTGCCGCGTTCATTGCGAATCATGACTCCATCAATACGAGCGAGACGACGCTCCGGGACCGTCTAACTCGTCAGCTGATCGAATTGATGCAACAGCCGCGACGCTTTCCTCCGTATCACCTTCCTGTGGACACGCTCTGGGTCACGTGTGACGGGGAGCTGAAGGTGATGTCCGTTCCCTTGACGGAAATGACCCAAGTCAATAAAGCGGTCGAGAAGTACTTGACCCCGTTAGCGAACCCACCCTTCGGCATTCATGCGTATCAGACCGCGATGTTCGCGCTCGCTTTGCTCTATCCACATGAGTTCGCCGCCACGTTCCTCGTCGAGGCTGCCACCGACGAAACGTTCAGCCAAAACGGCGTGAAGTGGTTCCTGCAACACACCCTTTTGGACGCCGCTCGTGGAGGAGCGGCGTGTCGCCAGCATGATTTGCGGTCGCTGCGGGGCATCATCCTCCCACTGGAGTCTCATTGATTTTTTGGGATTTGATGGAACCGGAAACGAAAACCATCTGATCGCACCCGCGAGCTCCGTTCGCGTTTCCGCATCCTCCCGAGCGTTCCCCCTTTTCTTTCTCTCTCACTTTCGTTCTTTTCCTTCCTTCCATCGCTCATTTCTCTCTCCCCCTCCTACCCTGGATGGGGGGGATTCGAATAGTACTGCGACTCCTTTCTGCGTTGAGCGTTTTCTCCCCGTTTTTATCATTTCCTCACACCCACTTCCCGTTTTCTAGCCGCGCCGTTCAGTCAGAAGCCACGTTTCTTATTTCTATTCGGCTGCTCAAAAATTATTCGAATCGAATGTTCGCAACAGTTATTGTCAGTCGGCGTTTTTCATTGGACCCTTCACAGAAACCCGTGTGGTCTCTTTTCGGCATAATGTCATCTGGGGAGTGTCCCATATGCGGCGCCACGGTCAAGCTGCGTGATATGAACGATCACATCGACGGGTGCCTCGCGACCTCGTCGCCGCCGCCGCTTCCTTCTCCTCGAGGCGGCGGCTCGTCGATGGTCCGCAAGACGTCTAGGACGCCGGAGCTCGTTGAACAAGCGGCGACATCGCCGTCGTCGGCGGTCCCCCGCCGCACCTCCAGTCGCGGCAGCATTCGTGGAGGGGCGGCTTCTGCCGCGAGTGCGCAAGACCCGGTCTTTCCTTGTCCGCTATGCAAAACAGCGGCGGTGCCGCTGAGTTCCATGTTCGTGCTTGACGAGTGCAGCCACCGGTTTTGCCGAACTTGCATCGAGGCGTACGCCATGGAAAATTTGTTGATGGCGGTAGGACTCAAGTGCCCTGCCGAGGGCTGCAACGCCATGATGTCCATTCGTGACTGCAACATGCTGGCGCCGAAAGAAAAGTTACTACTGGCGGCCAGCACTGGGGCAACTGTGCCCCGAGGTGGCAAGCGTGGAGCCGAGAAGCAAGCGCCCAAGAGCGCACCTCGCCGGCTCATGGAAGAATTCCGCGGGTTGGCCTCCCTTCCCGCGACGGATGGGATCCGCGTTGAAATGGTGGACGACAATCTCTTCGAGTGGAACGTCTATTTATCGCAATTCGACCCGAAAGACCCGATCGCCCAGGACCTTCAGCAGTGCCTCCGAACCGGCGGAAGCAAGGAGGTGTGCCTCAAGGTCGTGTTCCCAGAAACCTATCCGCTGGCTCCACCTTTTGTTCGCGTGTTGCGTCCGCGATTTCAATTCATGACGGGTCATGTGACCTCTGGAGGCAGCGTGTGTTTCGAAATGCTAACGTCCCAGGGCTGGACGCCGCACTTCACCGTGGAAGCGGTGCTTGTCGCGGTGCGCGCCAACTTGGTCGCAGGTGGCGCGCGGCTTGACCTTGGCAACCGATCCGAGTATTCCGAGCGCGAGGCGAAAGACGCGTTCGATCGCATGCTGCAGACACATGGGTGGAAGTAGGAAGGACGGCAGAGGACCTTCTGATCGTGCAACATCGTGTTGACTGATTGGTCGTAACGCGCCTACGACGCTCTCGATTGTTCTGGTCCCTTCCTCTTCGTTTACCTATGTGAGCCACCGTGGAGCAACAAAAAAACCACGACCGACTCGTTGGCGTCGCTCGTGAACCGACCTCCTGTAACAAGAGCATATAGCCGGGGGCTTTCTTTCTTTCTTTGCACTTTCTTTTCCACTGTCGGTGCTTCTCGTCGGTCGTACGTTAGAAAGGCTTTTAACGACTATTGCCTGCCGAGTGTACCTTTGGCATTGGGTTGCTTGAGGGGAAGGAATGAAGCGGCTGTCACTCGCAAAGGAGTACGTAAGGAAATCAAAGAAAGCACGGCGACGAAGTTGCTGCGTTGAAGTCGTCACACGTCGGTGGTGGTGGTCTTTTCGTCATATGGCCAACGCGGTGCACTACTTCGTCTTCGTACTGCCAAATCTACTGGAAGGAGACCGGAGTATTTTTCAGAGCCGCCATGGATACGTGATTCGGTGCGCCAGAGCGCAAGTGTGCTACTCGACGCCCTTTGCATTTGTAACGTCGCCGGGTTCCATCGTCTTTCCTCGCGAGGGTGCGAAGACCAAAGCATTCATCACGCCCTTTCAACCACGAGGTGACCCTCGCCTTCTGGTGTTCTCAGTGTTAGAATTTCCGGGAGCCGCCGATGGCCCCGTGCCGTCGCTGGATGACCCTGAGACGCTGCGAAACCCCAGCGGCTTTACGGTCATGGGTGAAGTGTCCATTGATCTTGCGCGCATCGGCTGCAATGTATTCGAGGGTGAAAGTCGGTACAACGAGTCTCGTCGCGTGGATCTAACGCTCAAAGCCAGTGGAAGGCGCGCAACGGTTCAGTTCACCTTCAGCATGGAGCCGGTGAGCGCCGACGGAACGAACGTGCCCAGTCCACGTTTTCTCGCGGCATGTCGTCCGCCTTCAGCTGCCGGCGCGGCCCCGCGCACAAATACGTCGGCGGGCGGTGGATCCCAACTCGGTGCGACAGGCGCGCCGCCAGGCGAATCGAGCGGCTCAACTGGTTGGACAGCCGCTCCAGTAGGCGGACCCATGGTGACATCCGTTAGAGATCTCAACGTACTGAGAGATCAAATCGTCGCGCGACGCGCGCAGCGGGATCAGTTGAAGCTGCAGCTCGCCACCGTCACGCGAGAATGCGACGAGCTCCAACGCGGCAACATCGCGACAAAGTCCCTCAATGATCTCGCTCGGTTGAACGCCAATGCGCGCGCGGCGCTATTCGCGCGGTGCTCCGATCAGCTCGCGCACGGAATGGATGTAGGCGTGGTCCAGCGACACTTGAACGACTTCATGCACGGACTCGTTTCCACCAACGCCATCCCTAAATTAGAATCGCCGCATTTGCTGAACATTCCGAGCCGCGCCGCAATTGCCTCGGTGCCGAGCCGCAAGGTCCAGGTTCTCCCTCCTCCGACTGCGACGGCGCCGAAAGCGTCACTCCCAATCAGTCCAGCCATCACGGAGGCCAAGGCGTACGTGGAGGATCTCACGGCCCAACTGCTCGCGGCCCGCTCGCATCTGCAACTACTCAACAAGAAGCAGGAGCAATCGCGACAGGACATGACGAACGAAATCATTTCGCAAATTGACATCGTCTCCGCCACGGAAGCGATGCTCGAGGAGGCAAAAACGGCGTTGGCCACGCTGCGGCAGCAGGCATCCACGCCATTGCCGCCGCCAAGCAAGGCCACGTCAGTGGCAAAGCCTACGGGAACCGTTGCGGCGGTCGGTCCGGCGGTGCTCTCACCGGCGGCTGCTGTGTTAACGCTTACTGTGGAAGAGGACATTCTTCGTCACGTGTGCTTTCACCGTGCCGCTCTAGCTGGCCATGCAACGTTGCAGCGCATCGTCGCGGGTGAGAGGCCCGTCGAGGACGACGGCGAACGTGACGGCGCATCATCATCGTCCGCCGGTGGTCAAGAAGGTCCGTCCTCGTCCGAACAGCAGCTGCTGCATTCGATCATGCTCGAGTTCCTCTCACTCGTCGACGGCGCCGCCGCTACCTCCACCGGGGGCTCGGGTGTGGCCACCGTGGCAGGGCAGCAGCGGCCGAAGAAACAGCTGGACTTCTTCGAGGACATCGTCATGACGTCGGGCCAGGTGAACCAACCTAGCGGCCAACCGGTACCCTCACCCGGCCCCACCGAACAAGCTGCGAGGGATGGAAGCGTGCCTGCACCGTCGCTGGAGCCCGTTGCATTCCGTCCCACGGGCCTAGCGCCACCCCCGCCTGCGGCGAAGGCCTTCACTGTGGACGATTTGTTTGCGTAAAAACAAAAATGGTCATTCGAAAGGAAAAACATCATTTTTTGGGAAGGGGATACTGTTCTTCCTATTTGTTCGCGGCATCTCAGCGTGCTGTTGTCTCTGTTGGTCACCTGTTACTCCTCCACAGCGACCGAGACGCGGTCTCGTAGCGTTAATGAAGCCCTCGCCGCCACCTTCGGCGTTGTGGTCTTGCTCAGAACCATCGCCCGCTCGCACGCGACTCAACGGCAGCTTCTCCGGCTGTGGTTCCGCAGCCATCGCGAGTGTACACCACCGACGACGCTCGTCGTCATCGCAATCGGCCGCACCTCTTCCGCCGCCGCCGCGTTTGCCTATTGCTGCGGCCGCCACCGCGTCGGCGGTCTTACCGGATGATGGCGACGTCATCGTCTCGTCGTTGGGTGCCACGGAGCATTGCCGCTCCTCGGCCTCCTCGCGGCGTGCACGGGACGTCGAGGATGACGTCGTTGAGCGACGGCCGGAAAATGGGAACGACGACGAGCCGAACGAATCCTTTGCCGTCGTTCGACCGCAAGCTCCCCTTTCGGCAACGACGGCGACGGGAAAGGTGCCACCGCCGATATCGATTGATGATGCGGAGGTGTTGGATTTCGCCGCCGGCGACTCTTCTTCATGCAGTCAGGCTCGCGACTCGCCGGCCCGGAGACGCGCAAGCAACACCGCCGCAGCATCAAGGCCCAACGGCGACATGTCAAGCGGCCAAATGTCACCGTCGTTGCCTCGAGCGTCGGACGAAGTTCGCACATGGCGAGCGACGGCACTCAGCCGCTGGCAGCATTTGTGGATGAACGACTCGCTCGATAATCCTGCTTTCATGGCCGAAAATTTGGAGCACTTTCGATCTCTGGTGTTCTTTTTTCTCCGTCTCGAGCAGTTTCTGTCTTTGGGTGCGCTTGGCTGCTTCGTGGACGTTCTGCGGGTCGTTTCGTTGCCTCTTTGGTGCGTGTTGAATCCAACGCGGATCACATTGAGGCATCTCGTCGTGTTGATGACCCTATTTGCGTGCGTGTTTTCGCTGTGCGGCTGGTCGTTTGTGGGCATCACGCATCCTTACTCGGAGCTATATCACGCCATTCGGCGGCAATCGGCATTAAAAATATACGTCATCTACAGCATCTGTGAAGTGGCGGGTAAGCTCCTCGCCGCGTTTGGCGCCGATGTGCAAGAGGCACTGTGGTCCGCGTTGGGTTGTTATCAGCACGACACGCGTGAGTGCGTTAGCCAGGTCCTACGTGACGTCGCGTCGGAGGAGTCGGTCGCCGCGACTCCCTCCCCAGCTGGGGAACCGCCGGCCGGAACGGCGAAAAGGAGCGCAACTGGCGGAGACGCTGGAACGTCAGCCGGTCCAGTGAGCAGTCATCATCCCCCTAGCAAGCCGATGACGACGGCCCACACTGCGACGGTCGGCGTGCGGGGCAAGCTGCTGCTGGTGATGTGCACGCTGATCCACTGCATGGTCCATTCATGGGTGCTGCTGGTCCAAATCGTCGTGTTGAACGTGGCCCTGAATTCGCACAGTCCGTACGCGCTGGCCGCGCTGCTGATCTCCAACAATTTCGTCGAAATCAAATCGTTTGTTCAAAAACGTCACTCACCGGAAGGTTTGTTTCAAATCGGTTTGGCCGATATCGTTGAGAGAGTGTATCAAGCGGTCTTCGTGCTCGTCATCTTACTCCGCCAGCAGGTGACGGAAGGTGGTTTTGCCGCCGTGGAAGTCACCGAAATTGCCGGAATTTTTTTGCTGGAGTTGTTCATCGACTTCACCAAGCATGTGTTCATCGCGAGGTTCAACGCCCTGCCGCTGTCGTTGTATGTCGACTTTCAGTATTTGTTGCAGTGGGATACGGTTCGCCAGCAAGTGAGCGCGGCACGGAAGGTGGTGCGCAGCCGTCGAAGGGCGAGTTGGTGGTCGTCGTGGTGGTCACGTGCCCCGATGGCCGCTGCAATGCCACAGCCGACGAGCCACAGCCCCACTCGCTCACCGCCGCCGGCAGCAACGCAACCCCAAACCGAGACGCCTAGTCGTCCGTCAACGGCGGGGGACGGCACGTCCGATCGGCGTGTGTCTTCTTCTCGTCGTCGGCGTCAAAGTGACACAAATCGTACCTCCTGCCGGTCGGACGTCACGGACGTTGCTGTGGTCCACCTTGATCCCAACACGCTGCACCACCGGACTGCCTTCGCTCAGGTGGTCGCGGCGAAGCTCAGCTGCTCTCTGGCCGATGCCGCCTTCATTTGCGAGAAGTGGCGGCGGATCGTGGGGGCTCCCGTTCCTGGCACGTTACAACCTCGAAGATGCCGGCGTGCGGGGCTGTTGCCGCAGCCGTGCGCCGGTGTGCTTTTGTGGTCCGTGCTGCCCTCTCGGCCTTCGCTACTGCTGTGGCAGTCAACGGACTCCGTGATGGCGACTGTCGTTCTTGTGGTGCTCGTCGGTATTGGCGTCATGGCCCTGGCGAAGGTGCTTGATACGCTCCTCATGGCGCTGTCGCTGCGCACTGTCACGAGGGAACTGCTGGACAGACACTCAAACGTCGTGTGCCCCACGGCGCAGCGTTCACACGCGTCGACGAGCCAACAGCAGGAAGGAATCGTCACCGGCGGATCTTCGATTACCGCGTCACTATTGAGTGTGCCAGAAATTCCGCCGCTTGCCGCGGTGCTCGACGGTGTATCTCAATTTCGTCATGCAGGCAAATCCACAAGCCGATGACTCTTCTTCTTTTTTTACATCGCGTCTGTTCCTGCAGTCGCCAACTGGGATGAACGCGACACTCTGGATACATCGCCATGGTGCGCTCATGGCGTAACGTGAGCGGAAATACTTTGAGCGGCGTACCAAAGAAGTCGCATTTCCTGGCCGGAACGTTGCCGTGTGAAAAAAATTGTGCGATTTCCGTTCCCAGCAAAGGGCGACGGTTACGGTAGTTTCATCTCACCTTTTAACTTCGTTCGGTCAATTCTGATTAGTCGTTCTTCGTTCAAACATCGCTGATGAAGTGTTTTGGTTGTTTTTTATTGTTTCCGCAGCCACCCACTCATGTCGCATCGATTTGAGGGTCTGCTTCGACGGCAATCACCACCACCGACGTCCAAGCGACATGGAACGGCCGCCTTCGCCGCACCGCATTTGAGTCGTCCCCGCCGGACACACGTGCTGTCCCCTCCCCGACGGCACGCAACGAGTCGTCTACACGATGATGATCCTGCGACACCGCCACCGCCGCCCTACAGTGACGATGAGCGCGACGACTACCCCGTGTCCAACCCGCACCAGCTGCTGCGAGTCACGTCGCCGGCGCGGCATCCGGCGACGACGACCTCCGTGGCTAGAATGTCACCCACGCGATCCCGTCCGGCCACTCCACATTTGGTGGCTGGTGATGAATACCCTTCCACGGTGACGGTGATCGTCAGTCCCCCTGCCAGTCGAAGGGCCATGCCGGAAGCGCGGACCTGGAAGGCGTCAGTCGATGGTGGACGTATTGACGTTGGTCGTCGGCAACGTGGCGACCCGGCTGCCATCGGCGCCCTGTATGATCCTCCTTCCCGCATTGCGGCGCTGGAGAGCCTTTTGGTCGGTGAGTTGGACCTGGTGGGTGGCGTCGCCAGCCGGCATGCCGATGTCTCCACGGCGCTCGCCATGGAGCACGTTGCCGCTGCAAAGGCTGACTCCTCGGACAATGCTGCAGTGAGCGCCGGCCGTCGCAGCGGTGGCTTGGAATCGCCCGTCATGCAGCGGTCCTCACAGAACGTCGTAGAGACGTCGTGGCCGTCCGATGGTACAGATTTGGCTGCTGGCCGGCAGCCCGCCCCGCGGTCCAGCTCCGGCATCCCATCGCCGACGCCGCGAGCGGCGCCACAACGACGAGCCCACATAGAAGATCACGCCTTCGCAAAAGTGAACAGCATCCCATCGCCGCACGATGATCCAATCCCAGCAGACGCGCGCGAGCCTCGCCCTCGCCGATCCTTCACGGATCCCAAAGGGGCGGACAGTGCCACCTCGCCGCCGCGTCTATATTCTCCGGACATTGTCGCCTCGGCGGATGAACGCCTGTTCGGCTCGCGGCTGAACGCGTTGGCCACGGAGCTCAACAGTCTCGACGAACGGTGCCGTGAATGTGTTCACAACCTTATGAACACGCGCCAACTGATCCTTTCATGCACCGCTGCCGCCGGTAAAGGAATGTCGGAGGACGACAGGCAGCGTCGGTCGTCGACGCTTGAGGCCGACAGTTCGACGACACGGCGGTCGCCAAGGGGAAGAGACGCCACGCTTGACTGCCTGAACGACTTGCAGCTGCGCCTGCAGGACGAGATCGCGATGTGCCACGAGCGCCGCTCGCTGTTGATACGGACCCTCACCACGTTCGATCGCTGTCCTTCCGACGCGAAAGTCCGCGGGCAAATTTAGTACTTGTCCAAATTTCGTGGTGCAGAGCCCAGGAGGAATCAGGGATTTTTTCCTCCAGCTGAAACCTTTCTGTCTTTTTGATTTGCTGTTTCATAAGTCATAACAGCGCGTTTTGTATCTGTGTGAATGCTGCGCTGCATCGGCACGCTCACACAATCAGCCACCGCCGCCTCGGCTCGCCTTCTTCGTTCCAATCTGCTGCGAAAGGGAAGCGGCGGGGCTTTCGAAACTCGACGACTTCACCGC
>ERZ1292633.2028-Hain-H41-02um-R1-2028-length-21060-cov-5_pt1 | contig 21060 bp, 22 predicted proteins | sample MGYA00564406_ERZ1292633 | MGnify/ENA primary metagenome ERZ1292633 (study PRJEB36523, sample SAMEA6512639) | groundwater metagenome | collected 2019-01-08 | study: AquaDiva: Metagenomics assemblies of 32 groundwater samples
CCATTGAGAACCCAGCAAAACTCGGCAGGAATTTGGTTATTCCTTCAGTCGAAGCATGGGCGCGATGCGCCGCCGAAAAAGCATCATTTACATATAAATCACCCAATGCTGCCATTTCTTTAGCTAATTGCGGGTCATTTTTTTCTTCGCCCGCATAAAAGCGGGTATTTTCGAGCAATAATACATCGCCATTTTGCATTTGCGAAATTGCATTTTGTGCAATATGGCCTTTGCAATCTGCCGCGAATTTTACATTTTGCCCCAATAAAGCGCCCAAAGCAGGAGCGACTTTGCCAAGCGACATAGAGGGTTCAATTTGCCCTTTTGGTCTGCCAAAATGTGAAAGTAAAATCGCCTTTGCACCATTGGCGCGCAAAAATTCCAATGTCGGTAGCGCCGCGCGCAGCCTTGTATCGTCGGAAATCTCGCCGTCTTGCATTGGCACGTTGAAATCAACCCGCACCAATACCTCTTTGCCTGCTAAATCCGCAGTTGATAATCCATCTAGACGTTTAAAAGCCAATTTATAGTCCAGCCATGTGAATTGCAGTGTCGCTCATACGGGTCGAGAAGCCCCACTCATTGTCATACCAAGTGAGGATACGCACCAAAGTGCCGTCCATCACTTTGGTTTGATCCAAAGCGAAAATCGAAGAATGACTATTGTGATTAAAATCAGAAGATACCAAAGGCTCCGCAGTATAACCCAAAATGCCTTTCAGCGCGCCATCAGAGGCCGCAATAATTGCCGCATTTATTTCTTCAACCGTGGTCGCGCGATTGGCGTTAAAGCACAAATCCACCACCGATACATTTGGCGTTGGCACGCGGATTGCTACACCGTCCAATTTGCCTTTTAACTCTGGCAAGACCAAGCCAACCGCTTTGGCTGCGCCAGTTGAAGTTGGAATCATTGAAAGTGCCGCCGCACGGGCGCGGTATAAATCGCTATGCATAGTATCCAAAGTTGGCTGATCGCCAGTATAAGAATGGATTGTAGTCATAAAGCCATTATTGATGCCAATCGCATCATTCAAAACCTTAGCAACTGGTGAGAGACAATTGGTGGTGCATGACGCGTTGGAAACAACTGTATCGGCAGAAGTTAGGCTAGTGTGGTTTACGCCATAAACAATTGTTTTGTCGGCGCCATCACCGGGGGCCGAAATAAGCACTTTTTTCGCGCCTGCTGCCAAATGTGCGGCGGCTTTATCGCGCTTGGTGAAAATACCAGTGCATTCCATTGCAACATCAACATTAAGCGCAGCCCAAGGCAGCGCAGCGGGATCGCGCTCGGCAGTTACTTTGATTTTCTTGCCGTTAATTACAATGCTATCGCCGTCAATTGAAACTTCAGCTGGAAAGCGGCCATGCACACTGTCATATTTCAACAAATGAGCATTGGTGGCAGTTGGGCCAAGGTCATTGATGCCAACAACTTCAATATCTGTGCGTCCATGTTCAACAATTGAACGTAAAACCAAGCGGCCGATACGGCCAAATCCATTAATTGCAACACGAACAGTCATTGTTTTCTCCGATAAATATCCCGTTGGGGATTGTTTTGAAAATGATTTGAAGTCAGACCAAAGCGCAAATCAATGGTTCAGCCGACAGCGCAAGGCGCATATAAACAATCTGCACCATTGCGTCCAGTCCAATTCAGAGGGTTGGGAGCAATTGACGCAGGGAATTTGCGCGGACTTCTTGACAAAATCACCCAAAACGCGCCAGACATTGAAAAATGCTAGGGGTGCCGTTATTTCGGCTGAGAAATACCCTTTGAACCTGAAAGAGATAATGCTCGCGCAGGGAAGTGGAAGGTGTGCTTTACCTTTTAGCTCCTGACAGCGTGGCAGCGTGAGGAGTGTGTCAAATGAATGAGCCTAACAACCAAGCCCTTGATAAGCCCTTCATGTGGCACCATCATGTTTCGCTTTGGTTTTCATTGGGCGTTGGCCTGTTGGTTATACAAATGGGGAGTTTCCTCTCGCCCGCGCTTGGTTCGCGAGACGCCATGTTGGTCATTGTGATGGGGTCTGTAATTGGCTCGGGCATTTTGGCATATGTTGCAAGGCTAGGGCAGCAAACGGGGCTTAATTCCGCGCAATTGATGCAAAGCACGTTTGGCACTACTTTCGCAAAACTACCAATATTACTCAATATATTCCAATTATTAGGTTGGACTGCGTTTGAATTGGTAATAATGTCAGAGGGGTCAATGTCAGTAGTAAATGCTGCGAGCCAACTCGGATTTGACGGTATATTCTGGCGCGCGGTTTTCGTATTTGGTTGGTGCATATTGTTATATTTATTGGTGAAAGGCACTATGGTTACAATGGTGCGCAAATTTGCCTCCAAATTTATGCTGCCATTGGTTATAGTTTCGCTTATTTGGCTTACATATCAGTTTTTTAGTAAATTAGATGGTGGCATAGGCGCGTTTTTGGACAAACCCAGTAAAGGCGACATGCCGCTGATGAGCGCAATGGACTTGGTCTTAGCCATGCCGATTTCGTGGTTGCCATTGGTTTGTGATTACTCACGCCACGGCCGCAGCCCAAGAAGCACTTTGTCAGGCATTTGGTTGGGTTATGCCTTCGCCAATATTTGGTGCTATGGGCTGGGCTTTTTAATCGTCAATGCTGCACCGACGGACATTGGCTTAGTGGCCACCATTTTATTAGCGCAAGGTGGGCTTATCGCTCTTGGACTTATCATTATTGATGAGCTTGATAATGCTTATGGCGATACATATTCGGGGGCCACTTCGTCGGAACAATTGCACGAGAATATCAGCTTTGAAACTGCGGCAGTTGGAATAATTATTGTGGCTGGTTTTGCAGCCGTATTTTTGCCAATGCATGATCTCGAGAAGTTCTTAATTATGATTTCTTCCATCTTTTTGCCGTTATTTGGCGTGATATTGGGGCGATTTGCCAAATCTGGAACAATAGAAAGCACCACAAATGCCAAATTTGTTTGGCCGCTGGTTCTAATTTGGTTTTTTGGGATTGGATTATTTCATTTTATCACTTTGAAAGCACCACATATTGGCGCGACTTTGCCAGTTTTCACGATTATGTTCCTATTGGCTTTTGTGGTTCATAAGCGCGAAATTGCATAACCCCCCTTATGCAATTTGAAAATTTGTATTAAGGCGACGCTCTAATTTTAGCATTTCAAGAGATACAAATGGCTGGACATAGCAAATTCGCGAATATCAAACACCGCAAAGGCCGCCAAGACGCGATGCGGGCGAAAATCTTTACCAAAATCGCGCGCGAAATTACAGTTGCGGCAAAAATTGGCGCGGCAGACCCCGCGATGAACCCGCGACTGCGCCTTGCTATCCAAAATGGCCGAGCAGTATCCATGCCAAAGGACCGCATTGAACGCGCGATTGCTCTTGCCGCAGCAGCCGGTGGTGAAGATTATAAATCAGTCCGTTATGAAGGTTTTGGCCCTGGCGGGATTGGCCTTATTGTTGAGACTTTGACCGATAATCTCAATCGCACGGGCGGTAATTTGCGCTCCTATTTCTCGAAAATGGGCGGGAATTTGGGCACAACCAATTCGGTGACTTCGGGGTTTGATAGAATTGGCGAAATCAGGTTTGACTTATCCGTCGCTAGCGAAGATGAAATGATGGAAACAGCGCTCGAAGCGGGCGCTGATGATGTGACAATTGATGACGATGGCCATACTATAACTTGTGCATTTGAAGATTTGAACGAAGTTTCAAGTGCTTTAAACGCGAAATACGGCGATGCCCAAAGTGCAAATATTGTGTGGCGTCCGCATATTTCCATTCCAGTGGAAGGCCAAGCCGCTATTAGCCTTATGAAACTCTTGGAAACATTGGAAGATGATGACGATGTTCAAGACGTGTTTGGCAATTATGAAATGGATGAAAGTCTAGACGAAGAATAAAAGTTCTTGATTTGTTCATATTTTCGCGCAATAAAGAATCATGAACTTTGGCGCGCAAACCACAATTATTGGCATTGATCCCGGCCTTCAACATACTGGTTGGGGAGTGATTGTTTCAATCGGCAACCGAGTTTCTTGGGTTGCGCACGGGGTTATCAATCCGCCAACATCATTATCTTTGGCGGATAGGCTGGCGTTTTTGGTGCGTGAGCTTCGCAAAATTATTGAGATTTATAACCCAACCGAAGCTGCGGTTGAAGAAACTTTCTTTGCAAATTCGGCCAAGACTTCATTGTTATTGGGTCATGCGCGCGGTGCGGCGCTGGCAATATTGGCAGGTGAGGGGCTGGATGTTTCGGAATATGCGACACGGCGGGTAAAGAAAGCACTGGTTGGAACTGGCGCAGCCGAAAAAGATCAGGTGGCTTTTATGGTGAAGCGACTTTTGCCGAATTGCGATGCGCTAAAATCCGATAGCGCCGATGCCCTCGCGGTGGCTTTGTGCCACGCCACGGAGCGCAAAATGGCACAGACAGTTTTGAGGGCACAACGATGATTGGTTCACTAAAGGGCATTGTCCAAGGCATTTATGATGACCGCGCTTTAATTGAAGTGCAAGGCGTGGGTTATCTTGTGTATCTTGGCAATTCCACGATTTCGCGACTACGTAAAAACGAGGCTGTTTTTCTTTATGTTGAAACTTATGTTCGTGAAGATGCGCTAAAATTATTTGGGTTTTTGTCAGACACTGAACGCGCTTGGTTTGTTCAATTGCAAAACGTGTCGGGTGTCGGCGCAAAAGTCGCGCTGGCTATACTCGATATAATGACGCCAAACCAAATTATGCAGGCTGCGGAATTGGGTGATAAAGCGTCGGTTTCGCGCGCTTCTGGGGTTGGTCCAAAGTTGGCACAGCGCATAGTCCTAGAGCTAAAAGGCCGCGCGCCGCCTTCAACGCTATATTCTGCGGCCACACATGGCGCATTTACGCCACCTTCAAGCGATATTGAAACCCCTGAAGAAAGGCGAGAAGCATTGGGCGATATGGCTTTGCGCAATGGCGCGATTTCGGCTTTGCAAAATCTTGGATTTAATGTTGCCGATGCAATGAATGCTGTGGCGCATGCCTATGCAAAGTTTGATGATGACCCCGAATTGGGTGAATTGGTCAAACAAGCATTGAAGGAACTTAAACCATGAGCGATTTTGACGATGAACGCCTAATAAGTTCCGATGCGAAAACTGGCGAAGGGCAGGACCGCGCATTACGCCCATCAGGTTTTGCTGAATTTATTGGCCAAAAAGAATTAACTGCCAATTTGGAAGTTTTTGTAAATGCCGCCAAAGCGCGGCAAGATGCTTTGGATCATTTATTGTTTCATGGTCCGCCAGGCCTTGGTAAAACTACTTTGGCGCAAATTGTGGCGCGTGAATTGGGGGTTGGCTTCAAATCAACTTCGGGGCCGGTAATTGCCAAAGCTGGCGATTTGGCGGCACTACTCACCAATCTTGAACCTAATGACGTGCTTTTCATTGATGAAATCCATCGTTTGCCAGCAATTGTCGAGGAAATACTTTATCCGGCAATGGAAGATTATGCGCTTGATTTGGTGATAGGTGAAGGGCCATCGGCGCGTTCAATCCGCATTGATTTATCGCCATTCACGCTTATTGGTGCAACCACGCGCTCGGGGCTTTTGTCTTCACCCTTGCGCGATAGGTTCGGCATTGTTTCAAGGCTTAATTTCTATACGCCTTCCGAATTGGTGGTAATTTTGCGCAGTGCCGCGATTAAATTGGGCGTGGAATTGACTGACGATGGCGCACAGGAAATCGCAACTCGCGCGCGTGGTACACCGCGAATTGCCATTAGGCTTTTAAGGCGAGTGCGTGATTTTGCCGAAAGCATGGGCAGTGTTTTGGACGCGAATATTGCCGCAACTGGCCTGGCGCGGCTCGATATCGACCCAGATGGGCTTGATATGCTCGATCGCCGTTATTTGCGCGCAATTGTCGAAACTTATGGCGGTGGACCGGTTGGGGTCGAAACCTTGGCGGCGGCATTATCAGAATCGCGCGATGGCGTTGAGGATGTGATTGAGCCATATCTATTGCAACAAGGCTTCATTCAACGCACTCCACGCGGAAGAGTGGCGGCAGCAAGAGCCTATCAGCTTTTTGGCCTGCCCGTGCCAAAAGTGCAAAATGCCGATTTGTTTGAAAAAGGAAATGGCAAGTGAACAATGACACCGCCTATGCTGGCCGTTTTGATGGCAAAACCCATTTATTGCCGGTTCGCATTTATTATGAAGATACCGACATGTCTGGCGTTGTATATCACGCCAATTATCTGCGGTATTTTGAACGCGGGCGTTCGGACTTTTTACGCCTTGCTGGGGTGAACCATACAGACTTGCAAACCCGCGAAAAGCCAATGGCATTTGCGGTTATCGCAATGGATTTGCGCTTCAAAAAACCAGCACGGATTGATGATGCGCTATTGGTGCATACAAAATACCATGAAATAAAGGGCGCAAAACTGCATATTGATCAAATTATTATGCGCGGCGAAGTTGAAATTGCCACAGCGCAAGTAACCGCAGTTTGCATAGATTTTGAAGGTAATCCGCAGCGCCCACCGAAAGAAATGGTGGAATTATTGCGCGGGTATTTTGCTTGATTATTGGCTTGTGCGAAAATTTAGGTATGATATTGTGAACCGATGACCATAAAATCAAATCTGAAGTTACAATCAGCAGCTTTCAAACTATGTTTCGACTCTGCCAAAAAGATTCACAGTGTGGAGGGGTTAAGCCTAAGAAATGCAGCCAATGACCGTTTTTTGGAAATTTCGAAATCCTCGGCTGATTCAAAAAATGTGATTAAACAAATGATTGCCGAGTTTGGTAACTCAAACAAGAAGCGCTAGTTTGGCAATATATTTTGTATAGGCCATTTTCCGATTTCTATTGTTACAAAGGAACATCAGTTCTAAAAAACAAAGAATTTTTTCGCGATCAAACTCTGCTGTCCCAATTTGAGATCGCGATGGTAAGCACTCGGATGGCGCAAGAATTTCCTAAAGGAAATCTTGACACCAAACATTATTTGAAAATTCATAAGCACCTTTTTCAAGACGTGTATTTTTTCGCGGGGAAAATACGGAAAATCAGGCTTTCAAAGGGCCGCAATATATTTTGTTATCCTGAATACATTCTGCAAGAATTACGGAATTTATTCGTAATGTTGGAAGACAGAGAATATATTTCAAGCTTAACCCGCCTCGAATTTATCGAATTATTGGCTAAATTTCTGTCTCAGTTGAACGCTATTCACCCATTTCGAGAAGGAAATGGAAGAACCCAATTAGCATTCTTAGCGATGTTGTGCGCCGATTGTAGGAAGCCGATTAGTTTAACCAAAATCCGACCCGCTAGATTTCTTTCAGCTATGATTGAAAGTTTCAGTTTTAATCTTGAACCATTGAAATCAGAACTCGCGTTGTTGTTTGTGTGATTTCAAATAGCTAGTTTGTAATACGCAACTACCAATTGCTAACCCAAGCTCCGCCCTATCGCCAAAAAGCGTTCGCGGCGCTGGCGGATTATTGCGGCGCTTTCCATGCCCGCAAAGCCCTTAAGTGCTTTTTCAATTGCCTTGCCGACGTTTTCAATCACTGTGGCGGGGTGGCGATGTGCGCCGCCCAAAGGCTCTTTGATTATTTCGTCAATCACACCAAGCGCCATTAAATCTTCGGGCACAATTTTCATGGCGACCGCAGCTTCTTTGGCTTTTTCATTGGAGCGATAAAGAATTGATGCTGCGCCTTCAGGTGAAATTACTGAATATATTGAGTTTTCAAGCATGATGACTTTATTGGCGCTGGCAATTGCAACTGCGCCGCCCGAACCGCCTTCGCCAGTAATGACAGCGATCATCGGCACACCAAGGGTTAAGCAACGGTCAGTGCAGCGGGCAATTGCTTCGGCTTGGCCACGAGCTTCGGCGTCAAGGCCGGGGTATGCACCTGCGGTATCGACTAGACTTATGACCGGCAGACGAAATTTATCAGCCATATCCATAAGCCGTATTGCTTTGCGATAGCCTTCGGGTCGCGCCATGCCGAAATTATGTTTTAAGCGCTCATCAGTGGTTTTGCCTTTTTCATGGCCAATCAATATGCATGATTGCTTGCGAAAGCGCCCAATGCCGCCCTGGATTGCTTCATCGTCACCAAAAACTCTATCGCCACAAAGCGGAACATAATCTTTGACTAATGCCTCGACATAATCGCTAAAATGCGGACGGTCTTGGTGCCTTGCAACTTTGGTGCGCCGCCACGGATCGAGATTGGAATATAAATCTTCCAATGCTTTGTTGGATTTTTCGCGCAATTTTGTGATTTCAGCGCGAACATTGGCACCAGTGCCAGCAGACGCAGCCTTCATCAATTCATCGATTTTTTTTTCAAGCTCAGCAATCGGCTTTTCAAAATCAAGAAAGTTTGAACTAGACATGGCAATTGGAATAGGTGCAGAAATCATTTAGCGCAAGCAAAGATTACTGTTGGGTCACGTGCGAATTGCGAAATTGCTACGCAGTAAGACTGCTGTTGTGGCTGTTTGCAGGTTGGCATTCCGCCGCTTCAATAGCGTTTTCAATGGCAGCAAATAGCTTTTGCGGGTTTATCGGTTTGGTCAAATAACCATTGGCACCCGCTGCCAGTCCAAGTGCAATTTGCGCTTTTGCCGCATCTGCCGAAACCATAATAATCGGCGTATTTGCGTTTTGATTACCTAAATTGCGAATTGCGCGGCAAGCAGCAAGGCCGTCCATGACTGGCATTCGAACATCAAGCATAATCAAATCAAACTGACTGGTGGTCGCGAGGTCCAATGCTTCCTTACCGTCATTTGCCATTACGGTCTGAATGCCCGCTATTTCGAGGAAACGACGAAGGATAAGGCGGTTTGAATAATTGTCATCGGCGACTAAAACCCGCATATTGTCATGCTGGTTTTGATTGTCTAAATCCAGCGCATCCGCGGTTTTCGGTAAATCGGCAGCATTGGCGATTTTGCGTTGGATGCGCAAGCTAAATGTCGATCCAAAGCCTATATCGCTTTCCACTGTCAGATCACCGTCCATCAATTTTGCCAATTTGCGCGAAGTTGACAGCCCAAGCCCAGTGCCGCCAAATTGGCCCGCAATTTTTATATTGGCTTGTTGGTAAGGGTCAAAAATCAATTCTTGCGCTTCACATGAGACACCGATTCCAGTGTCAGTAACCCTAAACAAAACTGCATCGGAAGTTGTCTCGACTTTAAGTGTGATAACGCCATTTTCGGTGAATTTTAGCGCATTTGAAATCAAATTATTGATAATCTGGCGAATGCGGTTAGGGTCACCTAACAAAGCTAAGTCGGTTGGGTTTTCAAATTCAATGTGTAAATCAAGGCCTTTTTCGGCAATTGGATTTGCCCATAAATTCTTAATTCCCTCAACCAATTCTGACGGTGAAAAAGCAATAGATTCGAAATCCATTCGGCCCGCTTCAATTTTTGACAAATCAAGCAAATTATTGAGTAGTTCTAACAAGCTATGCCCAGCCTCTTCAAGCGTGCGCAATAATTCTATTTCAGATTTGCCATTTACCGCATTTTTCAGCAAAGTCGCCGAACCCATAATCGCGTTTAATGGCGTGCGCATTTCGTGGCTCATAGTGGCCAAAAATTCGGATTTTGCGCTATTGGCTTGATCCGCGCTTTCCTTGGCATATAGATTTTCAATGAGTGACTTTTTAAGGATTTCGGCATTTTTGGCGCTGAAACGGATTGATTCAAAGAAATAAATTGAGCCCATTAAAGTCAAGCTGACAATCGCAACAGTTTCGGTTACGCCAAATGAGCGGGTGAATAATGCTTCACCGAGTAAGATTGCGCAAGTAGCAGCCAAATAAGGACCCGATACTGCGATGCCGACTATCGGCACTTTTTGTCCGCGAACCCCGTTAGAAACCAGCGCCCCAGCGGTAAGCAAAGTCACAATAATTTTGAGTGCGAACCCGCCCGAAAACCAGCCAATCGGGATTATTGATGCATAGGAAATACACGAAAGCAATACAGCGAACGTAAAACGATTTCTGCGCGAAGATCGTTTTGGTTTTTCGCTCAATTGCCTGGCGCGCAAGTAATCATAGGCTTGGAGTAAATTGGTCACCACCAGCCAAACCAAACAAATTACATAATCAATGCCCAAAAAGAAGCAAAAAACGCTGAATAAAATTGAAAACGCGACCCTAATAAATGCAGATTGGACACGGCCATTTGCAGTCTCGCCCCAAAAATCAGCAGCTAAATCAGCTTCCAATTTCGCATATCTTTGTTGTTCGATTGGCGTTCGGCTATCAAACAACATGTGCGACTGGTTAGTGCTGGTCAAAAATGGCTCCCCCGATGACGGTCACTAATAAACGCAAATGGTGATTTAATTGCTAACAAGTGTTGGATTTCCACAATTTATTTGCGGCTTTCACAATTTACATTCATTTCGCACTATATGCGCATCACTCTTAACTCCCAATTGACCAAATCATGGAATACTGGCAACGAACAACTCGAAATATACAGCACCAACCAGTTCTGCTTGGAGAAAACAATGATCCGCTTGGATGAAGAAGAAACCCCACCACAAGATTCATCACTTGCCTTGCTCGAAAAAGCACTGTTGGATTCTCGCACAATTTTGCTAACTGGTGGAATTGATGACAAGCAAGCAAGACGCGTCGCCGAGCGGCTTATTGCGCTTTCGGGCATAAGCGCCGACCCAATTTTGTTGGTGGTTTCATCGCCTGGTGGGCATGTTGAAAGCGGCGATATGATTCATGATATGATAGGATTCATATCGGCTCCTGTGAACATTTTGGGCACGGGGTGGTGCGCATCTGCTGGTGCTTTGATTTACACTGCAGTGCCGCGTGAGCGTCGTTATTGTTTGCCAAATACCCGTTTTTTATTGCACGAACCGCGCGGCGGTGTTGGTGGCATGGCTTCTGATGTTGAAATTCAAGCGCGCGAAATTATCCGTATGCGCGAACGATTGAACCGCATTTTTGCCGCTGCAACTGGCCAGACTTATGAAAAAATCGTCGAAGACACTGACCGTGATTATTGGATGTCGGCGCAAGAAGCTGTGGATTATGGCTTGGTTGGGAAAATAATTTCCAATCGCGGTGAAATTAAGACCTAAATTCTTTCGGGCTGATTTTATAGCTGGTGTTGCAATATTCGCAGCGGGCGTGAATTTGTCCGTCATTTTCCATCATTTCTTCAGTGTCTTCTTTGGGGAAGCCGCGCATAATATCTACAAGGCGCTTGTGTGAACAATTGCATTTCGCCGCGAGTAATTTCGGCTCATAGCTAACCACATTGTTTTCGTGGTAAAGCCTGAATAATAACTCGCCAGCGCTAATGCTTGGTTCGATTAATTCTTCAAAAGTCAAAGTTTCAAATTTAGATACTACTTCGTCCCAAATATCATCGCTTTGCTCGCGCCCATCATCGCGGCCAATTCTTTGGACCATAATGCCGCAAGCGCGCCATTCCTCATGGCTATGGCCGTCTTGTTCTTGCGCGCTTGCAAGCATTATTTTGGTCGGAATTTGCTCGGATTGTTCAAAATAGCGGCTCGCAACTTCACTTAGGCTTGCGCCTTCAAGCGGGACTTGGCCTTGGTATCGATCGCGGCTTTTGCCTTGGTCAATAGTAATTAGGAAAATGCCATTGCCAAAAAGCGAGTGCAAACTCGGTTTTGAATTGCCGATGAGCAATTTTTCGAGCGCATTTTCATTAGTTTTGGCCATGCCGCGCATTGTGCCGCCGGTCAAATATTCGTCGACAATAAACTCAACTGGAAGGTCAGGGTTACCAATATCACCGCGAATTTCCGCAATCAATTTACCATCAAATTTCAAAGAAGCGCCGCAAATCGAGACGAGAGCTAATAATTCACCTAAAATCGAAGAGACAATAGGATGAAGATTGTGACGCGAAATAATTTCATCGGCGGTGGCTGGCCCCAACCGAACAATTTGCCCACGAATTGACGTTTCCTCTAAGCCAAAGCCAAAAGCGATATCATCGGATCCGAGCAATAAATTTTCTTCCAACTCGATCATTTTGACAATATGACGCAAATCCAATTTGGATTCTAGAAAATTGAGCAGAGCCTATTTTTCCAAACACCAGCGCAAAATCGCTTTTTGCGCGTGAATGCGGTTTTCGGCTTCAGCAAAAACCAGGCTATTGGCGCCGTCCATCACGGCATTTGTAACTTCATCGCCGCGATGGGCCGGTAAACAATGAAGGAATATCGCCCTTGCATTTGCTTTTGCCATCAATTCTTCATTCACTTGGTAAGGCGCAAAAGCCTGCATTCTTTGCGACACATTTTCATCACCCATCGATACCCAAGTATCTGTAACCACGCAATCTGCCCCTTTTGCGGCGATATTTGCATCTTCGGTAATTTCAATGATTGCGCCTTTTGTGAGCGCATTTTCAACAGTTTTTGCATCGGGCTTAAAGCCATTCGGGCAGGCGGCAATCAGGGAATATTCAAATGCTGCCGCCGTGTCAATAAAACTATTAAGCACATTATTGCCATCACCAACCCAGGCAATGCGTGCGCCTTTTAGCGCCAGCCCGCTTTCTTCCAAAGTCTGCAAATCCGCCATAATTTGGCACGGGTGACTACGATCTGTGAGGCCATTTATAACGGGAACACTGGCCCATTTCGCCATTTCCAATAAGCTTTTATGTGAATTGGCGCGCAACATAATGGCATCGACCATGCGCGAAAGCACGCGCGACGTATCTGCTATAGTTTCGCCTCGGCCAAGTTGCGAAGTGTGAGTGTCCAAAATGACCGCGCTCCCGCCCATTTGCCGCATCGCGACATCAAATGAAACCCTGGTTCTAGTTGAGCTTTTTTCAAAAATCATCGCCAAAATATGGCCCTGCAAAGACGCGTCTTTATCAGCCATCCCTTTGGGCTGGCCAAGGCGCGCCTTTTTCATGCGGTGGGCTTCGTCAAGAATTGAACGCAAATCCGCAGGCGCAATTAAATCGAGATCTAGGAAATGTCTCATTGGCTTTCCCCGATGTTTTGAGAAGTTTTAAAAGTCGTAAAACACTTATCCAATATTGAAACGGCTTCAGAAACATTGTCGGCATTTATAATCAGCGGCGGTAAAATCCGTAAAACATTGCCAGCAGCGACTGTCACCAAAAGCCCATTTTGGAACGCAAGGTCGCGGATAATTAGCGGATCAATCGATAGTTTCAATCCGCGCAAAAGCCCTTTGCCTCTTATTTCGAGGATTAGATCGGGATAAACGTCTTTTAGCCCTTCAAACGCCTGCACCATATTATTGGCGACCCTATTCACATTGTCCAAAAATTCGGGTTTGGTAAGTTCATCAAATGCGGCATGACCCACAGCCATCGCCAATGGATTGCCGCCATAAGTCGAACCATGCGTGCCTTTTACCATGCCGATAGAGGCCTGTTCGGTTGCTAGGCACGCGCCAAGGGGAAATCCACCGCCAATGCCTTTTGCAATTGCCATTACATCGGGCACAATTCCTGCCCATTCATGGGCGAATAATTTGCCCGACCGCCCCGCACCGCATTGCACTTCATCAAAAATAAGCAAAATGTCTTTTTCATCGCAAATTGCGCGAACCGCACGTAGGTATTCAGGCTCGAGTGCGCGCACCCCACCTTCACCTTGAATTGGCTCAACAATTATTCCCGCAGTATTTTCGTCAATCATCGCGGATAAAGCGTCAATATCGCCGAACTTACATTGCTTAAACCCAGGGAGTGGTGGTCCAAACCCGTTCAAATAATTTTGATTGCCAGCAGCATTGATGCCGCCATAAGACCGGCCATGAAAAGCGCCATCAAAACCAATAATATCTATCTTTTCGGGCTTGCCTTTGGTAAAATGATATTTGCGCGTAAGTTTTAAGCTGGCCTCAATTGCTTCAGTGCCGGAATTTGTAAAAAATACATAATCGGCAAAAGTTACGCTTACCCATTTTGCTGCCAATGTGCGCTGCAATTCGGTTTGATAAACATTTGACATATGCCAAAGTTTATTGGCCTGCTCGGTTAGTGCCGCGACCAATCTTGGGTGGCAATGACCAAGACTGTTTACGGCAATACCGGCCAAGAAATCAAGATAGCGTTTCCCGTTGGCGTCAAAAACTTCGACGCCTTTACCCGATACAAAATCGGTTGGTGGTGGGGTATAAACCGGCATTAATGGCGAATGGGGCATCGAAAACTTAAAGCTCACAAAATCAAAATGAAGAGAAACCAATTCAAACGCTTTTGGAACGCGCGATTGGAACGCGGCTAATAACGCTTTTGCTAGCAAATCTCCACTATTATTTTTGTGACATTACATCGAGAGTTTTTGAGACCGAAAATTGGCCTTGATTAGGGTCGCCGCGACTACTTATCACAACAAGATATAGTCAAGCCCCATCGTCGAGTTTTCCCCAACGCATTGCTTGTGGAAAAATTGCATACTAGGGCTTGTGGTTTGGCTTGGCTTTGCATACGATGGGTTGTGGATAAGTCTAGAATGGCTTTGCGGGCTGCATTTGCGCCTTAGCCTAACACGACACAAGATATAGGGGAAAATTATGAGTTGGACTGACGAAAGGGTAGAAATACTCAAAAAATTGTGGATTGATGGTTTGTCGGCAAGTCAAATCGCGAAACAATTGGGCGGCGTAACTCGTAATGCAGTTATTGGAAAAGTTCACCGTCTTGGGCTTGCGGGGCGCGCAACGCCATTTCGGCCCATAAAAAGAGTTGCCCGCCCAAGGCCGGTTATTGCTGCGGTAAGTTCGCCATCTTTGGAAGTTGAAAAAGACTTGGGCGAAGAACTCACCAAACCGATTCTGCAAACCGCTCGCCCAATATACCAGCAACCAATCAATAAAATTGAGCCAAAACGCAAAGAAAATGGCTCTTTGATTAGCGTGTTGGAATTAACGCCAACCATGTGCAAATGGCCAATTGGTGACCCTACCGATGCCGATTTTGGCTTTTGTGGCGCAAAAGCCCATGGTTCATGGCCATATTGCGCTGAACATGGCGCAGTAGCCTATCAACCCGCCAGCGCAAAACGCGGCGGCGGGCAGGCGTCAGTTGCACCACAAAATAGTGCTGTCAGAAAAGCGGTGTAATAACCGCTATTCGCGAGTGTAACGAGCCAAAGAGAAATGCAAAGAATTTTCGAAAACCACGCTTTTCGTAAATTCTTTTCCACTTTGAACCAAGTCTCCGAGTGAGCCCGAAGGGCGAGGGTGGAGACTTGAATTGACTATGTTCTCATTTCCCGCCGCGCCAAAAATGCCAAGCGTTCAAACAATTGCACATCTTGTTCGTTTTTCAACAGCGCACCATAAAGCGGTGGGATTAGTTTGTTGGGATCCTTTTGGCGAACTGCTTCAAGATCAATATCATCGACCAATAATAATTTCAGCCAATCCAATAATTCCGAAGTAGATGGCTTCTTTTTAAGCCCAGTGACTGCGCGCATTTCATAGAAACTCGTGAGTGCGTTATTAACAAGGCGTTTTTTAATAGCTGGAAAATGCACTTCAATAATTGCTTTCATGGTTTCTTCATCGGGAAAGCGGATAAAATGGAAGAAACAACGCCGCAAAAATGCATCTGGCAGCTCTTTTTCATTGTTTGAAGTGATTATTACTATTGGTCGATTTTGTGCTTTTATGGTTTCGCCAGTTTCATAAACAAAGAATTCCATTCTATCGAGCTCTTGTAGAAGATCATTGGGGAATTCAATATCGGCTTTGTCGATTTCATCTATCAATAATACGCATTTGGAAGGGGCCGAAAATGCTTCCCATAATTTGCCGCGCCTGATGTAGTTTTTAACGTCTTGCACCCGCGCATCGCCCAATTGGCTATCACGCAAACGCGACACGGCATCATATTCATAAAGGCCCTGAACTGCCTTTGTGGTGGATTTAATATGCCATTCGATAAGTGGCATGTTCAAGGATTTCGCAACTTCAATAGCCAATACGGTTTTGCCAGTGCCCGGCTCGCCCTTAATCAGCAATGGCCTTTCTAAGGCAATCGCGGCATTTACCGCCACGTTCAAATCTTCAGTTGCGACATAATTTTCCGTGCCCGTAAAGCGCATAATTATTCCTTGTCAAAATATTCGAATAATTCGCTATAGCTGTATGAAGAAAAGTTCAAGTGGCATTTTACGTCCTACAACCCTAAGTAACTGTGATTTGTGCATAACCTTACTGCTGCAAAGTAATTTATTAACCACGTTGATTTAAGGTTTCTAATTGAGCCTGCCTTAGTATCACTCATATTTCGTGCGAAGTGATGCCAAACGGCAAGCAAATGGAGCAAGAAAATGCCGTTAAAGCTGTCATTGAAACCAAATGAGAAAATCGTCCTCAATGGTGCCGTTATTCAAAACGGCGATCGCCGCACAACTATGTTGCTGCAAAATAAAGCATCGGTTTTGCGTGAAAAAGACATTATGCAAGCTGAGGACGCAAATACGCCAGCGCGGCGTATCTATTTCCCGGTAATGATGATGTATTTAGCGGGTGCCGACACAGCCGAAATATATAATGAGTTTGCGCTTCGTATGACCGAATTCATGAGCGTTGTTACCCATGTCCAGGCTTTGGAAGATTGTGTAACTATCTCACGGGACGTTATGTCGGGCGAATATTACAAGGCACTTTCGCGGTGCCGCAAATTGATGGAATTTGAATCCGAAAGGTTAAGCAATGGGTCTCAGCGCGTATCAGACAGTTCAAAAGCGGGTAGAAACGCCGCGTGAAACCGAATATCGGTTATTTTCGTGCGTAACCCGCGCGTTAATGGACGTCGCGGCACTGCCTAAAACTGAAATTGGCAAACGCATGGACGCGCTCGATTGGAATCGACGGGTTTGGACTTTTATGGCCGGTGATTGCGCCGACGATAATAATGGCCTGCCAGACCAATTGCGCGCCAGCATTATTTCTTTGTCACTTTTTGTTGGCAAATATACTTCGACAGTCATGCAAAGTGGCGAAGACATTGAGTCTTTGATTGATATTAATCGTTCAATTATGCAAGGCCTTGCTGGGCAAATAGAATTACAAGCTGCGCAACAAATTTGAACCTAATTTTTTTTTGAATAACCAAGCCCGTCATTTTTGGCGGGCTTTTTTGCATTTTTTTGAGTCGGCGTTACTTTTGGGTAATAGCTCACATAACTCAAGGTTGCGGCAAATATTGCCGAGTCAGCGTGCATTTTTTGCCCATCTCTGGTGCGCTCTTGCCTAGCAAAAACGCTTGTTAACCAAGCATAAACCAAGAAAATACTTAATAAACATAATGGCTTAGTTCAATCGAGGTGGCACGAGGATTGCACAATAGATTTCGAGTCAAAATGGCTTGTGGTGCAAAATGCACTACCACCTTAAATAGATGGAGATCGACGAAATGATCAGCGTAAACACAAATCAAGGTGCAATGGTTGCACTTCAAACTTTAGCCAAAACCGACCGTGACCTTTCGATTACTCAAAACCGTGTATCGACTGGCCTAAAGGTTTCGTCAGCAAAGGACAATGGGGCGATCTGGGCGATTGCCAACAAAATGAAATCAGACGTCATGGCATATGACCGCGTTATTGAATCCAATGAACGTGCAACCGCTTTGGTTGATACTGGTCTCGCAGCGGGTGAATCCATTATGGAATTGCTCAACGAAATGAAAGGCAAAGCTTTGGCTGCGTCACAAGCGGGCCTTTCGGCTTCCGCTCAATCAGCGCTTAATGCTGACTTCGTTCAAATGCGTGACCAAGTAACTTCAATCATCGCAAATGCTTCGTTTGACGGTGCAAATATGGTCAGCGCTGCTGTTGCCAACGCCGTGTCACTTGGTGACGCTGCTGGCGGTAACTCCATTACGGTGACTGGTGTGAACCTTTCATTGGGTGGCGCAGTTGTTACTGTTGCTGCTGCTTCCGACGTTGCGAGTGCGGCAAATGCTACGACCGCTTTGGGTCTTGTGAATGCTTCAATCACTAATCTGGGAACCCAATTGGCTACCTGGGGTGCTGGTGCGAAGCGTTTAGATGCTCACAAAACTTTTGTAGGCAAATTGCAAGACGCGCTTAATTCAGGGATTGGCTCAATGACTGATGCTGATTTGTCGAAAGAAAGTGCTAAATTGCAAGCGTTGCAAGTTAAACAACAATTGGGCGTTCAAGCGCTTTCAATTGCTAACCAATCAGCGCAAACCGCATTGTCATTGTTCAGATAATATTTTGAACTCCAAAGCTAAGGCCCGAAGGAAACTTCGGGCCTTTTTTTTTTGGTTTGGCCAGTTTTTTAGTCACTGTCATCCCCGATTTATTCGGGGATCTTGTGCCGCATTAGATTATTCGACAAGGCGAGAATAACTGCTCCTTTTGATTGACCAGCAGACAAGGAACATATAGAGAACATTGGTACTTTGTGGCAAGTTACTTATGAAATTCGATTACAGCGAACATTGTTACTATGTCTATCTTATGACTAATCGCCCGCGTGGAGTTTTTTATGTCGGCGTGACTAGCGATTTGATAGGCAGAACTTGGAAACATCGTTCGCACGCCATCAAGAAATCCTTTACCGACAAATTCAATCTTGAGCGACTAGTTTGGTATGAGCCGCACAGAGAAGTGACCAGTCCAATTCGCCGTGAAAAACAAATAAAGCGATGGGTTAGGGAATGGAAGATAAATCTTGTAGAGTGTGCGAATCCAAATTGGGAAGACTTGTGGCGCGAGATTACCAGTAACCGTCCCTACGTTACCAATGATTATGCTAACTTCGGATTTCAGTCTGAATAGATTTAGAAACCGACGCTCCAAGTGACATCTCGTGCGGCATGAGATCCCCGAATAAATCGGGGATGACAAGTATGTATTATTAGCAATTTCTGCCCACCACTAGGCAAAAATTTCCGCAAACTCGGCAGGAATTGCCTAATCCGAAAATCGGTTAACCAACGAGTAACTAAGAAAAAACTTAATAAACATAAGAGGTTAGCTTCGGCCAACTGGCACGCCGATTGCAACTAACTAAACGGGTCAAAAAATGACCTGTGCCACAAGAATGTGGTTCAACATAGAAAATAGAGGATCAAGAATATGATCAGCGTAAACACAAATCAAGGTGCAATGGTTGCACTTCAAACTCTAACCAAAACCGATCGTGAACTTCAAGTTACACAAAATCGGGTATCAACTGGCCTAAAAGTATCAAGCGCAAAAGACAATGGCGCAATATGGGCAATTGCCAATAAAATGCGTTCAGATGTCGTAGCATATGACCGCGTTGGCGAATCAGCCGAACGTGCTTCTGCCTTGGTCGACACTGCAATTGCTGCTGGCGAATCCATCATGGAATTGTTGAATGAAATGAAGGGCAAAGCTTTGGCTGGCTCGCAAGCTGGCTTGTCAGCTTCGGCTCAAGCTGCTTTGGCTGCTGACTTTGCACAAATGCGTGACCAAGTAACTTCAATCATTGCTAACGCTTCATTTGATGGTGCAAATATGGTCGGTGCTTCGCCTGCCAACGCACTGGCATTGGGTGATTCAGCTGGCGGTAACACTATCACTGTTTCGGGTGCTAACCTTTCGTTGGGCGGTGCGATTGTAACTGTTGCTGCTGCTTCGGTTCTAACTGACGCTACAACTTCAACAACTGCATTGGGCTTGGTAAATTCTTCAATCACCAACCTCGGCACACAATTGGCCACTTGGGGCGCAGGCGCAAAGCGCATTGACGTTCACAAGGCATTTGTGAGCAAGCTTCAAGACGCTCTTAATTCTGGTATCGGTGCGATGACTGATGCAGATTTGTCGAAAGAAAGTGCAAAACTACAAGCACTTCAAGTTAAACAACAATTGGGCGTTCAAGCGCTTTCGATTGCTAACCAATCGGCTCAAACCGCATTGTCATTGTTCCGTTAATCGGAAAAAGCGTGGGTTATTATCTAGCCCACGCAAATTGACAACTCGGATTAAGGGCCAAAGGAGGGTTCGGTTGAAAAACTGAACAGGAACGGATGAAAATAGAACCAAATTTCTCTTTCACCGCGCCGTCCGAATTGGCCAAAGTGGCACCAACTGCTGTTCCAAAAGTTCAGATAGTTAAGGCGGCACCAGAGGCTTCAAGAGACACACAAGCGGGATCAAACTCGCGAGACGCTGTGAAGACCGACAATATATCCAATACGCCCAAACAAGAAAAATTGGACGCATTGGCAGATAGATTAGCAGGCAATAACACTTCATTGGTAATTGAAAAAAACCCCAATGGAGCTGGCTTTATCTACAAATCTATCAATAAAGAAACTGGAGAAGTCACAAGAGTGTGGCCCCATGAGGAGATTGTGTCAGAATTAGCAGCAATGCAGGATGTTGACGCAAGGGGTCTAATGCTTGATGAAAGTGCATGATTTGCGCAGATAATGACTTTGAAAAATAGGACGCGACCGGGGGAAACTTCGGTCGCGTTTTTGTTTTCAGGTCCCTTGAAACTGGGCAAACATTGCCGATGCTGGCTTCAAAGCGGCAGCATTTACCATGTTTGAAATTAGGTTACTGCTAAGTAAATGTAAAAACAATAATAAAATCAAATAATTAGACTTGCCCCAAATTGGCACAGCGATTGCTCTTAATAATTCACGATGCGCGGGCAGCCATTTCCACATACCGCGACAACGAGCTTTAAGAAGTTAATAGGGGCACAAAATGGGCACAAGTTTACAAACCAATATGGGCGCAATGTCGGCGCTCCAGAATCTCAACGCAACAACTCGCATGTTAGATACTGTTCAAGGCAGAATTAATACCGGCCTGAAAGTCGCTAATGCACGCGACAATGGTGCCGTGTATAATATCGCACAGCAGCAAAGATCCGAACACGCAGCTTATGATGCGGTAAGAGTTGGCTTGGCCCGAGCAAAAGGTATTGCCGACGTGGCTTTAGCGGCGGGCGACACAATTTCC
>ERZ1292633.2029-Hain-H41-02um-R1-2029-length-21052-cov-5_pt1 | contig 21052 bp, 16 predicted proteins | sample MGYA00564406_ERZ1292633 | MGnify/ENA primary metagenome ERZ1292633 (study PRJEB36523, sample SAMEA6512639) | groundwater metagenome | collected 2019-01-08 | study: AquaDiva: Metagenomics assemblies of 32 groundwater samples
ATTCCAGCGAAAGCTGGAATCCATCTTAACTCTTTGAAAGACAAGACTGGATGCCAGCCTTCGCTGGCATGACAGAGATGAGAACTTTGCGCTTACATCCTTTTGTCAGCGAGTTTTTAACATAGGGCAGGGTGGAACCCGAAGGGTTCCGCCTCTTGTGGCTGTCAAAGATGGCAGATCCCTGCGGGTTCTTCCCTAAGAAGAATAAGACTGGATTCCCGCCTTCGCGGGAATGACAGAGGGGAGGCGGGAATGACAGAGGGGAGGCGGGAATGACAGAGGGGAGGCGGGAATGACAAACCAAAGAAAAACGCTGATGTCCCTTTTTCTACTTGATATGGAAGACTGGATTCCCCCTTCTTTTTGTTCCATAATTGCACAGGGGAAATCCTCTACTCATCTCGTCAGATTCCGATAAAGAGAGAAAGCCACCGCACCTCCCGGTTAGAGGGGAGTGAGGTGGATACGGACGCGAAAAGGAATCAGACGAGGTAAACATGTCGAACATTCTGGTCGTCGATGACAAAGACAGCATGCGCAACATGCTGACGGAGACTCTGACAGACGAAGGACATTCAGTCGACTGCGCCCCCGATGGCCGTCGGGCTATCGAGCTTATCAATAATAAATCATACGATGTCGTCGTCACGGATCTGATGATGCCCGAAATCGACGGGCTTGAAGTTCTCTCCCGTGCCAAAGAGGTTGACGAAGAGACGACCGTCATAGTTATGACGGCTTATGGAACGGTAGAAAGCGCCGTCAACGCCATGAAAAAAGGGGCTTTCGATTTCATAGCCAAGCCCTTCGATACCGATCATCTCTGTGTCATGGTCAACCGTGCCCTCGAAAATCGCCGTCTGCGTGCTGAAAACTCACTCCTTCGTGAGGAGCTTGCGGGAGGACCGGGGCTTCCGAATATCATCGGGAAAAATGCCCGGATGATCGAGATCTGCAATCTTATTCAGAAAGTCGCCAAGTCTGATGCATCGGTTCTTCTTCAGGGAGAATCAGGCACCGGTAAAGAGTTGTTTGCACGCGCGATCCACGGTCTCTCGTTCCGAAAAGACAAACCGTATATAGCCCTCAACTGCGCCGCAATTCCGGATGAGCTTTTGGAAAACGAATTATTCGGTTCGGAAAAAGGGGCATTCACCGGCGCCCACGCCCGTAAGATGGGTAAGTTCGAAATAGCCCACACCGGTACCATCTTCCTCGACGAAATCGGCGACATGGATATTTCTCTGCAGGCGAAACTCTTGCGCGTGCTTCAGGACAAAAAGTTTGAGCGCCTTGGTGGCACTAAGACGGTCGAGGTTGATGTTCGCCTTGTAGCGGCTACCAATATGGATCTGGGAGAACTCATCAAGGCCAAGCAATTCCGCGAGGATCTCTTTTATCGCTTGTCGGTCTTTCCTATAGTGATACCGCCACTTCGGGAGCGACAGGATGATGTCAAGGAGCTGGCAGAGTTCTTTGTCGATCGGTACTGCAGGGAGATGCGCAAGCCGCAAAAGTCGCTCACCCAGGACGGCCTGAATCTCCTGATGAAATATCACTGGCCGGGGAATGTCAGGGAACTGGAAAACACAATAGAACGTGCTGTGATTTTGGCCGAAGGGAAGAAAATAACCTCCGAGCATCTCGCCATTCGCCTTCAGCGTTCCGATGAAATCCAGCTGAGAGAGGGTGCGGGATTGAAAGAGATTGGCCAGAGTGCCCAGATGCGGGCCGAGAAGGCGACCATCCTCAGGGTACTCAAGCAGGTGCGTGGCAATAAGCGCAAGTGTGCCCAGATTCTGCAGATCGATTATACGACGCTGTTTGATAAGATCAAGAAATACGGTATTGAAGAAGCGCTCGGCGGCGACGACAATTAAGCGGCATTCCCTCCCGTTTTCGTTTCTCATAAACGCATCGCAAGTTTTGCGTGTCTGAGTTCCAAATTCTGCACCAATCCAGTTCAATATCCGTTTTGCCTTGACACAAATGCATGCGCAGGCTTGATTGTGTCAGGAGATGACATTACCCGTTGCGGTGGCGAGAAGCCTGCATCTGTGTTCTGCCCATTCGCCCTTCTCTGCCATTCGCATCCACCAAGACTATCGCGCCGGAAGTGCATTGCTTTCGGGCTTAATAATAAAGAACAGGCATACATGAAACAGCCCGCATTGACGCGGGCGATTGTCTTTTTGGAGGTGTGGTATGCGTAAGTCGGTAGTGATCAGCGTGGCATTGGTGATGGCTCTTCTTTCGGCAGGGGCGGTCATGTCGCAGGAGGGGACCGGGGCATGTTGCAAGCCGGACAGCGGTTGCTCGATTATGACTGCGTCGGAGTGTGCCTTGGTGGGGGGGACATATAAGGGGGATGGCACCTCATGCAAGCCCAACCCCTGTGATTGTTGCGGTGCGGATGGAACCGAAATGAGAGGGAATGCTGATGGAATCGGTGGCGTAAATGTGCTTGATATTCTCCGCATAATACGGTGTGCCTTTTTTATGGACTGCCTTAACGACTGCAAATTGGAGCAGGATGTAAATGCCAGCGGATCGGTGAATGTGGTTGACATCACATACTTAGTTGCCTACCTCTTTCAGAGTGGCCCGCCGCCGGCGATGTGCCCGTAGAAGATTTGCCAACTAACATAATTCTTGACAAAGAGGGCGGAATAGTCTTGTTTAACTTGAAATACAGGCCGCTTGCTTGCGATTGCCAGTATCGACCGACCGCACATCTTTGATTCGCATCACATCTGGAATCCTCCCATTTCGACCTGTCGCGCATCTCTATGATGCCATCTGACGCTTCTTGAAGCTGACAACAGTCACGAGAAATCATAACCGTCGTCATGTCGACGGGAATTTGATTTTCGTACATATTTTAACGAGACGCCGATGACGAGCAATTGTCATTGGCGGGAAGCTGATTGGAGGAAGGACGATGTGTAGAAAGTGGAGTAGTCCACGAGCATGGGCGCTGATGTTGGGGCTGATCTTGTTGTTTCCAGTATTTGCTTTCGCTGACTGGGAGCCGGCCAACGGCCACAAGATGCATTTTCCGCAATTGCCTGACGAATCAGGTTGGGCTGTGAAAGCTGAGTACCCGAACATGCTTGCCGATGACTGGCAGTGCTCTGAATCGGGTTATATTAAAGATATCCATTTTTGGGGGGCATGGAAGGGTGGAGTGCAGGGGATTATCAAGCAATTTCATATAGTCATTTACGAGGATATTCCGGCGACCCCGACCTCTCACAGCCGTCCAGGGAAAGTGATCAAGCGGATTGCCGTAACAAATTTTGTGGTGAGGACGATTCAGCCAACGACTATGGAGGGATGGTATGATCCTGTCACTGCGACATTTTCCGCAAATGACCACCTCGAATATTATCAGTACAATGTTTTTTTGAGACCAGACCAATGGTTCACACAGGAAATCGGGAAAATATATTGGGTTGGCATTTCCGCAGAACTTGTTCAGGGACCGGTTCTGGCCGAATGGGGATGGAAGTCAACGAAGAATCATTTCAATGACGACGCCGTCTGGGGACCGATACCGTGCGGTGGAACCACCTGTGAATCTCAGGACAATGGTTCTGGAACAGCCGCTCAACCGTCGCTTTGTACCTATAGTAATCCCGAAGCAAGAATAATGGTACTTAACGGCTTGCCACCCGGAACGACTATCGAAATGGAAACTGAATTAGTCCCTCTGTCATTGACATCGGAAATGCCAGGCGGCAGTCTGGGTGGAACTCATTCCGAGTCGCAGATGGAATTGAAATTGCACATGTCGGGCACGGGCACCCTTGCCGGGCTTGCACGAGACGTCGTTATTTCAACTTCCATTGCTGAAACCGATCAGGCGGCCCGATTGCCTGGAACGTCGCCGCAGTCGTTCGAGACCGGTCTCTGGAGGTTGTTAGCGCAATTGCCGATCGGGGATCCGGATTTTGATTTGCTGAGAATCACCGCGGGAACCGATTTTGGAATGCCAAGCCCCGGACATACAACTCTGACAATGATGTCCGGCGGGACTTGGGCTGTTGAGAGCTTTTTCGACATTACCTATCAAATTGATTTCATTGGCAAACCTGGCGGTCCACTCTCAGGAATGTCTGGATCCACAACCGGGACTATTAGAATGTACCAGGGAGTATGTCCCACGACTTGGACTGACATGTATGAGCCCCAGGTCGTTCTGCCGCCGATTCAGAACACATTTCAGGTGCAGATTGATCCGAATGGTCAGTTTGCCGGTGGTGGAGGTTCGGATGCCTATGGCCAGGGATGGTACACTTATCCCAGCCAATGGATAAACGTCTGGTTCTATGATCACCCCTATGACGACCAGCGCTACAAGAAAATTCACATTGAGTTCGATCTGGCTCCTTTCCTACCGGGGATACCATCGCAAATCGAAGTTGCTGTCAATTGGTCGACCGCCGCTTGGTCGTTGACGGGGAATCCACCCGCCGATCCCCGCCGACCGCCGCTTCCCGGCGAGGATGAAGCCCTTTACATTAGTCGTACCACACTTTTTGCGGGAACCGATCCCTCCGGACACTGGGTGTACGACTTCGAAATCCCGGATTACAATCCGGAATGGGTTTCTATCGACGTTAGGGGATTCAATTTTTCGATTCCCGGGGGAGTCATCACTCATGAGTGCTTACCCAAGAACCCCCCTCCGTCGCTTGATCTGGCATTCGTAATCACGAATACGGGCGGTGCGTTCGGAGCATGTTGTGACCCTTTGACAGGATTCTGTAGCATTCTCTCTGGAACAGAATGCCAAGCCATAGGTGGAAATTATCAAGGTGATGGCACCAGTTGCACGCCGAATCCGTGCCCTCCGCCGGTTCAGACCGGAGCCTGCTGTAAACAGGATGGAACGTGCTTGATTAGCACGGCTCTGGATTGCGGGATTATCGGAGGTAGCTATCAGGGGGATGGCACGCCTTGTGTGCCGAATCCTTGCGATTGTTGCGGAACCGACGGAACACAGATTCGAGGAAACGCGAACATGATTGGCGCCGTTAACGTCGTGGATGTTACCTTCTTAGTGGATTATTTGTTCCGCCAAGGACCAACGCCTCCATGTAAAGAGGAAGCAAATGTCAATGGTGATGCTTCTATCAACGTTGTCGACTTGACGGCATTGGTGCAGTACCTGTTTGCTGGCGGTGCAGGCCCGGCGATGTGCCCGTGACCAGCGAGTAGCGAATACACGCCTTAACAAAAGGTCGCCGACATATCGGCGACCTTTTTTATTGTGCGAGAAGGAGTTGGGTGGGGTACAGCCTGATTGGAGAAATCCTTATTGACTTTGGTAGAATAGACAGTACCTTTATAAGCTAAGTGCCGATATTTACAAGTGGCACATGCGGTTCGGATGGCCGGGAGACAACACGCAACGACAACAGAGGCGCCCAGGCCATTGTTATATCCGGACCAAAGCAAGGCGACACGATGAGTCTTATTAATCGCAGTGTCCTAATGCTGAATCAGAATTACGAGCCGATTACCATATGCTCGGCCCGACGGGCCATTGTTTTGCTTTTTCAGGGGAAAGCCGAGATGATCGAAAAGTCCGACGGTCTCTTTCTCCGCAGTGTCCATAACCACTATCACCTTCCTTCGGTTGTCCGACTTTGGCAATATCGCCGCGTACCCCACAAGCAGATCATGCTCACCCGCAAAAATATCCTCACCCGTGACGGCCACCGCTGTCAATACTGCGGTACAGTCAAAGGGCCGATGACAGTTGACCATATTATTCCGAAAACGATGCGCGGCGGGGACACCTGGGAGAATCTGGTCTGCGCCTGTTCGAGATGCAACAATCTCAAGGGGGATCGCACCCCGGAGCAGGCCGAGATGAAACTGCACCGCCGTCCGGTGAAGCCGACATTTATAGCATTTATCCAGCGCCATGTCTCTATCGCCGACACATGGCGGCCGTATCTATTCATGGACTCGAACTGAGTCGCGATTTCTTCGATCCAAGTATTCTTGCGTAGGTCGGCGTTCTGAGCGAGGCAAAGCCGCGCGAAAAACCCGACATCTTCGTGTTTTGCAAAAATCATTTCCCCGCAGAGTTCATTGGCGGCTTGATAATCAAATGAGAAGATGGATTCCGGATGCCCCGCGAAGGGGACTGTTGAAAGGGGGAGTGCACCAGGCTCTCATCTCTGTCATGCCCTCGGAGGCGGGCATCCAGTCTTGTCTCCTTAAGAGTTAGGACTGGACTCCCGCCTTCGCGGGAGTGACATGCGTGAGGGTGCGACGGGATTTGAGGGTTTCTCCCCCGCCAAAGGCGTAGTTCGGAACACCGACCTACACTGCGGAATGCGTTACAGAGCGAAAATTCCTTCGCCGTGGCAACGAACCCGATATTTTGTTTGACCTCTCCGGCGTTTCGGGTTACTCTCTTCCGCAATGTCCACTGTTACGACACCACAGAAACCGATTGGTCGGGAGACCATCTTGTCAGGTATGCAGCCGACCGGGTCGCTCCATATTGGCAATCTTGAAGGCGCCCTCCGAAACTGGGTACGGCTCCAGCAGAACTACGACATGTACGCCTGCATTGTCGACTGGCATTCACTGACCGGCTCGATGGATGACCTTTCAGGACTCCGTGAGCGGATATTCCAAATGGCGGTTGATTTTCTTTCGGCCGGACTGGATCCCAAACACGTTGCGATTTTCATTCAGTCGGATGTCAAAGAGCACGCCGAGCTTCACTTGATTTTTTCGATGCTCATCACGGTGCCGACATTGACCCGACTTCCCACTTACACCGAGAAAAAAGAAGCACACGACACCTATGGCTTTCTCGGCTATCCTGTTCTGCAGGCGGCCGATATTTGTCTCTACAATGCCCACAAGGTGCCGGTGGGGAAAGATCAGGAAAAGCATATTTGGTTGGCGAATGATGTCGCCAAGCGATTCAACCAGTCATTTGGGGAGACATTTGTCGAGCCGCAGGCTCTCTTCACCGAGATTCCGCTGATTCTCGGCGCTGACAATCGAAAGATGTCGAAATCGTATGACAATCACATCCCCATTGATTATTCTGACAAAGAGACCGAGGCGAGGGTTCGGACATTTATTACCGATCCGCAAAAGCTGCGTAAGAATGATCCGGGACGGCCGGAGATATGTCCGGTCTATTTACTGCACCGGGTGTATACTGCGGATCACGCCGAGGAGATCGCTCCGAATTGCCGAAGCGGCCAGCTCGGATGTGTTGAGTGCAAACTTCGCGCCGCAAAAAGCGTCAATACCTCTCTTGCTCCGATTCGCGAAAAGAGAGCCGACCTTTTGACAAAGCCGGAATTCGTTTGGGAAGTCCTTGATGACGGAGCCAGTCGGGCACGCACCAGGGCACAGGAAGTGATGGGGCGCGTGCGAGCGTCGATGAACATGAATTACAGGGAGTCACGATCGTGAGTATAGAAAACGAACCGATAGGGGTTTCAAGCGACTATCGCGTTGATATCGGCGTCTTCCAGGGGCCGCTCGATCTTTTGCTGTTTCTGATTCGCAAGGAAGAAGTCGACATTTACAATATTCCAATTGCGAAAATCACCCGCCAGTATCTCAAGTATGTCAATCTAATTACAGCGCTCGATCTCGAAGTGGCCGGGGAATATATCCTCATGGCCGCCACCCTCATTCGCATCAAGACAAAGATGCTCCTGCCGCGAACCGAAGGGGAAGAAGATACCTTTGATCCGCGCGAAGAACTTATCATGGCGTTGGTCGAGTACAAGAAATTCAAAGAAGCATCAGAAATTCTCAGAGACAGGGCGCTCATCGAAGAACAAACCTACGTGCCGCCATCTCCCGTAGGCAAGGTCGAGTCCAAGGTCGATCTGATGCCTGCAACAACCCTGTTTGATCTGGTCTCGGCATATAAGCAGGTAATGTCCGGTGTACGGAGCGAGACCTTTCATCAGGTTGGATTTGAGGAAGTATCAATTGAGGATCGCGTTGGTCATTTGCTTGTCTTTTTCAAGGACAAGGAGATGGCGACATTTTATGAATTGTTCGCTGATGCCCCCAAAAAGATCGTGGCGGTGGTCACGTTCATCGCCCTTTTGGAGTTGGTGCGGAGCCATCGCTTAACAGTCATGCAGTCGGTGCCATTTGCCGAGGTGCGCGTCTATCGCGGCGAGCGCTATTTTGACCGGCTCGATGAAGGAGAGGCGGTCATCGCCGGTATACAGGATGAAGTTGTGGAAACAGTAGAGGAGATGGAATAATCTATGGAACATGGAACCCCGCACGCAATCGTCGAGGCCCTTATTCTGGCCTCGCCCGAACCGATAGAATCAAAGAAAATTGCCGAATCAATCGAGGGAATGACCGTCGCCAAAGTGGCTACGATGGTAAGTGAATTGAATGACAAATATACTCAGGGAGCCTCGGCTTTTCGAATCAGGGAAATCGCCGGCGGATTTCAGTTCCATATTATACCGGAATATACCGGATATGTGGAAGACCTCTTTACCCGGCGACGAAAGATGCGCCTCACTCAGGCGGCGCTTGAAACGCTTGCGATAGTCGCCTATCGTCAGCCGATCACCAAGAGTGAGGTCGAACATGTCCGCGGGGTGGCCTCGGATGGCGTCATTCATAATCTTCTTGAAAAAAGTATGATTACGATTAAAGGCCGCGCTAAAGGGGTAGGGAAAGCCCTTCAGTATGGAACGACCGACGAATTTCTGAAATTTTTCGGATTGAACGACCTCGATGCTCTGCCACGTATGTCTGAAATTGAAGAGCTGGTCAGAGCCGCTGAAGACCGTCGTCAAACGGAACTGAGATTAGAAAATGTCGCCGCCACTGAGGCGATGTCGATGAAGCTGAATGTTGCCGATGGGACATTTGATCCCGCCAGCCGTGAAGAAGAAGAGCTGATTGAGGTTGAGACCGAAGAAACCGAAGCCATTTAATCTTTTGCGGTCGATATTGACCTTTGGACAATTCTCCGTATCATTGTCTTTCTAACCAATACGGAGAGGCATGACTCGACTTAATAAATATCTATCTTTATGCGGGGTATCATCCCGTCGTGGCGCCGAAACCCTCATTGCTGAGGGAAAGGTGTCGATTAACGGCCATATTATCACTGCGGTCGGCACGATAGTGAACGATCCGACCGATGTCGTGAAAGTGAACGGCCGCCCTGTTTCACCAATAGAAGAAAAGTTATACCTCATTCTCAATAAACCGCGCAACGTCATGACGACCCTGTTCGATCCCTTTCGTCGCCGTACAATCATGCATTTCATCCGCAAAGTTGACCATCCGGTTTATCCCGTTGGCAGACTCGATTTCGATACCGAGGGGGTCTTGCTGATGACTAATGATGGTGATCTGGCATATCGTCTTGCCCACCCCAAGTATCAGGTGAAAAAAATATACGAAGCAAAAGTCTCCGGCCGATTTTCTCAGGAAGCGTGCAACAAGGTAGGCAAGGGGATTCGCTTGAAAGACGGCGCCATCGGCCACGGTCATGTTGATGTGCTCGAGTTCGTCGGGGATACTTCGATTATCCGTATTACCATGACTGAGGGGCGGAAACATGAGGTGAAGCAATTGTGCCAGGGAGCAGGACATCCGGTGCGAACCCTGAGGCGTATCGATTTCGCTGGCATTCAGGCGCACGGTGTTCGTCCCGGACACTGGCGCTTTTTAAGCCCGCAGGAGATCACCTCGCTCAAAACGATGGTCGGTCTCGACTGATTTCCTGTGATTGACTTCGCCAGCTAATCCCCGTTCTTTTCATCTGTACCATGCGTACAAAATGTCCCGCAATCATTCGCCTATTATCTCACGCCGTTATCGCAATAGTCGGGCTGTGGTCGCTTTCCCATGGAAACGAACCTCTCATATCCCGGCCGTGGGGGAGCTACCATTTCGACCGCTCCGATTGGGTGTCGCAGGCAGATAGTCTTTTGCCACAGGTCAGTGCCCGTCTCCGAGACCTCCTCGGTGAAAGCCTTCGATATGTTCCGGACATCTACATCGAGGAATCAATCGATTCCTTTACCGCCCGCATTGGCGGACGATTTCCGGACTGGGGAGCGGCGGCGGCTATTCCCTTGCGAAAGATGATGGTCTTAAAATCGCCGGATATTTCTCCGTCAGATAAATCGCTCGCCGAGTTGATATCGCACGAATATGCCCATCTCGCGGTAGCGGATCGCTGTGGTCTCTACCCACCGCCCCGATGGTTTGATGAGGGGATGGCCATGCTCGTGTCGAGCGAGTGGAGTTGGAATGACAATCTCGCCATGAGCAAGGCGGCCGTGTTCGGAGATTTTATTCCACTCGAGGAGATCGAAGAGGTGAATCGGTTCAATGAGAGCCGTGCCCATGTGGCCTATGCGCAAAGTTATCGGGCGGTTGAATACCTGACGAGACAATACGGAACAGGCTCTCTGAGTCTTTTTCTCCAAACCATTGCCCTCGGTCAAGGCGCAGACAGCGCGCTTGTGGCGTCAATAGGGTCGACCGAGGCAGGTTTTCAGGCCGAACTGTTTGACCATTTGCATACAAGCTACAATATTTCGACCCTGTTTATGGACACTATCTGGTTGTGGTTATTCTTAGCGGCGCTTGTTGTTATCGGCTTCGTTCTTCAGCGAATACGCAAGCGGCGCTATGAAAAGAAATGGGAGCGGGAAGAGTTATATCAATCAACTGATTTTGATTATGGAAGCTCCCCTGAGGAGCCGGATGAGGATGATGAACCATGGCGTCGCTAGCGCACCGGTGTGAATACTGGATTATCAAATTGGCGGTCGGATTTGCAAAATCCCTCTCTTCATCACTAGCCGACAAACTGGGAATTGGCCTCGGACGTGTGACCTATTATATGTGGGGGCGGAGGCGACGAATCGCGCTCGAAAATCTTCGCCATGCCTTCGGTTCTCAGAAATCCGAATCGGAACTTCGTGATATAGCCCGGAGCGTCTTTGAAAATATCGGCCGAACGCTGGTTGAGTTTGCGAGATTTAGCCGGATTGGGGTCGAAGGAGCGAAATCGATTCTGGTAAGCCCGGGTGACGCCGCTATCAGGGACGCTTTTTCGCGTGGCAAGGGGGGAGTCTTTATTACTGCCCATTACGGGAATTGGGAACTGCTCGGCATGTATCCGTCCATTCATGGCCATGCCGTCGATTTTGTTGTGGGAACCCAGCACAATCCCCTCGTTGACGAAATGTTCATTGATTTTCGCCGCAGTATGGGGGTGGGAATAATTCCACTCAAAACGGCATTGAAGGGTGTCTTCAAGGCTCTTAAACAGAACCATTTGGTTGGACTCGTGGCCGATCAGCATGATCCCGGCAAAGACTTGATAATCGATTTCTTCGGACGCCCTTCGTCGTGGCCGAAAGGACCGGCTGTTTTTGCCATCCGGTCGGGAGCGCCGATTGTCCCCTGTCTTTTGACCAGAGAACGCTTTGACAGACATGTCATCATTGCCGGGGATCCGATTTATCACGTCGGAGGTGATGAAGGGGCGGCCATTCGGACTATGACCGAACAATATGTGCGATTTTTTGAAAAACATATTCGTGCCCACCCGGAACAGTGGATGTGGACTCACCGACGCTGGAAAATGTGAGACCGGCTGAACAAATGCGTCATCGACACGTATATATTAAGTATACCGAGGACTTCAGATGGTGGTGTCCCTTTTTCAGCGAGTGAGGTTTTTCATGCGTAAGTATCTTTTTGTCGCGATTTTCGCGATAGTAATCCTTGGGGGCTATTATGGCGTCGACGCAATCTTCTCGACCGATATCGATATTCCGACAACCCACGCGTCAAAAGGGGAGTTTATCGTCGCCCTCAAAGAGAGCGGCACGGTAGACGCCAAACGGGCTATGACGCTCTCGGCGCCTCGAGTGCAGGGGCTTCAGATCACTTGGCTTGCTCCCGAAGGTTCCATGGTCAAGCAGGGGGACCAGGTTATCAAGTTCGACGCCTCCAAGCAGACTGCCGATGTGGCCGAGCACGAGTCAAATCTAAAAATTAAGCGGGCGGCGCTTGATAGAGCGAAACAGGAATACACCATTCAGGAAAAACAGCTCAAGCTCGATTTTGAAAAGGCCAAGCGAAATTACGATGAAAAGAAACACGAGGCTCCGCGCGTCGCCGAGGAAGCCAAAATGGAACTCGAATTGGCCGAGCTGAATTTCAAAGCAAAGCTCGATCAACTGACGTCCGATGTCGACAAGGCTCAGGCCGAAGTCGACCGCGCCGTCGATAAGGTCGCTCTTGCCAGGCGAGACCTCGGCATGATGACCCTCTCCGCCCCGATACCCGGACTTGTCGTCTACATGCAAGTTTGGAAGGGGGGATCGATGGCAAAGGTTCAGGAAGGGGACTCACCATGGCCCGGGCAGGGACTCGTAAACATTCCAGACTTGAATGAGATGGTAGTCAACACTGAAGTGTCAGAAGTTGATGCCAGCAAAGTTGACACCGGAAAAGTTGTCGAAGTTCGTCTCGACGCCGCTCCGGACAAAATCTTTCAGGGAAAAGTAACGACAAAAAGTACTTTGGCGAGAAGCAAAGATGGGGATTCGAAAATCAATGTTTTTGACGTCGAAATCTTAGTCCTTGAATCGGATGAAACACTCAAACCCGGCATGTCGGCAACCTGCTCGATTATTCTTGACCGGGACAGCAATGTCGTCTCTGTGCCTATCGAAGCGGTCTTTGAAAAAGATGGTCAGACCGTGGTCTATACTTCAGGTGGCAAAACCAAACCGATCACTGTCGGCAGAAAAAATGATATGTCTATCGAAGTGACCGAAGGGTTGAAAGGGGATGAAGAAATCTGCCTGATAGACCCCTCGATTGATTCTCGCCAACTCCCCGGAGACCGCGCCACCGAACCCGAAATGAATAAATCGGGAGCGACTACACCAGACAGACCGAGAGGTGGCGGGAGCCGCGGCCGATGAAGTACCGGCGAATCTGGGATATATCATTCGATTCGCTGTTAACCCACAAACTTCGAACGTTTTTGACAATGCTGGGGGTGATTTTCGGCGTGGCCGCCGTCATCGCCATGCTTTCCATCGGCGAAGGGGCCAAGCGGGAAGCGCTTGAGCAGATTTCTATCCTCGGCATCAACAATGTCGTTGTCTACGCCAAAATCCCCGACTACTCGGTGAGCACCGATCAGGGGATGGCCCGTTCGCCGGGGCTGAGCCTTGAGGATGCAAACAATATCGCCGAATTCACCGATCTCGTGGCCAATGTCGTTCCCATTCGCATTGAAGGGATTTCGCAGGTGCGATCAGGGGGCGAAGAGGCCAATACAAGAGTAGTGGCGACGCTACCATCCTACATTTATTCGACCTCAATTGAGGTTGGGCGCGGAAGATTCATAAGTGAGATTGACGACGCCACTTTTGCGCAGGTCTGTGTTCTGGGGGCGGCCACCAAGAGAAAGCTCTTCGCCTTCTCTGATGCTCTCGGTAAAACAGTTCAGATAGGCGACTTGAATTTCACGGTGATAGGCGTCATGGCTGACAAATATATCGGGCGGGGAAAGGTTGAGGGTTTTGAGCTGAGAAATCTGAACGAGGATATTTACATCCCCTTCAATACCGCCGTCAAGAAGATTGAGCGCTACTACGAAGAGCTGGCAAAAGTGATCGCGATGCACAAGGAAGGGGATGAAGAAGAGATGAAATTCAATATCCCGGAAATCGATCAGATGATCGTGACAGTTCGCGATATTTCGCAGGTAGGCGCCGTGACCAAACTGGTCGAGCGTGTCTTGATCCGCCGTCACGCCGAAGTCGACGATTATCGCATCGTGGTCCCTGAATCCCTTCTGCGCCAAACCCAAAAGACCCAGCAGATTTTCAATATTGTGATGGGGGCAATAGCCGGAATTTCACTTCTGGTCGGCGGCATTGGCATCATGAATATCATGCTGGCATCGGTGCTCGAACGAACCCGTGAAATAGGCATTCGCCGCGCAGTAGGAGCGACTCAGAATGACGTCATGCGACAATTTCTTTTAGAGGCGGTCGCAATTTGTTTGTTGGGATGTGTCGTCGGTGTCGCTCTGGGATTATTCCTCTCAAAGGCGGTGTCGTTCTACGCCAAGTGGCCGACAGTTGTTTCATTTTATTCGATAATTCTGGCCGTCGGCGTATCCGCGGCAGTAGGTATGATTTTTGGACTCTATCCGGCGCGTAAAGCGGCGCAATTGGATGTAATCGAGGCACTACGGTATGAATAAGAAGTCGATAATTGGTTCCGTTCAATGTGGACGGCGTTGGTTGAAAACGTTTACAAATTCCACGACGCCTTCATCAATGTCATTCCCGCGAAGGCGGGAATCCATCTTTTTCCAAGTAGGGCGGGTTTGTCTTCAGACCCGCCACCTTTGCCTACTGACCAAACGCGGAACGGGGGGTTCGAAGACGGACCCGGCCTGCAAGGATTCAGGATGGATTCCGGCTCTGCTGATCGTCGCTGTCCTGCTTGCGTCCGCAACAAGTTATGCTACCGACATCACGCTCGAAGAAGCATTGGAAAAAGTCGTATCCCGCTCAAGCCGTTCAGCGGCCGTGCGAGGGGATCTTCAGGTTGCCGAGCAACAGTATTTTGCCGAAAAGATAAACTTCTGGGTGCCGGAGGTTTCTCTCAACGGACAACTGCCCGCCTATTCCGAAGATAAGTCCCTCCAGTTTTTCTCAGGAGCAAATCAGCGTTTCCTGGACAAGAAGACCGACTTCACGATGTCATCCAACTTGCAGTTGAAGCAGAGTCTCTTCACCGGTGGAGAGTTGTTTGCGCGCGCCAATCTTCGCAGAAACAAAGCTAATTATCCCCGTTATGACGGTGCTGACAAGCTTGGCGTTTTGGAAGAAATCAACCGCCAACGATTCCTGGACTTCACATTTGAGCAACCCCTTTTGCAACCTTCGGTGACCCGCAATGATCTCTCAAATCGCCGCGATGACATGGAGATTGCCAAAATATCTTATCGAGAGCAGATGGTTGCTCTCAAGAAGGAAGTGGTCGAGACCTATTTCAGTGTTTTGAAACTTGGCGTGCAAAAAGAATTGCAGACAGCAAAGTGGGAGTCGACAGGGGAGAAAGCGCGCATCGATTCGCTCAAATATGGCGATGGTATTCTGGCGGAGGATGAATGGCTCAAATCGTCTTCGGCCTATCTCGACGCCGAGTTGTCCCGCTATGACATTGACAACCAGTCAGCGACGAAACGCCGCGATCTGGCAATGCTTTTGGATACCGATCCGCTCGACATGGTCACGGTTTCAATTCCAGCCGTGCCGCCGCATCTGTCCGACCAACAGAAGATGACAATGCGCGGCGGATGGGAGCAATCGGCGGCGATTGCGAAAGCCCACTACTCCTATGAAAAACAAAAACGGGCCGCTGAGTTTTCCTCCAAAGGGCACGGGTTGAGCGGTAAACTCTCGGCTAATTATGCCATGGGGCGCGATGAACTTGAGCGGGATAGAGTGACAATGCCGAATCCGACCACGAGTTGGGGGGTGACACTGTCATTCAGTTTCCCCATTTGGGATGGAGGGGCAGGAAGCGCCGCCTCGCGGGCGGCCGAACTTTCTGCTGAGAAATCGCGGCTGGAGGTAGTGAAAGCGGAACGCTCCGCAAAGGCTGACCTTGAAAATCTTTTGAATGGAATTGATGTTGCGTATCGGAAAATCGAAGTGTTGAACAAGCAGATTGATCTTTCGCGCCACAGGTTTGATATCGCCGATTTACGATTTAATAACGGTGAAATATCAAAGATTGCGCTATTGGAAGCAAAGTCAGCCTTGCTCGATTCACAAACGCGATATCTCGATGAGCTGAAGAACTACTTTGTATTGCGATTAACCCTTGAGGGGAGCTTGTTGATGTGAACGCGACCCACCGGAGCGGAATCTCTGCGTAGGTGGAGGTTCCGATCCCGTCAAAGGCGGGAGAGAAACCCGACATCCCTTTCCGTCTCATTCCCCCCTCTACTCCCGCCCTAGTGCGGGATTGTCGGGAATGACAGGGGAAGGACGGGCAGACCAGTCGTATGCCGCGTATGTGTATGAGGAGATGTCGGGTTTCTCGTTGCGCGTAGCGCACCTCGGAACACCGACCTACGAACTTGGGACGGGCAGACGAGAGCGTCTGCCGCGCACGAATTCTTCCTCCCCTTCCTTTTAGGGAAGGGGCAGGGGGTTAGGTCATCCTTTTCCCGCCTGCTTCTGACCGCCGAAATCGCTATACTTCCCCTCAATGTCTGAAAATATAGTCATTAGAGTCCCCAATCATCTCGGCGACGCCGTCATGGGCCTTTCTATGGTGGCCGAAACGCGCGAGGCGTGGCATGGGTCGCGAGTCACGGTTCTTTCTCCGGCGGGCTTTGCCGATCTGTTCGAATCGAATCCCTCAGTCGACGATATCATTCCGATTCCGGGGGATTCGCTTCACGGTATCGGCTCGGTGTTTCGAATTAAGGCTCTCGTCGCTCCGGGCAAGTTTACTCTCGGCATTGTCATGCCGCCGTCATTTGGGTCGGCGTCGAGTTTAGTGTTGGCGGGGATTCCGGAACGAATCGGCTATGCCACTGACGGACGCAGGCTCTTGCTCTCAAAGCCGATTCTTCTGCCCGAACCAGTCAATTCAGTTCACCGAAGTGAGCTCTACTTCAATCTGCTTCTCCGCGTATCCGGGAAGTCGCTCACATATTACCAGCCGTGCCTCATGGTGAACGACAGAGATATCGAAAACGCCTTCGAGCGTTTGCCAGAGACAAAGGGACTTGTCGCCAACAATTTTGTGGCAGTCTCATTTAGGGCGCGAGCGGATTCACGCCGGTGGGGGGCGGAGAATTACACCGCGCTTTGCAGGCGAATCGCCTCAGAGTATGGATATCCGGTCGTGCTTCTTGGCGGCAAGGATGATATGCGCGAAGGGGACCAGATCGCCAGCGGGGTCGGAGATGGCAAAGCCATCAACATGTCGGGCAAAACGACCGTAAGGCAGACAGCCGCGCTCATGTCGCGGGCCAAATTAGTGGTCGGGGATGATTCGGGGCCGATTCACCTCGCGGCGGCGGTAGGGACGATGGTGATAACTATCAATGGCGCCGGTGACCCCAAAGAGACCGAACCTGCTACTTCTCGGAAGCGAATGATAGTCCTGAGCCACCACCCCTGCGTCCCATGCGTTCGGAATGCCTGCCCGCTCAAAGGGAACGAGTATCTGCGGTGTATCCGGGATGTGACAGTCGATATGTTGTTTGAGGCGTTCAAGTCGGGGCATGAGGAGGTAGAGGCGGGGGGGAAGAGATGAGATCATAGTCTGTCGGGTTTCTCTCCCCGCTGGAGGCGGGGTTCGGAACGCCGGCCTACGCAAGAAAGAGGCAATCCGAAGTCGTCCCAGCGCAGAATGTGCGCCAAAGCTTGTACCGGCCCAAAAAAGGGCTTGACAAACAGTTACGTCAAATGTATCCTGCCAAAGAAGCAGGAACTGCGAAGCCTCACATCGTGTAGAAAGTTTCTGTGGATATCATCCGCGCATTACTTACGTTGAAATATTCGATTCGCATTCTAAATAGGAATTGAAATATGGTTTTTGGTAATTCTCATAATCCAGGAGGCATAAGGTCATGAAAAAGTCGCGTATGTATGCGGCCGTTGTGGCGTTGCTTGTACTGGCACTTTCGTTGTTTTCTAGTCCGGTTATGCCCGCCGAGCACCCATGGGACTCGGATGATGGCAGTGGGGTTGGTGGTACTGGTACGGCTCCTATTGACACTAGTCAGGTGCTTGATCCGACCATCATTCAAAAGACCTACTCAACCGGTGACTCAGGATGGCTCACGAATCTGGTGTCGACAATTTCGACTCAGCTGACAACCAGTTTCAACAGCATCCGGAGTTCATTCACGAAAAGTGGCAAGTCCACAGGCGATTCACGCAACAGGAGTTATCGAAGTTCGGGTAGGACTACTAGTCCGTCCGAGTAAAGGGAACGAAAGAAAAGACACGAAAGAGCTACAATGAGTGTATCCTCACCCAAGCTCGATTTCGACAATAGACTCTTGGCTATTGAAGAGCTATTGCGACAGAAGCAAGTTCAAGCGGCCGTGCGTGATCTTGGCTCTCTTTCAGAGGGCGATTTTCACCATCGCGTTCACGAACTTGGGCTGTTTTTTGCCCTAAAGGCTGAAGTCGGCTATCACGAAAGTAACTACAAGGCGGCGCTGGACAGTGGACTTCGCGCCGCCAAGTTGTTTGCCGACCTTCCCCAGAACAAGCGTTACGGCCAGATTCAGCTGATTCTGGCACGATCTTACGCCGCCATCGGCGATTTCAAGAATTCAGAAATACGATCCCGCGATGCTCAGGCGTCATTCCGACGCGCAGGCGACGATGCCGGACAGGTGGATGCACTTAACGAGCTCGCCCGCGTGGCCTTTATGCGGTGCGATTACCCGCAGGCGACGACTTGTTTAAGCGACGCACTTGAAAAGGTCGCTGGCAATGATCGTAAGAAGTTCCAGATATCCGGAAACCTCGGACGAATCCAGGTTCATACCGGCCAGTGGGCCGAAGCCGAAGCCGCCCTTATCTCTGCTATCGCCTACGATGAGGAGCATCACGAAGAATTTTCTCTCGCAGTTAACGTCCTTTCTCTCGGATACCTGCATTTACGTCGTCGCCATTTTGCTCAGGCGACAAAGTGTTTCGAGCGTGCCAAAGTGGTTATCAGCAAGAATGATTACAAACGTCTCCATGTTATCGCGCTTGAATATCTCGGCGAGCTGGCTTTGGAGCGCGAAGACAACTATCGCGCCAAGTCGATTCTCAGCGACGCCTACCAAAAATCGCTTTTGATGGCTCCTGGGTCGGCCCTCGTCTCGCAATCGGCACGACGGCTAGCCGAGGCGGAATTCGCTCTCGACAATGCATCTGAAAGCATGAAATACGGCCAGAAGGCCCTTGAGATTTCCACGAGCCTTGGTGAACGGGCTGAAATTGCCCTTGCGCGACGCATAATTGCCAGGGTGCAGTCGACAACCGGTAGACATGCCGAAGCCGTCGAATCGATACGTCTGTCGCTCGAACTTTTGAGGCAGGTGGCTGACCAGTACGAGCTTGCCCGCACCCTGCTAATCGCTGTCGAAATTTGTGCGCGAGCGGATGGCCACCATGATTTTGCGCGGATGTCGCTCGATGAAGCCTCCCGCATTTTCAAGAAGAGCCGGCTCGATTACTGGCTCGCAGAATCCGATTATATTGGTGGTATTGCTTCATGTCAGAGCGGTGATCTCTCGACCGGATTCCGGCGCTTGAGCCGTGCTGAGCGACTGTTTGCGACCCTCGACGAACAGAGCCGCGTTAAACAGGTGCATAAATATTTGTTGTCTCTTGGCGAGCAAGCGGTAGCGCTCTCGGTGTCGCAGATGAATGAATTTAAGATATTCGGTAATGTCGTTTCGCAGGCTGACTATGCCGAGTTCAAGACCGGTCAATTTGACGAAATTCTTGCATCGATGATACGCCAGACCGGAGCAGGCAGAGCCTTGATCTATGTTCCTTCCGGCGATGGCTCACCAATCGTGGCGTCATGCGCGATGACGGCCGAGCAGACCGCAAAGTTCATTTCCACTTTCAATAAATTACTTGGGCAGGAAATATCGAAAAATCGTCCTACCCTGCTTCTTGATTGCCGGCGCGATCCGAATGTAAATGAGTTGTTTGCCGGTCAACCGGCATCGGTGGCATCACTTATTGTTGTCCCTTTTATGTTGGCCGACAAATCCAGCGGTTATCTCTATCTCGACCGGCCTACCGTCGATAATTCGCTCAACCCTTTCAATCAAGCCGAACTGAACTTTGCCGTCGGGTTTTCGGATATCATTTCATTCAAATGGATGGAATTGCAAAAGAATCGACTCGCCGAGGACAATCAGCGTTTGAAACAGCAACTGATGGAAACATCGGCGTTCCCGAATATTCTGACGCGCAATGATAAGATGCGGGAGATTTTGGCGCAGGTGCGTCAGATTGTCAATTCAAATATTTCCGTCTCCATTGAAGGTGAGACCGGTTCCGGAAAAGATTTACTGGCGCGGGCGATACACTATAACTCGAGTCGCCGTGACAAACGATTCATCTCCGTCAATTGCGCCGCTCTCCCCGAGACGCTTCTTGAATCGGAATTGTTCGGTTATAAGCGAGGAGCATTTACCGGCGCCGATAGGGATAAGCCTGGCCTCTTTGAAGAGGCCCACGGCGGGACATTTTTCCTTGATGAGATTGGTGATATGCCTCTGTCGATTCAGGCGAAGATTCTCAGGGTTTTGGAATCGCAAGAAATCGTCCGCCTCGGTGAGACCGTTCCTCGCAAAGTAGATGTGCGCATTATTTCAGCCACGAATAAGGATCTCAAAGTGCAGATGGAGCGGCAAGAGTTTCGCAACGATCTCTATTATCGCTTGTCGGCGTTTACCCTTCGCCTCCCATCACTCCGGGAGCGAAAAGAGGACATCCCATTCCTTGTCAGTCATTTTCTGAATGGGAGCGGCAAGACAGTCTCTCCGACGGTGATGCGTCTCCTGCTTGACTACGCATGGCCCGGCAATATTCGACAACTTCAAAACGAAGTGAAACGGATGATTCTCCTTTCTGGCGACACCAAAGAAATAGCAGTCGAGGCGATATCTCCAAAAGTGGCGGTGGGTGGGAAAGAAACTTCGATTTCTTCCGCTACCGCTATGCCTTCGGCGATGGAGTTTTCGGCCACATATTCTCTCTATGATTTCCTCGCGACGCACGAAAAACAATTTATCGTCAGGGCGCTCCGCGATTCGCATTGCGTGAAAAAACATGCCGCCGAAAAGCTCAATATCCCTGAGTCGACGCTGAGATTAAAAATCAAGCAGTACGATATCGATCTTGAGGGGATTTCTGCGGGCAATTAAATCTGGGTGACCAATTGTTTTGGCTCCGCCGACCAGATGGCG
>ERZ1292633.2031-Hain-H41-02um-R1-2031-length-21042-cov-6_pt1 | contig 21042 bp, 19 predicted proteins | sample MGYA00564406_ERZ1292633 | MGnify/ENA primary metagenome ERZ1292633 (study PRJEB36523, sample SAMEA6512639) | groundwater metagenome | collected 2019-01-08 | study: AquaDiva: Metagenomics assemblies of 32 groundwater samples
CGCCGATGACGTCTTTGTAATTACTGTATAGCAGGAGACGGGCGGTGACTTTGTCGTAAGCTGGATCCTGCTCGATCATGGCGCGAACCGTCATGATGAGCGCCTTCTTCAGGTCAGCGGTCGTCATGCCTTCATATAATTCTGACCGGCACTGAGAAATTATTATCTCGATGTCGACGGACGACTCCAGTCCTCGCGCCGCGAAGCCGAGCGAGCGGCGGAGCTTCGCTTCGGAAAATAATTCTTTCTGGCCGGAACGCTTAATTATCATGAGGGCATTGGCTTCAATTTTTTCAAGCAGCTGTTTCTTTTTTTCAGTGCGCTCCTTGGTATGTTCGTAGCGGTATAGGATGTAGGCCTTCGCAACATCGAAGAATCCTTCCTGCATCAGTTCGCGTTCGACAAGGTCCTGAACATTTTCAACGGCCGGTAGCTTTCCCTCGAACAATTGTTCGAGCTGTACCGAGACGCGATCTGAGATTAGCTGAACCTTCGACGGATTATTTACTCCGCGAACTGCTACGAAAGCTTTCTCGAGAGCGAGGACAATTTTGTTGCTGTCAAAATCCGCGCTTGTCCCGTCGCGTTTCTTGATCTTAAGTGTAGATGACATAAATGTCAGTAATAAAAATTAGATACTAGTAGTATATCACAATTCAAATACTAGGGGTAGTGGTATAACCTGTGGATAACCTACTATATGTACTATTTAAATACAAAAAACGCCGGAAATACAGCGTTTTTATTTCGATTGTAAACAGTTATTGAGGCGTGAGTTTTTTTGACACCATCTCCCGCACCTTCGAGCCATCGGCCTTACCTTTTGTTTGTTTTACTACCAGTCCCATGACTTTGCCTATATCTCCGGCGGTTTTTGCGCCGAGAGTTTCGATGGCTTTTTCTATAACCGCAGTTAGCTCTTCGTCCGACATTTGCTTTGGCAAGTATACGCTCATAATCTCTATTTCTTCCTTTGTTTGCGCGATGAGATCTTGCCTGCCACCAGCCTCGAAGTCTTTCAGAGCCTCAGACAGTTGTTTGACCTGACGGCCGACTACGGCTTGAACTTCTTCATCGCTCAGTTCTTTTTGTAATTGGATTTCTTCATTTTTCACTGCGCTTTTTATGAGACGCAATACGGATAACCTTTTGGCATCCCCGGATTTCATCGCGCCTTGAAGTTTATCCTGAATTTCGTTTCGAAGTGGCATATATTACTAGAAAAGTTAATGTGTAAAAATGGTGGACCGCACCGGGCTCGAACCGGTCACCCCCGCGTTGCAAACGCGGTGCTCTACCAAATGAGCTAGCGGCCCGTAATAAGGTAAAAGTTATAAAGTTATCAAGTTGAAAGTCGGATGATTATTGGTCAACATTATCAAAAATTCACAGCAAAGTCAATGTATGGTATATTAATAGTAGGTTAGAAATTAGTAAGTAGAAAATAGAAATTAAGAATATGAACGATTATATTTCAAATGAATTTTGGCTGGGTTTCCAGGTGTTGGTGGCAATATTACTCGGCGCGATTTTGGGTTGGCAGAGGAAAAGCTGGGGCAAGTCTGCAGGACCGCGCACTTATGCGCTGGTTACCGGTGGATCGGCACTGTTTACTATTCTTGCTCGGGCTGGCTTTGGATCCCTGGCCGGCGGGAGCGGTATCGCGGCCGGTATCGTGACTGGTATCGGTTTTCTTGGCGCCGGACTAATATTTCATCGGGAGGAGCATATCGACGGACTTACCACCGCGGCCGGGCTCTGGGCATCGGCGGCGATCGGGATGGCGGTCGGCACATCACATTATATTTTGGCGATTTTGACAACGGTGCTGGTATTGGTGGTACTCGCTCTCGACGATGAACGGCTCCACACTAAAAATACTCGGTTGTTGAAAAAGGACTAGCCCATTTTTAAAATTATCCGCCATCGAGGCGGTTTTTTTGTCTCCTCTCCCTTTCCAAGGGAGAGTTAGAGAGGGTTTGCCTTCCTATGAGCACGCGTGACGACGACACCAAAAGTTCGAGTCGCAAAAGAAGGCAAACCCCTCCTAACCTCCCCTTGGAAAGGGGAGGGAGCGATGACATTATTTCAAATAAATATTTCCCAGCCAAAATAAAACTACCGCGTAAATAAAATGAAGATGAAAACGCTTCAGGAAATTTAAAATGTGAATAACCATAACAAATGGATAACCCAAAACGGCCAGCGGATTTCTCAAAAGTTTCTTGGTTGAAATAATCATCAATGTTCCGGCGTCGCCGGATGATGGGATAGAGTGAAGGGCGCTGACGACGCCAATCCAAATCTCAATGCCATGAATCCAGGTGAAATAAGGCGGAGTAATTTGCGAGAATAAAATTAAGCTGATAAAGGAGTTTACTGTCAGAGGTCCGAACGAGATCAGCAAACTTTGAAAAAATCCGTTCGGCTCGGCATGTTCCACAAATCCGGCAATTTTTCCGAAGCCAAACAATTTCACACGATAGACACGGACTCCTGCCAGCAGACAAAACAATAGGTGGCCAAATTCATGCAGGACCACACCGGGCGAGGTGATAAGCGAGAAGAAAATCCAGCTCATACTTCAGTCGCGTTGATGGTCAGGGCGGCGATCGTCCAAAACAGCATCGCCAGGTCATTCTTGAAGTATGGCACATCGACGAGGCCGTGAATTAAAAAAACTACGAGCGCAGAGAGTAGGCAGGCGCCCAATTCACGATTGCGTCGATATAAATTTATCGCGTAAATTATCAATATGCAATACAGTAGGGTGAAACTCAGCATACCGAAGAGACCGGTCTCGGTCCAGAAATTCAAAAAAATATTGTGCGGATAGATGAGGCGCTCCAATTCCTTGGCGTCGTAATGAGGCTTCTGAATTTTGCGGAAAAATTGGCGGATTCCGGCGCCAAAAATGAAATTTTTGGGAGAGGCCGTAAGGTATTCCATGGAGTATTGCCATAAAATTAGCCGGTTGGCGCTGGACTGATCCTTGGAGGCGACGAAACTGGTAAATGGCGAGACAAGCGCGCCGGCGATAATCAAAGCCAACAGAAATGCGATTGCCCGTCTTTTGTTATCGGTTAGCCATAGCAACAATATTAATCCGCCGCAAAGAGCGATAATTGTTCCGAGGGATTTGGTAAAAAATATCGCGACCAGACACAGGATAGTAATAATGAATTGAAAAATAATTTTTCGCCAACCCACCCCTACCCCGCCCAAGCGGGGAATTGCTAAAAATATAATTGGAGCGAGGTATAATCCGACTGCGTTGGGTGAGGTAAAAAATGACGTGACACGGCCATCAGACGAAAGTCCGAAGCCACTAACTTTTTGAAAAATTCCAAATAGTGTAATACTGAGAGTGGAAAACAGTAAAGCATTCGAAAGATAAGCCGCGCCGAGTTCCTCGCGTCGGCCTAAGAAAATTACAAACAAAATCATTGGCTCCAGAAAATACGCGCGCCACTGTCCAAATGAGTACCACCACATGTCGCTGGTAAAGATGCTGGTAACCGAAGCAAGAAAAAAAATGGCGAAGGCGGCTGCAAACCAACGATTCATAGTAAAAAATTTTCTGATAATTTTTTGGTCGTTTCGCGCGTATTTCAGAAGCCACACGAGAAAAAAAATTCCGAACGACAGCTCGAGAACAGTGGACGGCAGTGGGCCGATGTCAAAGCGGATCAGATAGGCCGGAAACAGGCAGATTAAAATAAAAGCGAAAATTTTCATAGTTGGGTATTAACTCAGATTAGCATACCTTTTATCGGTGAATATTTCAACGATACTATTGACATGGAGGTGGTTTTTTGGTATACTCCTCTATCGTTCTTTTTAACTATTCTTAGCTTTCTTTTTGTCATTCCGAGCGAAGGTGCCACCGCCATGAGGCGGGGTCCCGCTATGGCGGGAGAGGAATCCATTTCGCGTCAAAAAGAAGGCTGGGAATCCACCCACCTTCGAACGACCCACCAAGGTGAATCAAATAGCGTATTAGGCAATGGTGCCGAGACTCTATTTGACTGCCCGTGTGTCAGAAGGAAAAGCAAGATGACGACCCCTACGTTCCCGCAGATGCAACACTTTTTCGCCCTCGTCGCCGAGGGGAAGGTCACGACCGAGAACCTTCAGAAGTTCCTCGGAAATCCGTCCGGGTTCGTGAAGGAGAATCCCAACCTCCTCACCCTGACCGGCACCATCAAGGTTCGGCTGGCGAGGAAGTTCATCGCGCGAAAGTTCTTCACCATGGAGAACGCGTCGGTTGCGATCGCCTATGTTGGCGAAAACTTCGCAGCTTCGTTCCTCCGCAAGACCGAAGAGCGGGCGGACAGCGAGATCAGCCTTCGTTACCACACTCTGGCCAGAGCATCGGTGGACGGGCCCATCATCGCCGAACTCGGCGGAGAGGCCAAGGCCGAGACCACCCTCGCCGAGATCGCCGCGCTCATGACGAAGCAGGCGCACGGCGAGCCAGGCGCGCTTCTCACCAACGGTTACGCGAACATCTTCTACGTTCGTAACGCCGTCGGGGTCGTGTGCGCCGTGGACCTGTACTGGTGCAGCGATGGCTGGATCGTCGGCGCCCGCTCTGTCGCGGGCCCGAACGCTTGGAACGCTGGTTGTCGCGTGTTCTCCCGCGATTCGTGATCTTTGAACCTTTGGCTTTGGTCTGTCTTTCGGCAGACTTCGGTCTTTGGCTCTTAGTCACTTAGTTCCTTTGGCCCCCAGATTTCTCGAACAGAAATCTGGGGGCGCTTGTTTTTTAATTTAAATTTAGTATAATTAAGTCGAAGTCACACATTGCACGGCGGCTATGGCTTCCGTGAGATGGCTTCAGAAAATTTTTTTCGAGAGTTGCGTCGGGTATGCCTCACGCGAGAGCGTTAAGATTTTCTTTTCAAAAAAATAAGAATCGGCGTGAAAAACTAGGGGACTTCTAGGTCCCGAATAAGATTCAACCCTGAGAGTATTCGAAGGGTGGTGAAAAAGATGGTTTTTTACGTGAGAACATACTGTGTGTCGGGGTGGTGTGCGCCGTGAACCTGAACTGGTACAGCGATGGCTGGAACGTCAACGCCAACTCTGTCGCGAACCCGAACGATTGGAACGCTGGTCATCGCGTGTTCTCCCGCTATTGTTGTTTTCTCCCGTCATTTGGCGGGAGTTTTACTTAACAGTCCTTTTCGCCATCCGCCCAGCATGCGTCCGATTTCATCCAATTTCTGTGATAGAGTTATATAGTGGTCACCTGGTATAAGCTTATTTTCCCACGCCAGTTGGAAAAAGTATTTTAAGATATCCAGCCTCGAGATAGTTTTTCTAAGCATGATTATCTTTTGTTCAGGTGGTAGATAGGCGGCGGTGAAGGTAAGCTCCAAAATATCTAGAAATGCCAGCTCTATTTTTTTACCTAGGCCGAAGCGTTCGGTCTTTGGAAGGTTTCTATGAAGCGTGATCCAAAATTGATATGCTACTTTTTCTTTTGCTATTACCACTGGGAGCTGGGGGGGGGTTAATTGATTCATATTTGTATGCAGATTAAACTTGCTAAAAGTTATAATGATATTATCAGCGTGCGAAATCTGTTAGAAGCTTGGATTGATTTTTTGAAAGGGAAAAAAGATAAAGTAGATGTCCAATATTTTGCCACGCACCTAATGGACAACATCATAGCCCTTCATTTAGATTTAGTAAACAAAACTTATCAACACGGCGGTTACGAAAGTTTCTTCATCAATGATCCGAAACGCCGCCACATTCACAAAGCTAGCGTGCGCGACCGTTTGCTCCATCACGCAGTTTATCGCATCTTGTATCCATTTTTTGATAAAACTTTCATCGCCGATTCTTATTCATGTCGAAATGAGAAAGGTACACACAGGGCGATTAATCGGTTTCGTGGATTATTTTATCGGGTGAGTAAAAATAATACCCGCACCTGTTGGGTCCTAAAATGTGATATCCGAAAGTTTTTTGCCAGCATTGATCATGATATTTTGTTTGCAATTTTAAAAGAATATATTCCGGACGAAAATATCTTGTGGCTGCTTAAAAATATTATCGAGAGTTTTGAGACAACGAGACCTCTCTCCGACTCTCTCCTTTGTGAAGGAGAGAGAGGTGCGACCCTCGCCTCCACAGAGGAGAGGGCAGGGAGAGGTCTCGTCGTATCACGCGTTGGCCTGCCACTCGGCAACCTTACTTCACAACTATTCGCCAATATTTATTTGAATAAATTCGACCGTTGGGTAAAACATACTCTCAAATCACATTATTACGTTCGGTTTGCCGATGATTTTGTGTTTTTATCTCGTGACAGGTTCCGATTGGAGGCCGCTTTGCTGAAAATACAAACATTTCTACAAAATAATCTCAAACTTTCCTTGCACCCTGACAAATTATTTATTAGCACAATGGCCTCTGGCGTGGATTTTTTGGGGTGGGTGCATTTTACAAACCACCGTGTGCTTCGAGGAAATACGAAAGATAGAATGTTGCGGCGCATGAAGGAACACCCGACCGCTAAAACATTTCAGTCGTATCTGGGTCTGTTAAGTCATGGAAACTCTCATAAAATATTGGATCGGGTCGCGGATGACTATTGGTTGTGGCGGGATTAGTTCCTTCCCTGTCATTTCAACGCCGGCCTTGGTTATTTCTGGGAGTTGTGGTAAAGTGTTTAAAGTTAACCTTGTATAATTTTAAAAAGATTTTATATGGGCTTCGCCACATATATTCTCATTCGTTCGAAAATGTCTAAATATAGGCAAACCATATTTTCATCGCTCGCTCGGAAATGAATAAATTCATTTCACTTACTTGCTCGAAAATAAATTTATCCATTTTACTCATTCATTTCGAATATGAAAAAAAAGGTACTAATCGTGGAGGATGAAGAGGCGTTGCTTAAAATTTTGGCGTCGGGTCTTGGCGAAAATGAATTTAAAGTATTAACCGCGAAGGATGGAGAAGAGGGTCTGAAAGTGGCTCTAGAGGAGAAGCCGGATCTTATTCTGCTTGACCTGCTTATGCCGAAGATGGATGGGATTACGATGTTGAAAAGATTGCGCGATGGAGATAGCGAGTGGGGGAAGAAGGTGAAGGTGATTATTTTGACTAACCTTGAAGATCAGGACAAGCTGTCCGCGGCGGTTGAGAATCGTGTTTATGATTATATGATCAAAAGCAACTGGAATATTAGTGATGTATTGAAAAAAGTTCGGGTGGAGCTGAAATATACGGAATAGTCGCACTGTCATCTAGCAGTCCCCGCTTGGGCGGGGTAGGGGTGGGTTGGCCAACGTTCTCGAACCCACCCCCGGCCTTGAGGCCGACCCCGCCCTAGCGGGGAATAAAAAAATCGTCTCAATAATTTGGGACGATTTTTATTTTGTAGGATTATTTTTTGATGGCGTGTACTTTGGCCATCAAGCGGGATAGGCGGCGGGAAGCGGTATTTTTCTTCAAGACACCAGATTTGACGGCTTTGTCTAGAGCTTTCTGCGCGAGGATAACAAGCTTCATGGCATCTCCGACAGTCTTGGATTTTACAACATTTTTGACAGCAGATCGAAGAGCCTCGCGTCGAGCTTGATTCTGGACAACGTGGCGTTTGGTCTGGCGGAGCGCTTTCTTGGCGCTATTTTTATTTGGCATAATATATTATATAGGTATCGACACGCCTTGAGAGCAAACGTGAGGATTAAAGGTGTCGTTAGGTTACTCTAATTACTGCGAAAAGTCAAGTGTATTATTCTTCCAGCGAGGGTTTCTCAAGTTGTAGCGGTTCGACAGATTTCTCACCGCCGGTTATTTTTACCACATCCTTATCCATCTTGGCAAATTCTTTGTATGAAGCGTTGTAGGAGTTCACGGTGGTCTCGAGATTTTTACCCATCTTCTTCATATACTCCTCGTACGCTGACATATGTTTGCCGAGCTGTTCCACCCCCCTCCGTATTTCCTGAGCGGTTTCCTCGATACGTAGCGCCCTCAGACCCTGAAGCACGGTCTGGAGATACGCCAGGAATGAGGTCGGAGATACGATGATAACATGAAATTTCCCGGCCGCGCGCTGGATAAGGCTCTCGGTGTCATCTTTCAGTGCGCCAATTTTATTAATTACAAGATCATAATAAATCGCTTCATGAGGAATAAACATGAAAGCGAAATCCATTGTGCCATGATTGGGCTGAATATATTTGGAAGTTTCGGTGATACGTTGCTTTAGATCGGCGACGAAGGCTTTCTCCAGCCGTTCCTTTTCAACTTCATTTTTTTCTTCGATAATCCGATTATAATTTTCAAGCGAAAATTTCGAATCAATCGGAATAATTTTGTCTTTCACAAACACGACCGCGTCCACGATCGTGCCGTCGCCCATCGGGTATTGCATCTGGAAGCTCCCCGGCGGCAGAACATTTTTCAGTAAAGTCTCCAGGTAATATTCGCCGAGGATCCCGCGTTGCTTTGGATTTTTCAATATGTCTTGAAGCGATTGGAGTTGATCGGTAAACGAGATCACTTGTTTGTTCGTCTCATCTAACTTAGTAAGTCCCTTGGTGACGTCCGTAATCACTTTCATGCTTTGGCCGAATTGAGTCTGGATGGTTTTGTTCAGATTGGCCTGTGTTTCATTCATCACCTTATGCGTGTCGGTCATTTTCTGATCGACGAGGCGCGAGAGTTCCTGTAGTTGCTGTTGCATCATCAGGAACATATTTTGGTCGGCTGGCTTCGGTCCAGTTTGTTTTCTGATAACAAGAAAAGCCACGATAAGCAAAAGAATGAGAATAATTGCTGAAAACAGGAATAATTGCATAAATGATTTAATTCAAGTCAAAGTAAACAAATTGTAGCACAAAATAGCTATAATTCAAACCTTAAAAAATGCCTTTGGATATGCGGAAAAGTGGATAGAACGGTGCATAAATGGCCTTGACTTTTCCTCAAAAAAGGAGCATAATGAAGCGTTAGATTCAATGGGAACTAACCCAAACAACCTGGAGAGGGAAAACAATGAGCGGAACGCTTTCAGCGGAGGACGCGGCCTGGATTTCGGCCGCAAGAGAAGCTCGAGTTCTTGAACACATCAGGGAGAAAAATCCGCAATTCAAGGACGGCGTCATCCCAATGTTTTGTCCGGATGCCGACCGAACTGAAATGAGGAAACATCTCGATAAGTTAGTTGCTCGAGAGACTGACGGCAAGCCACCACGCGTTCACCCGCTTACGTCGCATGGTGCGGCGCTCGCTCTGCCGTGGCAGTCACCGCTTAGCAACCTTTCTCCGTTTTTGTTTGGCTTTCTAACGGACCGGAGAGTTTTTAGGAATTGGTTCTGGAGAGCCTTCATCTACATCACATTTCCACTTTGGTGGATAGTGGGTCGGGTGGCACGGATAGACATCTTCTTTCTCATCAAGTTTTGGTGGGCCATCGATCACAAGGGGATTAAGGCCGTCGTTCTGTACATTCACGCGCCGTGTGGCGCCGCCGGTCAATGCGGGATCTCTTTTCTCGAACAGCTGAGATACTTGATCCTGGCGAAGCGTCGTCTCAAACGGCGGCTGGAGTTGCTAGGGATCACGGTCACTTGTCTCTGTCATGTTGATTACGGGAACACCGCTGATGGATATTCCGGTGATGAAAAGGAGCATCCGAATACTTACTTCATCCGGACTCACAAAGCGGAGGCCTGGCTTGAGCATTTGAGCCAAAGAAAGAAAAACCCGTAGGGAAAAAGCAGTAAGGCTCGCGAGCGATCGCGGGCCGTTTCATTTTTATAGGTCGTTGCCGGAGTAGGAGAGATTGAAGCTTTTGTTGATGAGTGGGAAGTCCGGGACCATATTGCCTTTACCGGAGTGGCCAACAGCCGGCCAATTTAGGAAGGACGGGTCGCGAACATCCACTCGGTCAATTTCTCCCGCGTCATTGGTGGACACGAGGTAGACGATATCTCCGCGCCAACCCTCTACGATGCTGACAGTATAAGAATTTTTCGCGAAGGAATAGTTTTGGGAAGCTAATTTTTCATTATTGTCCGATAGGTCACTCAAAGCCTGTTTTAAAATTTCAAATGAAGCGCGCGCCTCCTTGACCCGGATATTGAAGCGAGCGCGCACATCGCCGGCCTGTTCCAGCGCTACATCAAATTTCATCTGGTCATAGGCGGCGTAGGCGAAGTCTCGGCGGGCGTCAGCGTCAAATCCGAGCGCGCGAGCCGGCATCCCCGTAACACCATGATCAATGGCGATTTGTCTGTCCAAAACTCCGGTGCCGGTAAGGCGATTCTGAAGCGAGCTGCTGTTCTCGGCGATGTCGATCACCTCGGAAAAATCTTTGGCTAAATTTTCCAAGGTAACTTTCAGTTCGGCCCGATCCGTTTCCGAAATATTTTTTGTTATACCGCCGATTGTATTTAGACCGCGGAGGAATCTGCTGCCGGAGAGGCGTTCATTTATCTGCATCACGATTTCCCGGAGCCGGCCGCCCTGCGCGCCGCCGAAGTTAAATCCGGTGTCGGTCATGACAGCGCCGATATCGCCGAAGTGGTTGGCAAGGCGTTCGAGCTCTGAGAAAATTACGCGCAGTAAGCCGGAATTTTTCGAAACTGAAATATTGGCGAGACTTTCAAGCGCCAGGCAAAACGCCAGTGAGTGGCTGAAGGAGCTGTCTCCCGAAATTCTCTCTGATAGTTTTATTTTACTCTCAAGCGGCAAGACCTCGAAAAGTTTCTCGCTTCCCTTGTGTGAGTAGCCGAGTCGTCCTTCGAGAAGCAGGATCTCCTCGCCGGCGACGCTGAAGCGGAAGTGGCCCGGCTCGATGATGCCGGCGTGTACCGGCCCCACCGGTATCTCGTAGATTCCTTCGCCGTTTATTTTATTAAATTTGTATTCATTTTTGGCCATGGCTGGGCGATTATTCCAGGCGTAATCTTTGCGGAGCGGGAAAGCATCGTTCGGCCAGTTCTCATGCAGTATAAGGGTGCGCGGATCGGGGTGGCCGACCGGCTTCAGGCCAAAGAAGGTCATTATTTTTCGTTCGTAGACTGAAGCCTCGTGCATGGTCGGCGTCAAACTAGGGAATTCGTTTTGAACCATTATATATGGGGCGATAAAAAAATTATCCTTTGGAACGCCAAAGACATACATTATTTTGAAAGCGCCGCCTTTCCCTCTCTCATCGAAAGCAGTGATAATTTTTAGCGGGAGCTTATGCTGGCGATATAAAGTGGCGCAAGTTTTTATGAGATCTTTGGTCTCAATCTCGTAGCTGACAAGATTGCCGAAGAGTTTGGCGTTGACGTTTGGCGGAATAAATTTTTGGAAATTTGGTTTGGACATATTATTTGGCGATCAGTGCCGCCGAATTTAAAAGTGAGACGAGTGGCGCTGGTAAAAATAAACTTAAAATTACGAGCAGGCTTAACAAAAATAACGGAGGCAGAAGAGTGAGGATGCCGTTCTCGCCCCTTGGTATCGAAGCCGGCGCTTCTCCAAAAACCATTCCCGAAAAATGTTGTAAGAAGCCGGCGAAGATTAGCACGACCGCGAGGAGAGCGACAATAGTCGGTAGAAGATGCTGTGAGACACCGGCGGAGAAAATATAAAATTCGGAAATAAAAATACCGAATGGCGGGACTCCGGTAATCGCCAAAAATCCGGCCATAAGCAGGATGCCCGTCACCGGTAATTTTGTAAGCGCGCCCCGCACCTCTGCTATCCTCGTCGAACTGAATTTCAGAAAAGTATTTCCCGCGGTGAAAAACAAAAATGATTTTGATAAGGCGTGATAGATGAGATGAAGCAGTCCCGCGAAGATTCCGAGGCCGCCGAATCCGAATCCGAGAGCCGCAATGCCCATATGTTCGATGCTGGAATATGCCAGCAAGCGTTTGTAATTTGGTTGAACAAAAATTATAAAGGCGGCGATAACCATCGAAAATGTCCCGAAGGCGATGAGGAGGTTGCCGGTGAATTCCGGACCGATCGCGGCATTTGTGATTGAGCGGAAACGCAGCACCGCGAGGAAGGCGACGCTGAGCAGTACGCCGGAGAGCAGGCCACTGATGGGGGCCGGAGCCTTGCTGTGAGCGTCAGGCAGCCAGGTGTGCATGGGAGCGAAGCCGACCTTGGTGCCATAGCCGACGGTGACGAAAATAAAGGCGATCTTGGCCACCAGCGGGTTCAGATGTGAGGCATTGGCGAGTAGGATCGGCCAGCTGATCACACTGCTAGAATTCTCACCGCCGATGACCGTGAAGTATAGTAGTGTACCGAAAAATCCGAGCAGGAGTCCTACAGAATTGATGATCAGATATTTCCAGGCCGCCTCCATCGAGGATGGCTTATTGTAAAAGCTGATCAGGAAGGCGGTCGAGAGCGTGGTCGCTTCGATGGCGATCCACATCAGGATCGGGTTGGTGGTGCTGACCGCGAAGAACATCGCCATGAGAAACAGATTCAGCAAAATAAAATATTGACGCACCCGGCGGAAGCCGATGATGCCTTTCTTAACTTCCTCTCTAAGATAGCCGACCGAATAAACGGAAGCGGAGAGGCCGACTATGGAAACTATGAAAAGAATAACCGCGCTGAGCGCGTCAATAGCGAAGTAAGAGCCAAGTTTATAGACTTCCCCACCCGAAACTTTCAGCGCGATAGCAAGGCCGGCAATAAATTCGATGATGGCGGAGAGGACTGCGAGTAACTCCAGCGCCTTCACCTTCTTCATCACGGTCGAGATCAGGGCGGCGGCCAGCGGACTAAAGATTGTTAAAAAAATTAGCATAAAGATTATTCAGTTAGTTTTTTCATTTCAGTGACGTCAAGCGAGCCAAAGTGATTATAAATCATGGAAGCGAAAACGTTGGCGATAATTATCCAAATCAGAATGTCAAAAATTATTCCGAATTGAAGGCCGGGATTTTGCTCAAGGCCGGCAAAGATCGCGAATGTAACGATGCAGTTTTCAAGTGATAATATTCCAAGCATTTGGGATAGGACGCCGCGGCGATTTATCAGGATGAATAAAGAAATAAAAATTCCGGCGGAGGAAATCAATAGCAAGTTGGGATCGGAAGAAGAGAAAGTCGCGAAGGCGCCGGAAAGCACAGTTTGGTTCAGATATAAAATTGCCGCGATGACAAAAAGTGTTATCGGGGTGTTCAGCTGAGTGCTGGCTGAAAATTTTAGATGATGTCGCTTTATCAGGCGGAAGAAGAACCAAGGGGCGACAAAAATTTTTACGAGAATAGTAGAGCCGAGCGAGACGAGCAGCAGGAAGGAAATCTTGTCGAATGAAGAAATCAAAAGCAGCGATGACACAGCCGCGGATTGAATCAGGTATAACCAAACTGCGTTGGTATTTTTTTTGGTCAGATGGATGAGGACGATAGGGAGAAATACCAGCGCTTCCAGGATAAATAGAAATTGTGAGGTGGAGCCCATATGTTTATGCGATTATGCTAATGGCAATCAGACTGATTATAAATGACGTGAATAAGAGGTCGGGCAGTCTGAATATTCTCAGTTTGGCGATGCTTGATTCCAGGGTAGCCACGCCGGCGCAAAGGACGGCAACTTTTATCGTTAGCGCGCCAAAGGCAATCAGCAGAGAGCCGAGTCCGAGTGTGGTCGCCAGCCCCGCCGGGTAGAATAGATTGACTGCGAGGGAGATGAAAATCAGATATTTATTTGCGGCCGCCCACTCCATGAGGGCGAGTCGTTTGCCGGAATATTCAAGAATCATCGCTTCATGAATCATCGTCAGCTCGAGGTGGGTGGCAGGATTATCAAATGGATAGCGGCTCGACTCTGCCAGCATGGAAATGCAGAAGCTGATGAAGGCCAAGACGGCCGGGATTATCGCAAATGAAGGAACGGCCAGCATGACGGCAGAGATAGAAAATAAATTCGTGCTCTTGGCGATCAAGGCTAGGGTAAATAATGATAGGATCAGCCCGCCTTCGGTCAGTGATGACACCAGCATCTCTCTGCTTCCGCCAAATCCGCCAAAGCCGCCGCCGGTATCAACCCCCGAGAGCGCGAGGAAAAATGTCCCAAGCGCGATCAGGTAAACTATGCCTAGGAAATCGCCGGTAGGCAGACGCGTCAGAGTTGAAAGTAATGGGAGGCTGGCTCCGATCGCCAGTGTAACTCCGAAAACCAGGTAAGGAGCAAAGCGAAAAACCCAGGAGGCATCTTCGCTGATGATTTCGTCTTTGTGAAAAAGTTTCCAGAGGTCGAGATAAGGCTGCCAGATAGATGCGCCCTGGCGATTCTGAAATTTGGCTTTGATTTTCCTGGTAAGGCCGATGCAAAGCGGGGCGAAGGCTGGGATAAATAGTAATTGCAATAGCCAAGGTATGAAGGAGTACATATTATTTCGCGACAATTAGGAGTAATCCCATCAGGGCGATGAATATATATAGAATATAGGCATTCATGTTGCCGCTCTGAATTTTACGCATTTGGTCCGAAATTTTTATCAGCAGATTTTTCAGAGGTTTGTAGAAAAACGATTGATAGACATCGTGTAATTCCAGATGAATGCTGTTTGATTTCGGGAAGTACCGGAGGTTGGCATCGTCATATTCGATTTCGTTTTGACGGGTGGGCTTCAAAACGTTTTTGAAGACAGTAATTATCGAGCGGGAGAAGCCGGTGGCGGTGATTTCCATCCTGGGGGTAAGGTCGGTCCCGCAATCCCAGGTGCGGCCAACCGTAATTTTTTGTTTTCCGGATAATATTTTCACTAATATATATGTAATCAAAAGAGCCGCCAAAAGAATGGCCAAAAGAGCCGGCATGGAAAGTACCGCGAACTCATTATTAACATGAACCGTATTCGAATTTGCGATATTTATAATCTCACTACCCGCCAAACCATGAACACTTCCGGCAACCCCCGATAACATATTTGAAACATTCCCGGCTGATACACCAATAACCAGAGTGAGAGCGGCCAGAACGCCCATCCCAATTTGCAGAGAAAGATCAGACTCCTTGGCATGTTTCGCTTCATCACTGCGCGGCCTCGCTAGGAATGTGACGCCGAACGCTTTGACGAAGCAAGCGGCGGCGAGGCCTCCCGTGAAAGCCAGGGCGCCGGCTGATAGAACAAAAACCAATTTCGTGAGCGTGCCGAATGAAGTGGCGCCACTGAATAATGATTGGAAGGTGAGCCATTCACTGAAGAAACCATTTAACGGCGGAAGGGCTGAGATCGCCATCGAGCCAACCAGGAAAAACAAAGCAGTAGCCGGCATTAGTTTAATCAGTCCGCCATACTCCTCAATATTGCGGGTGTGAGTTTGCGAAATAATTGAGCCGGCGCCAAGAAATAATAGCGCCTTGAAGATAGCGTGATTCAGGGTGTGGAATAAGGCGGCGATCAGTCCGATCATGGCAAAGGTTTTTAAGCCGGCGGACAGGAAAACCAGAGAGCTACCAAGGCCGAGCAGGATGATGCCGATGTTTTCGATGCTGTGATAGGCAAGTAATTTTTTCAAATCATGTTCGGCGAGCGCATATAGCACGCCGAGCAGAGACGAGACCGAGCCGACGATCAGGATGCAGATCCCCCACCAGAGCGGAGCGTTCGGCAGAATATCGAAGAACATTCGGATGAACATATAAATTCCAGTCTTGATCATCACGCCGGACATGATAGCCGAGACGTGCGATGGCGCCGCCGGGTGGGCGCTCGGCAGCCAGATATGGAGAGGGATGATGCCGGCCTTGGTGCCAAAGCCGATGAGCGCGCAAACGAATATAATATTTTTGAGGAGCGGTGAGAGTGCGCTAGCGCCGTTCTTCATCGCCTCAAATTCCAATGAGCCGGTGGTATTATATAGGAGGAAGAATGCCAAGATGATAAAGGCGGTCCCGACGTGGGTCATTATAAAGTAGAGCGTCCCGGCTTTAACATTTTGTTCATTTATATTTTCATATACAACCAGGAAATATGATGTCAGCGACATAATCTCCCAGGCAATCAGGAAGAAAAGTGCGTTACTCGCCATGACGACGAGCAGAAGTCCGGCGATGAAAGTGTTATAGAAAAATCCGAGCGTGCCAATATTATATTTCCGGTAATAATGTTTCACGTAGCCGAGAGCGTAAACTGAACAGACAAAGGTAATGAGCGAAATTATGAGGATGAAGAAGGCCGAGAGGCGGTCGATGTTGAAAGATAAACCGAGGCCGGGAAATGAAGTTGAAATTTTGTAAGCGAGAGTTTGTGAACTGGCCAAAATATTAGCGGCAAATAGTCCGCTCACTAACGAACCGATAATTGCAAAACCATTCCCCCACCAGTTTGCAAGGTTATTATTTTTTTGGAGTATCAAAGCTCCGACTGCTCCGATAGAGAACAGCGAGAGGATAATCAAAATGACGCCAGATGAATTTAGAAAACTCAACATATTTATTTGGAGGTTTTGTTTTTCAGCTGTAGGTCATTCAAAATGGCCAACAATGCTTCGAGAATTTTTTGTGGGGACGGCGGATCACCTGGGATTTGATAATTTACCGGAATTACTTTGTCGACACCGTCCAATGTCGCGTATGATCCTTTGAAAATTCCGCCGTCGATCGCATCGTCACCAAGGGCAACAATAATTTTGGGTGTCGGGGTGGCCTCGTAGGTTCTCACTAGCGCCTCGCGCATATTTCGACTGACAGGTCCGGAGACGATGTGCATATCAGCGTGACGTGGCGAAGCGACGAAGTGTACACCAAAACGCTCCACATCATAATAGGCATTTCCAAGCGCCACCAGTTCCTGCTCGCAGGCGTTGGTTGATCCGGCGGTGACCGATCGTATCGCGAGTGATCCGTTAAATAATTTTTTTACCTGAGAAGTTATTTTCTCACCGACTTCGTTAAAATTTCCTTGCCCGGCCGACGATTCAACATCGACTAGGACTTTTGGAACCGAGAAAATTTTTGAAAATAAATTGGACATAACCTTCAAATAAATTTAACTATCGAAATGTTACTACTTTCCTGTAAAAAAGCAAGAGGTTAGCGGTGCATAAATACCTTTCTAGGAATAACAGTAAATAGGGTGAACGATTGTTCACCTAGGTATTTAAGACCCGGGGCTTGCAACAGATCAGATTTAAATGTAGAATGCGTTGGAATAGCGAAGAGAGCGCCCTCGTAGCTCAACGGATAGAGCAAATCCGTCCTAAGGATGAGATAGGGGTTCAATTCCCTTCGGGGGCACAGCGGCGAAGCCGCTAGTTATAAAGTAGAAAGTTATAAAGTTATCAAGTTGTAAAGGGTCGGACTTTAAACTTTTACCTTTATAACTTTAAACTGTGACGGGCCTATGGTCTAGTGGTATGACGCGGCATTCGCATTGCCGAAGCGAGAGTCCGATTCTCTCTAGGTCCACATAACAAAAACAGCCGAATGGCTGTTTTTGTGTATAACTCTGTTGATAACTAGGGGGTAAATGTGTGTTTGTATACAATAGTGTATACAAATTTGCCCTAAATTAAGGGAAATACGAAATTGTTTCACGTGAAACAATTTTGATCCGCGGAGGTTCGATGCGAACCTTTGCCACTCCTGCGCGGAGGGCGGTCATATGGCTCCTCCCCCTCACCAAGGGGGAGTTAGAGGGGGTTTGCCTTCCTTTGAGCTAACGTGACATTGTCCTCGAGTCGCAAGGGAAGGCAAACCCCTCCTCGCCCTGCCTCCTCGGCAGGCAGGCTCCCCTTGGAAAGGGGAGGGAGCGAGACAGTCGCCACCATTGCCCTCCGAGCATTTGTGAAGGTTCAACAACTGGGCCAATGAACGAAGATTTTTTTCATTGCGATTTTGCGACTACTTGAAAAAAATCGCGAGTGAATTGTTGCCAGTTGCGAACCGGAACAACCGCTCGGCGGTTTTGGTTACTTTTGACGCCAAAAGTGACTGGTGCCCCGCGGAGGGGCTGGCTAAAATGACGTTGAACGCTCAAATCGCAAAGGAAGGCAAACCCCTCCTAACCTCCCCTCGGAAAGGGGAGGGAGCGATGGCCAGCAAAATTGTTTCACGTGAAACAATTTGAAACCCAAACCATAAATTTTCGCTAACCTTAGCCTAAATCACCCATTGACAAATTCGCTAAAGTATGCTATACTAATCACATCCTAATAAAAACCACGACTTCTCGTCCAAGAGTCTGCGGCTAAAAGCAGATTTTTTTGTTGCTGGCCTGAAATTTTCAAGAAATTTCAATGGCAGCAACAATCCGCCATAGCCCTAGCGAAGGCGGATAAATCAAATTTAATTTTATTCATTTTAACTCATATTTTATGCCCAGCATAAAGAAATGTGATGCCTTCCTCGAGAAGCATCATCAGTATATATCGCCGTTCGTCCTGTCGATGATCGCGATATTAACATTGAATTTAATCACTCCAACGATGCTCCTAGCGGCTGAGCCTCGCCGAAGCGCGCCTAAACCAATTGACTTTCAGATGAATAAGGCGACGGCGAAGCGTTCGCCTACTTCAAGTATGATGGCTGCCTCCTCTACTCTGTCGCAGGAAAAGGCGCTGAAGCGTCAGAAGCAGGAGGAAGCCAAGGCGATGAAGGAAGCCATCAAGAATTTAAAAAAATCGTTTAATACTCTCCATAGCAAACTTGAGCGAGTTGGCAAAAAAGACGCTTCTCTTTCAGTGGTCAATATCGAATTAATAAAAAATTTAACAAAAATAATTCAGGACTTTAAACTTCTCGATCAGCCGCTAGCGCCGGCGCCTCTGCCACCGATTACTACCAGTACTACTTCAACGAGTACTTTACCTACTACCAGTAGTACCCCAACCAGCACGCTATAATATCATTCTTAAGCTTATTTAATTAATAAACCATCATATATGATCTCCATCAAGCAGGCTGACGCATTTCTCGCGAAGCATCACAAGTACATTTCGCCATTCATTCTCTCGTTAGCGGTTATTTTAGCCCTAGATTTGATAAGCCCTACCCTACTGCTCGCGCAGGAGCTTTCGCCTCCTCTGGCCTCTCCGGCGCCGGACTCACAATATACGCAGTATCCAAATACACAGTATCTTTCTCCGCCTCCAGCCGGTCAGTATCCTCAGATGCCGCCATCGGGGTACACCGGTACATATCCAACCCAATCTCCACCGCCGAGCGGCACGATGATGCCACCGCCACCAAATGACGGGCAATATCCAAATCAACAATATCAACCTGGTCAACCAATGCAACCCCAAAATTTTGACGGTGGCCAACAGGGCCAGATGGGAAATTTTGGCCCATCGGAGGAGCAAATGAATAAGGAGCAAGCCAGACACGAAGCTGATCGCGTCAAGCAGGAAGCTAGAAGTTTGAAGCAAATGAAATCCGGTATGCGCGGTATGGAGCAGGGCATAAAAATGTTCAAAACACAGATTGCCCGTCTAACCAAGCAGGGTATCACAGTGCCGGCCGAGATCGCCGATAATATGAATAAGATTACGGCGCTGATCACGGCCCTGAAGTCCGCGGAAAATTTCCAGGATGCCCAGGAACAGATGCAGGAATTACCTGATCTGATGCAGTCGCTGGATGAACAGCGACAGATGTTGGAAAAACTTGGTCGCTGGAAGCAAACTTTGACACAGGCCGATCGTACCATAAAGCAGCTCGACCGCTCCCTCAAGCAAAATAAGACTTTAGCGGCAAGATTGGAGAAGAAGGGCTATGACATCAGCGACCTCGTGAGTAAATTTGAATCAGGAGTTCAAACAATGAAGGACAGTCGAGCAAAAGCTATTGAGCTTATCAAGACCGATCCGGAGTCTGCCTTCGATGAAATCGAAAATAATCTCTTCGAACAGATGGACGACCTGATGCAAAGTGATCGCACCATCAAGGAGCTCGGCAATCTGAGTAGCTTCAACAGTAGCTTCAAACGCGGAATCGCGGAGGGCCAGTCGATGATCAACAAATTGAAAAGAATGAAGATCGACACGACAGACCTCGCAGCGAAGCTGGCAGAGCTTAAAGCCAAGGCCACGGAGGTAAACTCGGTAATCAAGCAGAAGCCGATTGATACCGATTCTATCGTGGGAATATTCGAGGAGTTAGACTCGATGCGCCGTGATTTCGAGAATACCGCGAGCGAGCTTATGGGCGATCAGGGCGCTGATATGCCTTGGGAAAGTGGACCCCAGCAGTTCAAGCAGATCGACACAAAAAGTATGAATAAATTTATACCGCAAAAACCAGAACCGTTTGATCCCGGATTTAGCGGATCCGGATCTGGTCCTGGGATGAATACCATGGCGCCTGGAACATTTTAATATGAAATGAAATAGTATTAATGAATAAAATTTAATGAAATAAAAATCCCCCGCCAGAAGCGAGGGATTTTGGATTTTATTAATCGTCTACACCCTTCTTTTTTAGAATTCTGGCCAACTTACCCATCACTCGTTTTTTACTTACACCAATCGCCTGGCTTGAAACTCCAAAATCTTCTCCTATTTCTCTTAGTGTCCTGTCGCCCATCAGATTACCCTCTGCGATCGCACGCTCGCGTTCATCGGGCAGGGTCGCGATTGCTTCTCGCACGTGCTTCTTCATTTCGTTTTCCTCCGCCACACCCTCCGGAGAAATTGTGCCGGCCGTCATATTTTCACCAAAAGTTTTAGAGCCATGTTTGGGGTTTGCTGGAGCATCAGTTGATATAAATTGTAAATTATGACCAATTCCGTCGGCCGGGCTATATTTGACTGGGTGCTGCCCAACCTTATTATAATTAACTACGTAGGCCTTTATCCAATGGGTGGCGTAGGTAGAAAATTTAATTCCTTGGTTTGGATTAAATTTCTTCATTGCCTCCTCAATCATGCCAAGCGCACCCTCCTGAATTAAATCACCTAAAATTTGATTATTCATGGCATATTTGCGGGCAGTTGATATGAACAAGCCAATATTGCTTCTGATAAATAAATCTCTCGCGGCCTTATCGATAGCGTAGTCCAACGCGTCGGATGACTCGTTCGTTTCTTCGCTTAACCTTGC
>ERZ1292633.2033-Hain-H41-02um-R1-2033-length-21034-cov-9_pt1 | contig 21034 bp, 17 predicted proteins | sample MGYA00564406_ERZ1292633 | MGnify/ENA primary metagenome ERZ1292633 (study PRJEB36523, sample SAMEA6512639) | groundwater metagenome | collected 2019-01-08 | study: AquaDiva: Metagenomics assemblies of 32 groundwater samples
TTCCTTTTTGTAATTTACACGGATGAATTCCGAGTCGTAATGTTCCGCCTTTTTCTTTGTCTTTGTGCTGATCTGGCAGGAAATGAATGATATAATTTTCTGTTCCAATCTTGCCTTCTTCGTCGAATTCTTCAGAAGTAATCTTCGGGTTTTTGAGCATGTGTCTCGCAAATTCGATGGTCATGAGTTGCATGCCGAGACAGAGTCCGAGATACGGAATTTTCTTTTCTCGTGCATATTGCGCGGCCATAATTTTGCCTTCTGTGCCTCGTGAGCCGAATCCACCGGGTACTAGAATTCCTGCACTTTTCTTGAGTTTTTTCCAGGTTTCTTCGTCTTTTTTCTCGAGTTCTTCTGCATCGATCCAGTTGATTTTAAGTTTCCTTCCTTGATGGATACAAGCGATTTTGAGTGATTCAATGACACTCAGATAGGCATCTTCCAGACCTGTGTATTTTCCAACCATGGCGATTTCCAGCTCTTTTGCATCGGAGTTAATTTTTTTCACGAACGCTTCCCATTCTTTCAGATCCGTTTTGATTTTTCCGAGATTCAGTTTTTTCGCGATAATTTCTGTCACATTTTTTTTCTGGAAATTGAGTGGGACTTCGTAGATCGATTTCACGGTTGGTGCTGGAATTACGTCTTCTTCTTCCACATCGCAGAAGAGTGCGATTTTTTTCATCAAGTCTTTGGAAATTGGGAGATCTGCGCGTGCCATAATCATGTCTGGTTGAATACCGATTTCCCGAAGTTCTCGAACGGCAGCTTGCGTCGGTTTCGTTTTGAGCTCTTTGGTCGCTTCCAGAAATGGCAGAAGTGTCACCATCACAAACATGGTATTTTCTGTTCCGAGTTTTCTGCGAAGTTGTCTGATGGCTTCGAGAAATGGCAGACCTTCGATATCGCCGATTGTTCCGCCAATTTCTACGATAGTTACTTCTGCTTCTGCTTTCTTCGCGGCAGTGAGGATGCGATCCTGAATAGCGTTGGTGATGTGTGGAATGATCTGAATAGTTCCTCCAAGAAAAGTTCCTTTGCGCTCTTTGGCGATCGTTTCTGCGTAAATTTTCCCGGTCGTGACGGAAGAATATTGCGTGAGATTTTCATCGATGAAACGTTCGTAATGACCAAGGTCGAGATCGGTTTCTCCACCGTCTTGTGTGACGAAGACTTCGCCGTGCTGGAATGGACTCATGGTTCCCGGATCCACGTTCAGATACGGATCCAATTTCATCATGGTCACTTTGAAGCCGGAAGCTTTGAGTAAAGCTCCAATCGATGACGCTACGATTCCTTTTCCGAGAGAACTACAGACTCCTCCCGTAACGAATATGAATTTTTGAGTAAGCATGATCTGTTATTGCATAGAAATCAGGCTGCGGTCAACCCCACTTTTCTTTTGACCTCTTCCATGGTTTTGCTGGCGATCACTCGTGCTTTTTTGGCGCCGTCACTGAGGATGTCGTAGATTTCGTCTGGTTTTTTGATAAGTTCTGTGCGTTTTTCTCGAGCCTGTGCGAAGTATTCTAGAATTTTTGCGAGAAGTGTTTTTTTGATATCGCCATAGCCTGTGCCGCCTTTGGTGAGTTGTAATTCCATTTCTGCCGCCTCCTGTGAACTTGCGAGGTGTTTGTAGAGTAAATAGGGGATGCAGGTTGCTGGATCTTTTGGTTCGTTGATTCCTTTGGAATCCGTGACGATGCCCATGACCTGTTTTTTGAGAACGCTTTCTTCTGCGAAAATATCGATGGTGTTTTTGTAGCTCTTACTCATTTTCTGTCCGTCAGTTCCTGGCACGACTGCGACTTCAGGTTTGATGTAGTCCTGCGGCATTGGGAGTGTTTCTCCGAAATGCTCGTTGAATTTCATGGCTATATCGCGGGCGATTTCGATGTGCTGTTTTTGATCTTTTCCCACAGGGACTAAATCCGGTCGGTAAACGAGAATGTCGGCTGCCATGAGCACAGGATAATTGAAAAGTCCTGCTGTCATTTCTTTGATTTTTTTGGCTTCCGCATCTTTCCACGCATGGGCGCGTTCGAGGAGACCAATGGGCGTAATGCAGTCAAAAATCCAGGTGAGTTCCGCATGTTGCGTGACGTCGCTTTGTTTGAAGAAAATTGTTTTTTCTGGATCGATTCCGAGTGCGAGGTAATCCATTGCGAGGTCCAGCGTGTTGCTGCGCATCTGCTCTGGATCGCGTACAGTTGTGAGTGCGTGGAGGTCTGCGATGAGATAAATGCATTTGAATTTTTCCTGCATTTCGACGTGCTGTCTTGTGGCACCGAGGTAATTTCCGAGATGGAGTTTTCCACTGGGCTGGATTCCGGAGAGTACTGTTTTCATGGCTCGAAGTGTAGCAGATTTACTCGAGGCGTGCGACGGTTTTTGTGTCGACTGGTGGTTCTGGCTCTACTTTTTGTCTTTCTTCCGGTGTTTTAATCTTTGGTTCGATTATATCTTCTACAACAGATGTTACTTCTTCTCTTATTGTTGTGGCCCAATCTTCAATTGCAATGTCGATATCTTCTTTATACAGTCTATATCCTATGTTTCCTGCCGTCATGGTTATCACCCAAAATATAATTGTTTCCATGAGAAATCTTCCTGGCGATGCTGGTTTTTCGCCAAGATGATAGCGATCCTCCCGATGTGATCTTTCTAGATCCATCATGAGTGGGTGAAGTTTTCTTGAAGACTTTATCGTACCATTTTTGAACAATCGATGTCGAATAAAAAGCTATGCTTTTGTGAAGTTTCTTATTTCTTTCATCATTGCCCGACTTTTTCTCTCTTGTTCATAGAACTTCTCTGTCTGACTGGTTGTGAATGTTGTGAAGACAGTATTCTCTGGAATGTAGGTTTGGATTACGAATTCACCATTTTTCCTTACGAGTGTTTTGAGCATATTGAGTTGTTCGAGTGTTTTGATATTACTGTCTGGATCGGGATAGGTGAGTGTCGTGTCGGGGAGAAGTGCGATGACGAGAGGGACTTCTGCGAGGAGATCTGGGCGAATCATGTTCGTGCCGATGAGGATTGCGTTGTTGTTGCTTTCTCGAAATTGTTCTGATTTTTCTGCGAGGTCTTTTGATTTTTTGATGGTGTCTTTGTCGAGGCGAACGATCTCACTTTTTGTGAATATTTTTCTGCAGTAGGCTTCGACTTTTTCTGTTCCTGTCCCGAGAAATTTGATGTGGGGACTTCTGCATTTTTGGCAGATTGATGGAGCTTCTTTTTGAAAATGTTTTTGATGGCACATGAGCTTTTTTCCTCCTCCTGGGACTTCGCCTTCATGGAGAATAAGCGCGTTTTTGCAGAGTGGACATTTTTCCATGAATCCGCAATCTCGACAAAGGACTGCAGTACTGGTGCCGCGACGATTGAGGAGGAGTATGGCTTTTTCGCCTTTTAGTATTGTTTCGTGTAGTTTTTCTTCGGCATATTCACTGAGCGGCGAGTAATTTTTTTTCTTCATTTCATCACGGAGGTCGATGATTTTTATTTTTGTCGGCGTGTTATTTCTCACGATTGCCCAATTTTCTTTTGTGGCTTTCTCGTCTGTTCCAAGACTTGGAAAATGGCTTTCGAGTATTATTTCTGCGCCCGTGAATTCATAAATTTTGAGTGCAATGTCGCGTGTATGAATGCGTGGGCCGCTGTCTTCGACGTAGGTGTCGTCATGTTCGTTGGTGACGATGATGAGTCCGAGATTGCGCAGTGGGGTGAATGGGCCGAGTTTGGAGGCGACGACGATCCTGATTTCATTGTCCGCAATTTCTTTCCAGATTTGTGCACGTTTTTTTTCTGTTTGTTTTCCGTGAAAAGCTTCGGTTGGCGCGATTTTTTTTAACTGCGTGATCCAGAGTGGTAGAGGATCAATTTCGGGCGTGAGTACCAGCACTTGTTGATTTTTTTTGACTGTTTTTTCGATAGCTTCGACGAGGAAATTCCATTTTTCTGATTGGTGGGGAGTGACGAAGAGGAGGGGAGGGGGGGACTTGTGACTTGTGACTTGTGACTTGTGACTTGGGGTCCAGTCTTTCATTTCTTTGATTCCTTCGAGGATTCTTTTTGGAATCATCTTTTTCAGGATGAGGTAGTCTTTGCCTCCGTTTTTACTGAGGTGTTCCAAAAGCTGCATTTGCCACTCGATGATGAGTCCTGGTTTTTTGATTTCCAGAATCTCTTTTGTTGGCATTCCTGGGTCTTCGTTTGTGAGATCGAGGACTATCCCAGAAACTGTTTTTTTTCGCAGTGGAATACTTACTAAATCGCCAGATTTTAGCTTTCCTTGAAGCTGCTCTGGAATGCTGTAGGTTAGCTTTCCGGTGCCTTCTTGTGTCCTTTGTGGAAGCAGAATGTGAGCGTAGATACTTGACATTCTCAGTTTTGTTGGTATTATAGCAATCTTATGCACATCACCTTTACAGAAAACCAGCTTATCAATTACTTCGTAGACGGACAAGAGGAGGCGTGTCTCGAGATTTTTCTCTCTGATGGGCCTGACGGACTTCGAAAATACCTCGGAATTCCACCAGATCGTGATGATATTTTTCTTTCTGTGTATGATTATTTTCTTTTTGAGAAAAAATTTATTTTTATCGCGGTTGATCGTTTCCAGGATTTTTTGGTGGACGTCATGACGGTCTATGGACCGCTTCGAATTCGTCACATGTTCCAGATTGAAGATCGACGTTATGATGATCTCTTTCAAAGTGTCATGCTTTATATCGGTGTTTCACGAGAAGCTCTTTTTCTTCATATCTCTCGCAATGTTCCCAAGCTTCTGGAGATGTTCCATGTTCAGGGTCCGGAGGCAGTTCGTTTTGAACTCCATCTTGTGGGTTCGCACTATGATGATTTGTGGGTCAAAGTTTTGGATATTCTCATGGATCACTTTGCTCTTCAGCAGGTGAATGAACGACAAAAGTCACACGTGAAAGAATTTTTTCGCTCTATGCGTAATGTATTTCTCCGACAATTTTAGAATTTACTAGCCATTGTGTGTTTGTCTCAGTCTCATTTTCATGTCGAAGAGCGTTTTTTCTATGAGATCTATTTTGGTGATGATGAGTCCGATCACGACAAGGACAATAGTTCCAAGATGGACTAGAGTGATCTGTTCTTTCAAGAATATATTGGAGTACACGATACCTATGATTGGCGAACTGACTGCGATGAGAGCATTGTTAATGAGCGACGTATTTTCGAGTGCCCAGTACTGAAGTGCATATGTCACAATGATTCCGATGAGTGCGTAAAAGAGAATCCACTGGTAGTAATTTTGAAAATGACTGACGAAGTTATTCAGATCTTCGCGCATGAAAAACCACATGATGCCACCAAATATGAGGCTTGAAACTATCGTCCTGTAGGCGACGAGTACGTCCAGATGTCGGCTGTGAATATATTTCTTGAAAAGAATATTTCCGAAACTATATCCGATTGCCGATATGATGAGATAGATATCTCCAATTCTGAAATGAATGCTTTTTGTGAAACCTTCTGTTCCCAAGAAAACCATCGCGGTGAAGAGTGTGAGCATTCCGATGAGGAGATTTTTGGTAAATTCTTCGCGAAGAATCATGACAGCAAAGATGCTCATGAAGACTGGATTGAGATTCACAATAATGCTGGTATTGATTCCACTTGTCTGATTGAGGCCTTGCAAGAAGAAGAGGGGACCAATGACACCACTCAGAATACTGCAGATCGTGAGAGCTGAGAGTTCGCTTTTTTCGAGCTCGCGAAGGCGTATAATAATTTGCTTTATGCCCATGTAAAAAAACATCATGATCATCGCCGTGAACGTCTCGAGAAATGCCAAAAACATGGGACTAATGTAATTGAGCAGGATTTTCCCAAAAACGATATCTGTTCGGCTTGTGAAGCGCGCGACTATCCCTGCGGTAATGCCTGTGACACTTGGTTTTTTGAAGAATTCTGCAGCAGTCATAGTTGTTTTGGGTTTCTTGGTATTCTAACATATTTTTTAGCTTTCGTAAAGCTGCGAATCCTTTTATTGTCTTTCACTTTGACATTCAGTACAATAATCCCGCTCTTGCACCTGTAGTTCAATGGATAGAACGTCGGTCTTCGGAACCGATAATGTAGGTTCGATTCCTACCAGGTGCACCAGAAGATCCAGAGGCGTTTTTGTTGACAAAATGTTTTGTTGTTGTTATATTCTATGCTCTTTGAGAGCATTTGTTCTTTTCTGATACATGAGAGCTTTTTTGTCAGAGACTGGCCAGGGTTTGGAAATGCAAGAAAAAACTATTGATCCTGAAGCCGAAAATCTTGCATATTGTCTTCCAGCAATGGATCGTTTGTGTAGAGTGTCAGTCTTGATTCCTGCATTTTTGGAAGAAGACAATGTTGAAGATTGCCTTGGTGGATATGCTCGACAATTGTCGTTTGATGGGAAATCATTTCTCGATCCCCAGTTGTGGGAAATTCTTGTTTTGGTGAATAGAGAAGAAGGAATTCAGCCTGATGCTACTTTTGAAAGAGTAATGAAAATGAAAGAACTTTATCCGAATATTCGTATCCATGTTGGTGATGTTGTTTTTTCTGCTGGAGAAGGAGGTGTTGGGAGAGCGAGGAAGATTTTGGCAGATGTTGCACAATTGAGAGCTGCGAAAGCCGGTATTGATTTTCGGAAATTTTTCATTCAGGGAACCGATATGGATTTAAAGAGGGTTGATGCTACATTGATTGTACGATTGATGCAGCGCATGGAGCGTGACGTGAATCTTGTTGCCGTAGCAGGTGAACGTGTGTTCGATCCGGGATTGGTAGGTGAAATTGACATATTGTTTCTCGTAACAAGAGCGAAGACTCTTTTGAAAAGAATACTTTTGGACTCAAGATATCTTGGCAATGGGCTTGATTCTTCTTGTAATTTTACTTTTTTGAATGGGCCCAATGTTGGCATGAGATTATCAAGTTATGCGCAGACAACTGGCTATAATCCTCGTTTGAGATGTGATGAAGACTCTGATATTTCCCGGAAAATGTGTCGATTGGACGGAGGTATTGAAAGGATTCAGAGTGTAGTCGTGAGATCCGCCAGAAGAATGGTTCTTCCTTTTCTTTCTGGAGATTTTGGTTCTGAATACTCTGGATTTGGTGACATTTCTGTGGAAAGGGAGGTACGGGATATTTCAACAAATGATGTGTTGGCAAAATTGGGTGCATTCAGGAATCTGGATGATTCGAATATTCATGTGCTTGAGTTTTATCTGAATATTCTTTTTGAAAAATGTTTCCGATCTGCACCGGGAGATAAAACCCTAATGCATTTTTTTAAAAAAATGTTGGGGGATCTCGGCTTTTGTCATGGAGATTATGTTCTTGATATTCATGAATTTAAGATTAAAATTCTGAGCTTGAAAAATATCCGCTCTGCTCTTCGAGATTATCGACATGGTCAATTCTATGAAAAATGGCTTGCATCACAGCGAATGGCAATGGAAAATGCTTATTGATATATGAAAAATCTCCGTAAAAACACGGAGATTTTTCATATATTTATTGGTTCTGGTTTTTATACTCTATGCCCTATTTCTTGCTGCCGCCCACTCTGTCCATCGTACAAGCAGAATTGTTGCGACGAAGATGGATGAATAGGTTCCTACGATGATACCGACGGTGAGGGCGAGGGTGAAGTAGAAGATGGAGCTGGCTCCGAAGATGAGCATGGCGATCAATGTGAGCAGTGTGGAGAAGGATGTATTGATTGAGCGACCCATTGTTTCTGTGAGTGAGATGTTTGCGATTTCACGGATGCTCTTGTCTTCGTTGCCTCGGAGGCGTTCGCGGACTCGGTCGAAGACGACGATGGTGTCGTGGACAGAGAAGCCGAGAATAGTGAGGAGTGCGGTGATGAAGAGTGCATCAATTTCCACGTTGGCAAACTTTCCGAGAATGAGGAAGAACCCGAATGTGATGAAGAGATCATGGAAAAGTGCGATGATGGCACATGCTCCAAATCTCCATGGATTGACGCGTTTTGGGATTTTGCGGAATGCGAATGCGAGATATATGAGAATCATCAGTAATGCGAATGCGAGTGCGAGGAGCGCTTTTGATTTCATAGCGTCACCGATGGTTGGGCCGATGGTTTCGAAACGTTTTTCTTGTAGGTCTCCGAATTTATCTTTGAGTTGCACAATGATTTTGTCGTGGATGACGGTAGAAATAAACTTGCTCTTGATTTGGTACGAACCTTCATCTGAAGCTACGACTTGAGCTCCTTTGAGGTCGAGAGGTTCCTGCGCTGGTGCTCCGATTGCTGCTCCTGCGCTGTCGGATTTTGCTGTTTCGCCTTTCAAGTTGTCTTCAATTGTTCCTAATTCTTTCTTGAAATCTTCGATAGCTACTTTATTTTTGAATTCTATTTCCGTGAAAGTACCACCGGTGAAGTCCATACCGAGCTTGAGGCCGAAGAATATCAGCGCTAGAAGACTGATGCTGATCAATGTTCCAGAAATTCCCATCCAGAGGTTCGTTTTTTCTACGATTTGATATACTTTTTTCTCTGCTTTTTTCTCAGGAACGAAGAGATTTTCTTTTTCAGCGAGTTTTGTTTTTACGACAGCACGGAGGAGAGTGCGTGTGACCGTGATGGCAGTGAACATCGACACGACGATACCGATGGCGAGGTTGATTGCGAATCCACGGATCAGGGAACTGCCGAAGTAGAAGAGGATGGCACACGTGATGAGTGATGAGAAGTTCGAGTCTCGGATGCTGTTCCATGCCCGATCAAAACCTTTTTCGATTGCAGAGATCATGCCGTGTCCGGTGTGAACTTCTTCTCGTGTTCTCTCGAAGATGAGAATGTTGGCGTCGACAGCCATTCCGATCGAAAGGATGATACCAGCGACACCAGCGAGCGTGAGTGTGATTGGATTACTGAGGACGGAACTGACGAAGAAAAGGATGATAATACTGAGGATGAATGAGAGAAATTTTTCTCCATTGCCTTCTTCGCTGTTGAGAATTTTGTATAATGTTATGAGGAAAATTGCTGTTCCAATCAGAAGCGAGAGCCATACTGGAAGTTCGCTCTTCACGAGGAAAATCATCAAAAGTGTATAAATCCCGAGTGCAATGCTGGCGATGAGACCTGGAAGTCTGTAGTAGGCGATCATGAAAATGATCACGAGTAACATGCCGATTGCTCCTGCTTTCACGCTTTTTGCGAGCGCATCTTGTCCCAATGTGGAGCCAATTGTGTGTTGTCCGACGAGAATGATTGGTGCAGGAATTGCGCCGGTGTTCAGATCTCGTGCGAGGGTTGTAGCGTACTCTGCAGTGAATTGTCCTGTGATTGTGGCGCTCCCTCCAGGAATTTTTCCTTGTACATTTGGAGCTGAAATTTTCCTGCCTCCGACGAAGATGGCAATTGGTTTTCCGATATTTCTTCCAGTGATTTCTTCAAAGAGTTTTGCTCCTTCGGCATTGAATTTGATTGAGACATATGGGCTGAAAGATTGTTGATCAAAAGCCATGTCTGCATGGACGAAGTGTTCGCCGGTAAGGCCTGTATCTTTCCAAGGATCAGGCATGGTAGAGATGAATATTTTCTCAATTTTTACCTGATTTTCTTTGATGTCTTTTTGAATTTTGTTGGCCTTGATGATGTGGTATCCAAATTCTGATTTGACTGGATCGGAAACGGCTCCTTCTTGATCCAAATTTAATGTTGCTTCTTTGAATTCTGGGACGTAGCTCGCATCTTTATTCACTGGAGTTGTGAGGACTCCTCCAGATGCTTTTGAGCCTGCATCATTGGAATTCTCCTGAGCGAGTTTTGTGAAATCTCCACTGTTTTTTGCTTTTGCTGTCAGATCTTTTGCGAGTTTTTTTGCTTCTTCTTCTGTTCGCGTGACATCTGATGCAGCATCTTTTGCACCTTTGTATGCGATGAGAATATGACTTGCATCTACTTGTTTTTCAAATCGTACGATTTCTTTTTTCTCTGCTAATTTCAAAATATAAACACCCTTTGTTTGTTCTAATTCCTGATCTTCTCCCAAGACATACTCATTTTCTGAATCGATGAGCTTCGAATAGATTTCTCCTGGTTTGAGTTTGTCGACAATATCTTTGATTTTTGCATCTACTTTGCTGATGAATTCAGGATTTTCACCTTTGTCGTGACGGACTTTTCCGCTATTTGATTGCGATTCTTCTTCTGCGATGATGCTGAAGTTTTCTGGTTTTTCGAGAGTTTTCTTCAGAACTCCTTCTGCATAATTTCGTTGTGTTTTCTCTTCATTTGGATCTGGATTTGTTTTCTGTTCTTTGAATTCGAGCTGAATCGTTTTTCCGACGATCTCTTTTGCTTTTTCGAGATCTTTGATCTCTGCAAGTTCTACGATGATATGTTGCTCGCCTCCAACTTTTGACAGGTAGATGCTTGGCTCTGAAACTCCAAGTCCGTTCACTCTCTTGTCGATAACCTCCATGACGCCGTTAGTAATACTCTCTTGTTCTTTTTCTGGAACTTTTCGCAAATCAATTTTATAATCCAGCTGTGATCCTCCCTGGAGATCGAGACCGAGATGAACTTTGGTTTTGGTGACGCCTTCAGGAGTCCATGGGAAAATCTTTTTTTGTGTCTCGCCGGATGCATCGAAGAAACTGAGTCCGAGTGCGAGAACGATGATGGCGATAACTTGCCAGGAGAGAAAACGTTTCATAGGGGGATAGGATTTAGGATTTAGGATGTAGGATTTAGTTTTGAAAGTTACAGGTCACACGTCAAAAGTCACATGTTTTTCTGTCCGCTCAGTATTTCGTCTTTTTTCTCATCATTGCCTTTTCCGGTTCTTCCATAATCGTCTGCGAGCTTCACGATGTCGTCGAGTTCTGGAGTGGAAACTTCGAAAATTTCGCTGTCTTCCAGTGCTTCGATGCGATGGATCGTTTTTGGAGATATGTCTATTTTTTCACCTGGTTGTAGTATTTTTTCTTCCAGACCCTCTGCTGTTGCACCATAGCTGACTTTTATTGAACCTTTGAAGAGGTATTGTGTTTCCATTTTCTGCTCGTGATATTGCAAAGAAAGTCTGTGACCTTTTTTGACACGTAGGATTTTTCCTGCGTATTTCTCTGTATGTGCAAACCAGATTTCTTCACCCCAAGGTTTGAGTTTTTTCTGAATTTCCATAGTTTTTTCGTTTTTTGGCTCGTCAAAAAACAGGCCGCACGCACTATAGCGGAAATTTTTATATTTTCAAAGTATTGGCTTTGGTGGAAGCTGATTTTCTTTGCTTATTTAGGCCTTGTCGTTTGTGCTTTATGGCGCATCGCATGGTTCCCATTTTGATCCAGCGTTTTGGTTTTTTCCGTTACAATCATCGTCCTGATATGTTCCGCAGTGTTCGAATGTCAGTGGAGCACTGCTGTTACATACTGGTTTCTCTGGATCTGCACAGCTTGTTGTTGGTTGTTTTCCGCATGGCTCTGGTTCATCTCCAAATGCTGTTTTGCATGGGTCTCCTTCTTCGAAGCCGAGCTCTCCATCGCAATTTTGGTCAATGCCGTCACATGCGATTTCTTCATTATCTCCTGGACTGACTACTGGAATACACTCATTTTCGACTTGATATGTTCCATTGGGGAGTTTTGTCGTTTTCATTTCTCCCACGGCACATACTCCTGGCAAATATGTTTGGCATGAAATTGTTGGTGCACTTCCGTCCTGATTTTGGTTTTTTATAGATCCTTCATCTACCGATCCGTTGCAGTTATCATCTATATCATTATTTGGTATTTCCGAAATATTAGGACTTACTCCTTCATTAGCGATACAGGTCATTTCTGAAGGATCTTTGCATTGCGCTGTTCCTAGACATTTTGCTTCTGTGAAACAGGCTTCTCCGATTTTTTTTTCTATTCCTTCCAATCCTTCATCTACGATTCCGTCGCAATCATCATCAGCTCCGTTGCAAACTTCCTCTTCTTCTTTTGATGTAGGAATTGGATTTCCCGATGCGTCGAGATCTGCAGTGCATTTCTGAAGTTTTCCATCGACACATTTCATGGATCCTTCTCCACATTCTTGTCCGTTTGCTGTTTGAATTGGTGTTATACATGTGGTAAACGATCCCTCAGGGAGACATTCTACGGGTGGTTTTGTTGTGTCGGTATCTGTTGTATCGTTTTCTCCTGTTTCTAGAGAGTTTCCATTGTCAGAAGGTTCTTGAGTATCAAGAGGTTTTTGGGCATCTGTGTTGATGATGGCTACATCTTTATTTTCTCCTGTATCGTCTGCGCTAGGAGAACTGGAATCGTCTGTGTCCGCAACGGCTATATCGTTTGTGGATGTATTTGTATCGTCATCACCTTTTGTATCTGGTGTTGCAGCTATATCTTCCATAATTGCATCAAAAGTTCCTGCATCTAGTATGAGCAGTCCATCCTCTGCGCGCATCATTCCCTCATCAGAAATTCCACTTTGACTGTCTGAAGAAATGCTATCACCTCTTATGAAGCTATCATTTTCATATGATACTCCATCACTATATGAGATGACATCTGCTGCATCTGGCTGACTCGGATTTCCACTGCCATTTGCACCAGTGGGTGTTGGCCCTCTCTCCATGGTTAGGACAGGTTTTCCTATTGATGGATCATCTCCACATGCCACAGAACCTACCATTAACATTCCTCCAAGGCTTGCCCTTGTTATATTCCTGGCAATGGCGTCTATTGCTCTTCTTGTTCCTTCGCTTATGGACCTTATTCCTACTGTGAATCTTCGCCAGTTGCTTCCTTCCTGGACTGTTCTTCCTGGTAATTCTGCTGGTCTGGTTCTTTCTGCTGTTAACATGGTTGAGAGTTGATAAAGAGTCATTATTGTACCGTTTCTTCTACTTTCTGCAACTTTTTTTGTTACAGTTTTTTAGAGTACCTCTTTTCTTTTTTTCTGAAGCTGTTCTACGATTTTTTTTACTTCTTGGCTTCGACCTTTTTTGCAAATGAGGAGCGCGTCTCCGGTATCGACGATGACTAAGTCACGGATTCCGATCGTGGCGATCAGCTTTGACTTCGGTCCGTAGATGATACTTCCTTCGGTGTCGATGGTGATGATATCAGCTTTGGTGAGATTTTCTTTTTCGTTATTCGTCAGTTCGTCGAAGAGTGATTCCCAGGTTCCTATGTCGCTCCAGCCGAGTTCTGCGGGAATAATTCTCACTTCTTTTGGTGAAACTTTTTCCATGATGCCGTAATCGATCGAGATCTTTTCGCAATTTTTGTAGAAGTCTTGTATGGCTTTTTCTGTATTTGAAGACTTTGCAATTTTTTCTAATTCCTTGGCTGTTTTCGGCATGTGTTCTTTGAATTTCTTGAGAATTGTCTCAATTTTCCAGATGTAAAATCCGGTGTTCCAGAGATATTTATAGGAATTGAGAAGCTTCTTCGCAGTTTTGAGATCTGGTTTTTCGATGAATTTTTCGAACTCGTAGACTTCGACTCCGTTTCTTTCTTCGAGGAGTTTTCCGATTTTGACGTATCCGAGACTCGTATTTGGGAAACGTGCTTTGACTTCGATGATGTTGAGTGTGTTTTTTTCTTGTGCAATTTTTTCTGCTTCTTTCAAAAGTTTTTCGAATATTTTGACTTCCTGAACGAGATGATCTGCATAAATGATGGCCATAACTTCTTGTGCTGATCTCTTTTTTGCCATGATTGTCGCGGCGAGTCCGATGCATGGAGCGGTGTCGCGGAGGCATGGTTCGATGATGATCTGTTCTTTTGGAATGCCAAATTTTTTGGATTGTTTGCAGACTTCATCAAAATATTCTTCGTTTGTGGAAATGAAAATATTTTTTGCTCCGGCGAATTGGACTCGTTCGATCGTTTCTTCGAAGAGTGTTTTGTCGCTTACGAGTTTTTGAAATTGTTTTGGCTTATTTTTTCTCGAGAGTGGCCAGAGGCGTGTCCCGCTGCCGCCGGCGAGGATGAGAATGAGCATAGTGAACGTGTGACGTGTGACTTTTGACTTTTGACGTGTGACCGGTCACATGTTACATGTCAATTGTTACATGTTCAACAGGCTTTCTCCTGTCATTTCGCAGGGTTTTTCTATGTTGAGAATTTTTAGAATTGTGGGTGCTATATCTTTGAGTTCGCCATTTTCTTTGAGTTTTGTGGTGGCGTTGAATTCTTTTCCTATTACAAAAAATGGGACGGGGTTTCTGGTGTGTGATGGGCAGGGATCACCTTTTTTTTCGCCTTCGTCGTAGGTCATGTATTCGGCATTTCCGTGATCGCCAGTGAGGAGGATGGTGTAATCTTTTTCGATCATTGCTGGAATTATTTTTCCGAGACATTCGTCTATGATTTCGACTGCTTGAATTGTGGCCTGCAGATTGCCTGAATGACCTACGAGATCGAGATTTGCGAAATTGAGTATGATGAGCGGGGGAGTTTCTTTCTCTGCTTTTTTCAATAAAGCTTCTGTGACTTCGCGGGCGCTCATTGCTGGTTTTTCGGCGTATGAAGCGCATTTCGGTGAGTCAATCATGAGGCGTTCTTCTCCTGCAAATGGGGTTTCTATTTGACTGTTGAGGAAGTAGGTGACGTGTGCGTATTTTTCGGTTTCGGCGATGCGAAGTTGGGAAAGTCCATGATCGCTGATGATTTGTCCGAGATTGTTTTGAACTTTCGCTGGCGGAAATACAATGGCTGCTTTTTCGCTGTACTGTCCCATGCAGACGAAGTAGGGTTTCGCGATTGGTGAAGTGATTTCTTTTTCTCCTGTGAAAAGTGAGGTGAGTTGTCTCGCTCGATCGGTACGGAAATTCCAGAAGATGGCGCTGTCTTTGTTTTTGATGATTCCGTTTTTGTTCAGAATGATGGGATCGATGTAATAATCAGTTTTGACATCGCGTTCGTAGGCGTGATCGATGGCAGCTTCTGGATCAGTTTCTTCGATGCCTTTGCCGAGCGTCATGAGATCGTATGCTTTTTGAGTGCGGTCCCAATTGGAGTCACGATCCATGGCATAATAACGTCCGACGATGCTGGCGATTTGTGCTTTCCGTGGACCTTCTGGCATTTTCTCATCGAGTCCGAGTTCGGTGATTTTGTTGGTGATTTGCGTGATGAATTTTTTTGCCGTTCTCTCGGGGACGTCGCGTCCGTCGGTGATGGCGTGAATGAAAATAGGGAATGCTTGTTCTCTTTTGGCGAGTTCCAGAAGTGCAAAAAGGTGACGAATGTCTGAGTGTACGCCTTGATCGGAAATCATGCCGACGAGATGGAGTGCGGACTTCTCGGTTTTTTTCATGTTTGCACACGCATTTTTAAAAGACGTTTTTTCGAAAAAACTTCCATTCTTTATTGATTCGTTGATCTCTTCGAGTGGTTGGAAGACAATTCTTCCAGCACCCATTGTGAAATGTCCCACTTCGCTGCCGCCCTGTGTACCTTCGGGGATTCCAACTGCTCGTCCGGAGGCCCCCAGGAGCCCCATCGGATATTTTCCCCGAAGCATCGTGAGTGTCGGTGTTTTGGCTCTGGTTATGGCGTTTCCTTCGTAATCTTTTCCTTCACCGAATCCGTCGAGGATGATGAGGATGACTTTTTTTTGCATTGCTTCGGTCATAATTGGCTTATTACAGCATATTGCTGTACCAGTGTACTATAACGTCTCCGAAAAACATTGCAAAAATGCTTCCTGCCATGAGGAACGGTCCAAATGGAACTGCCGTTTTGGCGTGAGCTTTTTTTCGGAAAATGAGTATCAGTCCTGTGATCGCACCTGTGATGTATGCGAAGAAAAGTGCGACGAGGAGATTTTGCCAACCGAGAAAAAGTCCCATGAGTATGCCGAGAAATATATCTCCTTCGCCAATCCATTTTCCTTTTGAGATTGTGTGCTGTATTTGAAAAAAGAGAAATCCGATGAGTGCGCCAATCCCCATTTGGTTAATCTGAATTTCTTGAAGAACGAGGTTCCCCACAAGAGCTGTTAGAATTCCTGTGATAGAAAAAATATCGGGGATTTCCTGAAAAAGTCCATCGTACCAACTGATAGCGATCATGATGGTGGTCATGAGTGCTACGAAAATGAATGTTGGCACGTCTGGTGAAAATATCCACTGAAGTCCGAAGAGGAGTCCCGTGATGATTTCGAGGAAAAAATATTCTTTCCCGAATTGTTTTTTGCAGCATCTGGATCTGCCTTTGAGAAGTATGAAACTTGCTAGTGGAATGAGATCTTTTGCGGTGAGATTTTTTTTGCAATGACTGCAATGCGATCGTCCGAAGATAATTCCTGGTTCATTTTTTTTGTATCGATGGATCAGTACACTGAGGAAGCTTCCGACGATGGTGCCGAGGAAGAAGAGGAGTGTGGGGAGGATGGGGGAGTTGGGATGTAGGATGTAGAATTTAGGATTTAGGATTTAGGGTGTCACGCTGGTTTTCAGTGCATTATTTTCTTTTTGTGTGATCAAATTGTATTTTTCTGCTGCGCTGTTGCTGATGCTGGTTCCTTTTCCCATTTCAAATGCGGTTTTGTAGTAGTCCTTTGCGGTGGATTGATAGTTGATTTCTTCGAAGAGTCTTCCGAGATTCAGATATGCGACTGCTAACTTTGGATCTTTTTGGATGGCTTTTCCGAGATTATCTCGGGCACCGTTGTAGTCTTTTTTGGCGAGCAGCGCCCAGCCGAGAAAGTTGTAGCTCATGGCGTTTTCGGGATGTTTCTCAAGGGCTTTTTGTGCTAGTGCACTGGCCTTTTCTCCGTCCTGCAGTTTTTCAATATAGATCCAGAGGGGGCGAGTAAAGTAGCTCAGATCGTCACTGTTGAGATTGATGACATCTTCATAATTTTTTGCTGCCTGATCGTATTTTCCTGTGTCGAAGTAGAGATCTGCAAGCTTCTGTTTTGCTTGAATTTTTGGCTCGAATCCTTTTGTGATGGCTTCTTCGATGAGCGCGATTGCTTTTATTTTATTTTGTGATTGATAAGCAAGTCCGAGAAAGAAGACCGTTTCTGGTTTGTGAGGATCGAGTTTTTGCGCTTGTTCTAGTGCATCTATTGCGTTTTTAGTGTCGTCTTCGTTGAGATAGGCGTATCCGAGGAGAATCCACGCATCGCGATAATCTTTTTTCTCTTGGACGACTTGGAAGAGGAGGGGAATTGTGAGTTGAAATTCTTTTGCTTGATTCAGATTTTTGGCGATGAGCGTCTTGAGATAGATGAGTTGTGATCCTTGTGTGCTCGAGAAAACTTCGTAACTCTTCAATATTTCTTGTGCGTTTTTCTGAATTTCTGGATTCGTGTTTTTTTGTGTGACCACTCCGAGAATTTTTTTGCTGTCGTCGTATTTACCGAAGTACGCATAGAGAAGACCTTTGTAGTAGTCGATTGTGTCGTTTTGTTGCTGGATGGTCGTAGTGAGATCGAGCGCTTTTTGTGGTTTTCCTTGTCCGATGTAGGTTTTGATGAGGTTGATGTTACCTTCGATATTTGCTGAATCTTTTTTCAAAACGTTCAGAAAAATTTCGAGTGCGCGTTCATAGTCTCTTCTTTTCAGGTGAAGTTTTCCAATTTTCAAGAGCGGTTCCACCGCTTCTGGATTGATTTTATTCGCGAGCACATATTCGTTGAAGGCGAGTGTATCGTTATTTTTTTTGACGAATCCGTCACCTTTTTCGAGATGTTCGAAGTATGTCGGTGATGATGGTTCTGGATCTTTTCTGGTTTCTTTTTGGACGACGGTTATTTTTTGCGGTTCGTTGTTGATTTGGATGACGTTCGTCAAGATAAGCCCGAGAATGGCGAGCGTGAGTGTGAGGAGGATAGTGAGGCCTGTAACGAGTTTCTTCATGAGTTGTGAAATTGTATGTTTGCCGAGAAGCAGAGTGCGATGGCGAGCGCGTCGGCGGCGTCATCGGGAGTGGGAACTTCTTTCAATTTCAGAATGAGTTGTACCATTTTTTGTATGCTTTTTTTCTCCGCTTTTCCGTCGCCACAGATGTTCATTTTAATTTCGTTTGGGGTGTATTCCTGTGTCCAGATATTTTCTTCTTGGAGTTTCTGCATGAGCACTCCACGGCTTTCTGATACGGCCATTGCTGTCTTTACATTTTTGGAAAAGAAAAGTTTTTCGACCGCGGCGTATCCTGGATTCCAGGCCTTGATGATGCTATCGAGGTCGTCACGGATTTGCGAGAGACGTTGTGCTTGTGAATATTTTCTTTCGGTTTTGATGCATCCGTAATCAAGGAGCGTGACGACGCCTTTGATGACTTCGATGATGCCGAAGCCTGTTGTTTCCGTGCCGGGATCGAGGCCGAGGATGCGCGTCATGGGAGGATAATAGTAGAGATGATTTTTTGTTTTTTGCTGGCGTTCACGACGATGACGACTTCGTCTCCTTTTTTCCCAATCTTTTTTTCTTTCAGAAGGTTTTCAATTTCTTCCGAGATATTTTTGAAATCGACTTTTTTGACGAATACTTCGTTGCAGCCCCAGACGAGCGCCATTTGATTTTTGACTTTTTCGTACGGAGTCACGGTGATGATGGGTGTGTAGAAGCGATGTTTTGCTATGTGCTCTGCGGTAAAACCTGTTGTGCTTACTGCGACGATATACTCTGCATGAATATCCATGGCTAATTCGGCAGCGTTCAGACATGTGGCATTTGAAATGGCGCGATCGACGTCTTTTTTTCTTTGGTAGGAATTTTGAAAATGTTTTTGAATATTTCCTTCGGTGGCGCTGGCAACTTTTGCGAGTGTTTCCACTGCTTCTATCGGATATTTTCCGACCGCGGTTTCGTTGGAAAGCATGAGTGCGTCGCTGTGATCGAAAACGGCGTTTGCTGCGTCACTGATTTCTGCGCGTGTGGCTCGTGGATTTTCGACCATGGAGTTGAGAATGTGTGTGGCAGTGATGACTGGTTTCCCGTAGTGATTGCAGAGGACAATTGCTCGCTTTTGGACAATTGGTACGTTTTCTGCCGGAATTTCGATGCCGAGATCACCGCGTGCGATCATTACGGCGTCGGAGGCCTGGATAATTTCTTCGAGATTTTCGACGGCTTGCCGTTGCTCAATTTTTGCCATGATCTTCGCTTCTGATTTGTGTGAAGTGATGATTTTTCGCAATTCATTCATGTCCTCAGCGGTCCGGACGAATGAGAGCGCTACGTAATCGACTTCATGTGCAATTCCAAAATCAAGATCTTTGCGATCTTTTTCGGTGAGTGCCGACATTTGGATGTCGGACATCGGTGCGTTGATACCTTTTCTGGACTTTATTAAACCGTTATTCATCACGGTGCAGACAACTTCCGTGCCTTCAATTTTTTCGACTTCACATTCGATGAGGCCATCGTCGATGAGGAGTAAATCTCCCTCTTTTACATCTTCGTGAAATTTTTCATAGTCCACAGGAATGAGTTTTTTGTCTGCTTTTATTTCCTGAGTTGTGAGAGTGATGGTGTCACCTTTTTTCACGGCGATGCCTTCTGCTGGCGCGTCCGCGACTCGGATTTTTGGGCCTTGCAGATCCTGCAAAATCGCGATTGGTCTTTTGAGTTTTTCTGAAACGGTTCGCACATTGCGAATAATTTCTTTGAATTGATCGTACGTTCCATGCGAAAAATTGAGTCGCGCGACGTTCATGCCGGCGAGCACCATTTTTTCGAGCGTTTTGATATCACTGCTCGCGGGACCGAGCGTGCAGACGATTTTGGTGTATTTCGTTGTTTGAAACATGTGAGGAGGGGATTACGGTACTTTTTCTATCATATCCTGCTGCTTCATCGTAGCAAGTTTTCGTGGTTGTTTTCCAGTTTATCTTTTTTCTCTTGAGGGAAGGGGATTATTGTTGATATGGTCGCTTCTTAGTTATTTATTTCCCTTTGTATGGTCAATATTCTCTATTTGGAAGGATCCCGTGGCGACAATGACTTGGCAGAGCTTGTTCGAGTGAGCATGACAGAAGTCATCGAAAGGCGTGGCCATGCTGTAACTCCTGTTTCAACTCATGCAGAAGCCGTTTCTGCCTTGGAGGAGTCTCGTACTGGCACTTCTTTTGATCTGGCTTTGATTTCTAATGTTCGTTCTCCTCTGAGTGGCGTTGAGACTGTTCTTGCTGCTCAAGATGAAGGTGTTCCTCAGATTGTGCTTTTGGTCTCATTTGGTGTTCATTCCGCACTTCATGGTGACCCTCGGCTTTCTTCTGTGCGCCTCTTGGGTGATCTTGCTCGACCACCTTTTGTTACTCGTACAATTCATGAAGTGCTTGGATTGCCGGAACATCCCTTGGATGACCGGAGATTCCATGAGGATCTTCCTTTTGCTGAAACTATTTTACCGTGACGCTCTTCGCCAAATTTCTCGGCATGTCGGGATTATTTTGTCGAATGACGGCGATTTGATACGCGAGAATTTGCACGGGAATGATATTGACGATAGGGGAGAGTTCTCCTGCGTCTGGCACGCGAATCCATTCATCGAAGATCTCTTCTTTGCGTGGACCGATGCCGATAATCATGCCTCCGCGAGCTTTGATTTCCTGAGCGTTGCTGAGCATGGCTTTTCGGTTTTCGTCGTTGGCTGTGAAGACGATACATGGAGTGTTTTTCGTGATGAGTGCGAGTGGGCCGTGTTTCAATTCTCCGCCGGCAAAACCTTCGGCGTGGATGTAAGTGACTTCTTGGAGTTTGATTGCCGCTTCGAGTGCCATGGGATAATTTTTCCCGCGGCCTATGATGTACATGCTTTCGGCGTCTTTGATTTTTTCTGCGACTTCTTTGATGTGCTCTTCGTATCGTGGATTCAACATGTCGTTGATTTCACTCGCGGTTTCGGCCAAAACTCTGCGACCTTCTGAAATTTTCCCGGCACACGCGTGCGCGAGAAGCGCGAGGATGGCGAGCTGGGAGGTCGTCGCTTTTGTCGATGCTACTGCGATTTCTCGGCCGGCCTTGATCGGGATCACGAGATCGGACATGCGCGCCATGGTGGAGGATTCGACGTTTACGAT
>ERZ1292633.1405-Hain-H41-02um-R1-1405-length-26054-cov-8_pt2 | contig 21024 bp, 20 predicted proteins | sample MGYA00564406_ERZ1292633 | MGnify/ENA primary metagenome ERZ1292633 (study PRJEB36523, sample SAMEA6512639) | groundwater metagenome | collected 2019-01-08 | study: AquaDiva: Metagenomics assemblies of 32 groundwater samples
CCGTGCGGCAGCGCGCTGAACACCAGCGCGGCGCTCGACAGCGGCACGTCGTCGGGCGCCTGAAAAGTCACGGCCGAACCACCAGAGAGTTCGACCGTTTCACCACGCCGGCCATTGGCCGTCGCGAACGCCAACTCGAGCCGCGGATGTCGCAGCACGAGCGCGCATAGGTCGCGCCCCGCATAACCGCTGGCGCCAAGTATGCCCACTGGTATCTTATGCACAAATGAATGCATAATATTGCGGTTCGGCTCTGTCAACATGACTTACGGCGCCCGGCGGCCCGTGCTATCCTCTCGCAGCCACCTGAGGAACCCCGTGACTGCTTCGAAACGCGAACGTCAGGACGCCATTCTCGAGCTTGTCTCCACGCGCGCCATTGGAAGCCAGGAGGAACTCCGCCAGCTCCTGATCGAACGCGGGTGGGATGTCACGCAGTCCACGCTGTCACGCGACATGCGCGACCTGCGCATCGCGCGCGTGCCCACGCCAAGCGGCGTTCGGTACACCGCCGGCGAACACGCGGCCGGCGAGGAAGGGCGCGCCGTGCTCAGCGGGCTTCTTCCGCAGCTCTTCCAGAAGCTCGAGTTCACGCGCGATCTCATCGTGGTGAAGACCTTCACCGCCGGCGCCCAGCCCATTGCCGAAGCGATCGACGCCGAGGGCAACCCCGACATTCTGGGTACCATTGCCGGTGAGAACACGGTGCTCATCATCTGCCGCACCGAGGCTGCGCGCGAGCGCGTCGCCAAGCGCCTTCTGGCCCTCGCAGGACGATAGATAAGCACCAGCGTGGCAATCGGTTGGCTGGGCTCGCCCCCCTGCCCTCCTCCCAACGCGTCCACAGTTGACCTCAACCGCATAAATATGTAAGATTAGGGGATTCTACTATCCACTATCGTCTATCCACATATCGTCTCGCCCATGCATACGATTGCCCTCGCCTATTCCGGCGGACTCGACACCTCGATCATCGTTCCGTGGCTGAAGGAACACTACGACTGCAAGGTCATCTGCGTGGCCGCCGACATTGGCCAGGGCGACGAACTCGAGGGCGTGAAGGAAAAGGCCATCGCGTCAGGCGCGGACGAGTGCTACATCGCCGACCTGCGCGAAGAGTTCATTCGTGACTACGTGTGGCCCACGCTGCGCGCCGGTGCGATCTACAATCGCAAGTATCTGCTCGGCACATCGATGGCCCGCCCGATTATCGCCAAGGCGCAGGTGGAGGTCGCTCGAAAGGTTGGCGCGACCGCCCTCGCCCACGGTTGCACGGGCAAGGGCAACGATCAGGTGCGCTTCGAGCTGACCTACATGGCCTTCGCTCCGGATCTTCCGGTGATCGCGCCGTGGCGCCTGTGGGATATCAAGTCTCGCGAGGACGCGCTCGCGTATGCCGCTGCGCACCACGTGCCGGTGGCCGCGACGACGACCAAGATCTACTCGCGCGACCGCAACATCTGGCACATTTCGCACGAAGGCGGCGTCCTCGAACAGCCGGACTCCGAGCCGCCCAAGGACCTGTTCATGCTCACGACTGACCCGGAAGACGCGCCCGATCAATCCGAGTACGTGACCATCGGCTTCGACAAGGGAACGCCGGTGTCGGTAAATGGGACGGCCATGGGCGCCGTGCAATTGCTCGAGACGCTCAACACCCTCGGTGGACGCCACGGCATCGGCCGCGCCGACATCGTGGAGGATCGCCTCGTCGGCATGAAGTCGCGCGGCGTGTACGAGACTCCGGGTGGCACCCTGCTCTACACGGCGCACAGCGAGCTCGAGATGCTCGTGCTCGACCGTCGCACACTGGCCGCCAAGGACCTGATTGCCCCGCGCTACGCCGATCTCGTCTATGAAGGGCGTTGGTGGACTACCGAGCGCGAGGCGTACGACGCCTTCGTCAACATCACGCAGGAGCGCGTTACCGGCACCATCAAGTTGCGCCTGTACAAGGGCAACGTTACCATCGCCAGTCGCGAAAGTGCCTTTGCGCTGTACGACGAGCGCTTTGTCACCTTTGGCGAGGACGACGTGTACGAGCAGAGCGACGCAGCAGGCTTCATTCGCCTTTATGGCTTGTCGCAGCGCGTGCGCGCACTCAAGGACCTCGAGATGCAGGGCTCGGTGTATGCCAAGGCCGCAGCCACCAAGAAGGGCGCCAAGAAGCCAAACTCGCCGGCGTATGATTGACCCGCGCCCGACGGAGGGCAAGTCGCACAAGCTCTGGGGAGGACGCTTTGCGGGTGGCCCTGCCCCGGAACTCGAGGCCGTGAATCGCTCCATTGACGTCGATTTCCGGCTCTGGCCGTTCGACGTACAGCTCTCCAAGGCCTGGGCCGTCGCGCTCTGGAACGCGGGCGTCCTGACGCTCGAGGAATCAGGAGATCTCGAGCGCGGTCTCGACGCAGTCGCGCATCGCCTCGCCGACGGCATCATCCCGGAGGCCGGTGACGAGGACGTGCACACGCTCATCGATCGCCTGCTTCACGACGCAGTGGGCGGAGTGGCTTCACGCTTGCACACCGGGCGATCCCGGAACGACCAGGTAGCGACGGCCACTCGGCTCTGGACCATGAATGCCTGTGTCAGGCTGGACGCGATGATCCGCGAGCTGCAGCAGGTGATGATCGCGCAGGCCGAATCGCTCGAACGCGACGTGATGCCGGCTTACACACACCTCCAACGTGCGCAGCCGGTGAGCGGCGCCCATTGGATGCTGTCGCATTTCTGGCCACTTGAGCGCGACCGCAATCGCTTAGCTGCGGCGAGCAAAGCCGCTGCCGTCCTTCCACTCGGTTCGGGTGCCATTGCCGGGTCGGCGTTTCCGGTCAGTCGAGTCTTCCTCAAGGAAGCACTCGGCTTCCGTGCGGTGTCACCCAACAGCATCGACGCCGTGGGCGACCGAGATTTCATCGCCGAAACGCTGTTTGCCCTCTCTGTGCTTGGCGCGCATTTGTCACGCCTCGCCGAGGACCTTATCCTCTTTGGTTCCAGCGAGTTCGGGTTTGTCCGGTACAGCGATGCGTACAGCACCGGCTCGTCGATGATGCCGCAGAAGCGCAACCCGGACGCGCTGGAGTTGGCGCGTGGCAGTGGCGCCCGAATGCTGGGTGATCTGGTGGCACTCCTGGGCACCATCAAGGGGCTGCCGAGTGGCTACAACAAGGACCTGCAAGAGGACAAGAGGTCGCTGTTCGACGCCGTGGACGGGATGACGCTGCTGTTGCCGGCCGTGGCAGGCTCGCTCAGCACGCTTTCGTTCAACCGGGAGCGAATGAAGACGGCGGTCACCAGCTCGATGATGGCCACCGACCTGGCGGATTACCTGGTCCGGAAGCGGGTGGCTTTTCGCGAAGCGCATGGGGCGGTAGGGCAACTCGTGCAGGAGGCGGAAAGCATGGGAATCGAGATGACCGAACTCCCGTTCGCCTCCTTCAAGGCCGCCTGTCCAGCGTTTGAGGAGGACGTAATGCAAGAACTGTTGCCCCACGCGTCGCTGTCCCACCGCGATGTGGAAGGGGGTACAGGCCCGACCGCGGTGCGGCTTCAGATCGAGGCCGCAAAGACGATCCTGACGCCCGAGGCCGAAATCACGCGGGGCAACGAGATCTCTCGGCGGTCCTGATTCTTCAAAGCCGGGGAAGCGTTTGGTCGTCGCCTCCAGAACGCGATATCGTACCTTGAGGGCACTCACGCAGTGCCCTTTTCGGGTTTTATGGAACCACCCTTACTGCTTCTGATGACCTTGGCAAGCTTCGCTTGTGCCAGACGCTTGAGAGAACACAAACGATTACTAATGCTTATTAACTAGCTGCATTATTTACAGTAACACGTATTTCATATATATTCGTCGCAAGCGAGCAATGTTTTTCCTCGATTACGAGTAACAAATAATGCGCACCGTCACCACTGGCACTGCGGCGTTTGTGCTCGGAGTCCCCAAGAAGGACCTCGACAATATTCTGTCACGACATTTGGTGCGCGGATTCGAACGGGGAACGCGAGGCCTCGCTCGTCGCATCTCCCTGGCCAGCATCGAACAGGTGGCTGTAGCCATTGATCTGGCACGCGACTTCTCGATCCCGATTCCGACGGCACTAGAACTGGCTGATCGAACCCTGGTTTCGAGGGAAGGGGTCATCACCTCGCCTGACGGACACCTGGCCATCCACGCTGACCTCGATCGTATTCGGCGGGAACTGCACCAACGGCTGTCCGAAGCCATCGAGCACGTCATACCTCCTCGTCGCGGTCGTCCGCCAGCAAAGGACTAGCCTCGTCTACCAACTATCAACTATCGACTATCAACTATCTTCTGAAACACGAAGAGGGCCCCGGTCTCCCGGGGCCCTCTTGCGGACGAACGGCTCAGCGAGGCTTAGCCGCCGACCTTGGTCACGTTCTCCGCGGCCGGGCCTTTCGCGCCCTGCACGATCTCGAACTCGACCGCATCGCCTTCGGCGAGCGACTTGAAACCCGAGCCACCAATCGCACTGTAGTGCACGAAGCAGTCCTTGGTTCCGTTATCGGGCGTAATGAAACCAAAGCCCTTTGCATCGTTAAACCACTTCACCTTGCCGGTCGTACGCATTACCCTACTCCTGATTTTTTTTGATCGCTAGCTCGAGCTGGTCCCGAGTCGAAGCCGATCGTGAAGATCACGGGACCACTGAAGCCCCCCGTACTGGGCTGGATACGAAAAGGAGACCTGGACGAACCAGGTCTCCAGATCGTAGCCGCTTCTAACCTACGGAATCCGGGAAAATTAGCAAGGGCACCCTGGAGGCGACCAATTGCCCCCTGGGTTGCCCCCTGAATGCCCACCACGGAAGTTTGGCAAACCTCCCTCTCCGGCTTCCCGTGTACTGGTTCCCATTTCTGGCGGCGCTGCTCGCCGCCGCCCCGCCCGCAGCTCTCCCCGACTCCTCGCTCGTTGGACGCGGCGTCTCCCGCGAACTGGCCATCGAGCGTGCCCGCTCGCTCTCCGACGTCCGGTACGACCTGGCGCTCGACGTCACGGCGCGTGACAGCGCGGTCGGGCATGTCACCGTGACCTTCACCCGCCGTGGCAACCGCGACGTCATTCTCGACTTCCGCGGGCGACGGCTTGGCGCGGTCGAGGTGAACGGGCAATGGATTGACCGGCCGGCCTTCAACGGCGCCCACCTTCGACTTCCGGCCCGGGCGCTAAACGGCGGCCGTAACAGCGTCTCCGTCGCCTTCATTGCCGACGTGGCCGCTGCCGGTGCCTCGATCATTCGATCCATCGACCGCACGGACGGCCACGAGTACCTGTACACCCTGCTCGTCCCCGCCGACGCCAACCAGCTCTTCCCCTGCTTTGACCAGCCCGACTTGAAGGCGCGCGTCACCCTCGCCCTGCGCGCACGTCCCTCGTGGACGATCGTCGCCAATGGTCCGCTTGCCCGCACCGACACCGCCACGGACGCGCTCACGCACCATTTCGCCGAAACGCGCCCGCTCAGCACCTACCTCGTTGCGTTTGCCGCCGGCCCGTGGCATCGCGTGTCATCGACCGTGCAGGGCCGGACCGTCAATGTGTTCGTGCGCGCCTCCCGGGCCAGGGAAGCCGACCTCGACACGCTTCTTGCGCTCAATCACCGCGCCATCGGGTGGATGGAGCGCTATTTCGCGAGGCCATATCCTTTTGAAAAGTTCGATTTTGTGCTGGCCCCCGCATTCCCGTTCGGCGGCATGGAGCACCCGGGCGCGATCTTCTACAGCGAAGACCAGTTCATCTTCCGCGAGCGACCCACGCTTCCGCGCCGGCTTGGTCGCTTTTCCACCATCCTGCACGAAGTCGCACACCAATGGTTCGGCGACCTGGTGACCATGCGATGGTTTGACGATCTCTGGCTGAAGGAAGGCTTCGCCACCTACATCGCCGCCAAGGCGCTCGACGAACTCGAGCCAAAGAGCGAGGCGTGGAAGACATTCTACCTGCGCAACAAGCCTGCGGCCTACGGCGTTGATCAAACCACCGGCACCACGCCGCTCTGGCAGCAGCTTGCCAATCTCGACCAGGCCAAGAGCAATTACGGCGCTATCGTCTACAACAAAGCGCCATCGGTGTTGAAGCAGCTGAACTACCTGGTGGGTGACTCGGCGTTTCGCGCCGGGGTACAGTTGTTCCTCACCAGGCACGCGTACGCCAACGCCACCTGGCAGGATCTCCTCGCCGCGGTCGGCCAAGCTTCGCATCGCAACCTCACCGCCTGGGGCAGGCAATGGATGCTGCGCCCCGGCATGCCCGAGGTCGAAACGCGCCTCACGATGAAGAACGGCCGCGTCGAAACGCTCCAGCTCGTACAGCGTCCGGTGCAGCCGACCGTGTCGGGGCAGGGAAGTTGGCCGATGAAAACGAAGCTGTACGCCGTCTACGCCGCCGAAGCATGCGCGGACTGTCTGTCGGCACGCCCATCAGTGGGCGCGTTCACGGTGGCGGAAGTCGAGATGCGCGGGCCTGTGACCAACGTCCCATGGACGCCGGGGTCCAAGCAGCCGTTGTTCGTGTATCCGAACGTCGACGACTACGGATACGCGCTGGTCGGGCTGGATTCCATGAGCCGCCGCAATCTGCTGAACGGCACGCTGGCGAAGGTGGCCGACCCGTTCTTGCGCGCCATGCTCTGGGGAACGCTTTGGGACGAAGTGCGCGCCGCGCGCCTGCACCCCGCGCGCTTCGTGAAGCTCGTCGTGCGCGACCTTCTCAGGGAGAGCGACGAGCAGAGCGTCCCCAGCCAGCTTGGACGCTTGTCGCGCGCCATGAACGCCTACCTCGTGGATGCCGCGCACGACTCGCTGCAGGGGACTGTTGAAGAATTTCTATGGAGCGGGGTGGGGGATAGCACCCGCTCCTACGGCATTCGACGCGCGTATCTCGATGCGTTCATCAGTGTCTCGCGCACGCCGTCGGCCATTGATCGCCTGCGCGGCCTGCTTGCCGCCGACTCCGCCGCCGGCGACGCGGTCAAAGACCCATTGCGCTGGGAAATCGTCACGCACCTGATGGTGCTGGGTGCGAGCGATGCCAGCGCGAAACTCGCGGCACAGGTGGCGCGCGACAGCACACCCGATGGACGTCGGCGTGCATTCACCGTTGGCGCTGCGCGCGGCTCCACCGGGGCCAAGGCCGAGTACTTCCGCCGCTATTTCGCCGACACCACACTCAACGAGGACTGGGCCAGCGCCTCGTTGGGCGCTTTCAACACCCTGGAACACCAGGCGATGACGCGCGCGTACCTTCGCCCCGCCCTCGATTCGCTCCCCTTCATCCAGGCTAACAGGCGCATCTTCTTTCTCGGCGCGTGGCTCGGCGCATTCCTCAACGGACAGACGGACACCGAGGCGCTGGACATCGTGCAACGGTTCCTGCGCGAACATCCCGCGCTTCCGCTCGACCTGCGACAGAAGATTCTGCAGAATGCCGACGAACTGTCACGCACCGTGCGCATCCGCACCGAGTTCGGGCGGACGCTGGAGCAGCCCGCCGGAGTGAACGTCCCGAACTAGGGACGCCGCACCGGCACCACGATGAACAGTCGCGGATCGACCCATCCGCGATCGACACCCACGCGTACGGGGCGCCATCCAGCCGTCGGCGGGCCGAGGCGCACATGTTGCGCCGAGTCGATCAGCCGCAGCACCTCGCTGCCGCGACTGGGCGCGGAGCGCACGTGAACCCACGTGGTGGCTATGGCGTCTTCCCACCGACCCGTGTCGGCTACGGCAACAGCTGGCGCCGGCGCTGGTTTCGGCGGCTTCACTGCGGAATCGACCGGTGCTGAGGCGACGACCACGCTTACCGATGCCGGTGAAGTCGGTTCCTTGCGCTGGGTGGAATCGAAACCACTGTCTGCACCAGCGGCGTCGAGTAAGCGCGTCGAGTCCGCGGTGCTTCCGGCCGTGACCGCCGGTGGCGTGGCGGTCGGGGAATATTCCCGCAGTCGTGACACCGCGTATCCCACCGCCAGAATTACCGCAATCGCCACACCAGACAGCAGAAGACCGCGGGTAACGCGAACACGTGAAGGCCCCGTGGATGTCAGGCAGTTTGGACAGGCGCCTATGGCCGTCGGACGCTGCACGCCGCAGACCGGACAGTTCAACGTCGGCACGCGCTTGCCCTTCACGTCGTACGATACAAACGGCGCCTGGCAGCGCGGGCATCGCGTGGCGCCCACCAGCGCCTTGGCCCCGCAGACACCGCAGTTCGTATAGGCCATGAGCGGCTATTTCGTACCGCGCACACCGTCCACGTAGTACTGCGTCTCGCCAAAGCAGCTCGTGGGCACGCCACGGTGTTCCTTGTAAAAGAGCGTGACCTGATGGCCTTCGATCTTCTCGATTTCGTGCGCCACCGAGTCGCTGCGCACCGAGAAATTGAAGATCTGCGGCGCCGTCCCCGGCTGCGTCGACATGGCCAACTCGCCTTCCCACGTCTTGCAGAGCCACCCTTTGCGCGAGAGCTTCTGCACAAAGCCGGTGCGGGTACCCTCGGAATATGTGTAGCCAAGCGTGATCCCCACCCAGAGTGACATGCCGATGAGCGGCACCAGCACCAGGGTGAGCAGGGTCAACTTGCCCCAGTGCCGGCGGCCGAAGCCGGGACGGGAGACAGGCGTCGGTTCAGTGGGCGGGGCGGGGGATGGTGTGGGTGCGTCGGACATGATCCGCTCTTCCTCGGCAGGGAGTCTGGGGGAAAGATCGCGCCGTGAACCGCCGGCGTCCACCAGACGTTAGTTTACCAATCGTCTCCAGCCCCGATTGCCGTGGTCTTCTCCTCTCGTCGCCAGGCGGTCACCGCCCACGTTGGACATGTCGCCGTGGGATCGGCGCATCCCATCGTGGTGCAGTCGATGACCAACACCGACACCGCCGACCCCCAGTCTACCGCCGACCAGGTGCTCGCGCTCGCGCGCGCTGGATCACAACTCGTGCGCGTGACGGTCAACAATGAGGCCGCGGCCGCCGCGGTGCCCGAAGTGGCACGCCGCGTAGCCGACGCCGGTGTCGATGTGCCGATCATCGGTGACTTTCACTACAACGGACACCTGCTGCTCGCCAAGTATTCCGAAGCGGCGCGCACGCTGGCCAAGTATCGCATCAACCCCGGCAATGTCGGCGGCAAGCGACGCGACGAGAACTTCCGCACGATCGTCCAGATCGCCGTCGACCATGACAAACCGGTGCGCATCGGCGTGAACTGGGGCTCGCTTGATCAGGACCTGCTTACCGCGATGATGGACGCCAACGCAGCTGCCGCGACGCCGCGCGACGCCAAGGATGTCTACATCGAGGCGATGCTCGAGAGCGCACTGCGCAGCGCCGCGCTCGCCGAGGAGGTGGGGCTGCGGCACGACCAGATCATCATCTCGTGCAAGATCTCGCAGGTGCAGGACCTGGTGGACGCGTATCGTCGTCTCGCCGCGCGTTGCGACTATCCGTTGCACCTGGGGCTCACCGAAGCCGGCCTTGGCATGAAGGGCATCGTTGCCTCGTCGGCGGCACTGTCGCTGCTGCTGGCCGAAGGCATCGGCGACACCATTCGCGTGTCACTCACGCCGCGCCCCGGTGGCGACCGTACCGAGGAAGTGCTGGTGGCGCAGCAAATCCTGCAGTCGCTCGGCTTGCGGTCCTTCACGCCGCAGGTGACCGCCTGCCCCGGCTGCGGACGCACCACGAGCACCTACTTCCAGAAGCTGGCCGAGGACATCCAGACGTACCTGCGCGAGCAGATGCCCGTCTGGCGTGAATCGCACCCTGGCGTGGAAGAGATGAAGGTCGCGGTGATGGGATGCGTGGTGAACGGCCCGGGTGAGAGCAAGCATGCCAACATCGGCATCTCGCTGCCGGGGACGTTCGAGGAGCCCAAGGCGCCGGTGTACGTGGACGGTGCGCTGCTCAAGACGCTCAAGGGCGACAGGATTGTCGAGGAGTTCCTGGTGATCCTCAATGACTATGTGCAGCGTACGTACCCAACGGCTTGAACTGCTACCGCGAAGGACGAAGGGCGCGAAGCGGCACGAAGATCAGGCAATGGGGGGAACTGCGCTATGGCAGTTCCCCCCAGGTGTTTCTTCGCGCCCCTTCGCGCCCTTCGCCCTTTGCGGTAGCAGTGAAAAGGCTATCCGCCCGACTGCCCCGCGCCGATGTCGGAGTACTGCTCCAGCGCCTCGGCCACGTCGCGCAACTCGGTGAGGATCGGGGCATCGAAGCCCAGTTCCTTCAGGCGCTCGTGCACCGCGCGATACCAGCGAATCGTGCCTTCCTTCCCCACCGAGAAGCGCCCCCACACCGACTCCGGATCCACCGTGCGGCGAAGGTCGGCCAGCACGGAGCTCGCATTGTGGATCTTGTCGGCAGCGCAGACCCAGCGCGCGGAGTCGCTGGCCTGCGCGAGACGCAGCAGGTAGTCGGCCTTCTTCTCCTGCTTGTCGAGCTCGTTGCCGTCGTCGTCGACCTTGCGATGCGTCACCATCAGCACCGTTTCCAGCACGGTCGTGCCGAACTTCTCGCCAATCCGCTCCTCGAGCATTTCGCGCGTCCAGTTCTCGCGCACGCAATCCTCGATGACGTCGTGCAGAATGCCGGCAACGACCGTGTCATCAGCCTGGCCGTAGCGCGCCAGGATGAACGCCACGTTTGCCGGATGCGTGATGTAGGGCAGACGCGTGCCCTTTCGCACCTGTTGATCGTGGTGCTTGGCCGCGAAGGCAAACGCGTGATTGATGCGGTCGGAGTAGCCGGTCATGGCGCCTGGAAGGGCCCCGCACAGGAGCTGGGTGACGAAACATAGTGTTGGCGACGCGCACCTGCATCCGCGTCACCGCAGCGCGCAGCGTGCTCCGGCGTATCCATCGTCGCCGCAATCGACTCTCCAGAGCCAAGATGCAGCCGGGTACCGCAAGACAGAGAATGTCTCGGCGACGTCGAGACGATCATCCACGCGCTTGGAGAAATACCCGGACGTCGTGAGTCGCCGACGGGACACCAGTGTTCATCACAAGAGACTACCATTTTGACGATCATTAATACGACAGTATGCCGCCATCATTAGCTCATTATATTGGAAAACGGTGAATTTCACCGAAAGGAATCCACCAGTAGCATTCCGTGCAGGTCCAGGTCGAGGCGCGACAGGTCTCTTACTTCAGCGGCCATTGCGTCCAGCCGGGTTTGCGCGATACGCGCCACGTAGATGGTCGCCGGTCGCTGCCACAGCATCAGTGCCGTCGCCAGGGACTCGCGAGTCGGCGCCGCAACAATCACAAAGTCATACTCTTCCGCAAACAAGTGGAACTCGCGGAGATTCGACTCCATCGCCACCGACTCCGCGGTATCCTCGCGGCGAGCGCCCGCCGGAACGACATCCAGCCCCAGTCCTTCGCTTGCCCCGACGGAGCGGGCGACCTCACGCCAGAGCCGAATGGCGGCGATCGCCTCGGAAAAGCCGGGCTCGTGCCGCTCCCCGAAATAGCGGGTTGCCGATGGCGTCCCGGACGCAACATCCACCACCAGCGTCGCGCGCTTGTCGGTGGCGGCACTCACGGCGAGGCGCGCAACGACCGCTGCAACCACTTCGGGATCATCTCCCGAAATGCACACGGTACGTTCGCGCGTTCCGCTTGCCGTCAGTGCCAGGTATACCATGCGGAAAGGGTCGATACCGGCGCTGAGCTGCAACCGCGCGCGTCCTTCGCGCGGCAAGTGCCACGGATGCACCGTACCCAACACCGGAACACCGGTAATGCGCTCCGCTTCACGCGCGTGCGCGATGGTCGGCCGGCGCGCCTCTGCCGTGACGGCGAGTGTGAAGATCAGGACCCCCGCCACCAGCAATGCCGCGGTCGCTGCCACCACCGGTGAGGCCCCCAGGATGTGCGCCGACCGAGCGCTTGCCAGGGAATCGACGCGTGCACGCTCCGTCACGTGCCACTGCCTCGCCTCACGCAATTCAACCTCCGCACCCACCACTCTGGCCTGCGCGCTGTCACGCGCCCGTCGGACGCCAACCGAGTCCTCGGCAAATGCACCGCTTCGCGCGATTGCTGGGACGCTTTTCTCGAGCTTCGAGATCTGGCGTGCCAAGGCAGCACGCCGTGCCTGCCCGAGCTCCTGCAACGTGCCACCAATCGCGTTGGCTCGCTGGGTGAGCTGCGCGAATTCACGTTGTGGTGCCTCCACCGGGCCGAGCATCTGCCGCACACGCTCAACCATGTCCAGCGTGTCGAGAAGATCCTGCACGCCGCCCAGCGTGCGCATGGCTCCGGTGCTGGCAAGCGCTCGATATGATGCCGCAAGCGGTGCCTTGGTTGCCCGGTCGAGTGCTCCATCCAGCTGGACGAGGAGCGTCCGGAGAGAATCGCGCGCGCGCTGTGATTCCGGCGACAGCGCCGGAGCGGCGGCACCCGTCTCCAGCCGGAACAGGAGCGCGCGGAGAGACGAGTCCCGTAACGCGAGCCGCGAGCGAGCCGACCCCGCTTCGGCCACGAGGGGAAACGTGTCATGCTGGGCGATTTGCGTGCGTCCGGCTTCGCGCTGCGCCGTTGCCGCGCGGTCGGCCAGCAGGCTGCGGGCGGCGAAGGCCGTTGCGAACACGAGCGCGACTACCAGTAGCCCGACGGGCACGAACGGGCGCAGCCGACGCGAAGCAAGCAGTGCGCGCGCCGCAAACCAGTCGGCGCGCAGTGAGTTGGGGCTGGTACGCGGCATCGAAAGGATATTACGACCTGACGGGCGAGTCCGGAGTCCGGACCCGCCCGTCAGTCAACCGGCGCCGTGCAACGCAAGCGCCGCTTGCATTACTGGACGGTGATTACGCCCTTCATGTTCATCGCAAGGTGCGGCGTGCAGAAGTAGGGATAGGCGCCGGCCTTGATGTTGCCAAGCGAAAGAGTGAATGACTCGCCCGGCGCCATCAGCAGCTTGCTCGAGAGTTCCGCCATTTTGTCGGCGCCAAAATTCGCATCGAGCTGGCCCTTCACGTCGGCCGGGATCACAGCCGGGTCGAACGCCACGTTGTGGGGACCCATGGAGACGAAGACGAACTTGATGCCGTCGCCGGACTTGACCGTGATGTTCGCCGGCTCGTACCGGTAGCCCTTCTCGTCGCCGATCATCTTCACTTCGTGCGTCGTCCCCGTGATCGGGGCCGCTGCGCCCGTCACAACTGGAGCCGCGGCCGCCGCAGAAGCCGCGGGCGCCGCTGCGCTGTCCGTCGCCGGCGCCTTTTCGCCACCACCGCACGCGCCAAGAACAAAGGCGCTCGCCACGAGCGCCGAACCAATGAACCGCATGACGTTCCTCCGGGAACCGATCTTGATGATTGGGATGCAAAATCCGGGGTCGACCCCGAGATGAGGAATCTACTCGGAATTTCCCGCAATTGAAGGGGATTTCCGCTCCCGTGGACGCACGCGGTCTCCCCGGAGCCTTGGCTCCGGTCCGGGCGGGGCGCGTTCCCCCCAAAGGACAGGGAAAGGGGTGCCGGGCTGCTCCAAGTACCGCAAGACTGTCCACCACCCTATCTACTATCCACTCTCCGAATTTGACCGCAGCCCTACCCGCGATTACAATTCGTTCTTCATGAGCATTCGCCGCCACCACCATGTGCACCACCACGGCCTGACGGGTCGGGGGAGCACGCGCGCGTGCGGCTGATCATCAGGATGGCGTAACAGCGCCTCCCAGAAGCCAAGTCCCTCGAGCCCGTCGGAGATTCCGACGGGCTTTTTCGTTTCCTCCCGTTTCATCACCCTGCACTTCACTGTGCCTCTTCCCCTGCACCTGCCATGCTCCGCATTGCCATTCCCAACAAGGGCCGCCTCAACCAAGACGCCCGCGCCTTGCTCGCCGACGCCGGCCTCGAGGTGCGCTCGTCCTCAGAACGGGCTCTTGTTGCCTCACTTGGCGGCGAGTTCGAGGCCATCTTCGTGCGCGCCCAGGACATCCCGGAGTTCGTTGCCGACGGCGCGGCAGATGCCGGCATCACCGGCTGGGACCTCGTGAAGGAGTCGGAGCGCGACCTCGAATCACGCCTTGATCTCGCCTTCGGTCGCTGCCGGTTGGTGCTCGCCGTCCGCGAGGACTCCGGAGTGCACACCATCGAGGACCTCCCCGATTCATCGCGCATCGCCACCGTCTTTCCGCGCCTCACGCGCGACTACCTGCTGCGTGTCGGCAAGCGCGCCGAACTCGTGCCCGTATCGGGCGCAGTGGAAATCGCACCGCATCTCGGAATTGCCGACATCATCGTCGATTTGACCTCCACCGGATCGACGCTCCGTGTGAACGGCCTGCGTGAAGTCGCCACGGTACTTGAGTCCACGGCGCAGCTTTTCGTTTCGCGCCGGCCGCGCGACAGCGCGCGCGCGCAGTCGCTCGACGAACTCACCGCATCCCTGGCGTCGGTACTCGCCGCACGCGACCGGCGCTACGTGATGGCCAACGTACCGCGCGCGCGCCTCGACGAGGTGAAGCGGATCCTGCCAGGTATCAGCGGGCCGACGGTCATCGACGTCATGAACGGCGGGTTGATGGTGGCGGTGCACGCGGTCTCGCCAGCAGCCACGATCTACCGCACGATCAACCAGCTCAAGGCGGTCGGTGGTGAAGGCATCCTGGTGACCCGCATTGAGAGGTTGATGGCATGAGTGCCTTTCGGTTGGCCGTTCGCGGCTCCATTGATGCACTTGATGTCCGCGCGCGTCGCGTGCTCTTCGACCGTGCCACGTCCGGCGACGACACGGTACGCGAGCGCACCAGCCGGATTATCGCCCGCGTGCGAGGGGAAGGCGACGCCGCCCTGGTTGCCCTTGCCCGCGAGTTTGACGGCGTCGAGCACGCGTCCCTCGAAGTTCCTCGGGCTGCCTGGCGCGCGGCTCTCGATGCGCTCGACCCCGCGCTGCGTTGCGCACTCGAACGAGCTGCCTCGAACATTCGGCAGGTGCACGAGGCGTTTCGCCCCGTCGCCAGTGAAGTCATCACGCCCGACGGGGTCATCATAGGCCGTCGTCCAGATCCACTGGGGCGTGTTGGCATCTATGCGCCGGGCGGACGGGCTACGTACCCGAGTTCGTTGCTGATGGGTGTGGTTCCCGCGCGTGTTGCCGGTGTCGGTGAGGTCATCGTCTGCTCCCCGCCGAGCCCGGATGGCCTCCCCAGCCCGGTGCTGCTGGCCGCCGCCGAGCTTGCCAACGCCGATCGTGTTTTCGCCGTGGGCGGCGCTGGTGCGGTGGCGGCCATGGCCTTCGGCACCGCCACCATTCCCGCTGTCGATCGCATCGTCGGACCGGGCAACGCGTATGTAGCCGAGGCTAAGGCGCAGGTGTCGAGCGTGACCGCCATCGACTCGCCGGCGGGTCCGAGCGAGTTGCTCATCATCGCCGATGACTCGGCGTCGCCCGACGTCATGGCACGCGAGCTGCTGGCGCAGGCCGAGCACGACCCCGTGGCAGCGGTGGTCCTTGTCTCCACTTCCGGGGCGTTGCTCGACGCGGTCGAACGCCGATTGGCCGCGTGGGTGCCACTGGAGCCGCGTGCGCAGGTGATCGCTGCCGCGCTTGCTGCCCGCGGCGCCCTGCTGCTCGCCACATCACTCGTTCAGGCGGTGTCTTTCTCCAACCAGTGGGCTCCCGAGCACTTGCTGGTGGCCACGCGTGAACCCGACGCAATGCTGCCGTCGCTGCGCAATGCCGGCACGATCTTCGTGGGTGAGTGCGCGAGCGTGGCATTTGGCGACTACATGAGCGGCGCCAATCACGTGCTGCCCACCGGCGGCCTTGCGCGCACCTGGTCGGGACTCTCCACGCTCGACTTCTACCGGTGGACCACCTGGCAGCGCATTGGGCGCGACGCCGCGGCGAAGCTGGCAGACGATGTGGGCATCTTCGCCGACGCCGAGGGCCTTCCGGCGCATGCGGCGGCGGCGCGGCAATGGGCGGCGGCTGCGCCATGACCTCGCTCGACCTTGCCCGTGCCTCTTTGCGCGACGTCCCTGCCTACGCACCGGACGCATCGTCATGCTCGGTAGACCTGCGCGACAATATCAACCTCTTTGGAACTCCACCCTCTGCCCTCGCCGCCGTGCGCGCTACGGAGCCGCGTTCGCTGACGGAGTATCCGGACGTCGCCGGCCGCGCGCTCACTGGTGCCTTGGCCGGACAGCTTGGCCTTTGCGCCAGCGAGATAGTCACCGGTTGCGGTTCCGACGACGTACTGGATGCCGCTTTCCGCGCGGTCGCCGAGCCCGGCGCCGTGCTTGCGCACCCCTCGCCGTCGTTTTCCATGGTGCCGGTCTTCGCGCGGCTCAACGGCCTGGCCCCCGTTGCCGTACCGCTCATGGCCGACGGCGCCGCCAATGCCGACGCCATGCTGGCCACCAGCGCGCGCATCATCTACCTGTGCTCGCCCAACAATCCCACAGGCACCGTGACCGCCGCCGAAGTGGTGCGACGCATCGTGCGCGAGAGCAGTGCGATCGTGATCCTCGACGGCGCCTACGCTGAGTTCGCACCTGAGCTCGAAGATCTGTTATCCGAAGCGCCGGCGCTCGAGCGCCTGCTTGTAGTACGCACTTTTTCGAAGGCTTGGGGACTCGCCGGTCTCCGCGTGGGTTACGCCGTGGGAAGCGCCGCGTTGGTGCAGGCAGTGCAGAAATCGCGCGGACCGTACAAGCTCAATGCCGTGGCCGAGCGCGCCGCGGTAACTGCGCTGTCACAGGACGGGGAGTGGATGCGTCGCCATGCAACCGAGGCGGTGGAATGCCGCGAGCGTACGGTGAGTGCACTGCACTCGCTTGGTCTCTCTCCGCTCGATTCGCGCGGCAATTTTGTTTGCGTTCCGGTGCCCGATGCCCGCCTGGTGGCCGAACAATTGGCCGTTCGCGGCGTTGCCGTGCGGGCGTTCTCCGGGCTGCCCGTCTATGGGGATGTGCTGCGCGTCGGCATGGCGCCGTGGCCGGTGGTCGAGCAGTTCGTGCGCGCGTTGCGCGAGGTGCTGGCGTGAACATCGCGGTCTTCGACTACGGCGCCGGAAACCTGCACTCACTGGTGAAGGCGCTCGAGGCGCCGGGGCGCGTCGTGCGACTCGATACCGACCTGCGCACCGCGCTCCAGACCGACCTGTTGGTGCTGCCCGGTGTCGGCGCCTTTTCTTCTGCCGCCGTGCGCATGGCCGATGCGCGTGATGCCGCGCGCGATGCGCTGCGCCGTGGCCTGCCGTGCCTCGGCATCTGCCTCGGCATGCAGTTGCTGTTCAGCGAAAGCGACGAAGGGCCGGGCTGCGGCCTCCAGTTCATCGACGGACGCGTCACCCGGCTGAACGCCGCGCAGGTGCCGCAGATCGGATGGAACACGCTTGAGGAATCGCGCGACCCCGCCTTTGCGGGTGCCGCGCTGCGCACAGCGTACTACGCCAACTCGTACGTCTGTCGGCCGGCTGATCCGTCATGCATCGTGGCGTGGAGTACGCACGAGAGCGATCGTTTTGCAGCGGCCGTGCGCGTGGGCAACACCTTGGGCGTGCAGTTCCACCCGGAAAAGAGCTCGGCGCCCGGCGTGGCCTTCATCCAGCAGTTTCTCACCGACGTCACCTCGGACTGACCTGCATGCTTGCCATTCCCGCAATTGACCTGAGAGAAGGCCACGTGGTGCAACTCGTGGGCGGCGAGTACGACCGCGAGCAGGTGCGTCTCGATGACCCGCGCCGCGTGGCCCAGCAGTGGACGGCCGCCGGGTTCGCGCGCCTCCACGTCGTCGACCTTGATGCCGCCACCGGACGGGGCTCGAACCGCGAATCGGTGATTCAACTGCTGTGGGACCAGTCAGCGGCTCTGCAGGTGGGCGGTGGCGTGCGCACCGAAGAAGACGTCGCGTCGCTGCTCGAAGCCGGCGCCGCTTCGGTGATCCTTGGCACTCGCGCGCTTGAGGATCTTGACTGGCTGGCAAGCATTGCCGAATTGCACCCGGGACGCTGCATCCTGGCCGCCGATGTGCGCGAGCGAAAGGTGACCACGCGCGGCTGGGCCAGGACGCTCGAACGCGACGTCTTGCAGGTCGTGGAGGAAGTGTCGTCGCTACCCCTGGCCGGATTGCTCGTCACCGCGGTGCATCGCGAGGGGAAGATGCAGGGCACCGACCTGCCGTTGATGGAGGATGTCGTGGACGTTTCCCCGTTTCCCGTCATCGCCTCGGGGGGCATCGGGTCGCTGGCCGACCTTCGCGCGCTCGACGATCGCGGTGTGTCCGCCGCCGTCATCGGCATGGCACTTTACACCGGTGCCATCGATTCCCGTGCCCTCACCGAGGAGTTTTTCCAATGATCGCCGTCGACCGCAAGACGTCCGAGACGACCGTCCACGTGGAGATGTCCATTGGCCGTGGGCATGCTGACGTCAAAACGGGCGTTCCGTTTCTTGATCACATGATGACTGCACTGGCCCACTACTCCGGGCTTGACCTGACCATCGTGGCCAGCGGTGACCTGCGGCACCACCTCATCGAGGACGTGGCGCTTACGGTGGGTGAGGCGGTGCGTCGTGTGCTCCCGGCCACCTGCGCACGCTACGGTGAACGCACCGTCCCCATGGACGAGGCGCTCGTGCAAGCGGTGCTCGACGCCGGGGGGCGCCCGTACTATCGCGGTCTGCTACCGAGTTCGTTGTATGACCACTGGATGCGGTCGTTCTGCGACGCATCCAAGATGACACTCCACTTGCGCGTACTGCGCGGCACCGACCGGCACCACGTGGTTGAGGCCGCCTTCAAGGCGCTTGGTTTCGCCTTGCGTCAGGCGCTCGTCGACACGGATGCGGTCTTCAGCACCAAGGGTTCCGTGACCATGGAAAACACCTGATGCTGTCACGACGGTTGATCGTCTGCCTGGACGTAAAGGGAGGGCGCGTCGTGAAAGGCGTGCGCTTCGAGGGGCTGCGCGATGTTGGCGATCCGGTGGACTTCGCCGCCCATTATGAAGCCGAGGGCGCCGACGAGATCGTCTACCTCGACATCACGGCAAGCGCCGAGAAGCGGAACACACTGCTCGCTCTGGCACGTCGCACCGCCGAGCGCCTCTTCATTCCCCTCACCATCGGCGGGGGCATTCGCACGGTGGACGACGTGGCTGCCGCGCTGCGGGCCGGCGCCGACAAAGTGGGACTCAACTCCGCCGCAGTGCGCCGCCCCGAAGTGCTGAGCGAGGGCGCTGAGCGCTTTGGCACGCAGTGCATCGTCGCGAGCATTGATGCCAAGTGGGAGGACGGCCGATACCGCGTGTACACGCACGGCGGGCGCACGCCGACGAATCTCGAGGCCGCGGACTGGGCGGCCGAATGCGTCCGGCGCGGGGCGGGCGAGATCCTGCTGACGAGCATCGACCGCGACGGCTCGCGCGACGGATACGACCTCGCGCTGACCAGGACCGTGGCTGACGCCGTGACCGTACCCGTGATTGCCAGTGGCGGGGCGGGGAACGCCGCGCACGTCCGCGACGCCATCGTGCATGGTGGCGCCGATGCGGCGCTCGTGGCCGGCATTCTGCACGACGGCCAGGTGACGGTGGCGGCACTGAAGATCGCCATGCGCGCCGCGGGATTTCCCGTGCGGGAGGCCGCGTGAACGTCGCACCTTCCGTGCTGATGGAAGCCGCGCTGGAAGTGGCCCGCACCGCTTCATTAGTAGCACTTCGCTACTATAAACGAGGCATCGACATCGAGACCAAGAGCGACGGCTCGCCCGTAACGCTGGCCGATCGCGCCGCCGAGCAGCTCGCCCGCGAGTGGATCCACGCGCGCTTCCCGGCCGACGGCATCCTCGGCGAGGAGTTCGGCGAATCGCCGGGGGCGAGCGGGCGACGCTGGATACTCGACCCGATCGACGGCACCAAGAGCTTCGTGCGCGGGGTCCCGTTGTGGGGCACCTGCGTAGCGGTGTGCGAGGGCGACAATGTGCTGGCCGGCGCTGCCTCGTACCCGGCCGTGGATGAATACATCACCGCCGCCCTCGGCGAGGGATGCTGGCACAACAATACGCGATGCCACGTCAGCGAGGTCGCCAGCCTTGGTGAGGCAACCGTGCTCGTCACCGACGATCGCAACTTTCCCTCGGTCGACCGGCGCACCGGCTGGAGGCTGCTCTCGCATCAGGCCGCCGTCAGCCGGGGATGGGGCGACTGCTACGGCTACCTCCTGGTGGCCACCGGGCGTGCCGAGGTGATGGTCGACCCTGTGCTCAATCCGTGGGACGCGCCTCCCTTCCTGCCGATCATTGAGGAGGCCGGCGGAGTCTTCACCGGATGGAACGGCCGCCGTGACGCGTTTGCAGGCGATGCCATTGCCACCAACCGCGCGCTGGCCGATACGGCGCGCGCCCTGCTCTGGAGTGCTGATGCCTCTCGCTGACCAGCTCGACTTCTCTAGGAATGACGGACTCGTGACCGTCGTCACGCAGGACGCCGGCACTGGCGCCGTGCTGATGGTTGCCCACGCCGATCGCGAGGCTATCGAGCGCACCGAAGCCACGGGGGAAATGCACTACCGTTCGCGTACGCGCGGGTTGTGGCACAAGGGAGCCACCAGCGGCAACGTGCAGCGCGTTGTGTCGCTCGAGGCCGACTGTGACGCCGACGCGGTACTCGCACGCGTCATCCCGGCAGGGCCCGCCTGCCACAACGGGACGTTGTCGTGCTTCGCCAACACGGGGCCGGCGGCCGATGTGCTGTCAGTGGTGGACACGATCATCCGAGCGCGCGCAGCATCGCTGCCTGACGGCGAGGGCCAGCCAACTTACACGCAGCGCCTGCTGGCCGACCGCAACCTGCGCCTCAAGAAGATCGGCGAGGAGGCCGCCGAGTTCGTGACGGCCTGCGCCGACGGCGATGCCGCGCGCGCCACCGAAGAGGCGGCCGACGTCTTCTACCACGCGCTCGTGGCGCTGCGCGCACTCGGCGTGGGTCTTGACGACGTGCGTGTCGCGCTCAAGGCGCGACGCTAGAACGACTCGG
>ERZ1292633.2035-Hain-H41-02um-R1-2035-length-21021-cov-181_pt1 | contig 21021 bp, 23 predicted proteins | sample MGYA00564406_ERZ1292633 | MGnify/ENA primary metagenome ERZ1292633 (study PRJEB36523, sample SAMEA6512639) | groundwater metagenome | collected 2019-01-08 | study: AquaDiva: Metagenomics assemblies of 32 groundwater samples
GAAGAGGACATTTCTACTTTGTCCAAACCGGACATTATCATTTTGGGATTACATACCAATTGTGTGCAGATCTTGATTCTAAATGACTGAGCTTCCTTGCTGATTTGAAAATGACTCTGACTGATTGGGAGCATTAACTTGAATGGGATGTTCTCACCGATATTCCTGAAGTAGCTCTTGCTTAGGAATGGGAGGATGGATGAGTTAGCTCAGCGATGTGCGCTTTCAGGCTGCGCAGCCACGGTCGCCGTAGTCGATAGTAAGAACAGTTAAATCGGCTGAAGACTTATGTATGGAATGAGTCGCACAGCATAATAGTTGTCTGGCTATGTTGTATGAGCCGTTGCTAGAGCCGGAAGTTCTCAATTCTCTCCCTCCTCACAACCTCGCAAGTTTCCTCTCCAAAAACGCTCTCGCTTTCTTCGTATGCCTTTTCACAGTCCTCATCAAGTGCCATGTGCCAACTTGCAAGCCGTCTGTCATGTAATCGACACAGTGAACGCGAAAGACAAAATAAACGAATCGCTCGGCGGCATCGGTTGGGCTACAGCAACGTTTGGAGCTTACTCAGCGTTTCCATCACCACGCTTGACGATGCAATCCCTTTCTTCTCGGCTTGGCGAGTTTTCCAATCCAAGCTCTTGACTTGATCGGCCAGTACCACGCTTGTTTTGTGGGGATCGTCACTGATGACGACTTCGAATGGATAGCCTTTCTTCTGGCTGGTCATAGGGCAGCAGAGCATCAACCCGCTGGCTCGATTGTAACTGGCCAGTGACAGGACGAGCGCAGGCCGGTGTCCAGCCTGTTCGTGACCGGATTGTGGGTTGAATTGCAACCACAAGATATCCCCTCGGTCTGGAACATAGTCTGATTTCTTCATCACCAGATCTCGCGGCCGACTGAGGTGCCTGTCTCAATCTCACCGTGCACGTTCTTTCGCGTAATCTGTTTGACGAGGTCTTCGAGGCGATACACACGCCGGACATGGGGCTTCAAGATGACGTTGCCGTCCTGCACCTCAATCTCCAAATCATCCTGCTCCTTAAGCCCGACTTGTTGGGCGACGCTTTTCGGGACTCGAATTGCCAGGCTGTTGCCCCACTTCTGCGCTGTCGTTTTCATGCATGTCTCCGATGTAGATACACGGTAGATACTATGCTGGCCGGTTGGTGACGTCAAGGGGTTGAAGCAGGTGGTGCAGTGCATTGGTTATGGAAGGGGGCTGACTGCCATCCACTTGGATGTAGACAGCGAGTACCAGCTGTAACTTAGAAGAACGATATTCTCTGTAGAGATGGAACGTCTACGTAGGACTTATCTGCTTTGGACCATCGGCAGTTCGCGCGATCCTTCTGCCGCTTGCTGAATCCGCTGGCGTTCAAGGCGTGAGGCTTCAAAGACGTTGTGGAGCATATCATCAGCCACCTGGGTCAGCTGCGCGGCAGCATCTTTCATGTCGGCGTGCTCGACCAAGCGTGAGAGGACTTCAGCTTTCGTCGCGCCTTTCTTCTGACCCATGAACGGCTTCAGGAGGAGATAGGCCACGTCTCGTACTGCCATATGCCGCAGGAAGCGGCGGAGGAGTTGAAAAGTTTGGAGGGGGTAGTGGAGAAGTTTATAGCCAAAAAGCCTTTTAATTCCGGCCTGTCGTACGCGGTTGATCGTTTCTCCTGAGAGACAGGTCGGATCGATCTCTGAACATTTGAAATATTTGTACCAATCCGTGTTTTCGTTCACCAACCCGCGCTTCACATATTCCTGCCACAAGGGGGTGCCTCGATAGACACAGAGACGATTGAACCCAAAGGTATCAAGTGGAAGCTTCGACGCAAAGTCGAAGGTGGCGTTCATATCCTCAATCGTTTCGTCCGGGTTGCCCACCGTGAAGAATCCGTGCACGATCGTTATCCCGGCCTTCTTTGCATTCTTGACCGCGGTCGTCACTTGATCCAACGTCTGTTCTTTCTTCAAGCGATCGAGAATCCTTTGACTGCCGCTCTCGATGCCGAACATCATGGCCTGGCAATTGGCCTTGGCCATGGCGGGGAAGAGATGTTGGGCGACGGAATCCACGCGTCCCTCGATGCCCCATCGGATCGTGAGCTTTTCATCCATAATGCCCTTGCAAATCGCTTCGATCCGCTTGGGCTGTAGCAGAAAATGATCGTCGACAAACCCGACGGACTTATAGCCAAGCCCTTCGAGGTACTTCATCTCCGCGACGACATGCTGTGGGCTGCGGGCTCGCCACTTCCCTTCGTTGAAGATCGGGATATCGCAGAAGATACAGGGCCAGGGGCACCCACGAGACGTTTGCATCGTCGTGAACCGGTCCATCGAAAGCACGACCGGGACGTCCAGCGGCATGGACTCGACATAGTCGAGCTTCAGGCTCTCACGATCAGGAAATGGCCACTGATCGAGCTGCCGTTCCATGGCGCGGTTTGGATTTTGGATGACCTGCCCATCCTTCATCCAGGTTAAGCTGGCAACATCTTGCGGGTTGTCGAAATTTGCCAGCAGATCGAGCAGCAGTTGCTCGCCGTCACCTCGACAGACAAAGTCGACTTCAGGGCATTGCAACTTTACGAGCGGGGCATTCAAGCTGGCAAACACGCCACCGAACGCGAGCTTTACTTTCTGATTGGTCGCACGAATCTCCCGCGCGAGCATCTTGGCATAGGGATAGCTGGTGGTACTCAGAAAACTGAGGCCGACGAGCGCTGGTTGCGCTTGATTGATCCGGTCAATTATGACCTGGTTCGGGGTGTCAGGGTTGGCCTGATCGAACATCACACATTCGTGCCCTGCCTGTTTGATAACAGATGACAGTGACATGATGCCGATGGGAGGGAATCCCATCACGCGAACATTGCCATTGGCAGCACGTGTCTTTGCCGGCAGGGCGTAGAATTGTGGATCGCGAACGTGGATAAGAAAAACTCGCAGACAGACTCCTTGACCGAATCACGATCGAACGCGGAGTGAATGCTGACGGAGTGAGTACGGGGAAAAACTTAGGGAAGCAACCGTGTGGTTGACTCAATAGATGCACCGTACCATGCGTACATTTCTGTGTCAACGATGCGGTGGCCAAGGAGACTATGTGGTTGCTAGGAGGCTGGCTTCGGGAAACTGCTGCTTTCTGAAAGAGCGCCGCGCTTGTCTCGAAAGAAATTCTGGAGCAGTTTCCGGCTCTCCTGTTCTAGGAGACCTCCCATTACCTGTACTCGGTGGTTGAGCCGGCGCTCGGCTGGAATATCAAAGATCGATCCGCACGCACCGGCTTTGGGATCCCAGGCTCCAAACACAAGTCGCGCAATGCGAGATTGCACGATTGCTCCAGCACACATGGGACAGGGCTCCAGCGTGACATAGAGTGTCGTGTCAGTGAGTCTCCACGTTCGGAGCTGTTCGGCTGCTTTACGGATTACGACCATCTCTGCGTGGGCTGTGGGATCCTGTGAAATTTCTCGGTAGTTGTGACCCGCCGCGATCACTTCATGGTTGTGCACGAGGACCGCACCGACGGGGACTTCCCCTGCCTGTGGGGCGAGAGCTGCCTGCTGGAGAGCCAGCTCCATGTAGTGGGAGTCCTGTGGTTCTTGTTCCATCGATGGAGATATCGTGGAGTCATTGACGATCATTCCGCATGCTAGCATAGGAGCTGGAGAGAGGGACAGAAGAGGGGAGACAAGGTAAGCGTGGGCCGACGTTCGGAGACGAGGCAAGAGGAAGAGTGGCAATGGTTCGACCTAGGGGATTCGCGTTGATCGCCCGCTTCCCTCAACCAACAGTGCTCTCAGCTCTTCCAGCTCGGCTTCTCGCTGAATTAACTGATCTTTGACCTCTGCCAGTTCAGCCATGCGGCGTTGCAGTTCTTCTCGGGTTTGGGCGAGTAGTTCCGCTCGTTCGCTGAGCTGCTGTTGGAGAGCCGCCAGCTGAGCGCTCGTTTCCTCCGCTTGAGACTGCAGCTGAGCTAACTTCTCCCTGTCTTCGGCCATGTGGGTGGAGGAGTTCCATCCAAAAGACACCAGGATGATCAGGACCACCAAGATGACCGTTCCCAACGCCCACCCGAATGATGTGGCCGGTGGGGATGACGGTGGGAAGAGATGATTCATCCATTCACCCGGCTGAAGGCTTCGTTGAGAGGGTGATTGGGTTTCTGACTCAGTGGCAGAGGTCGGCACAGGGGATGACAGAATCTTGCCTTTTAAGCCTCGAGGCGGAGGCGTGATGGCGAGTCCGAACGGTAACGTCACCGCCACCGACTGATACTCTTTCAGCGTCGCGTGACAGGAGCTGCATCCTGAAAGCAGATGGGCCTCCAAAGCCCGTCGTTCAACCCGCTCGAGCGCTCCGGCGGCGTATATGGGGACAGCGGCTTCTAACTGGTCATGTGTCATACCGCTTCATCCTGTGCCCAAGATGAGTGCAATGCCTCGCGTAGGTGCGCCATACCGAGCACGATGGAGGTCTTCACCTCCTCGATCGGCTGATTGAGCCGTGCCGCGATCTCTGTATCGGGTAGGCCCTCATAGTAGGCCAGCTCAACCGCTTGTTGTTGTTTCTGCGGCAAGGTCGCCCATGCCTCTCTGATCAGATGCCGTAGTTCTTGGTCGGTCTGTGAATCAAACGGATCGCTCTGGCGGTCGTCGAATGGGCTTGTCCGGGCATCGTCGATGGACGAGCTGATGTGGCGGGGAGTACGAGGGCCGCGTGTCCGCAATCTGTCGAGAGCCCGGCTGCGTGTCAGTGTAATGAGCCAGGCAATGGGGGTGCCTCGACCGACATCATAGCGAACGACCTTTCTCCAGACGTCGAGATAGATCTCCTGGAGGACGTCCGCGGCTTCTTCGCGGTTCCCGAGGATGCGCAATGCCAGACTGAATAAAACTGTACTGGATTGATCGTAGAGTTGGCTCAGGGCAGGTTGCTCGCCTTTGGCGACTCGAGCCACGAGTTTGGGATCAATAGTCGAGGCGGCGAACTGAGACGCTGTGTCCATAGCGCGTAGCTTGAGGAGATTGACGTGGTGATCCATGAACCGGTCCACACTATAGCACCCTCGATTCGCTCCACGAAGAAATCGCAAAAAAGAATGCGGAGGGTTGTGGCCTGCTCAAAACACGAAATCTATTGGCGAAAGGATGATGTCGGTTGTGTAGCGACGCCGGTGCCGATCCATACGACGGCATATTGAGGGGCGTCAGCTTCTATGTGGAAGAGTCGGGTGATAGAGAGGCCGTAGTTATTGGGAAGGCCTTGTCGGGAACATAGAAGCCCACGTTCCTCGCGTCCGCTGAGAGGCAAGCGAGTCAGGCTCTGATTGGAGACGATTAAGAAGGTGTGATGCAGAGATGGAGCAGAAGATCGTTGTGGCAGAGGGATCGAGGGTGAGCTGATCTATCAGGATGCGGAAAAAGACCGCCAGCGGCGTTCCCCCATCGCTCAGAGGCTCAACGTACGGCCCAGAGTACGATTCGCCTCTTTGCTCGCTGCGGCCTTGCTGGACGGCATTTTTGCGCATCCTGCGTGGCTATTCAACGTCGTCTCACACCGAAATATCTGTGATGGCGACACAGGTCGAGATGAGTTTTTCCGCAGCCTGCTATAGAAACTTTGCCAGCTCTGTGGCTGCTTGGCTCGCCCCGGTCAGGGGAGGAGGTGCGATGGTTGAAGGGAGGTCAAGAACCTTGTTGAGCGCTGACAACCACTGGCCCTGTGAGAAGTCGCTCATAGAGAGTTCAACGCCTCGTCCATATCGATGCAGATACTCCACCAACGGCTGTTCGTCGACGAAGTTGTACCGGCGTACATACACCATTGGCGTGTGTAATGCGACCGCTTCGAGCAAGGTTCCGTATCCCGGTTTGGTCATGAGGACATCAACCGAGGCCACCAACGTTTTAAACGAAAACGGGAGAGATTTGGTAGAAACGAATCGCTTGCTGGTCGATGGGATCGAACCGTCGAAAAGGAATCGATAGCCGGTGAGCGATTCCAGTCTGTCGAACGGGAGTGAGTCCAACGGAATACCGCCGAATCCGATGAGCACGGTGCGTTCGCCAGGCGTGAGCTTCAGGAACTCGGTGAGTTGTTCACGAGCTGAAGGAGCCGGTTCGGCGATCGGTCCAATGTCGATCAATTTTTTGAAGATCGTCATGGTAGGAGCCGGCGTAATTCGTAGCGCGAGATCAGCTGCGCCGTAGGCCTGTCGAATCGACTGGATGATTACCCGTCCGTCAATCGATGGAGGGGTCTGGTAGTCGGATAGGACAAGGTCCCAGGTCAAACTGACGAGCGTGATGGTAGGAATTGCAGCCGCCTTTCCCGCCGCCAAGGCCAAATACGGAGTATCGGCCAAGACAAGATCCGGAGCGGCAGCACGCATGGCGTCAATCTCAGTTTGAAGGCGATCATTCCAAGTGCTGTGGAATCGGTGATGTTGGTGCCAGGTCGCCTCCACGTCGATTGTCATGGGGCCGTTCTGAATGCACCCGATGTCCTGCTGAACGGCGCTTGTTTCCCAGGGAATCGTGAGGCGATCTGTGAAGAATGATGCGGGGACGGTGGTGCGAAGAAGAACTCGAAGGTTCGGAACGAGGCGGCCTAGTGCATTGAGCACCGGCACGACTTGTGCGGCGTGACCAAATCCATGTCCTGAGATAGCAGCCCAGATCAGCGGCATAGGCAGGAGCGTGTGAGCATCACGAGTGAACGATAGAGCAGGAGGAGTCTACCTCAACTAGTAGAATGATCCGATTCCATTGGAGCGATATTGTATGTCAGCTCAAGATCGAACTCGTCAACCAACTCATTAAATGCGCCGGCCCCCATATCAGACCGCACTTCGGCCATGACAAGGTCGATGGCCGGGGCAGCGTGTTGACCATATTGCGTGACTGCTGATTCAATTCGTTTTCTGGCATCGTCGAGGTTCACGGAGAGACTCCTTCTGTCGATAAGAGTAGAGGCGCAGTTATCTATAGCGACCGTAGCAACTCCTGCATCTCGGGCACAAGGTCCTTGCCGCCGTTGGATCGTCCAGAATATACCGCCTCGATACCAGCAGTCAGAACAGGCTTGGCCTCGGAATTCCTGCCTAGTCGGATTAGCGCACGGCCGAGAGCCAGGTGAGAGGCCACATGGGTCGGGTCCAATTGCGTGGCGACCGTCAGATGCTCGACCGCTTCTTCAACGCTGCCGTTTTCCTGAAGAATCTTATTGCCGAGCCCGTAACGGCCCAGGAAACCCTTGGGATTCTTGGCGACCATCTGACGAAACGCATCAATATCCATGGATCTTGGTTCCAGTGATCGAGCGGTACTATACCACCAGAACGGCAGGATCGGCCAGATGAGAACGGTGGTTGGAGAGAACGCCCCAGTCTTGCTACGGCGTCGTGACTGGAACAAGAGCACGAGTGGAGTGTGCGATTGCGGGTCTTTTGGCTTTCACAGTCACCGTGCGAATGCCAGTGTCCAGGAGCGGGGCGCTGCTAGCCATATAGAGATTGGTGTCTCGAACGAGCTGTTGAGTCAGGTCCGTGAGGCAGGCTTCCGTCACGTGTCCCTTGAGCTCATCGATCATGACCGGTGTGGCACCGAACAGTTTGTAATAGACCGTGCCGGATGAGCGGCCTTCGTAGCGTGTGACGTGACCGTCCCACCGTTCGAGCTCCAGGGCGACCGTTGCAGCATACCCATATTCAAGGTCAATGAAGGGCGAGAGGAGAAACATGGATCCTCCGATGACGAAGCCTTTGAACGCCGAGAGCCAGGAGTGAGGCTCGATGGTTTCCTCGACGGTGATGCGCGCCGAGACGTGCTTGTCTCCGAGCGAATCGGACTTTTCTCCCAGTGGCGTCAATGTCGAAAACAAACTGGTTTCCTGGAGGCTGCTTAAGATCCGCCGCTCGAGGTCGGCAGAGGGATATTGCGACGACCCGTTTCTTGAGAGGTGAAACGAGTTGGTCACGAACGGGACCCGTTCATCATTGGGTAGTGAGTGTGTCGTGGCCTCTTTGGGAGCGGTATCGGCTGGTTTGACATCGATCCATCTGGTGCATCCCGTTATGCTACACAGCACGAACCCAGCAAGACTCAGGACTGACCATCGGAACATGCTCATTGTCATGATCGCCGTCTCCTCAGAAAAAGAATGAAAACCCCGCAAAGGGGAGGCTCGCGTTCAGACCAAGATTCGGAAAGGCTGTACCGGCATTAGAAATGTGATGGAAGCGGTAACCGACATTGATAGCGGCCTGCGGCGTGATGAACCATGACACACCCACGCCACCCGACAAGATAAAATTGAATTCGTTGGCTTGTTCTCGAACCCGCCCTCCAAGATCGGTCCAGAACGGTCCACCGGTGAATTCCGCGTAAGGTCGTAGCCGACCCAAGGCGACAAAGGTGTACTTGATCCGCGGCGTGAACCCGATACCGTGCGTCAGTAATGGTTCTCGGAACTCCAGGTAGACCATCTCTGCGCCGAGCGAGACTTGTCCACGGTACCAGCCGTCACCCACTGGATCGGTCAGGGTGATCATCCAGGATGGCATCAGCGCCGGTCCGTGTTGTTGAGTTTTGTGCAGGTAGGTCAGGCGATGCGAGAGCATGTAGCCAGCGGTGAGCCCGACTTCCTGCGTGCCAACCGTGATCGTGGGGGAGACATCTTCAGCGTAGGCGAAGGACGCCGTCATCATCGCTCCGAATACCAGGGCTGTGAACCGTCGAACGAGGGAAGCCATATGATCTCCAGGTCACTATCTTGTCGGCTTATGCGAGATGGAACTTGATCAACCGGTGTTCAGGCGTACTGCCTCAAAGGTAGCAGAGGATTAAATTCTGTCTGGAACTGCGCGAGGTTCGCTCTTTGCTGGAAGTTGAAAGGATGCTCGATGGCAGAATGCAATTGATGAGCGAGCGATGGAGCAGAAATTCAAAGGGAGCTATCCGGATTGGCTCAGCATGGAGAGATGGGCGGAGTCGGTGTGGAGCTCCGGCAAGGCATAGCGTTGGTCGAGTGACACCACACGCTCAAGACATCGTCGAGCAGAGGTATGGTCCTGGCGCGTCTCGTACACCGTCGAGAGAAGGCGGAGAACGGCGGCCTCAGCCGGTTCGTTCCCGAGTTTGATGTAGTGTTCCGAGGCGTTGTTCAAGCAGCGTTCAGCTCCGGTGAGGTCTCCTTGATCGAGATAGCATTTGCCGAGTTGACTATAGGTCACCGCGAGCCCTTCTTCGTTGCCGACCGTTCGGTGATGATCGAGCGCTTGTTTGAATGAGGCCACAGCCTGATCCCACTGGCCGTCACGAGCCTCTTGCAATGCGAGGTTGTTGTAGAGAATGCCGAGTCCTCGGTGATCTTGTAACTGACGCAGGAAATCCATGGCCTCGAGATAGTAGGGACGTGCTTTTTCGGGATGGTCGGATGCGATAAGCAGGTTGCCGAGGTTGACCAAGGTATGGGCAACGGCGGTGAGATTGCGCTCGGTCCGTTGAATCTGAAGCACCTCCCGATAACACTGTTCTGCGCGTGGGAAATCGTTCATGAGTGCGCAGGTGTTGCCAAGGTTCCCAAGAGAATCTGACAGTGCTTGTTGATTACCGGGAGTTCGATCATCGGAGACTGCCGCTTCCCAGGCCGCGCGAGCTTGAACGAGATCTCCACGATGGAGAAAAATCCGTGCTCGATGTTTATGGTTATCCGACATTCAGATCGTGAATCGGTATTCGCGAAGTGTATTTTGTAACAAGTTGCGGGCTTCGAGCTGCGAGTGTTGTCAGTATTATGACCCCTGCAACTCGCAACCAGCGATGTCTTTGCGCTGAGCGACGTGCTAGTCTCCGCCTTTGGGTGTATCTCGCCTATATTCGACCTGCATCTCGTCCTCTTCCTCCAATCCCAACCCGGCTCGGAATGACTCGTAGAGTTCCGTGACGTAGTCGATATCTCGCTGTTCTTTTCCATCCACAGAGCCAAGATAGACCTCGGATAGTCTCATTCCCGTCTGAAAATGATGGGCGATCGTTTCTTCCGTGACCTGCTGCCAGGTGATGTAGATGCAGAAAGCCTGGAACGAGTGGGCGTTGGGATGGCGTTGCGCGAGCGCCAGCAGTTCCTCGTAGGCCCCTCGGGCAGTTGCACCGGCATTGGAAGAAAATGTCTCTTCGAGCTCAACGGCGTGGTCCCAGTCCGAGCCGAGTTCACGTTCGGATTGGCTGAATGCGTCTTGTGCGGCAAGGGCTGCGTCGAATTGCATAAGGAGGCTCAACCTCGGTCAAACATCTTGTCGTAGTCGGCATGGGTCCCGATCCAGATCCACTGTATTCCATCTGGAACTTCCAAGCCATGCGCCCGATAGTGGTTGCCGACCCGCACCGACCACAATTCACCGATGCGTCTTAAGTGTAGATAAGGATGCCTGGGATTTTCTTTCAGGAGCGCGAAGTTCTTATCTGCCAAAGCTCGAGCGTCTTGGGGAAGAGCATGGTATGCGGTCCAGAACCGTGGCGAGGCATAAGGCTTCACAGAGATCGGGAGGTGCCTTGCTTAAATTCGGCACGGGCTTCTGCAGTCAGTGAACCCAGTTTATAGGATTTGAGGTCGCTCTCGATGTGCTGGTCCCACAGGTGAGCATCGAACTCCAAGAACCAGGCTCGGAATTGCGCCAAATCTTTGGGGGGAGGATTGGAAACCCGCTGTTCAAGCTGTTTGACTTCACTCATGAGCGGACCCTTATTGATATACCGCATTGTACATCAGTTGAGCGGGTCTCGCACAACGCTTCTTTTGCTGGTGCGTATCGGGCTTCTGCTTCGTGAAAAGCCTCCTGAGCAGCAAGGGCAGGATCAAAACGCATACACTGCCCTCCTATCCATTCTCACAGCATAGGCTGGATCGAGGAAAGAGGTCAATGAGGCCGACAGGATTGCTGGAACCGAAACTGAGTGCGAGGTCTATTCATAGAAACCATGAACTCAGAACGTCCTCAGAAATTATCGAGGTATAATCTTACTTTGTAGTAATCAATAAGATACTTCAGCAATGCGTTGATGAAAATGATAACGCCTGTCATCTCAAGGCTTTCTTCTATTGCGGCGAGCATGGAGTACTGAAAATTTTGGACTCCGTGCAAACTGGCGTAGTAGCTTCCCAGAAGTTCCACACCCAGAGCCCCACTAAGGAATACGGTTCCAGCAGCAAAGAATCGCCTTTGTGTTGGTGAAGGGAGGTGGAAGAAGAATTTCAGGTAGGAGAGCACAAAAGCCACGGCAAAGGCCATGCCAAAAATGATCCAGGCGAAGTGGAAAATGTCGCCGCCGTCGCGCTGACCTAGCAACCGTTTGCCTGGCCCTTCTAGCAATTCATGGATACCAGAAGCCTCATCCACTGCCATGTATAGAAGCGCGAGTGAGAGAATTGTCCATTGGGGCCAATGGTTATCATGGGATTTTTTCTTGAGCACTGCGATGAGCACAAGAAGAAGAGATGCCAAGAGTAGTAGAGATGCTGAAAAAAAAGTGGGGATATTGCCTTCGCGATCTACGTAGAACAGATTGACGAGTCCATATCCCTCGTGCTCAAAGGAATATTTTGCAACCTGTCCTGCCATGCTGGCAACGAGTAGGAAAAAGGTTGCTCCAGTCAGAGCTCGAACGATCGTTCGACGGCTCAGCGATATTTCGTCATGGTAAGAGATCGCTTGCCCCTCTCAAAAGACTGCTCAGGGGAAGTTACCATTTACCTTGTCTAAGTCCAGAGCATTTTACTTTTCTTGCTCTGCCTCGTTAGACTGGACTCAGTCGCAATGAGCACTCCATCATCCATTCAGGCTGCACAAGCTGATTCCATCGATCCGGTCATTCACTATCACATCCAGACCAAGCACCATTTCAACCGGTATGCCCGCTCACTGGGGTATCTGGATTGGGCAAATCAGCCTAATCCGTTTCGGCGCTTCGAGGGTGCTCAGCTCATCCCACTCCCATTACTCAAGCCAGATGAAGAGCCGTTGTCGCCGGCATACGGAGCGATTTATGAACGGGGAGCCATTCCCTGTCAGCCTCTCAGTGTGCCATCGCTTTCGCGATTGTTTGAGTTTGCACTCGCCTTGTCGGCGTGGAAGAAGGCGGGAGAGTCTGAATGGGCGCTGCGGAGTAATCCCTCGTCAGGGAATCTGCATCCTACGGAAGGGTACGTGGTCTTGCCACGGATTGCCGGACTTGATGTGGTACCAGGTCTGTATCACTACGCGCCAAGAGAACATGGGTTGGAATTACGCGCAGAATTCTCTGCGGATCGACTCGCGTGCTTGCTGGCTCTCTTCCCAACCGGCTCCTTCCTCTTCGGCCTGACCTCGGTTCATTGGCGAGAAGCGTGGAAATATGGAGAGCGAGCATTTCGCTACTGCAATCATGATGTCGGACATGCCATTGGGTCGGCTCGGGTCGCTGCCGCGACGCTGGGTTGGAAGATGGTCTTGGTAGATGGTGTGGATCAAGACACCGTGGCCATGCTACTCGGAACAGATCGCAAAGGAGACTTTAGAGAGGCTGAAGCCGAACATCCTGATTGTCTGGCTGTCATCTGGCCCGGGTGTGTCATGCATCAAACATCAGTTGTCAACTGGTCAGAGGCGGCCAAGTTGCCGTTGTTTCTGGATTCGACCATCGTGAAGGAGTTGGCTGACGGAACATGGTATGGGAAGGCCAATCGGTTAAGCGGTGAACACGGAGTGCATTGGGACATTATCGATGAAGCGGCGGCAGCAGGTTGGAAGCGTATAACGGAGCAGCATTCGGTACCTCTTTCGAGGACTCCCACGAATGATATGCCGCGACTGACGACCGACGCTGACCAGTCCGCTGGCCACATCATTCGCCAGCGCCGAAGCGCTGTATCGTTCGACGGCAAGACGTCAATTTCCGCCAGCGCGTTTTTTCATATGATGCAGCGGGTCATGCCTCGCGCTGAACGGCCACAGTTGGAACGGCCGATGCCGTGGGATGTGTGGCCCTATGATCCGGCGATTCATCTTCTGGTATTTGTCCATCGTGTGGATGGATTGACGCCTGGGCTCTATTGCCTCGTCCGTGATCTGAAGAAGCTAACGTTCATTCAACAAGCTGTGAATTCCGAGCTGACATGGACCCTTGCACCGGGGTGTCCTGATGGTCTCCCGCTCTACTGGTTGCTCGAAGGCGATGCCCGTAAGCTGGCTGTGCAGGTGAGTTGCCATCAGGATATTGCCGGTGACAGTGCGTTCTCAGTTGGGATGTTGGCTGAGTTCGAGGGAACGTTGCGAGAACGGGGTGCCTGGTGGTATCCCCGGATGTTTTGGGAGTCAGGATTGCTTGGACAGGTATTGTATCTGGAGTCGGAAGCGGCAGGAGTGCGGGCGACAGGAATCGGTTGTTTCTTCGATGATCCAGTCCACGAGATTATTGGTGTGAAGGAGTTGGCCATGCAATCCCTCTACCACTTCACAATTGGTGGGCCGGTGGAAGATCGACGCTTGCAGATATTACCGCCGTACGATCATCTACGGCCTCGTTCATAGGCGCGACAGCTGTTGAGGTAACTCATGTTCAAGATCAAGAAGAAGGCTGAGAAGCCGAAGCGGACGGTGCTCTATAACGTCATCGAGGACTATTCGGAGTTCGACGCCCCTGGAAATGTCACCCTGTGTGCGATGACGGAGCCCGAGGATCTCTCTACCCATGCCAAGATTCTGTCCGAGAGCTACGACGTCCCGCATGAGACGATGACAACCTTGCTGACCACAGGCGGAACGTATGTGTATCCACAAATCGGTGGCATCCTCACTCGAGGATTATTTGCCTGCCGGATTGATTCAGCCGGGCAAGGGCCGAAACAAACCTGGACGCTGGACCTCATGCAGTTTGCCGAGGCCGAGCAAGTGGCGCGATCCAGGGCATGTCCGATGGTTGATGCGGCGTGGGAAGTCTTCTGGAGGACGCTGCCGGGCGAGCTGCAAGCCAAACTGCAGCAGAAAAATTTTGGCCTGGATTATCGAACATTGGATCGTGCCGTCGCCAAAGGCGGGGACATCAAGTACATCGATTTCCGAAAGGACTGGTCGCCACATTTCAAACGGCTCTGTATCATGCCGGATGGACGCCTTGTCCAAACCGGTGGATTGCAAGAGTTTGCCGAACTTCATGGTGTCACTGGGGCACAGACAAAAATGCTGATCGAACAAGGTGGCACGCTGGAGGTGAACGGAGAGGTACTTGCCTGTCAGATCGTAAACGGTCAACCCGCGGTTGCGCGGTTTAGCGAGAAGAACTACATGAAAGCAAGAGAGTTGGTTTCCTCGAAAGGGATACACCTCATGGATGCGCTGAGTGAAGTGGGGTATGCCGATCCCGCTATGATGCGAGGCCTTGCGCGAAAGACACTGAGAGCGTGACCGTGATCGAAGGGGTACTCTCATCCAACGGGAGGCTCTAGCTGTAAAGGCGGGGGTATCTATCGAATCGTTTTTGACCCATTACCTTCCATCCCCACGTCGCTGGGTATCGTTCTGTAGCTGTTGGCACGCTGTTTCTCAGCAAGGTACCCCCCGAGACCAGCCCCGAGCACATTGCATATCACATCCGTTATCGAAGCGGTGCGGTTGTGGCAGAAGACTTGGAAGAATTCAGTCGAAAGCGAGATGCCGCCCGTGATGGCGATGATTGTAGCAATGGTCCGGAGAGTGCGTGAATCCTCATTCAGCTGGTAGTGAAGCAGATATCCGAACATCATGAACCAGAGCGTGTTACCGACAATGTCCTTCAGTATGTTCCGGGAAAGAGCAAAATCTTGAAAAGGGATCCAACGAATGTGGTCCCAGTGCGGATGTCCGACAAAGTTGCTCAGCGGGAGCAGGGGAGCGATAGAGAGGACGGCCAGTAAGAACCATAGCACTCCCCTCTTTAGCTTGAGTCCTGTCCAAAGGGTCATCGTACGATTATCTCAAAAGCTCAATGATTGTCTCGATGCATCCGATGTCGTCAGTATACACGATGTGTCACGGTGTTGACCGTGAATGAAGAGCAAGCATAATGCATTGGTGTTGTTAGGGCTTTACGCTGGGCGGCCTGTTGTCTACTTGTGCCGCTTGAAAGAATTCGGCTCGTACTCGATCGGAGGGACGTGAGAGGGGGGAGCCTGCTTTAAGGCCTAGGCCGCAAGTTCTTCTTTCACCGCATCAAGAAGCTTGTTGATGTCGAATGGCTTTTCAAAGGCTCGGCGTGCACCGAAGAGTTTCGCAATATCGAGGAAGTTGTGATCGCCTTGTGCTCCCGTGATCGCGATTACTTTGGCATCGACATATTCTCGAGTGAGCTGAAGCGTGGCCTCAAGGCCGTCCGTTTCCGGCATCAACAGGTCCATAATCACGAGATCGACCGGCTCTTTCTGATAGAGCGTGAGCCCTTTGCGTCCATTCTCGGCTTCAAGCACACGGTGCCCTGCCTTGACCAAGACTTCTTTCAGCAGCCCTCGGATGGATTGTTCGTCGTCAATGACTAGGATAGTCGCCATATAGACTCTACTGATTTTTTCCAATCTTACCTGGGGTCCTCGAAACAGTCTAGAAAGAAAATGATTTTTTGAGTAGGTGCAAGAGACGAAATGAAATTAAGTCCAATTGGCCCCATCATGTAAGCCATAACCCCAAGCTATCCGGATCATGGTTGGCGCGCTTCGTTCTCATAATGCGAATGAAATAACATACAGAACTAATGTGCAAATGAATTCATAAGCATACATTCTTTAGCATAGTGAGCATAATTTAGTACCACTCGGGACAAATTGTTTGACCCAATTTATGATTTTTGTTACAAAACCGACAGCTCTTTTAACGAGTATTGTCCACTTTTTTCGGGAGTTGTTTCAGTGAATACTACAGATCAGCCCAAATGGGCCTTGACCAGGCGAGCGTTTCTTCAGGTTTCCTTGGTGGGGACTCTCTTACTGAGTGGGCGGTTAGTCGGCCCGCAGCCGGTGCAGGCTCGTGAGCTTCCAGAGGGTAGGCTGACGTTGGTGAATGTGTGGACCAATGAGCGGCTGGATGTCACGTACCGGGACGAAGCTGGGAACTATGATCTGACAGCGCTTGATGATGTGAATTGTCTCTTGCGCTGCCATTACACGGGTGAGGTCGGGGCTATTGATGTGCGCGTATTGGAGCACGTGAATTTGGTGCAAAGGAAACTCGGTAGCCAGCAAGAGATTCATGTGATTTCAGGGTTTCGGTCTCCCGAGTACAACGCCATGTTAGTTCGGACGGACCGACATGTCGCCAAGAACAGCTTACATATGCAAGGACAAGCGATCGATCTTTTGATCCCCGGTGTTCCCACCACGAAGCTTCGCCAAGCCGCGCTCGAACTGCAGTACGGCGGGGTCGGCTCCTACAAACGTTCGAGCTACGTACATTTGGATTCAGGCCCCTTCCGGCATTGGTAGCCCTCTCCTAATCACCAAGCGAACGAGAACACCCTGCTCCTGACGGGGGTGTTGTGTCCGAATTGGGTGCTATCGCTCGTCGGCAGGTTGTCGTTTCAATAAAAGGATGGACAGGGGCGGGAGCGTGATCGTCAGTGAGTATGGAAAGTTGTGGCTCGGGGTGTCGGTCGCGTGAATACCACCGCCATTTCCCATGTTGCTGCCGCCGTAGGCGATCCCATCCGTGTTGATGATCTCCTGATACCAACCAGATTCCGGGACGCCGATGCGGTAGTGGTGGCGAGGCATTGGCGTGAAGTTGCACAAGCAGACGATGGCCGCTTGCGTGCTGTTTGCCTTTCGAAGATAGGCGAGGACGGAGTTGTCGGCGTCGCTGAAATCAATCCACTGAAATCCGCTCCAGTCAAAGTCGATCTCGTGCAGCGCCGGCTCCTCGCGATAGACTCGGTTCAGATCGCGGATCAAACGTTGTAGCCCACGGTGGGGCTCATCCTCGCAGAGATGCCAATCCAAGCTGGTGTCATGGTTCCATTCCCGCCACTGGCCGAACTCTCCGCCCATGAACAGCATTTTTTTTCCGGGATGGCTGTACATATAGCCATAGAGCAGGCGGAGGTTCGCAAACCGCTGCCAGACATCACCCGGCATTTTGTCGAGCAACGTTCGTTTGCCGTGCACCACTTCGTCATGAGAGAGGGCGAGAACAAAATTCTCGCTGAAGGCGTAGAGCAGACCGAACGTCAGTTGGTTCTGATGGAACCGGCGGTAGATCGGGTCGTGCCGGAAAAAGGTCAGCATGTCGTGCATCCAGCCCATGTTCCACTTGAACGTAAAACCGAGCCCTCCTGTATAGGTTGGCCGAGAGACACCAGGCCATGACGTGGATTCTTCCGCAATTGTGACGGCTCCTGGGAATTCTCGGTGGACGAGGACGTTGAGCTCTTTCAAAAGCGAGACGGCCCCAAGATTCTCCTTGCCCCCAAACTCATTTGGAATCCATTCACCGGACTGTCGGCCGTAGTCGAGATAGAGCATGGACGCCACGGCGTCGACGCGCAATCCATCGATGTGGTACTTGTCCAACCAGAAGAGAGCGCTATTCAGAAGGAAGGTGCGCACCTCGACTCGATCGTAATTGAAAATCCGACTGTGCCAATCGGGGTGATAGCCGAGGCGTGGATCGGCATGGTCATAGAGGTGTGTGCCGTCGAACTGGGCCAATCCATGGGGATCGTCAGGAAAGTGCGCCGGCGCCCAGTCCATGATTACGCCGAGGCCGGCTTGATGCGCGGCATCGACAAACGCCATGAAATCATCAGGATTGCCGTATCGGCTGGTGGCCGCAAAGTAACCGGTCGCTTGATACCCCCATGATCCGTCAAACGGATGTTCCGTCACCGGCATGAGTTCCAGGTGTGTGTAACCCAGATCCCTTGCGTAGGGGATCAGTTTCGCAGCGAGTTCTTTATAGGTCAGCCAGCGATTATTTTCCTCCGGTACTCGCATCCACGACCCGAGATGGACTTCATAGATGGAGAGGGGAGCGGTCAGCGGATCCCATTCGGATCGGGTCGCCATCCATGTGCCGTCGTGCCAGGTGTAGCTGGACAAGTCATGCACGACCGAGGCAGTCCGCGGGCGGACCTCGCTCGCGACAGCATAGGGATCGGCTTTCCTCAACAGAACGTTGTCTTCTCGCGACCGGATTTCATACTTGTAGAGGGTGCCTTCCGGTAGATCGGGCAGGAAGAGTTCCCAGAGCCCGGTCGATCCTCGACTCGCCATGGGATGGCAGAGACCGTTCCAACCATTAAAGCCCCCAATCACACTGACACGTGTGGCATTGGGGGCCCACAGCACAAAGTGAACTCCGGGGACGCCTTGGACGGTGCGGATATGGGCGCCGAAACTGTTGTAGGCCTTGTACAGCGTTCCTTCGGTAAAGAGGTGCAGATCGAAGTCCGTTAACAGGGGAGGGAATGCGTACGGATCGTGGATCTCAGCGACCGTGCCGTCGTGGCGTGTGAGGCGAAGCGTGTAAGATGGCGCGAGTGGTGTATCTGGAAGCAGCGCCTCATACAGTCCCTCCTCACGAATGCGAGTCATACGCCAGAGGATAGAATCGGATACGACCTCTACATCCTTGATCTGGGGTAGCCAGGTCCGGATCGCGAAGCCGGGGTGGCCGTCGATCGTTGTGGCATGCGGGCCTAGAACCGCGTGAGGGGCCCAGTGAGTGCCGGCAATGAGACGATCAAGATCATCCTGCTGAATGGGTAGATCAATAGACATGGAACTATCCTAATGGCTACGGTCGTGATTAGGAAGGGGAAAATGTTCTCTGCGATGGCGTCGAATGAAATAGCTGAAGAGAACTCTGATTGCATGGTCGCTGCCGGCCCAGGATAAGGTGGCGGATTGTACGATGATCCGACTAAACTTAGCTCGGAGAACTGAAAGGTCATCTCTGACGCTGGCTCTTTTTATCTTCGGCGTGTGCTACGCGCTCATCATGACCGAGCGGCTCCACTAAGACGATTGTAGCCTTGTTCGGCGCGGTCTCGTAAGGAGAGGTATTCTACTGGCATGAGTTCAGGGTGGATTACAACGTCGTGTTTGTGAATATCGCCAGGAAGGCCGGCTGCTGGATTGCCTGTTGGCAGTGCTTCAAGTTCGGCTTCCCTGTCATGCGCAGCTCCATCGTTCTCAGCGCGCTCTATTTCTTGCTGGTCTTTCTGCGCTAACGGGGATTAGGGCTTACCCTCGACCTTCAGATCGAGGGATCCGTCACTCATCACTCGAACGTACAGCGAGTTCACATCGGCGAACACGCCGATGCCTTGCACCGACGCGACGGTTCCATGTAGTGAGAGCGTCTGATTGATTGATCGATTCAGTGCCATTCGAAGCAGGTCTCTCACGCGGTCGGTCGCCGAAGTCACACCGAGGACGGCTTCACCCATCACGAGTTCTCTCATGGAAGAGTGGGCGAGCCAATCGGGGCCGCTCTTAGCCAGGAACTGTTCGGAATCGTAGTCCAAACGGAGGCCACCGATCTGGACGGATTGTGTCAGTGTGTTCATTTCAGGTTTCCCCACGAAATACAGGTGGCCGGTCGCATCTCCCCCAAAAGCAATCCGCAAGACCACTTGGTTGCCTCCACGACCCAAAATGGCGGCATCAGTGATCTGGATGAAGTCTCCTTTCACGGCGACACGTTTTCCCTTCAATCGCGCCGCAAGTGATTGGGACAGCGAGGGATAGTCCAGCGGAATGTCAGCGACGACATGGAATCCAGGGGAAGCCGGTTGTGTATCGAGTTGAGGAAGTGCTGCAGCGGCAACAGGTGGTTCGGAACCGAAGACGATCACAGGCGTGGCGATTATGTGCAGCGTGTCATGAAGACTCTGTCTCTCTATCGAGAACTCATTTCGTTTAATCTTTTCGACATTGAGGTGGAGCCACGCGTTCGGTTCCAATTGAATAGGAGCGCGCAACCCGTTCCATGCTTCTTCCACTTGAGGGCGAACCGTACTCGAAGCAAGTCGCGCAAGCGCGTGCTGGAGGCCGCCTCGTACCGTGTCCGTCAACCTATTCTTGGCGTCCTGGGGAAGGTCGGTCGTGATGATGCGAGAGGTACATGGATCAATGGTATTCACTGCCACATCGGCGACGGACGCGGACAGACCGTAGTTCGGAGTCATGCCAATGGCGATACCAGTATGCAGCGTTGTTTTTCGCAACCGCTCCTGGCCGGCGCCACAGTCGGCAGGTGCCTTGACGGTCGGTGTGGGTGTCTGCGTACCGAGGTGAGGATGAAGCTCAGCGGTGAGGGGGAGACGAGTCCCCGGAAGGTCGATTCCCTTCCACCAATCGCGGAGCATGGCACCTTGATCCTGGCTCATGGATTGGTAGGAGTCGAAACGTTCGGTCGTAAAATCATCCCTCTCCACATAATACTTGTGTTCAATGCCTTTCGAGTGCTTGATGGGGTTGCCTGATTGATCGAACACTTTTGGAATGACGTTCTCATCGTTGACCGTAGCTAGAAACGGCGCGAGGTTTATCTGAACAGGAACGCTGATGGTGGACTCGGTGGCCGAAGAGAGGGGGGGCTGGGTTGCCGGTAACAGTGTCGGCGGTGGTGGGTGAACGACATACTGCTTGGCGATACAGCCCGTCAAGAACAGCAATAAGGATGGGACGATGAGAAAGTTACTTATGGATTTGGGAAACATCTGCTTTCCCCCTTTGAAATAGTCACAGGTAGTGAGTCAAGGTGGTGAAGAAACGCGGGTAGGATACCAGAAACGCACGATTATTTGTCAGGGCCGAAATTAGAGGTGAGTGGGTCCAGGACTCGTAGAAGAATCAGCCCGGCAAGAGATACTTCGTAATCCTTTCCTGCTAATCATCTCCATATGGCCAGTGGGTCGTGGAGGAGGATGCGTTCTTGACAGAATGAAGGGTGTGTGACCTTCCCCCAATTCCGTGGACACCTGGTTAAGCGACTGCCTTCCTCGCTTC